>Ga0315907_10006524_pt1 | contig 12346 bp, 12 predicted proteins | sample LakEriMetagenome_3_FD_203525 | JGI IMG/M metagenome (GOLD analysis project Ga0315907, IMG submission 203525) | Freshwater fungal communities from buoy surface, Lake Erie, Ohio, United States - Buoy 12 MA123 | ecosystem: Environmental > Aquatic > Freshwater > Lake > Lake biofilm | place: USA...
GGTGCTATCGAACAGGATGCCGATATTGTAGCTTTCATCTATCGTCCGGAATACTATCAGATTGATGTGGATGCCGAAGGCAACCCAACAGCCGGAACCGGAACCATTATCGTAGCTAAACACAGAAATGGAGCGCTGGCTGAAGTGCGCTTGCGCTTCATTGGGCGTTTGGCGAAATTTGCCAACCTGGAGGGATATGATTATGATAACCCACAGTATGGTGACTCGACTATGAAGGCGAATACGTCTTTCTCATCCGCGCAATCACAAACAGGAGGTCATACCACGATTACGGTTTCGTCTAAGCTAAATACGATGGATGATGACGACGAGCCGTTTGGATATGGTGGGGAACCCGCGCCTTTCTAAGGTAATCGAGCAACTGGTTTGCTGTATGTTTGGGATTCGATTTCCCCTATGAAAACAATCGTAGCGATATTCTGCTTTTTACCCCTTCTGCGTCTAAGCGCGCAGTCATTAACTCCGCCTGATATTGTTCTTGAAACGTTCTACAGCGGAGCGAATGTCCCTGTAGGAGTGTACCATTGCGGAGATCATCGCTTGTTCATTGTTGAACAAAATCAAGCCGACATAGAGATCATTGATACAACCGGCCAATACATCGGGAAGTTTCTCGATGTGTCTTCGCAGACTTCTACCGGAGGAGAACGTGGATTGCTCGGCCTTGCCTTTCACCCCAATTATGCCTCGAACGGATTCTTTTTCGTAAATTACACAAACACGTCCGGCAATACCGTCATTGCTCGTTATTCTGTTAGTTCCGATGCAAATGTTGCTGACCCTTCTTCTGCGATAATTGTGATGACAATCAACCAGCCGTATTCCAATCATAATGGTGGACACATCGCATTCGGTCCGGACGGCTTCCTCTATATTGGTATGGGTGATGGCGGCAGCGGAGGTGATCCGGAAGCACGTTCACAGAATCCGCAAACATTACTTGGTAAAATGTTGCGGATTAATGTCGATGCTTTGCCTTATTCTATTCCGGAAACCAACCCGTATTACGGACAATCCGATACGCTTCCCGAAATATGGGCGCTGGGCGTTCGCAATCCATGGAAATTTAGTTTTGACAGAACCACGGGTGATATGTGGATGGGTGATGTAGGGCAAAACCTTTGGGAGGAAATTAATTTTGAGCCCGGCAGTAGCTTAGGTGGCTACAACTGGGGTTGGCGATGTTATGAAGGAAATGCGACCTACAATACAATTGGCTGTGGCAGCATGAGTAATTATGATTTTCCTGTGAAGGTGCATGCCCACAATGAAGGGTTTTGCTCTATTACCGGTGGTGTTGTTTATAGAGGCATTGCCTATCCGGCGTTGGATGGCATGTATTTCTATTCCGACTTCTGTGATGGAGATATTTTCTCGCTGGTGCCAAATGGAAGCGGAGGGTTTGTCGGTTCTAATCTTGCAGCTGCAGGCAATAGTGTTGTAGCCTTTGGTGAAGATGCTGCCGGTGAAGTATATATCGCAAAAACATCGAATGTTATTTACAAGGTACATGATAGTTGTCCTTTTTATCCCCAACTTAATACGCCCGTTGCGGGTGAGTTGCAGTCGGATGCCGGCGCGAATTATTGGTGGTATCGCAATGATGAACTCCTTGCGGGAGAGCAGAGTCAAGTATTGGTGCCTGCACAAGCCGGAACATATTATGCCCGCGTTTCCAACGGCACTTGTACCCGGCAAACGAATTCGCTTGATTGGATAGTGCTCGGAGGAGTTGGTGGATGCACCTATGCAAATGCCACCAATTATAACCCTTCTGCACAAGTAGATGACGGCTCTTGCATCTTTAGCGTGAATTGCGATTGTCCGGCTGACCTCGATGTCGATGGTGTTATTACGGTGCAAGACCTACTCTTGTTTTTAGCGGAATATGGAACTTTTTGCAATGAATAGACATACGGTATAATAGCATGAGTCAGCCAATCACCATAGGATTCTATTGCAGTTCAACCTCGTGGGGTGGATTGGAGATGAACACGGTTCGCTATGCCTCCTGGATGAAGGAAGTTGGTTTTCGAGTGATTGTGTATGGAGTGCGCGACACCCCATTTTATCGCCAGTGCGCGATGCAAGGGCTCGATATTCGAATAGTACATCGTAACAAGAAGTATTTTGATGTACTTGCAGCTCGCCGTTTAGCGAGGCAATTTCAGCTGGATGGAGTTGCTCTTATTTGGTTTAGAGACACGCGTGACATGGACACACTCGGTTGGGCTAAGCGATTCTCTTCGCGGTCTTTCAAATTGCTGTATCAGCAGGCCATGCAGTTTGGCGTAGCAAAGCGCGATGTGTTTCACACGCACCGATTTCGACCTATCGATGCTTGGGTGAGTACACTGGGTTTTTTGCGTGATCAGGTTGAATCAGCGACACGTTTTCCGAAACAACGCATTCATGTTGTACCACTAGGTGTTGATTCTTCTCGCTTGCGAATAGGTGAAAATATTCGATCGTCAGCGCGAAGTTATTATGGTCTGAAGGAGGATGATTTTGTTTTCGGTATTTTGGGGCGATTGGATGTGTTGAAGGGACAGCACCTTGCCATTGATGCATTGTTTAATTTGCACAAACTTGCCAGAAAAGCTCATTTGCTCATTGTCGGTGAATCAACTCTCAATGAAGGCGATGAGTATGCGAAACAACTACGCATAATGGTGAGCCAATATGACTTGGAAGCATTTGTGCATTTTCACCCCCATAGCAACGAAGTTTTTCAGTTTTACCATGCGATAGATGTTTTCATGCTTTGCAGCAAAGGCGAAACGTTTGGAACTGTCACTATAGAAGCGATGGCCAATGGATTAGCGATTATCGGAACCAATAGCAGTGGCACTCCTGAAATTCTCGATGGAGGTAAATGCGGCGTTCTGGTTGATGCGGATGATAATTCTGCCTGGCCTCAGGCTATGATGGCAATGATTGACCAACCTGAAGCAGCTCGTGAATTGGGTTTATTAGCGCAGCAACGTTTCTTTAACCATTATTCGAAAGAAAAAAGCGTGAGCCGAATGAAAGAAATTGTTGAACGCTGCATCGCATGAGGCCTGATTGGACTAGACATATTCACTGCTCAGCAACCTCAAGGGTATTTATTCATACTGCTCTTCCATATCTCAACCGGCAACTTTCAACTTTCAACCGTCAATGTTCAACCTTCCTTCTTTTTTTGAGTTTGCATTCGTTGTCAGCATTCGCACAATTAGACAGTACTGAGCGTTGGTCAATAGCAATTTCTCCTCAAGGTGGTTTTGTCATTCCACATCATAAGTCCATCGCACATCTTATTCAGGGCCATTCCACAGGTTGTCATTTGTATGCGAAACGTTTGGTGAATGGAACTAACTACTGGCACGAGGCATATAATGTTCCCGAGCACGGTTTGGATGTTACCTTTTTAAATACAGGTAATCGTCAGCAACTGGGAAATCAGTTTTCAGTTTCCTATCTTCTTAATCTTCCATTAAATCGTAAACGCTATGTGGATGATCGTTTATGTGTTTCATTGCCCGGATATCGCCATTGGCTAGGACTTGGATTGGGGATGGGTTATGCGACGAAGCGCTGGGATTTGGAAGATAATCACCAAGCGGCCGTTCTGGGTTCACAGGGAAACGTTGCCATTTCTCTGCAATATTCTGCAAGGCTTTTCGCATTTAAGTCAGGTGAAGTAAGGGCAGGAATTAGACTGAGTCACCTCTCGAATGGTGCATTTCAGTTACCGAATCTCGGCACAAACAACGCAGGTCTATTTATGAGCTACGTTGTTGGGAGGAATCGCTCCGCATTCATGAAAGTGATACCACCACCAATCATTAAGAGGCATATTTTTAGTGTTGGTTTGGTGAGTGGTTTGAAGGAAATTCCTCCACCAACCGGGAGAAAGTATGTTACTGCTGTTATCTCGCTGCTTGGCGAACGACGCGTGTCATACAAGAGTGCTTTTGGATTGGGATTGGATGTTTTGTTTGATTCATCAATCAAACCACTGGTGGATCAACGCACCGCTGTTGTCATACAAAATACCGAAGCGCTCCAACTTGGCGCTCTGTTTTCGTACAGCTTATTCTTTGATCGATTCTCGCTTAAAATTCAGCAGGGATATTACCTGGTCGATAAACAACGCATAAATGGGGCGCTTTACCATCGGGTTGGATTACGCTACTCGCTGGGTGAAAATTTCTACGCCCAGCTCACGTTAAAAACACATTTCGCGAAGGCGGATTATGGTGAGTTAGGAATAGGTTATGTTATCAGTAAATGAAAAACGCTCCATTCATATCCATTCCATTGCTCGTGCTCCGCATGATGGTATTAGCTCTATTCTCAGCATGCAATCGTGAGGAAGCCCCCGATTGTTTTCAACGAGCCGGTGAGACGGAGATAGTGAAGCGTGATGTTGACGTGTTTTCTTCTATTGAGATGAATGATTACATCCAATATGAATTGTGCGATACCAATTATTTTGGGGTGATCATTAATGCACCCGGCAATTTGATCAGTGATATTGAATCTGAGGTGTTAGATGGACGGCTAACAATACGAAATACGAATCGCTGCAATTTTGTTCGTTCCTTCAAGAATAGAATTACGGTTCGCATTTGTGCTCCGGAATTTCTCGACATTCAGAATTATTCAACTGGCGACATCACAACTGTGAATGTGCTAACGGGTAATCGCTTTTCGATTGATAACCGCGGTGCTGCAGGAGTGCAGCGTTTGTCATTGAGAACTGATACTGTCAACATTGCTTCGCATACAGGTGTGAGCGATGCCATTTTGCAAGGTGAGTGTGAAGTGGTTTACTTGTTCAATCAGGGAGTGGGTAAGTTGGATGCACGCGAACTTCATTCGAATTATGCCTTTGTCAATAATTCTTCGCTGAACGACGTTTACGTCTATGCTCAAAACTATCTGTATGGTTTCATTCAGTTTTCAGGAAATATCTTCTATGGTGGAAATCCTGAAGGTATAGACAGTTTGGTAGATGGTGAAGGTGTTCTGAAGCCTCTTTAATGACTTTCAAAAAATGCGGAAAGTTTAGCCGTGATGTCGTTCGGGCATCGCATGGGTTTGCCTGTTGCTGCATCAACAAAAACCAAATCTGTTTCTGCCTCGTTGAGTAAAGTCTCGCCCCGATGTGTTTGATACTGGAACTGAATGCGGGCAGTGGGTAGTTTGCTTATTGCCGTTGTAATTCGGATTTCATCATCGTAGTGCGCCGGAGCGAAGTAGCGAATGTGAAAGTCTATAACCGGGAGCAGAATGCCCGCGTCTTCGAGTGATTTATACGTAATGCCGCAGGCTCTCAAGGTTTCTACACGCGCAACTTCGAAATAGGTGGCGTAATTTCCGTAATAGACATAACCCATTCGGTCGGTTTCTGCATAACGAACTCGCAGATGTGTGGTGTGTGAAATCATGAGCGAAAGTTCGCAATTTGCTTGTGCTTCTGAAGTCTGCCTTGGATAAGGTTTTTGCTCATTTGGATTAAAGCGATGACTTTAAGTGTTTTATCTCTTCTCGATTGAATGAAAACTTGTGATACTGCTAAAACACTTGATTTTGCAAGCCATTCGGGAGAAAATGTTCGGAAATCAAACTTTTTTAGAAGTCAAGGCTAAATAACTTTTTTTTTTCACTTTTTTCATTATTCATTTGCCACGCATTCGACGGAAGAGATTTGATGAAGATGATTCGATTGCCCTGACAAGTTTTAATTAACCCCAAGAATTACTCAGCTACATGAAGAAAGACCATAATCAGGTTTGGAACAACTGTTTGGAAATTATCAAGGACAATGTAAGTCCTCAAGGATATAAGACCTGGTTTGAGCCCATAAAGCCTGTGCGCCTGGAAGAAAGCGTACTCACCATTCAAGTACCATCACAATTTTTCTATGAGTGGTTGGAAGAGCATTACGTAACTCTCCTGAAAAAAATCATTCGCAAAGAATTAGGTGCTGAAGGACGTTTGGAGTACTCCATCATCATGGAGAACAACACGAACTCAAATCCGTACACTATTAAAGTACCAACCAGCAACCGCAAGGCTGTTAAAAACGCTGTTGTGAGCATGCCGTTGGATATGGGTGAGTCGCCCATCAAGAATCCATTCATCATTCCGGGGCTTCGCAAGATGCAGGTTGATTCAAACCTGAATCCAAACTATTCATTTGACAACTTCGTGGAAGGCGACTCGAATCGTTTGGCTCGCAGTGCCGGTTTTGCTGTAGCGAACAAGCCGGGCGGTACCGCTTTCAATCCGTTGTTGATTTATGGCGGTGTTGGTTTAGGTAAGACACACCTTGCTCATGCCATTGGTATTGAGATCAAGAATAAATATGAAGACAAAACTGTTCTCTATGTGAGCAGTGAGAAATTCACGCATCAGTTTATCGATGCGGTGAAGAACAATACTGTGAACGATTTTACACACTTCTATCAAATGATTGACGTGTTGATTATCGACGACGTTCAGTTCTTCAGCGGAAAGGAAAAGACACAAGACGTGTTCTTCCACATCTTTAATCACTTGCACCAAACCGGAAAGCAGATCATCATTACGAGCGACAAGCCACCGGTAGAAATGCAGGGCATGGAGCAACGCCTCCTCAGCCGCTTCAAGTGGGGATTGAGTGCCGACTTGCAAGTGCCTTCTCTCGAAACGCGCATCGCGATTCTGAAGAAGAAGATGTATGCAGATGGTATTGAGCTTCCGGAAGAAGTAGTTGAGTACCTCGGTTATTCAATTACCTCGAATGTTCGTGAGCTCGAAGGAGCACTTATCTCATTGATTGCGCAGTCATCTTTGAACAAGAAGGCTATCACGTTGGATCTTGCCAAGCAGATGATTGACAAGTTCGTGAAGAACACAGCACGCGAGGTAAGTATCGATTACATCCAGAAAGTAGTGTGCGATTACTTCGATCTGCCAATCGAATTATTGAAGAGCAAGACGCGTAAGCGCGAAATCGTTCAAGCGCGTCAAATCGCGATGTATTTCGCGAAGAAAATGACCAAGAGCAGCCTGGCCAGTATCGGGGCACATTGCGGAGGTAAAGACCACGCAACTGTATTGCACGCTTGCCGCACGGTGAATAATCTGCAAGAAACAGACAAGCACTTCCGCAAGTACTTGGATGATTTGGAGAAGAAGCTGTCGATTGCGTAAGAGGTTCCCTTCCGAACCATATCCTATGAAATGATGGAGAATGGAGAATGGAGAATGAGGTCGTTATTCTCCATTCTCCATTCTCCATTCTCTTGTTAATAAACTGCACTTTCGTTCACCACGCTGCAGCCCTGTGCCGTTTATCTTTGGCCACGCTATAGAAAAATCCAACATGAAATTCATTGTTACAAGCACTGCGCTTTTGAAGCAGTTACAGCAGTTGAGTGGTGTGCTCAACAGCAGCAATACATTGCCTATTCTCGATAACTTCTTGTTCGAAATAAAGGACAAGGCACTTACCATCTCGGCAAGTGATCTGGAAACGGCTATGAGCACGCAAATGGCCATTGAAGCTAAGGAAGAAGGATTGATTGCGATACCCGCGAAAATCTTGTTGGAGATTTTAAAGAGCCTTCCTGAGCAACCGCTCACGTTTACCATCGATAAGAAGACCTTGGGTGTGGAGATTTCAAGTGACTATGGTAAGTACAAGCTTACGGGCGCCAATGGCGAAGATTTCCCGAAGACTCCGGCTTTGAGCGGATCCAAGTCATTGTCCATTTCGGGTGAAGCACTTTCACGCGCTATCAACAAGACCTTGTTTGCCGCTGGTAACGACGATATGCGTCCAATTATGAGCGGCGTGTTTTTCGAAATCCATGAAAACGAAGTTCGTTTTGTGGCAACCGATGCGCACAAATTGGTTCGCTACACGCGTACCGATGTAGGTGGCGGCGGAGCAGCTTCTTTTGTTGTGCCTCGCAAGCCGCTCAATTTGTTAAAAGGAGCTTTGGGCGCACACAAGTCGGATGTAAAGATTGAGTATACCGAGAATAACGCACTTTTTACACTAGACAATGTAGTCTTGATGTGTCGCTTGATCGAAGGTAAATTCCCCAACTACGAAGCGGTAATCCCGAAGGAGAATCCGTTTAAGCTTACGGTTGATCGTTTGGATTTGCAAAGCTCCATCAAGCGTGTTTCCATCTTCGCCAACAAAACAACGCATCAGGTGCGTTTGAAGGTAGGCGGAAGTGAATTGAATATTTCTGCGGAAGACTTAGACTTCGCTAACGAAGCGCAAGAGCGTCTTACCTGCTCATACGCAGGCGACGATATGGAGATTGGTTTCAACTCACGTTTCCTAAATGAAATGTTGACCAACCTTGACTCTGAAAATGTCAACATCGAAATGAGCGCACCTAATCGCGCAGGTATTATCACACAAGTAGAAAGCGATAACGCAGGTGAGGATATCTTGATGTTGGTGATGCCGGTGATGTTGAATGGATAATTAATAATGACTAATGACGAGGGACTAATGACTAATCCTACTAGGGGATACCCTTTGAACATTAGTCAATAGTCACTCGTCATTAGTCATTTTTACGAAGCATCTTCACCACCACCATCAACAGCACTCCCGTGCCCAAAATGCCCAGCGTTCCCCAGATCCAGGAGAAGCTGCTTTTCATGACGACCAGAAAAACAACGGCAATAAGTATGACCGTTGGTACTTCATTCATCATGCGCATTCCGACGGAAGTGTAGCTGAGTGGATGTTCTCGAATTCCTTTCAGCACGCGTTGCCCATAAAGTTGATAGACCAACAATCCCGCAACGAAAGTGAGCTTAATATGCATCCAAGGTTGGGTTAGGAAGCCTGTGTTGAGAACCAGAAGCCAAATGCCGAAGATGAGTGTGAGAATGCAAGAAGGCCAGGTGATTGCATACCAGAGGCGCCGCTCCATGATGGAGTATTGTTCGATGAGAATACTGCGGCGTGGTTCTTCTGTACGAGCAGCTTCTGCATGATACACAAAGAGTCGAAACATGTAAAACAAACCTGCAAACCAGGTAACCACGAAAATGATGTGCAGTGATTTGATGATGGTGTAGTATTCCATGTCGTCAAAAATAACATAGTTGACATGTTAGGTTTCCTTGACTTGCCATGGAATTTTACGCAGTATGAATGAAGTCGGTGGGCACTTGTATATTTTCGCCACGCATGTTAGAGAATGACACGCCGTTATTCCGAAAAACGATAGGAGTAGGAAACACTTTAAAAACCATATTTATGAAAAAAGTTTACATGATGTTGGCTGTATGCGCTATCGCATTGGCTTCATGCAAGAAAGACTACACTTGCTCTTGCACCGTATTGGGTCAGACTACAGACACAGTTATCCCGGACGCAAAGAAGGCTGACGCTGAAGAGGCTTGTGATGCTTCTAGCGCTGCTGCTGCTTTGTTGGGCGGAAGCTGCGAACTCAAGTAATATTGAATTCAAACGAACGACGAAATCCATTTCGAAGTGAGCCTCACTTCGAGATGGATTTCTTTTTTTTGTACTATGAAGAAGATTACTCCTGTTATCATTCTGTCGATTGCTGTATTGCTCCTTTTGCCGATAGGGTATAATGCACTGAGAAGCGTGTTATTGAATTCCGGCCTTGGATGGACGGCAACAGAGTGGACGTATTATGTGTTGTTGATTGTGTTAGGGATTGCGCTGTCGTTCATTGCGGCTCGCCTTGTTGCCCCAAGTGCAGCGTGGAAGAGAATTGCGGCTATTGCGCTAACTGCAGCTTTGCCCTTTGCGATTGGCTTCGTTCAGCATCCTATCTATGAAGACATGCTCTGGAATCTGTCGCAGGATATGACCAAGGTAGAGGCGACTGTTGATTATAACAACGCAGACCTTGTGGTGATTGCCATAGCCGACTGTCCGTATTGCAAGCGAGCGGTTACAGAGATGAAGGCACTGCATGAGCGCAACCCGGAGTTGCGCATGCGCATGGTGGTATGCACGGCAGATAGCGCTTGGTTGGAACCGTATATCGAAGAAGCAGCTAGTGCTTTTGAAGTAGTATTGGCAGATAACATGGATGTGATGGCCACGCACGCCGGCGGGCATTTCCCGGCGTATGTTCAAGTGCGCGAAGGAAAACCCACGCGCCGATGGACGAATAATGAATGGGGGCCGGTGGCGAAGGACTTCGTTGAGGGAGTGGCGAATGGCGAGTGACGAGTGGCGCGAAAATCTGGGTAGCGGCGCGCTGCTGCGCGTTGCCAGAACGCGAGTAAAGTGATGATGAGTTTGGCATAATTTGCAGTGATAAAGCGAGTGAAGGTAAAATCGGCATTTCGCTTTTGTAAAGTCAGCCACTTCGGGGCTGTTACCCTTCTAACGTACCAATTAGCTATTGAAAGTTGGCCCCTCCGGGACCGGGTGAAGGGTGTATTGCCTTAATTCGGTATTGTTCTTTTTGGTTGGCATTATAGCATGTGTTTATTTGAACAACAGAGGTAATTATTGCTCAAGGGAACTAAAAATAGCTTAGGCAGAATAGCATCAGTTAGTCTTCAGAACAGCCGTTGTAAACGGCAGTCTGTTTTAGAAATGATAACTCATATCCCTTGCCAAGGCCCTGGAGGGGCCAACTGTCAATAGCCGAAAGCAGAGTCGTGTGCAAAACAGCCCCGGAGGGGCTGACTTTAGCGCTGGCTATTTAATGACTAGTGACCAGTGACTAATGACAAATATGGCTGAGGTGCGCCCTTCACTGCATTTGTCACTCGTCATTGGTCACTCGTCATTGATCATTCGTCATTACTCAACATCCCTCTCCCTTCGGTCTCACCTGCGTCCAGCGCCAGCCTTCGTCGGACCATTGCCAGTCGGGGAGTTGTGGTTGTGCGGAAGAAGGGACTTCCTTCTCGAGGATGACTTTCATGTTTTGCAAGCCTTCCTCAATATCTTGACCCAGCATGTCTTCCATGCTAATGAATAGTTCCATCACGTTGAAAGGGTAGGACATATCACCGTTGAAATTCCACGTCAGCTTCGTTGCGCTGCTGTCGGGAGCTGCGAACAGCATTTCGCTGCTTGCATTCGATTCGAAAGGTTCTTTGAAACGCAGAGCAAAACCAATTCGTTCACCTTCTTGCAGCGCTACAATTTCTTCTTCACCTGAACCTACCGAATCAAGCTCGCTCTTCCAAGCAGCAACAAAACCAACCGTGCCGTCTTCGCCGGTAAATGTGGTGACTTGCTTAGGATCCATTTTCCACCATACGCTGTAGTCGAGCTGATGCTCGAGCATGCGCGCGTAGTCGAAGACTTCTGCTTTATTGCGATTGATGGTGATTTCTCGCGATACGGTATATTCTGTTGGAAGGAATAGAGCGGTGATTAACACTGCTGCCAGAACAACTCCCAGCGTGATAAAAATATACTTGATAATTTTCATTTCGATTGGTTTAGTAGAAGACTAAAGCATGCGCTTTCGTGTTGCACAGCTTACGGATTATTCCATAAATCAGAATACAGCTCGGTCTACGTCATGAATGAATCGTATAACCCCACTCATAAACACCTGCTGATCGTCCCACATCGAGAGGTGGCTTCCATTAGGGCAATATAAGAATCGGCCGTTCGGCACCATCTTGCTTTGCTCTTCCATGGCTGCAGGATCCATCGTGTCGTGCTTGGCGCCAATCATGAGGGTGGGCGTCTTGATTTCGTTCAACCGCGCTTTGATATCCCAGGTGGCCAAACGTCCGCTGATGCCAAATTCACTGGGCCCTTGCATGAGTGTGTAGATGGTGTTATTTCCGTGCTTGAATGATCGCGTGCAAGGCTCCGGCCAAGGGTTCAAGCGGCAGATGTGATGGTTGTAGTAATGCTCTTGCAACAGCTCCATGAATCGAGGGTTGCTGAAGTCTTTCTTCGCCTCGATAGCGCGAATCTCTGCAAGTACAGCCGGGTCCATTTGCTTGGCCAATACCTCGTCTGCATACTTGCCGTACTCAGGCGCGCTGGCAACCATGTTGGCTACGATGAGCCCTTTGAGGTTTTGCTGATATTTCAAGGCATATTCCATAGCCAGAATTCCGCCCCACGAATTGCCGAGCACGAAGAAGTTGCTGCTATCGGCTCCAATGGCCCGCCGCACTTGTTCCACTTCTTCTACGAAGCGCTCAGTGGTCCACAGACTGCTGTCGGTGGGTTGGTCGCTATAATAAGATCCGAGTTGATCGTATTCGTAAAACTCAAATCCTTCGCGCAGAAAAAAGGTCTCGAAGCATTCCATGTATTCGTGCGTCATGGCCGGTCCGCCATGCAGCAGCA
>Ga0315907_10006526_pt1 | contig 12343 bp, 2 predicted proteins | sample LakEriMetagenome_3_FD_203525 | JGI IMG/M metagenome (GOLD analysis project Ga0315907, IMG submission 203525) | Freshwater fungal communities from buoy surface, Lake Erie, Ohio, United States - Buoy 12 MA123 | ecosystem: Environmental > Aquatic > Freshwater > Lake > Lake biofilm | place: USA...
TGTCACGCCTTCAAATGCTCAATTGACTTGCACTGCTCAAGACATTACGCTTACTGCAAGTGGCGGTGTAAGCTATGAGTGGTCAAATGGATTTACAGGTGCAACAATTAGCGTAAACGCTCCTGATGCCTACACGGTTATTGTTACAGGTTCGAACGGTTGCACTGATGAAGCTACCGCAGTGGTAACTCAGAGCTCAGATCTTCCTGTTATTGCAATCAATGCAACCGAGCCAATATTGAATTGTGAAATTCCATCTTCAGTATTGACTGCTAGTGGTGCAAATACCTATACCTGGACGAATGAAGCCGGCGACGTTATCGGTAATAGTGCTTCATTGGTTGTAGCGCAGCCAGGAGTGTACACAGCGACCGGTTTGGCAGCGAACGGATGCACCGGAGGTGAAACATTCGAAGTTCTGGGTGACTTTGAAGTTCCGAACGCTTCCATCCTCAACGTAACTGGTGCCGATGAATTGACGTGTGCTGTGCCGGAAATTACATTGGAGGTTTCGGGCGGCGCAAGCTATCAGTGGAACCTGGGCCTCGGTGTTGACGCAATCGTAAATATTGAAAACCCGAATAGCTATAGTGTTGTAGTAACAGGAGCGAATGGCTGTGAAGTAACATTGCCTTACGTCATCACCGAGGACATTGAAGCTCCTATTGTCAATGTTGTGAGTACAATTGGAATATTTGAGCTTAATTGTACCATTGAGTCTATTGAGGTTCAGGCCAACGGAGGATTCACCTACGAATGGAGCAACGGACTTGGATTTGGTGCAACGCAAACGTTGAGTGCACCGGGAACTTATCAGGTTACTGCTTTGGGTGAGAATGGCTGTCAGACTATTGAAGATGTCGTTATTACTCAAGACCTCAGTTCTCCTGCTATCACAATCACCAATAATTCTCCAAGCAACCAGTTGGATTGTTTGAATCCGGGTGTAAGTCTCACAGCGAGTGGAGCGGTAACCTATGAGTGGTTTGATGCTTCAGGAAACTCAGTTGGAACAGATGCTGATTACACAGCGTCAACGTCGGGTGTTTACACCGTGATAGGTATTGGTGTTAATGGCTGTGAGGGAACCCAGACGTTTGAAGTGTTTGAAAACACAGATGCTCCGGCTGTATCATTAAATAATCTAACGCTGACAAATGAATTAACGTGTGATGTACCTGTGATCAATGTGGAAGTGGTATACGTTGACGGAACTCTTTCATGGAGCAGTGCATTCGGCGGCGGAGATAATATTTCAATCACGGAGCCGGGTTCATACACTGTTACATTGACTGCTCCAAACGGTTGTACAAACACAGCGTCAATTTCCATCACTGAGGATGTAACAGCTCCGGGTGCAACTATTAATAACCTGACAGGTGTTACTCAAATCGACTGTTTGAATCCGGTTATTGAATTGGAAGGGCTTGGAAACGGAACCATTAGCTGGTCAGGTGGAAGCGCGATTGGTAACAATACCGAAATCACTTCTGCAGGGACTTATACACTTACTGTAACCGGAACGAACGGTTGTGAATCGACCGCTTCATTAACGATTACCGAAGACCTCTCTGCTCCTGTAGCTGCAATAAACGCTACACCTGATGTTACCCAAATTGATTGTATCAATCAAGAGATTGCGCTGACAGCATCAGGCGGTGTATCCTATGTTTGGACCGATGCATCAGGCACGGTGCTTTCGAACGATGCAGATCTTGTTGTTGATGCTGCCGGTGAATACACGGTTGAAGTTACAGCATCGAATGGTTGTGTTGATGCAACATCCATTTTCATTACTGAGGATATTGTGTTGCCTACCGTATCAATTGTAACTATTCCTTCTGCAACAGAATTGACTTGTGCTCTTACAGAGATAACCTTGAGTGCTTCAGGAGCGGATGTATATGAATGGACCAATACCACCGGTGATGTTGTGGGTAGTGCGGATGCATTGATTGTGAATGCACCAGGCACCTATACTGCTACAGGTACTTTGGATAACGGCTGTGTCAACACCAGCTCAATCGTAATTACGCAAGATGTAACACTTCCTGGAGCATCTATTGCGAATCCATCAGGTGAGACCACACTTACTTGCGATTTGAATGAAATTCTATTGCAAGCTTCCGGTAATGGTTCATTTAGCTGGTCGAATGGAGGTACGGTAGTTTCTAATTCTGCCGATCTTACAGTAGGAACTGCAGGTACGTATACGTTGACTGTAACCGGTTCGAATGGATGTACGTCCGAAGCTACTATCCTTATTGATAGCGATGGCGAGATACCTGCGGTATCAATCGAGAACTTGACGGGTCTGAACGTATTGACTTGTTTAACAGAAGAAATTAGCGTTCAGGCAGTAGGCGCTGGCACACTTGAATGGACGAATGAATCTGGTATTGTCATTGGCGGCGTCGCTGCTTTGACAATCACAGAGCCGGGCGACTACACTGTGACTCTTACAGCTTCAAATGGTTGTGATGCAAGTGCAAACATTTCAATTACTGAAGACATTGCATTACCTGTAGTGAACATTATCAACACCACCGGATCTGATTTGTTGACGTGTGATATACTCTCTATTAACCTCACCGCGACCGGAGGTGTGTCTTATGAGTGGTCGGGTGGTGAAGTAGGGGCTGACCTTGTCGTAACTGCTGATGGTACATATACTGTCACTGCTATAGGGGCTAATGGTTGTGAGAATGTTGCCTCCTACTCAATTAACGAGGATATTGCATTGCCAACGGTTGTTATAACAAACAATACGAACGCCAATGAACTTACTTGTGACGTAGTTCAAATCGACGTGGTTGCAAGCGGTGCTGACAGTTATGTGTGGACAAGCGAAGCAGGAATTGTAGTTGGTAATTCCGCTGCATTGACCATCACTGAGCCCGGAGAATACACAGTTGAAGGAACAGGCTCAAACGGTTGTTCGAACACTGCAGTCATTACGATTACGCAAGACATCGTTGCGCCTGTGGCTGTAATTACGAACCTAGATAATACAGCAACACTCACCTGCCAGCTCAACTCAATTGATTTGGTTGCTACCGGTGGAGTAGAGTATAGCTGGTCGAATGGCAGCTCGGTTGTTTCTACAACAGCTGATTTGACTGTTGGAACAATAGGCACCTACACAGTGACTGTTATAGGAGCAAATGGATGTAGCTCTGAGGAATCGGTTACCATCGATAGCGATGGAAACACACCTACTGTTACCATCGATAACTTGACTAACGACGATGTATTGACATGCAGTCTTCAGTCGATAAGCTTGGAGGCAATGGGAAGCGGAACATTCGAATGGACGAACGCTTCAGGTGCAGTGCTTGGCAACAGTGCTCCGCTTACTGTTACAGAACCCGGCGATTACACCGTTACGATAACTGCAGCAAATGGCTGTGAAGCAACTGCAAACGTTTCAATTATTGAAGACGTGGCAGCGCCATCGGTGGCCATTGTAAATACAACTGGCACAGATGTGTTGACTTGTGTTACCACCTCTATTTCACTCACGGCTACAGGAGGTGTTTCATACACCTGGGAAGGTGGCGAGGTTGGTGCCAATCTGACTGTGAGCACAGGTGGCATTTACACCGTTACAGCAACCGGTGCAAACGGTTGTGAAGCTTCGGCGTCGATTGAAATCACAGAAGATAACCTGGATCCATTGGTGAGCATCAACAATGTTACGAATGCTACAGAACTGACTTGTGATATGCCATCTATTTCACTTCTTGCAACTGGCGCAAATGTTTTCGAGTGGACAGATGTGAACGGTACTGTGGTTTCCTCTGTAGCTGCTTTGGAAGTGACGGTTGCAGGAACATATACTGTTGTAGGAACAGGTTTAAATGGATGTTCATCATCGCAGGTTATAACAATTACTGAAGATTTCAGCACTCCTATTGTGGCAATTGTTTCTGATAACGCAAATGACCAGTTGACTTGCATTGACAACTCAACTGTTCTCTCTGCGAGTGGTGCTGTTTCTTATGTTTGGGCGAATGGACTTGGCGCTACCAACCAAATTACGGCAGGTAGTGCAGGCACTTATACAGTAGAAGGCTTCGGTGATAATGGTTGTTCTACCGAAGCTTCTATCGTAATTACCAGCGACGGTCAATTGCCAACAGTAACGATTAGTGCGACCACTACTGAATTGGATTGTGTTACACTAGAGGCGACTCTCACCGCAAATTCTGCCGATGCAGTTACCTGGTCTAACGGCCTTGGTAATTCCTCTTCAGTTGATGTAATCGCCCCCGGAACTTACACGGTAACGGCAACATCGGCTAATGGTTGTACTGCGCAAGCGTCAGTTGTAATTACTCAAGACATTGCAGCTGTGATTGCAGGTATTACAAACAATACAGGTACTACACAGTTGGCCGGTGGTGTAACAAGCATCAACGTTACGGCTACAGGTGGTGGCACATATACATGGGATAATGGATTGGGCAACAACGCAACGGTTGACTTAACCGCGATAGGAACCTACACAGTAACCGTAACCGGTGACAATGGTTGTGTGGATACAGAATCCATCACCATTACGAATTGCACTCCTCCTGTTGTAAACATTCTGAATATCTCGGGCACAAACACCTTGACATGTTCTATAACCGAAATTGAGGTTCAAGCTACAGGGGCTGATTCGTATAGCTGGAGCAATGCACTCGGAAGCACAGATGTTGCTACGATTACTGCTCCCGGAACATACACCGTAACAGGAACAACCTCTGATGGATGTTCTGCAGAGGCAACGATTGTGATTGGTTCGGATTTGACCGCACCGACAGCTGGAATTCTGAACAATACCGGAACGACTATTTTAACGTGTGTGCAGAATTCCATAAGTGTTACAGCAACAGGCGGTGGTACCTATGCTTGGGATAACGGACTAGGCTCGAATGCTTCGGTAACACTTGGTGCTGCAGGCACATATACAGTTACTGTGACAGGTGCCAATGGATGCTCCGATACCGAGAGCATTGTGGTTACAACGGATGGCTCAGTGCCTTCGCCTTCGATTACCAATAACACGGGCACAACTGCACTGGATTGTATTACAACTTCCATTTCGGTAACAGCAAATGGTGGAGTTAGCTATGTATGGAGCAACGGATTGGGTAATGCTGCAAATGCAACGATTAGCTCACCCGGAACATACATTGTAACTGCAACGGCCGGTAATGGCTGCACAGGAACAGCTTCCATCACCGTTACGGAAGATTTGACTGCAACAGCAGGTATTACAAATAACTCGGGAACAACAGTATTGAGCTGCGCGCAGCCAACCATTAGTGTTACTGCAACCGGTGGTGTAAGCTACAGTTGGGATGGAGGCTTAGGCAATGCAGCTGATGCAACCCTAACACAGGAAGGAACTTACACCGTTACTGTTACCGCTGCCAATGGCTGTGTGGATACAGAATCAATTACCGTAACCAATGACGGTAGCGCTCCTGTAATCGGTATTACAAATAACAGCGGAACAACGGTTCTCGATTGTAACAATACGTCGATTAGTCTGACTGCGACCGGTGGAAGCACATACACTTGGGATAGTGGATTAGGTGCGGGTGCGAATGTTGTTATTACCGAGCCAGGAACATATACAGTAAGCTCAACCGCATCAAACGGTTGCTCGGGTGATGCGACGATTACGATTACGGAAGATGCGGTTTCTCCGTTGGCGGCAATAGACGCAGGCAGTACAATACTTACTTGCACTCAGAATGAAATTGAAGTGACAGCAACCGGTGGTGGTACCTACAGCTGGAGCAACGGGTTGGGCAATGCCGCCGATGCAACTATTACCTCTGCAGGAACTTACACGGTAACCGTTACCTCTTCAAATGGCTGCACCGATACGGCGACTATAACAATTACCGATGATGGTTCATTGCCACAGCCTACTATTACGAGCAGTCTTGCATCCAACACTCTTGATTGTGTTAATGGCAGCATTACACTTACAGGCGGTGGTCTAGGTGCTTATAGCTGGTCAAATGGAGCAACTAATCTGGGATCAGGAAATTCGATAGTGGTTTCTGACCCGGGCACATACACACTTACAGTTACATCGTCTAACGGATGTTTTGCGAGCACTTCAATAACCATTACGGAGGATATCGCTGTTAGTGCTTCGATTGTTTCTGACGCTCCGTTCATCGATTGTAACAACCCTGATGTTATTCTCACTGCATCGGGTGGTGTTTCGTATGTGTGGTCGAATGGTTTAGGTAACGCGCCTACTGCTACCATTACTGCCGGTGGTAATTACACTGTAACTGTTACAGCTGCGAATGGCTGCACTGCTCAGGAAACGATAAATGTTCCTGCTAACTTTAATACTCCGAATGTTGCAATTACAAACAATACCGGTGTAACCGTATTAGGTTGCAATACGAACGCTATCAATGTCACTGCAACCGGCGCAATCAACTACCAATGGTCGGGCGGATTGGGTAACACAGCTACCTCTACCATCACCGCTCCTGGTACATACGTTGTAACAGGTACCGGAGCGAACGGTTGCGTGAGCACAGCTTCCATTACAATTACACAAGACAATACAACACCGACGGCGGGTATTACCAATAGTACCGGCGCAACAGTGTTGACATGTAACACACCTGCTATTGATTTGATCGCAACAGGTTCCGGTACTTACAGCTGGTCTAATGGTTTAGGTAATGCGGCGAATGCGACAGTAACTGAAGCAGGCGTTTATACTTTAACTGTTACCGCATCGAATGGCTGTTTCGATACGGAGACAATAACCATTACAGAGGATATTGCTGTTCCAACCGCAGGCATTGTAAATCCAACAGGAAATGCCCAGCTTTCATGTGCTGTTAACGCTATATCGGTTAATGCAACCGGTGGCGGTAGCTACAGCTGGTCAGGAGGTTTGGGAAGTAATGCATCTGTGAACTTGACTCAAGCCGGAATCTATACAGTGACCGTAACCGGAGCCAACGGTTGTTCCGATACAGAAAGTATTACTATCACTGATGATGGGTCATTGCCTGAAATTACGATTGAGTCTTCTACTACAGAACTCAACTGTTTTACTTCATCTATCGAACTTACAGCTGTGGGTGATGCAGGAACGTTGACCTGGTCTGCTGGCGGTGAAGGATGTCCTGGTTCAGCCAATCCTGATTTGATTTGTTCAGACTTCTACGAGCCTGTGTGTGGTTGTGATGGTGTGACCTACAGCAATCCATGCTACGCAGAGCGTGATGGTGGAGTGCTCTATTATATACCAGGCGAATGCGGATCTACAGATGGCGCAGGTTCTATTACAGTAGATAACCCGGGTGAATACATGGTTACACTCGAAGTAAATGGCTGTGTGGCTTCATACACTATTACAATCGAAGAAAACCTGGAAGTACCAAGTGCATCGGTTAATTCTATTAGCCCAATTTGCAGCAATGAAAACGCAACATTTACCATCAGCGGAACTGTGGGTGATGTGGTAACCTACACGACAGATGGCGGTGTTACATCACAAACGATTACTGTAGATGCATCTGGCAGCAACACGGTTGTTGTGAATGCGCCTTCAGCTGATGTGACACTGGAACTGCTTGATGTTACTCGCGGAAATTGCTTCGCAGAACTGGATGCAACTGCAACGGTAGATGTAGTTGCTGCACCGGAAGCCAATGCTACGGGCCCTGCATTTGCGTTGTGTGAAGGCTTAACGCTTGCCCTTTCATCACAGGAAGTTGCGGGTGCAACCTACAGCTGGACGGGTCCGGGTGGATTCACTTCTAGCAACTCGGATGTGTTTATTCCAAATGTGAGTGCCGATGATGCCGGTGAATATATCTATGCAATCAGCGCAGGAAGTTGTACGGATTATGACACAGTGTTTGTAACAGTTGCTGTTCCAACAGCGGCAACTCAAGATGTGACTATTTGTGTAGGACAATCGTTTACGTTGCCAAGCGGAGTGATTGTAAGTGCTGAAGGAACTTACACATCCAGCCTAGTTAACTCCTTTGGTTGCGACTCAACCGTTACAACCACCGTAACCATTGTCGACGAGTTTATCATCGACCTGGAGGCTGCAATCTGCGAAGGCGAATCGTATGTGTTGCCTGATGGCACTTCAGAAAACGATGGCGGCACTTACACGTTTGAATTCATCAGCAGCGGAGGATGTGATTCGACAGTTACTGTAACCCTTACTGTGAATCCAACTTATTACTCACAACAAACAATTTCAATATGCGAGGGTGAATCGTATGAGCTTGCAGATGGAACTCAAGTAAGTGTCTCGGGTGATTATGAAGTTGTGTTCAACTCACAAGCTGGTTGCGACTCTGTCGTAGCAGTGCAGTTGAACGTTCTGCCACTGCCTACGCCGGTTGAAATTGCAGTAGATCTGTGCTTTGGTGAAACAACCGCTCTCGTAGATGGAACAGTGGTTAATGCAGCTGGTTCTTATCCTGTAATACTTCAGTCAACAAGTGGCTGTGACAGTTTGCAGATTTACAACGTTAATGTATGGCCTAATTTTAATGATACGATAGAGGTGGTTATATGCCATGATGAGCAGTACGAGTTGCCGAATGGCTTGATTGTGTCTGATTCGGGAGATTATTTGGTGTTGGATGAAGTGAGCGCTAATGGCTGTGATTCTACATTGGTAATTTCGGTGATTGAGTTAGATCCAATCCTTCAGACAGTGTCAGTTCCTCTGTGCTTCAATCAGGCCTATACTATGCCGGATGGAACTAGCATAGGTGCTGATGGAGTGTATGATTATGTGTTAACATCGTTGAACGGTTGTGACTCGCTTGTGAGCATTCAGTTGGAAGTTGCTGAACAGATTGTGGGTGAGCCGGAGCAAGTTCTATTGTGTTTTGGTGAAACACACGTATTGCCTAATGGTGATGTGGTTTCAACCAATGGAGAATTTACGAGCGTGTTAACTTCGGATGCTGGTTGTGACTCTCTGATTGTTTCTTCTGTAGTTGCCCTTGATTACATATTTACAGAGGTAGCAGCATTTGCTTGTCAAGGTGAAAGTTACACCTTGCCTAATGGCCAGACGGTATCGAATAATGGTGTATACCAATCTATCTTGATAAATGAGGTAGGATGCGATTCTACTGTTCAGGTTACTCTAACATTTACACCGCCGGTAATGGTCAGTATTATTCCGGAGGTTGATTCCTTAGTTGTTTGTGCGGGAGATACATTGATGTTGATTGCAGACGGAGCGAGCACGTTTAACTGGGAAGCGCTGAATCCGTTGTCAGACTATAATGACGCCATCATTGAGGCATATCCATCTACAAGCGGTTACATTTCTGTAATTGGTGCTAACCAAGGTTGTGAAGGAATGGATAGCATCTATGTAACAGTGAATGCAGCACCTGCCTTGCAGATAGTTGCTCCTGATGCAATCTGTTTCGGCGATTCGGTATCGATAGTAGCAAATGGTGCCGACAGCCTCATGTGGATGAATGAAGACATACTCACGTGTTTGAATTGTCCTGAGAATATGGTGAGCCCAACCGAGACTACTGTATTTACGGTGGGCGGTTGGAATGGCTCGTGCTACGGCTCGACCTCCTTCACAATGGAAGTGCAAGCGTTGCCGGTAGCTTCTGTATTCGGTGACACGCTGGTGTGTGCTTTCAGTCCTGCCGAACTTTATGCAGCTGGTGGTGAAACCTTCTTGTGGAGCACGGGTGAAACAACATCATTTATATCGGTGGAACCAAGTGAAACTACCGTTTATCAGGTTATTGCCTTGTCAGGTATTTGCGCCGATACGACTGTCATTACAGTTGAAGCCATTCCATTGCCTCAGATAACAACAAACAACGATACAACCATAACCCTTGGAGGCCAGGTGCAATTATTCGCAACCGGCGGAGTGAATTACTCGTGGTCGCCTGCCGATGATCTCTCTTGCACCGTTTGCGCTGATCCATTGGCGATACCTTCAGAGTCTATGACCTACTGTGTTCAGGCACTCTCTGAGTTCGGTTGTACCGATACAGCATGTCTTCGCATTGAGGTGACTGATGAATGTGAAACCTTCTTTATACCGAACGCATTTGCACCGGAAAGAGGTGGTCATGAACTGAACGACTGTTTCCGTCCATTTGGAGAAGAGTGCTTTGCATCGATGCGCATGCGCGTATTTGATCGCTGGGGTGAGCTTGTATTCGAATCAACTGGTTTCGAAGAATGCTGGGATGGCAACTATCAGGGTAAGAAGGTTAATTCCGGGGTATTTGTATATTACTTTGATGGCGTGCTCATCAATGGTGATCCATTCTATCGAAAAGGTAACGTAACGGTGATACGATAATGAAGAAACTGCTAGTCATATTCTCTTTCCTTGCCGCGCTTAATCCGCTGTATGGACAGGATTTTCACCTTTCGCAATTCACGATGTCGCCACTTCTTCTTAACCCGGCGTCTTCAGGGGCGGTTACTCCGCGAGAATTAAGTGTAACACATCGCAATCAATGGACTTCTATCTCCAACCCATTCAAAACTTTTGTAGTTGCGGCAAATACTCGTTTTGGCGATATCGATAAGCAGCGCCGCGGTTTTTGGGGTGCAGGTCTATTGGCGTTAAACGATCAGGCAGGCGATGGTAATATGCGAACCAACGCAGCAGGATTGAATCTGGCATACCACGTTCGTCTTTCACGTTATCAGCACATCGGGTTTGGTATGCAAGGAATGTATATGTCCCGTTTTGTTGATTTTTCAAAGTTTCAATGGGCCAGTCAATATGATGGTGGCGCTCACAACGGGGCCCTGCCAACAGGAGAGAGCGGCTTCGTGCAGAATTTTGGTTTCGTTGATGTGAATACCGGGGTCTACTATACACTTAACAATTCGGCAGCAGAGATCAATGTGGAGAATAATAACTATCGCATTATAAACGCGGGCATCGCGTTCCATCACATCACGACGCCACGCTATGCTTTTGGTTCTGAAACTTTTGAAGAAAACCTCTATGTCAAAATGGCTGCACACGCCAATGCTTTGTGGAGTATACCAAATTCTTCGCTTGCCTTGGCACCCAGCGTCATGTTCTTAAAGCAAGGTCCTCACGAGCAGTTGAATTTCGGTACGTCGGTACGATTAGGTATAACGGGTAATTCGAAATACACTGCTATCGTTAAGAATTATGCTGTATTCGGCGGAATTCACTATCGCGTGCGTGACGCGATAATTACGACAGGTATGGTAGAATATGGAAACTACCAGTTTGGTTTGAGCTATGACTTTAATGTTTCGCGATTGGCCAGTGCAAGCGCAGGCAGGGGAGGTGTTGAGTTCAATCTTCGTTACTTCATGAATGGAGCGAAAGTCCGCGTTATCACAGCCGGAATCAAGTAGGGTATTACAATTAAATTATATTACTATTCTTAATCACCTAGAGTCGGTTTTTTGCCGGCTCTTTGCTTGGCGCTAAAACAGATTCAATTGCATTAAACTACCATTAGGAGAGCTTGGATCCAATTAGAGAAATGAATTCCTTGCGGGTTTTTATGTCTTCCAAAAAGGCGCCGCTAAACGCACTGGTGGTGGTGACTGAGTTTTGTTTACTTACACCGCGCATTTGCATGCAGAGATGTTTTGCTTCAATTACCACCGCTACGCCAACCGGGTCAAGTGTTTCTTGTATAGCATCACGGATTTCAATGGTCAGACGTTCTTGAACTTGCAGACGGCGAGCAAATACATCGACGATACGAGGAAGTTTGCTTAAACCCACAATTTTCCCATTCGGGATATACGCGATGTGTGCTTTACCGAAAAAAGGAAGCATGTGATGTTCGCAAAGACTGTAGAGCTCTATATCCTTGACCAGTACCATTTCGCTATAATCTTCGTCGAACATAGCGCTGCGCAGTATTTTTCGTGCATCCTGCTCATAGCCTTGAGTGATGAAGGAATAGGCTTTGGCAACCCGTTCAGGAGTTTTCAAAAGTCCTTGACGTGATGGATCTTCCCCAATCTGTTCGAGGATGGTGTAGATATTTTCAGCTACTTTCTTTTCAGAGGGAGTTAACTCTTTGGGAGCTTCCGAATCCATAATCATTAAATTCATTGCGTGCTATTTATGTCAAGAACAATGGCACAGGAGTTTAGTTCAGCGAAGATAGTTCATTAGCTGTTAGGTGATAGGTGATAGGTGTTAGGTATTCCCACCTATTACCTATTCCCTATTCCCTAAAGGTAGGCCGGGCCTTTCAAAAGGTAGTTAGTGACATAATCCCCGACACCCTCTTCCAGCGTGTGAAAAGGTTTGGTGTATCCGATGGATTTGAGTTTA
>Ga0315907_10006530_pt1 | contig 12339 bp, 7 predicted proteins | sample LakEriMetagenome_3_FD_203525 | JGI IMG/M metagenome (GOLD analysis project Ga0315907, IMG submission 203525) | Freshwater fungal communities from buoy surface, Lake Erie, Ohio, United States - Buoy 12 MA123 | ecosystem: Environmental > Aquatic > Freshwater > Lake > Lake biofilm | place: USA...
TGCCTCAAGGTATGGATTTCGTCATTGCTCTCCTGGGTTCCTTGGAAAGCGGTTGCTTCGTGGTCCCGCTGGACACGGCAATTCCACCAAAACGCATGGAGGAAATTCTTGTAAAGACAGCTCCGGATCTGGTGATTGCCGGAACTCGAACGCAACTTGAACTCCAATCGTTCAAGCACTGTTGGAATGTACGCATCCTGAATGAGGTATGCAGTGAAAACAACAAAGCGTTTTTCGGAACCCCTGTTTCTAGTTGGAAAGGGATCGTCCTTTACACTTCCGGATCAACAGGGGAGCCTAAAGGGGTGCTCATGTCAGGAAAGATGCTAATTCGCGAAGCCAAGACGTTGATCGATCGTCTAGGCATTGTGAAAGAGGATCGGATTTCCAATCTGCTTTCTCCTAGCGTTATCGGTGGGTTACGAGAGATTTTCACGGGACTGCTTTCCGGTGCCACGCTCTATCCGGTTCGCGTGAAGGAACTAGGTCTGCAGGGGTTAATCGATAAGCTTCATCGCCACGAGATCACAATCTGCCGAATGGTAAGTAGTCTCTTCAGATCTCTTTGCCATGCACTCACCCCAGATCATCAACTGAACTTTAGGAGGCTCTACATAGGAGGCGAACCTTTGATCGCGTCGGATGTCGCGCTATTCCGCAAGCATTTCTCTCCCGAGTGTCAATTGTCTAATGTATTTGGGGCGACGGAATTCGGGCTTGTTACTCACTACACTTTACCCGCCGATTTTGAAGAAATGAACTTAGAAACTGTTCCCATTGGAGCAGCAAATGATGGATATCAACTAATCGTCGTCGATGATGATGGAAGCGAGGTGTCGCAGGGAACCCCGGGAAATCTTGTTGTGGCTGGTGAGTGTATCGCGGAGGGTTATTGGACCGGCGCAAATGACCCAATCGACCGGTTTCGCAGTCTGCCTAATCGCCCAGGGTGGCGTGTTTTTAATACATCGGATCTGGTTCGGTTAGATAGCTCGGGTCAGTTCGAGTACTTGGGGCGCTCGGATACTCAGACGAAAATCGCCGGAAATCGCGTGGAATTGATGCAGGTGGAGAACATCCTACGAGGCGCCAAAGATGTCCGCGATGCAGCGGTGATCAGCCTTGATTTTGAGGGCAGCAAAGGCCTTTATGCACTTGTTGAGCGTGACAAGGGGACCACGGAGGACTTGGTTTTGCTATGCAAAGTGCATCTGCCAGACCCGGCTGTTCCCCGACATATCATCGAATGCTCAGCGATTCCGAGGAGTTTCCAGGGAAAGCGGGATCGCAGAGCTGTTGTCCGGCATGTTCAGGAATTTCTGGAGCAATCTTCAATCAGTAGGCACTGCAATTCCTCGTCGGACGTGGAGTTGGTTGATCGCGGGGAGACTCTCAAGATCATTTGGCGACAGGCAAATAGATTGCCGAAGGATGCAATTGTCGACCCGAATAGTGTTTTCAACGCGGACTCACTTTCGTCGCTCGATTTCTTAATCAATATACGAAACCACCTAAACATTGAATTAAGCCCACAGGAGCTTAAAGACATCGGAACATTTAGCTGCTTGGACGAAATGGTCAACTCGCCAAATCGACGCCAAATTTCCACAACACAAACCCACTGCATACGGCTTTCGGAAAGCAAACCTGGCCCAGCTCTGTTCCTGTTGCATGGGGCAACAGGTGAAGTTGCCATTTATGGGGATCTTGTCGATGCATTGAGGCCCGAAATAACCGTCTACGGGGTCAACGCCGATAGAGATTTTCTTTCAAAGCAGAAAAATCTAGATTTTTCCTTGATCGTTCGTTCCGCCGTGCAATCGATCCAAAATCAGCAACCAGCCGGTCCTTATCTTTTAGCTGGGTATTGTTTTGGTGGGAATCTTGCCCACGAAGTCGCGTCGGAATTGATTCGCCGGGAATCGCAAGTCGCATTTTGCGGATTAATTGATAGTTTTCTTCCGCAGAGGATCAGATATCCAAAATCATGGGATCGTTACCTTTCGATCCTAACAAATTTTCCAATCTGGTTTTTCGATGCACTACTGAATAGACAAATCTCAAGCAATTGGAGAAGGTACAAACGACAAGTAAGCAATCCTCTTGCCAGGCTCGGAGATTTGTTGTTTTTGGACGATTCATACAAAGAAATAGTTCAGGCGATGCTCTTAGCGTGTGACAATCACGTTCCGGTCGACAGTGGTATCCCAATTCGGATGTATCTTTCCAAAGTTCGTCCCCTTTTGCATTCCCATTCGATAGAGAGGCAATGGAAGAAAGCTACTGGGGGAAATTTCCGATGTACCACCGTCCCAGGAAACCACGCGACCTTGATGCACCCACCTTATATTACGGCTCTTGCAGATGTACTACGAGATGACATCGCCGAAGTTTTGAGGAGCGAAAAATCCCGTGCATGAAGCTAATTAGATCAGACGCCATCGCCAGAAAATCAAAAGGAGCAACTAGTCATCACGGACTTCCTTGGGTAATCAGTCATTGATCGCGAGCCTTCCGATGAAGCCTCAGCAATGAATCGGATATATCCAATGCATTGGAAGCGTTTTCGATCGGAAAGCGGTAAATATCGGATCCAACATGGTCGAAAAGGTACTTTTTCATGGTTGTCTCGATTCAATTACGAGCACGAGCACGAGCATCGCTTAGCTTTCCCTTGTTCGATTGGAGCCCATAGAGTCAAGTAAATCGAGGAACTCCATTACTCCCGCTTCGTGCATATTTAGCCTAGTTGCCCCGCCTGGAGACTTAAGTAGCGTTTCCGTTATCTTTCGGCCTTTATTCGAGTACGTCTTCTCGCTTCTCTCTAATTCATTGACTTTGCACGAATAAATCAATTGGTTCTTCGGTATGAATCCATTCAAGACATGGCAGTTGAAGAAGTGGATCACACGGTTCTCGTGATCCAAAATCAGCGCAGCATCCGCCCCAAACCAACTTCGTGGCATGATCGATGTGCGGCCCGGGCAACGGGGCATCCATTCGAAGTCCAACAGCTCGCGAGGATCCGTAAATGCCCATCGGCTACTACGGATCAGCGTCCAACCAAACCAAAAGGGCAGGGATGCGATTGCCAGCAAGAACAAGAAAAAAATGATTACGATTGGCAAATCGCTCGGCTGAGGTCCTTCGGAGCTCGATAGGAAAATCCCGTATACGAACCATCCGATCAGCGCCGAACCTATCAGCATCAGTAGCCCACCATAGAATTGCAACCGCAAACGGGTTGACTGAGAGTTGATGAACCTAGTGAGAAAAAACAAGCCTCCCGCAACCATCGCTAAGATCGAAAACAAGTACTCATCGCCGTATCGATTAGGGATGACGATGCGTGATTTCTCGGGCGAGGATTTCAGATACTCCACGACGATCTCGTCCTTGCTTTGCGGTTTAAAGGCAGAAGCACTGCTGGGCTTATGCCTCCAGGTTTTGACGGAGTCCTTTCCTTGTTGCGATGCTCCACCTTCGACTTCATAACTGTAGTGGATGATTTGGGTAGTGTAAGACTTCCCCTTCCTTGAACTCGTTTGGGTACTCGATGAGGTAATGCGGCCTGTGGCATTGGTCCCTTCCCTCATAAATCGCATGTCTTGGTACAACCACCATCCATACGATCCTATCCCTCCGAGAAAAAACAAAATCGCCCATCGTAGAAACGATCTGCTCGTTGCCTTTTTTTGCTCGGCCTTCAACAGCGATGCATTCTCGGGAATGATCTCGACCTCGGTTTTTGTTTCCATCTCGTTGACCTGTCCTCTTAACTAAAAGCTAGTTTTTCTGCTCTCCCGCAGGAATTGTGGGTTAGGTAATGGTTTAAGTGCTTTGCCCAGCACCTGCCACCTATCGACCAAGCCAATACGGACCAGCAAATTTCACTGACGAGGCCATCGTTTAATCGTTTCGCAGCGTGACATACAGCAATAATCCAGGGACGATGGATGTACCGGTGAGTGTGCCTAATAAGCTCGATAGGCCTCGCGCCAAGGAGGTGACACTCGTTTTCTCGTCCATCACAGCAGCGATATTCGCGAAAAATATCCCGAAATTGATCAGCAGCAGAACAAAGTACATGGAAGCTGCGATCTGCCCAACGCCAATCGACCATTCCTGATCGAGCAACAAGCCGATGCCAGCCACGAGGATACCTATGCAGACGAGGGAATTGGCTATGAACAGCATTCCACCCACGGAAAGCACGGCTTTAGGTGCTAGGAAAATTGCAATCGGGTTCAGGAATACGAGTCGACTCAATCCGAACAGGATGCAAAGAACGGCTGTGATCAAGACGAGAGTATCCTGATTCAATTTCAGGGTTATTCCACTACGCTTTTCTGCGGATTCCTTTTTTGCTGCGGTTGCTTTGACGGGCGCCTGATAGGGTACATGAGTCGCGGTCGGAACCCCTAGCTCGGGAAAGTTTTGATCGAATAAGCTTGCGAGATTGTTCGATGGGAGACTAGAGCCGAACGGATCTAAATCGGCTTCTTTTGGTTGATTGCGATTGGGAATCGAAACCATCTTTTCGCAGGCGGAACATTTGAATGATTTTCCGGACATCGATATCTTTGCTTGATACGATTTCCCGCACTGGCAGCGTACCGGAATCATTTCGGTTTGAATCGTGGGCTCTGCTACGGTGGAGACCTGAGAGCATTTCGGGCATTTGATTTTCCTTCCAGCTAGTTCGTCTTTGACTTTTAGCTTGGCTCCACAAGTGCATGCATGTTCGATGGGCATTTTAGTAAGTCCCAAAATTCAAGGGTGGTTCGCGGGAACAACGTAGGCTATCGGGATGATCCAAGATCGGTCCTGATTGCCGCTATTTAGTCATTGGCCAAAGCAGGTCCAAGATGTGGCGAGCAATATCAGAATTATTCGTGGAAATTCGAGCCAGCAGCGATTTTCATGATAAAAACGCAGGGCTTTCCCCCGCTGTTTTTTGGGTGGAGTCCGCTCAGGACCGGATTTCCATGCGAAGTCGCTGGGAAACCAAGATTGTCGTTTTTATCGCCGAGCGGTTCTCTGGCCGATTAGGGCGTATAATGGATTCTTGGCCCTTGGACCCCAACCCCCCCTCCCTCCCCTGCTCCATGTTCCACCTTCAGCATCTTTCTCCGCAAGCTTTTCGCATCGGGATCCTGTCCCCTGCTCTGCTCCTGTGTGGTTCGCTACTCTTGTACCTGTTGGTACTGGCCTTCGTTTTGTTTCCGGCCTCCGTTGCCGTGGGCCAAAGCCCGATTGCCCAAAACAACGATGCGTTCGAAACCCATATCCGACCGCTCCTTGCCGAAAAGTGCTTCTCCTGCCACGGTCCTACCAAGCAATGGTCTAGCCTGCGATTGGACTCCGCTCTAGCCCTCGCAAAGGGAGGAGACTCCGGCCCCGTCATCCTTGCCAACCAACTCGAATCGAGCCCCCTGCTCGATCGAATCCTTGGATCTAGAAATCGGCTGGGGTCGTTTTCTCCTCGGATTGTTTTGAAGTCGTCTTCGTGATTCATAAGGCGTCGCGAGAAAAAACAGTTCAAAGTCGGTTTGTGAATCCCTAAATATATTGGGATTTTGTGGCCGCGGTGAGTTTTTTCTCGGGTCTCGATGGGAACATTGTCAGGGAAATCCTCAAAGAGGACCATCGTGTCAGCTATGGTGTTTCTAGACTAGGCTTCTGCGGTGCATGAGGGCTGTGATCTGAACTTTGGATTGCCGATGAGCTGCAAAATCCCTTCTGAAATTGGGAATGCAAGGGCGTTGCGTTAGAACTAGACCGTTTGGGCAAAAACCAAGATTCGGCATGCTCAGTACCATCGTCTTTTCGACAAGACTACGCAGGACGGTTGAGATTGCCATGCGATGCGGCGGATGTACTTGTTTGAGCCACCGGAGCGCCGGGGTAGGCTTGCTGGAAACCTCAGAAACCAGAGCAATCTTGAAAAAGTGGTTTGATTACCTACCCTTTGGTTTTATAATCCTCGCTCCCCAAGAAAAAGAACTCTTATCGACTCGCTCTGTGCTACCCAATAAGCCATGGTCGACCCCACCAAAACCGGTTCTGTTACACGAAATCTGCATCGAGCTCAAACGGGTGATGATCGTGCTTTTTCCTGGATATGGAAGCGTTACTACCACAAGCTTGTTTCTCGGGTGAAAAAGTGCCCGGGGGTCCAAGGGGCTAAAGCCTGCGAAGCCGAGGATCTAGCCGCCGACGCATTGGTTTGTTTCCACGAGGGCTTGAAGGAAAATCGCTTCCACTCTTTAGGGGGGCGAAATCAACTCTGGAGTCTGTTGACGGTGATCGCAACTCGGCGATCCAAAAACGCCATTCGTGATTCGAGGAGGCAAAAGCGATCCCATCAAATCGATAAAAGTTCCTTGCCGCCACTTAGTATCGATTCGTGCCAAGTAGGCAAATTGGACCTGAACCTAAGTCAACTCGAATTGGATGAAGCCGTGGGGGCGTGGCTCGCCCTGTTGGACAGGGAGGACCCCAAATTGCAGTTGCGGAAAATAGCCGATTTGAAATTGAGAGGCCACAACCATTCTGAGGTGGCCTCCATCATCGGCTGCGCGCGAAAGACAGTCGCGATGAGAGTTTCGCTGATTTATCAAATCTGGCTTGAGGTCGCCGACGAATGACCCAAACGTTGCCACCGATCGACTCGGCGTCCTCGCTAAGCTCTCGCTTTGAACCGATTGGGCCGGTTGATCGTGGGGGGATGGGTGAGATTTGGGTTGCAATAGACCATGAATTCGAACGTTTGGTAGCCATCAAGGAAATACTTCCAGAGGTAGTCCAAAATCTGGAATTCCATCGGCGGTTCATGAATGAAGCTCGAATCACAGCCAAGCTTGATCATCCTGGAATTGTCCCGGTCTACTCCCAAGGCAAGCATGCCGATGGACGCCCTTTTTATGCGATGCGATGGATCGATGGGCAGGGTACCGAAACACTTGCCCAAGCCATTGATCGCCTGCGTTTTGCAAGTCGAACAGAACTCCTCAAACGATTGCGATCGGTTTGCAACACAGTCGCCTATGCCCATGCCAACGGGGTGATCCATCGAGATCTCAAGCCCGCGAATATTTTGCTCGGTCCTTTTGGCGAAACCTTCGTGATCGATTGGGGGTTGGCAAGAGAGCTTGCGAGAAATTCAAACCTCCAACCCATCACAGCAATCGCTCCTGTAGGAAGCCAAAGATCCCACCATGTACCCGATCAAGAAATTGGCCAGGAGCCTACTACGGACTTGGTTGGGACCCCTGGATTTCTAGCACCAGAACTGTTTCAAAATCCAGATAATGCCAGCCTTAAAAGCGACATCTACGCATTGGGTGCAATCCTGCGCAGAGTCTGTGTCGGCGATCCGCCCAGAGAGCTGCAAATCACCGAACCGTCTGGTTTATTCGAGGGTACTCATCCTGCCCTCATGGCGATTTGCCGTAAAGCGATGGCAACCGATCCAATCGATCGCTATTCATCGGCCAAAGAAATGGCCGACGACCTCGCGCTGTTTCTCTCGGGTGAGCCTCCTCGTTCATGGCACGAACCTTTGCGGTATCGGCTTGTGCGTTGGCGAGGACAGAATCGACTCATCTTCGATTCGACGCTCTTTGCATTTGGGCTTTGCATCTTAGTGCTAGGAACCATCCTTGCTCTGCAAAGGAATCATACTTGGGAACTTGAAACGCAAGCCATGATGTTGGGGCGTGCGCTGGATTCCGAAGCCGAATTTCGCCACCGGGCACTGGCCCAAACGGAGAGATCCAATCAGCGAGAGAAACTCGCCTTGAAAGCCATCGATGCGTTCCGAGACGAGATTCTTCAATCTCCGGAGCTTAGGAATACCGAGCAGCACGGCACACTTCGTAGAAGCTTGCTCAAGCACCCCACTGAACTCTACTCGAAGCTAAGCCAACCTGATTCCACTCTCGATGGTTTTTCGCTGTTGCAAAACGAGCAGATCATGGCCAATCGTTTGGAGCTGGCTTTATTGCAGGAGGAAGGAGGAAGCTTGCAGACGGCACTCGAAACGCTCTCGGACCTTAACGAGGATTTGCGATCCGACTTGCCAGAACCTGCTGCGGTTCTCCAGAGCCTATCAGAGTATAGAACCCCCTTGTTCTATTACGCTAAGACGCTTCATGGATTAGCCCGAGTTCACAGCAAGATTGGCGATTCGCAGGCATCGAATCGTCTTTTCAGTGAATCCGAACCGTGGTTTCAACTCTTAGAGAAAGTAGAAAATCCAACGGCCGAGATGCACTTGTTGCTGATGGAGCAAGAGATGGTCAAGGCGATGAGTGCTGCCCAAGCCAAAAACAGGAGTGTGGCTGAACGCAGATGGCGAGTTGCACTCGAAAGATTGAAGTCGGCCGAGGCCATCACGGGACCGATGTTGGAATACGAGCTTCGACGTCAAAAAATGTTCAATGACTATGGTTTGATTCACCTTCGGGTAGGTGACCTGCGTCGAGCTAAGGAAACCTATCAGGAACTCATCGATCGCTTGGCCGATCATCAACCTTCTTTGGAACCCAACTATCGCTATCACAGCGGAGCCGCGTATTTCAATCTCGGCGTTATCTGCAATCGCCAGGGCGATAAGCAAGAGGCATGGGATCATCATCATCGCTCCTTGGAAATCCGCAAAAGTTTAGCTCGGGAGTATGCCTCAGTAACGGAGTTCCAAGTCACACTACGGCATAGCTATCTTGCGATCGCCGATCTTTCCAAGGAACGTAATGGAATACGTACTTCGATCGAAGCGACTCGAAGTGCGCTGGACATCTGCCGCGAGCTAGTCGCAAGAATGCCAAAGAACAAACTCCATGTGGGGGAGTTGGTAACGCTCCTTCATCAACTTGGGCATATCTACACCGAACTAGGTGAAATCGATTTGGCGATGGAGGTCTACCAGGAGGCCACCCCGTTTCTTTCGGAAATTCGAACATCCAATCCATCGGATCGCTCGTGGAAAAATCAGTGTGGAGAAATTTTGCAGCATCTAGGATACCTAAATCTGAGCCATCATCGGCTCGATGCTGCATTGCCGTACCTCGAGCGAGGATTGCCTCTTGTTGAGGAGTTGGCCACAAGCCCCGGCGCTAACGAATCAGACAAACAGCTCTTTGGCAATACCTTGCTTGCACTGGCTCTCGTTCAGAGGAAACTTGGAAACCGCAATCAGGCGGATCAGTACAACCAAACTCTGATTCAATCGGACTCTAAAGATCCCTCGAAGCTCAGACTCGATGGATTGCTGGCAGAATACCAGCGAACGAAACAAGTTGAATCCGAAGCGATTCGTTTGGAAATCGCCGATCACGCGGTTCGCCGTCAAGACTTCCAAATCGCCTTGGATCTCTACAAGGAACAGTTTATCCATTCTCCCGAATCCGTTCGTTCAACGAGTAACCCAACAGCGTACCGTGCCGCTTGCTGCAGCCTTCTTTTATGCGACCTCCAACCAGAACGTGCAGATGAGTTGCGAGACCAAGCGTACGAATGGCTGTTTGAGCAATTGAATGCTTGGGAGGAATCCGTCAAGTCAGATACTCAAACGGATCTGAAACCGTTAGTGACCTGGGGAATCGCTCCCGAACTTGGGCCAGTGCGAGTCGACAGCGAACTGGAAAAACTCAACGATTCGCAAAAGACCCAATGGAGGCTCCTTTGGAATAGGTGGAAAGAGATTGTTTCTGTGCTGTGATTGCGAGTGGCATTTCGCGATTTTTTTCAATTCCAGGTTTCAGCATTATGCGAAATGGTGATTAAGAAGATGGAGCGACTCGCAGCATCGCAATTTGCCAGATACTCCCCTTTCACAGTCTGGAACAAGTAGCTCTTTCCCTTCAACAAATCCTAAATTCCAATTTCCCTCCATGAATCCCGATCTTTTGCGACGAATCGCGCTGGAATGCGAGAGGATCGAAAATGAAATTCGACAGGGAAAACCGGTTGACCTCGAAGGTGTTTTTTTGGATCTGGCACCCGACGATCGGCAGATAGCCCTCCGGGAAACCCACGAACTGATTGAGGAACTCACGGGCTCAATTGCGACCGTACAAGACCCCAAAGAAACCGTTTTGATCCATGGTCGATACCGACTTATACAAGCTCCCGACGAAGGTTCCATCGCTCAGGAAGCCGATTCGCGAATCTGGCTTGCTGTCGACGAGGAACTTGATCGCTACGTAGCGATCAAGGAGCACATACCGCCGCTGAACGCTCCGGAGGCATCGCTGGCACAGTTTCATAATGAAGCACGCATCACTGCGAAATTTGAACATCCAGGAATTTTATCTGTGTATAGCCAAGGGTTTTTAAGCGACTCTAGGCCGTACTACGCTCGCCGGTGGGTTCAGCCAGATACGCACCAAACGTTTCTTGATGTGGCTGAGAAACTTCAACGAGATCGCAAGTCGATTTCCAAGCCTGTTGAGAGACGTGCAATCCAATCCCAACGTGACGAGTTGCTCCGAAGGCTTATCGCGGCTTGCGATGCGATCGCTTATGCCCATAGCAAAAACGTCATCCATGGAAACATTCAACCGATTCATATCCTCTTAGGTCCCTACGGCGAAACCTTAGTGATGTCTTGGGGAAAGTCGCAACTCGTTGATTCGTTAGCGCCCAACGAAGACATCGCCGGGCTTGGACGAACCCTCCAAAAACTGATCGATGCATGGGAAACCACCGAACTGCATTCCCGAAAGAGGAGATCTTTTTGGGGGGTAGCACTGCAAGCCGTCTGCGGCAAAGCCACTTTGGTCAGTCGCGAGGAGGGTTACAACACCGTCGGGGAGTTTGCTCTAGATTTGGACCGTGTTCTACAGAATGAAGTGCCGACTGCTTGGTCTGCTCCCTGGATCTACCGGGTGGGTTGCTGGCTAGACCAGTATCGTACTGTGGCAAGCTTTGCCACGTTGATGTTGATGATTTGCACCCCAGCGTTCGTCGTTTTAGGTGTCTTGCAAAACCTTCACAATCGGCAATTGAAGCTTGTTAACGAAAATCTCGAACGGTCGGTCCACTCGGAAAATGAGTATCGAAAGCAGGCAGACCAACAGGCGACCAAGGCCGATGCGCGTGAGCGATTGGTTTTGGAAGCAATATCTTCTTTTCGAGAGGAAGTGCTCAAATCCCCTGATTTGCTCCAATCGACGGAGTTGGAAAATCTTAGGCTTAACTTGTCTCTACGACCAATCGACCTTTATTCGCAGCTTTTGGATTTGGACCAAAAGATCGAGTTCTCCCGCTCGGAACTGAAATTTTTAATTGTCGAATCGGATTTGGCTAAACGTATCGCTAGCCTAAAGGATAACCCAAACACGGAATTGCCGACTCTCAAGCTCCCAGACCCAAAGGATTTGGGTTCTTCAGATACTTTAGGTGTCGATCTGATGCTCGATCGCTATGGTTCTTTGCTGGGTTCAATCGAACCAGATTCGAAAGTCATCAGCGAGTTTGAGAGCATTGTCGCTTGGTACCAAGACACGTCGAGAAACATCGATCCAGGGCAGTCAGTGCTCTTGGCCCAGCAAAAGAGATACTACCTGTCAAACGCGATTTATCAATTGGCTCTCGCCCAAGAACGACTCGGAGAAACCGAGCTTTCGGCTCAGTTGCATCAAAGATCCCGAGCGATCCGAGAGGAATTGTCGCGTGAGCAGCCTGGTATAACGAAGTATCAGAAGGCGCTCGATCAAAGCCTTGAAGCTACCAACCGTCCTTGAGCGGGTTTTCAAATGTCAAAAGCCAAGGCAGTTCCGCTGCGCGTCAAGGGGAGCCATTGAGGACAATGTCTCTACACTAGTGATTGCCGATCGATTGTCCTCAATCGATTGGCTCGGGGGCCGAATACGGCGTATAATGAGGGTCGGCCACCTACCTTCCTATTGGCTTGACCCACCGTCTGATCCCTCCAAACCGCCATGCGACCTACCTCCAATATCTTCCTGTGGACCCGTCGCTTTAGGGGCCTGTCCCCTGCTCTGCTTTTGTGTGGATCGCTCGTCGTGCACCTGTGGGTGTTCGCCTCCTTTGCCTCGGGCCAAAGCCCGATCGCTGAAAAAACGGATAGATTCGAAACCTACATCCGCCCGCTCCTTGCCGAAAAGTGCTTCTCCTGCCACGGCCCTACCAAGCAATGGGCTGGCCTGCGGTTGGACTCGGCTCTTGCCATTTCCAAAGGAGGGGAATCGGGTCCGATTGTCCTACCCGATCAACTCGAATCGAGCCCCCTGCTCGATCGGATTCTTTCGGAAGACCCTGAGCATCGGATGCCACCTGCCGACTCGAAGCAATCCCTGAGCCTCTCCGAGA
>Ga0315907_10006533_pt1 | contig 12335 bp, 14 predicted proteins | sample LakEriMetagenome_3_FD_203525 | JGI IMG/M metagenome (GOLD analysis project Ga0315907, IMG submission 203525) | Freshwater fungal communities from buoy surface, Lake Erie, Ohio, United States - Buoy 12 MA123 | ecosystem: Environmental > Aquatic > Freshwater > Lake > Lake biofilm | place: USA...
TTGCGAGCCAATGGCGGAATCGCTTATGAAAGATGGGGTGCTCGATTGCAGCACCCCGAAACTGCTGGAGATCCTGAAGTCACAGAATGCTGATGGCGAGCGGATGCTACCTGAGCCAATCGGCAAACCATCGCTTTACAGGGCATTCGGTAATTGGCAATTCATCGAAGAGCTTCGCCAGTTCTGCGACCACCGCTTGCTAGCCTCCGTCAAGATCGAATCAGTCGATCAACATCTGGAAGCCAGCAAGCAGATGAAGACTGCTTTCATGTGTAGCATGGTTGCGATTCGCAAGATCGGTGACCACCCCGATGGATTCCCGATCCATGGCCGCGATCCCAATAACCGATGGGCTCACAACATGGGATGGAGTGGTCACTTCTACGATCGCTCTGGGAAGCTATTCTTCATCCTCAACAACACCAGTTGGGGTGGCAAGGCGATGTATAACATTCCAGCCGAGGAGTTGGAAAAGTGGTACAAGGCCAAGCTCCCAACCGTAATGACCCTTGAAGAGATCGACCTACCAGACTCCCCTCCCCTGATCGTGATTGAATGAGCAAAAGCACGATGGCAAACGAGATAGCACTTTACGTTGGTCCCGTTGTGGCTGCGATGGCTGGGGCTGTTGCTGCACTCTGGAAGCAGCAGGAGACACGCAACGCGAAGCAGATCGAGGACATGCGGAAGGATCTGGAGAAGTGCGCTCAACAGTCTGACGAATGCTACGAAGATCGCCTGAAACTAAATCAATCCGTCGCTCGCCTGGAAGAGCGGGTAAACCAGTTGCATCCATCGGAAGGAGCACGCTAAATGAGTTACCGGCAACTGGTTGAAAAGCTACCTGGCTGGGAGACGATGACGGAATCGGAAGCGGTCTCTGCCGCACTAGCCAAGAGCAAAACCTACGTCGATCCTGATCGCTGGTCGCTTCTTGGGATTGCATCAGTCATTGGCCAGATCAATATGCCGAGCCTGATAAATTTCCTCGAAGGTATCGGTATGGGTTGGGCTGTGGTCCAGGCTGGCGGTGCTGGATTGCCGATCGGTGACGCCACGCTGAACGCTGAACTGCGGGCGATTGGCCACCCGCTCTTGGTTCGGATTGCCGACGCTGGCCGGCGACCTGCGAGCCCTTGCGAGCTTGCTGGACTGGCTGAGGATCCTGCAAGGATCGCTGAAGGCTATCGAGTTGCCAAGCTTGGAGCCATCAAGCGTGACAAGCTAGCCGCAGGTGCCGAACGCTGGAACGAGTACAATCGGGCTATGTTGCAATGGGATGGAGACCCCGCGACGGAGCCTAGCCTGTGACTATCAGCTACATCAGCGCAGCGACGAACGCAGGCGACACCGTTACCATCGGCACTCACGCCGCTGGTGATACGATCGTCATTTGGGCATTCAATGACGGGGTAGCGACCGCTCCATCTTTGCCGTCCGGTTGGATCAACGTGTTTCCGTTGACCGGTTCGCTCACTGGTGTTCGCTTGGCGTACAAGGTAGCTCAATCATCGAGCGAGACTAGCGGAACCTGGACGAATGCTGACGGGATCATTGCCGTCGTTTATCGCCCAGCAGCAAACAACGTGCTGGTTCCCGGTTTGGGTGCCGGTAACTTAGCGACCTCAACAACCGTCAACTATGCAGCAATTGCCGTAGCCAATGACCGAACCAATACGGACCAATGGATCCTTGGGTTTGCTGCGATGAGAAGCGACGCCAACACATTGGAGACAGCACCTAGCGGGATGACCAATCGATCGAATCTTGTTGGTACCGGCTGGGAAATGGCGAGCCACGACACCAACGCGAACGCCTCATCGTGGGCGTCAACAAACGTTTCAGTAACGAACAGTGCGACGTGGCGAACGGCTACATGCCAATTGTTTGAACAGCCGTTTTACTCGGCTGGTGGCGGTGGTATTTTCTTTCGTCCCGGTATGTGCGGAGGGTTCTCGGAATGAAGCGAAAGACCACAGCCGGGATCGCATCGTTCACGTTGCCGATCATTATCTATGACACGTCGAGCACGACCGGCGCGGGCTTGTCCGGTGTGACTCATTCCAGCAGCGGTCTAGTGTTTGAATATCGCAGGCAGGGCCAATCATCCTGGACTAGCGTAACGCCTGTTTCCGCGACTCTCGGCACATATACCAGTGGTGGGATCGTTGCGAGTGGATCAAGGGCTGGCAGGTACGAGATCGGCATCCCGGATGCAGCATTGGCCGCCGGTGCAAGATTCGTCGAGGTTTGTTTGCGCGGCGTCGCGAACATGCACCCGGTCGATATTGAGATTGAACTGGATCAACTCAACTACCAAGATTCGGTGCGTGCTGGATTGACGGCATTGCCGAACGCAGCAGCAGGTGCGAATGGTGGACTACCGACCGGCGATTCGTCCGGACGTGTGACTCTGGCAGCGGTGACGCATACTGGAGCCACAGTGCCGACAGTTACGGCCGTGACCAATGCGATCGTTCTCCCCAGTTCCGCAACGATCAACATCACTGGCAACATCACCGGCAATCTATCTGGATCCGTTGGCAGCGTCACTGGATCCGTTGGTAGCGTAACTGGAAATGTTGGTGGTAATGTTGCCGGATCAGTCAACAGCGTCACCAGCCCGGTGACGGTTGGAACCAACAACGACAAAACCGGCTACGCACTGACGCAAGCTTTCCCATCAAACTTTGCCTCGCTTGGAATCAATGGCTCTGGTCACATCTCCCGCGTCACGCTGGTCGATACCACGACCACTAACACCGACATGCGAGGAACCGACAACGCAGCACTGGCGACCAATTGGACCGCGACAAGGGCTGGCTACCTCGATTCCGTTTTGATCGCTGCCAATAGCAATCGCACTGTCCAGGTTACCGGCTCGAACCATGTAGCCGCCGACATCCACGAACTACAGCCAGCCGTCATTGACAACACCCATTTTGCCGCAGGTGCGATCGACTCTAATGCACTGGCAGCATCGGCAGCAACCGAGATCGCAACGGCTGTAGGTGGGCTCACTCAGTTGGTTGATCTGACAACGATGATCGTCAACGACGGGACCGCCAATGCTCGCTTCTCTACATCCGCTTTACAGAATGCACCAACTGGTGGAGGTGGCGGAACTGGTGGCGGTGCCCGTACTGTGGTCGTCACCGTCACGCTATCCGCATCGCCCGTTGAAGGTGCTAGCGTTAGGCTGACCAAAGCCGCTGAAACCTACGTTGGATCGACCAACGCCTCTGGCCAAATCACGTTCAACGTTGACGATGGAACCTGGACCGTTGCTATCACCTCGCCAGGTGCCACCTTTGCCGGTGCGTCTCTGGTAGTCGATGACGATGAGACCGTTAGCTACAGCCTCACCGCAATCAGTATCACGCCAAGCCCAGCAACACAGATCACCGGCTACTACACCTGCTACAGCCACCTAGGAGTGGTTGAGGCTGGCGTATCGATCACCATGCAACTGGTTGGACTCGCTCAGGGTTCGGTAGGCTTGGCACTTGATAACCGGCTGCGGACCGTGACCAGCGATGCAAACGGTGTGGCACAGTTTACCAACCTGTTCCCGGGGTGTCGCTACAAAGTTTATCGCGGAGCCGCTGAGAACAAAGCTTGGTATGTCAACGTGCCTGATACCGTGACGGGCGACCCAGTGGAGCTGGGATCAATCTATGGCGACGATGAGTGACAACCGCAAGGATAAGCTTGCTGAGCAATACCGCGTCCACCGCGAAAAGATGGCGGAGCGGATGCGACAGCAGGCTAAAGCCGCTGCGGACATTGGCGAGATTCCGCCCGTTGGCGATCCAGTCCGCAGACAGGAGGCAATGGATAGCCTCCGCGCTTACTGCGAGATTTACCGCCCATCGGCTTTCCACCTTGGTTGGTCTGATGACCACCTAAGAGTCCTTGAGCGGATTGAAACCACCGTCAAGGCTGGTGGCCTCTTCGCAATGGCGATGCCCCGTGGTTCCGGCAAAACCACAATTGCGATCACCGCCGCCACATGGGCTCTGCTGTGCGGGTTCCGTCGCTGGGTTTGTCTGGTTGGAGCGACTGAGCCAAAAGCTCAAAAGCTTTTGAACGGTATCAAATCGGAGCTACGGTTCAATCCGTTGCTACTGGCTGACTTTCCAGAAGTCTGCTACCCGATCGTCCTGCTTGATGGCAAGCCGGCACGGGCGAATTCGCAGACGTACCGCGGGAAGAACACCGCGATCCGCTGGCTGGCCGATAATATCATGCTACCAACGATCGAAAGTAGCCAGGCGTCTGGCTCACTGGTATCAGTCTGTGGTATCACTGGCGATATTCGGGGACAGCAGGAAACGACGCCAGATGGCGAGGTAATCCGCCCTGATTATGTGATCTTGGATGACCCGCAGACGCGGGAATCGGCTAAGAGCGGAACACAGAATGATGACCGCTTAGCTATCGTCAACGGCGACATTTTGGGACTCGCTGGCCCTGGTGTAAAGATCGCTGGTGTGATGCCATGCACCGTCATTCAGCGTGGCGACATGGCAGACCAATCGCTAGATCGCCAGGTCTCTCCTGAGTGGCACGGCGAGAGAACCCAGTTGCTCTACGGTATGCCTGAGAAGATGGATCTTTGGCAGCGATACCAGGAGATTCGGGAAGCGTGCTTCCGCAACGGATCGGACACCAGCGAGGCGACCGCGTTCTATCGTGACAACCAGGCAGCGATGGACGAAGGCAGCCGTCCGGCTTGGCCTGATCGATTCAACGAGGATGAGCTATCCGCCATCCAAAACGCAATGAACCTCTACTTCCGCGATGAAGGAGCATTCTTTGCGGAGTATCAGAATCAGCCGATGGAACTGCGGGCTGATGATACGATGCTGAGTGAGACTGCATTAGCTAAGCGGATGGGCCACACTCCCAAGGGGATCGCACCAGCAAACACCACAAAGCTGGTCGCGATGGTTGACGTACAGCAGGAGATCCTTTTCTACGCTGTGACAGCCTGGCGTCACGATATGACCGGCACGGTAATTGAGTACGGCGCCTGGCCAAATCAGCGAACGACGAATTTCCGAATGACTGGTGTGAGAAACAATTTCACCAAGCAATTTCCAGGCGAGTCACTGGAATCGAAGATTGCCAAAGCACTGACAGCAATCGAGAAGGATCTATTCAGCCGCACCTGGAAGACTGAGGACGGGCTTGAGCTTGCAATCAATCGGATGCTGATCGATGCCAACTGGGGGCTCAGCCGCAACATCGTCTACCAGCATTGCCAGCGATCAACTCATAAGGGATCGATCTATCCATCGCACGGGAAGGGGATCGGTGCTTCGAATGAGCCATTGAACGCTAACCACACCCGCAGGCTTGGGAGGGCAGTTGGCCAGCATTGGCGAATCGATCGAGCAAAGGACAGCCCAATCAGGCACGTTCTTTTCGATGCCAATTGGTGGAAATCGTTCCTTCACTCCAGGCTATCCACCGAACCAGGCACGCCTGGCAGTCTCACGCTGTACCAGGCGAGCGGGATCGAGCATGAGACCATTGCTAAGCATCTTCGCGCAGAGTTCCCGGTGCGAACTGAGGGACGCGGCAGGACTGTTGATGAATGGAAGATCAAAGCGGATCGCCCTGACAACCACTGGCTGGACTGCTTGGTTGGGTGCTGTGTAGCAGCCTCAGTGGAGGGTTGCAGATTGCCCAGCGACGCAGGACCGAAGCGCAGGCGATCAGCCGCACAGATGCCACAGGTGACCACAGGCGAGCAGCCACCGCCGACCCATCAGCCACAGCAGGAAGCACCAAGGAAGCGACATCGCGGGAGCGTTGACTACCTATGAACCAGCCACCACGCAAGAAGCCACCGACCGTTTCCTACGAGGTTCCATGCTGCCCGCATTGCGGGAAGTGTGGCGGGTTGCTCAAGCAGCAAGGGGCACACTACCACGCCACCTACCCTGAACTGAATCAGGAGATCCGACGATTCCGGGTGAGCTGCAAATTCTGTAACCAGCCATCTATTCTGCGAGAAGTTGGTCCAATCTCGCCAAAATAGTCAGAATCTGTTAGGTAACTCGGGCGAAAATCGCCTCTTTTCTGCATTTATGTTTATATGACAAATGCAGATTTCTCTGAGCGTAATCGCAAATTGGAATTCGCCAAGTCGATGGTGGATTCTCTAGAGACCCAGATCGCCTCCGGCGCTGGGATCGTCAGCGTCTCCGTTGACGGAACGAGCGTCGATTTTGACCGCTCGCAGGCGATGAAAGAGCTCCAGTATTGGCGGAAGGAAGTCACCCGCTATAGCCGCACTAGATCGCGGATGAGCAACTTTAATCTGGGGAACGCTCATGATTAAAGAAGCACGCAGCGCCGCGACAAACTGGCTTTCACGTTTCGGAAGGTACATCGCAGCCGAACCGAACCAGCAGCGTCGCGATCCAGGAACGCGGATCCAGTCTAGCGATGCGTTGCTAGATTCGCAGAAGCGACGTAGGGTGGTCGAGGGTGCTCGGGAGCTAAACCGCAATTTCAGCGTAGCCGCTTGGGCGATTCGCAAGCACCTGGACTACGTTTCGACGTTCACCTTTCAAGCTAACACTGACGACCCAGTTTTCAATGAACGCCTTGAGGCGTTAATGAACTGGTACAACCGCCCCATCAATTGTGACATCGCAGGCCGTCACTCGCTGCGCCGCATGGTCCGCCTGGCTGAGATGCGTCGGGTGCTTGATGGCGATGTGTTTCTAGTCAAGCTTCGTGATGGCAGGCTTCAGGCTATCGAGGGCGATCGAGTCCGCTCGCCTGATAACCGCGTCGATCCGATGTACAACTGGGTGCACGGTATCAAGGTTGGTGCTGGCGGATCGATGAATCGCGTTGCTGTATGGTCCAGGTCGCTTGATGGCCAGTACACCTTTGAGCGTGACATCAGCGCGGGCAATGTCATTCAACTTGCCTACTTCGATTCGTTCGATCAGGTGCGTGGTGTAAGCCCGCTTACCTCAGCGATCGCATCATTCCAGGACAGCCTGGAAGTTACTGACTACGCTCGGGCCAAAGCGAAGATAACCCAACTCTTCGCCCTCGCCATCACCCGCGAAATGGCTGATGACGATGCTGAGCTGTATGGCGATGAATACAAGGTGGACCTTGGCCGAGGTCCCGTCAAGCTTGAACTAGATCCAGGCGACAAGGCTGAGTTCCTGGAGTCACGCCATCCATCAACAGAGTTCCAGGCATTCCTAACGCTGAGCCTGCAAGCTGCTCTAAAGAGTTTGGATATTCCCTGGTCGTTTTACGATGAAAAGTACACCAATTTCTTTGGTTCCCGCGCTGCTCTTATCCAGTATCAGCAGGCTTGCAAATCGAAGCGAGAAGACTTGAAAGAGATGCTAGACCGCATCACCGTTTGGAAGATCCAGCAGTGGATGGCTGCGGGAATCCTTTCGATGCCAGCAGGTGTACAGCAGATCGACCAAATCTATTGGGATTGGATCCCAGCGGGTGTGCCTTACTGGAATCCAGAGCAAGAGATTACCGGCGACCTGATGGCCGTCGAAGGCAAGCTACGCACTCGCTCCGAGATCCGCCGTGAGAAGTATGGCGACGATTGGCGGGATGTTGTCCGCAAGCTAGCCGAGGAGCGGGACTACCTTACGCAGTACGGATTTGACGAATCGACCGAAGGGCTGGTTAGCGTCCCCGTAATGGCTGAGCCTGACGTCCCGGAAGAGACCACCGAAACAGAAGGAGAAGACAATGGGCAACAGCCGTCTGACGATGTTTCGTAGCCAGCCTGCCAAATCGCCGGCAAGCGGTGTTGATGGCCGAACCATCAAGCGGGCTAAGGTGATCGAGGCAGGGGACTTGAACGATTCCCGCCCAATCGTGGTTGATGCTGTCACCTTGCAGCAGGTCGCGGACATCGGCAACGGTGCGACCCGTGGAATCAAAGCACGCTGGACCCACCCGCATATGTCGAGCGATGGCCTCGGGACCACTGTTGCCAGGGCACGGAATTTCCGCGTCGAGGGAAACGCTGTTTACGCTGATTTCACCATGCTTTCGGCAAGTGATAACAGTCCAAAGGGCCAGCAGGGGGCGTACCTCCTGGAGCTTGCCCAAGAGGATTCCGAGACGTTTGGATTGTCGATTGTGGCTGACTTCTCGGATGAGATGCTAGCCGCTTTGGAATCCCTCAAGCCTGGCGAAAAAGCACCCTTGAGGATCAAGGGGCTGAGGGCTGTTGACTTTGTTGATGAGCCAGCCGCGACCCGTGGCGGGCTATTTGATCTTTATGACAAGCGAGATTTGGCACCGGTTGTTAGCTCGCTGATTGAGACTCACTTTTCGGGTGTTCCGAAAAGGGAAGTAGTTGAAAGACTACTTGGTTTTCTGTCGCTTCACTACGGAGAAGATGTTATGGCTGATGCAGCGGACAACGCTGTTGAGACTCAGCAGCAGGAACAGGCCGCACCTGTGGCACCTGCACCCGCTGCGATGAGCCTGGAAGCTGCGCAACCGTTCTTGGTTGCGTTTGGTGATCGGGGGGCCAAGTGGTTCCTTGAGGGAAAGACGATGCAGGAATGCCTGTCGATCGTTAATGGCGAGATTGGCGAAGCTAATGCGAAGCTGCAATCCCAGGTGGATGAGCTGACCGCGAAGCTTGCAGCGATCGAGGGGAAGCTTGGCGAGGAGCAGCCACTGAGCGCTGCACCTGCTGGCAAGGAATTGACCGCAGCCCAGATCGAAGCAGCAGAGCGAAAGGCTAAGCTTGCCAAGGCTGGTGCTGATGACAAGGCGATTCGATGGGCTGGGGCGTTCGCTCCTCGCTCGAACTGATTTTTACCAACGCAACCAAAACGGAGACTGTGAATTATGGCTGATAGCTACCTGACGACAACCGATGTTGCTCATTTCAACAAAACCGACATGGACATCTTGGTGTCCGATGTTCTGGACGATGCACCATTCCTAAGCGTGCTCGCCGCGCGTACCGTGCTGGGCAACACGTTCAAGTATTCCAAGATCACTGCTAATCCAGCGGTTGGATTCCGTGATGTCAATGACGGGATCGAAAACAAGAAGGGCACCTATACCAGCGTGACGCTGGACCTCAAGGTGCTCGATGCTTCGTTCGCCGTTGACATTGCCGCAGCGACCGCTGATGAGCGTGGCCTTGAGCACATGATGGGGATCGAAGCCCTCGCCCACATGCGACAGGCGATGGCCGAGGTTGAGCAGCAGATCTTTTATGGCACCGGAAACGATGCTGGTGGGTTTGCTGGCTTCGCTGGCCAGTCCAACCTGAATCAGCTTGCAGACGCCCAGGTGGTCGGTGCTGGTGGAACGACTGCTTCCACTGGTTCCTCGGTGTACCTCGTTCGCACCGGCGATGCTGACTGCCAGGTTCTCTGGGGACAGCAGGGTGTGATTTCGATCGGTGAACGGCAGATCGTTGAGCGTGCCGGCTCGGTGACTGGTCGCTTCCCAGCCTACTACCACCCGATCGTTGGTTGGTGTGGCTTGAAGGTTGGATCGATCTACAGCGTTGTCCGCATCGCCAACCTGACTGCCGACTCCGGCAAGGGTCTGACCGACAGCCTGATCGCTCAGGCTCTTGAGAAGTTCCCTGCCAGCCGTGGTCCCAACTACATCGTGATGAACCGACGATCGCATCGTCAGTTGCAGTCCAGCCGGACGGCGACCAACCCAACTGGAGCACCGGCACCGTTCCCCTCGGAATCGTTCGGTGTGCCGATTGTTGTGACGGATCAGATCAACAGCACCGAAACCCTGTTGACCTGATCCTAGTCCACTGAGGTAACGCAATGCCAACAGCCCTGGAATCCGCAGTAATCGCCGCACATAAGGCCGCACGCTCAATACATGGCGTGTCGATCACCTATACCCGCGGTGCTTCGTCTGTGACGATTTCCAGGGCTGTCCCTGGCCGGTCGGTTCATGATGTCACGCAGGATGGATCGGTGATCGAGCAGATCAAGAGCCGTGATTACATCCTGCTTGCTTCGGAGCTAAAGATCGGTGGCGTTGTGATCACCCCTCAGCGTGGCGATCAGATCACCGAAGGGACCAAGGTTTACAAGGTTCTTTCGGTAGGTGGTGAGGCCGCTTGGCGGTATCAGGATCAGACGATGCAGACACTACGGATCCACACAAAGGAAATCTAATGCCCTTGCCAGTGGATCTAGTTGACGCTGTTGTCTCGCTCATCCAGGGCGGGACGTACAGCCAGACAGTGACAACCGCTAAGAAGCTAGTCCCAATCTACGATCGGGATGTGCTTACTGGCTGGGATGTCACGGTACACAGTGCCGAACAATCCCGCGAACTACTTAGCCGTAGTAATCTGTGGACGAAGATTTACACCGTTGGTGTGGTCCTTCGCACTGATTGCAGCGGGACTGAAGCAGCGCAGGAGACGAAGACGGGACAGTTTTTGACGCTCTGCCAGGAACTAATGGATCGCCTTGGATCCAATAACCTGGCTGGGTTATACGTTCATGAGATCGAGCAATTGGAGCCATTCGACCCTAACCGGGTGGCCGAAGATGGCGTCCTACAGACAACCATTTCCATCCGCTATAAGGGGACCATATAAATGGCGCACGTATTGAGCCAAAACGCAAAGCTTTACCGCAACACCGGAACCTATTCCGTTCCTGTTTGGGACTTGATTGGCAACGTCAAGGACTTGACCTTGAGCCTTGAGAAGGACGAAACCGACGTAACGACTCGGGCGTCTGGTGGCTGGAAGGAATTCGTCGACGGGATGAAGGATGCTACCGTTGAATTCGGGATGCTCTGGGATACCGGGGACGCTGACTTCGACGCTTTCCAAGGTGCCTTCATCAACAACACTTCGGTTGAAATCTTGGTTCTCGATGGCCTGGTCGCAACGACCGGCAGTGAGGGGCTGCGGGCCACGATGATGGTGAAGAGCTTCACACGTAATGAGAACCTCGGCGAAGCGTTGATGGTGGACGTCTCCTTGCGACCAGTGAAGAACGCCAACTCCGCCCCTGTTTGGTATACTGCAACGTAGTTTTTGCAGTCATCCTAACGAGGTTTCAACATGCGAGCGTTTAAGGATTCCACCGGCCATCAGTGGCAGATCAAACTGACGGTCGGTAACCTGCTGGCGATCAAGCAGAATCTAAAGATAGATCTACTGGACTCCCCTGAGCAGATGCCAACTGACATCCCGACATTGATGGATGTGCTGTGGTTTATCTGCATGGATCAAGCCCAAGCATTGGGCATTGATTGCAGGACGTTTGGCGATCGTTTGGACGGTGATGCTTTGTCCGCTGGGATCGATGCTTTCATGGAGGAATGGTCTGGTTTTTTTTCGCGCCTGGCACCCGCAAAAAAGGAACTGCTGGCCGGTCTGTGGTCAAGCAGCAAGCGGGGCCAGGAGGTACAAGCGGAGCGGATCAAACAAGCGTTTGGCAAGCTCTCTATCGACTGGCTGGAATCGTCGGAATCGACCCATCAGGACTGACTGCCTGGCAGTTAATGGAGATGGCGAGGGGAGCCCGCCCTGAGCTTTTTGCCGACGCCGGGAAAAAGGATGGCAAGGAGCGATGGCCGATAAACTCGCAGACTATTTCGATGCTCAAGCTGATGCTTCCAAAGGATAAACGCGATGCTCAAGCTGAAAGCAAAGACGCGGGGCTTTCAGCGGATCATCCAGCAAGCCAACCGCAGAATCTCAGCACTCCAGGACATCGACCGCAGAGCACTTGAAAGATTCGGTGCGATCATTAGGCAGGATGCTAGGAAGCTCATCGGGAATCCAGTCAAGCCACAGAAGCAGATTAGAACTGAGGTGATCGACGGTAAGCCTGTTGCAGTCTATCAGAAGGGACGCAAGCCACGGCCACCAGGCAAACCACCGATGGCGAGATATGGCGATCGTGACTTCGGAATCCGCAAGATCATCTACGAAGTTGACTTAGCAAAGCGAGATGTCAAAATCGGGTTTGCTGCCTGGGGGCGAAAGCTTGGTTCTAAATGGGGTGCCGAGTTGCATGAATATGGCGGGACGTTTACCGCTAAAGTTCGCTATATTCCGACACTGATCACGCTGCAAAACATCAAACGACGCAAAGGCAAAACGACAATAGCTCACCAGGATTTAGGATTGATTACAAGCAAGACTGGCAGGCCAATGTCTTTCAGGATGCCGCAGCGTCCAACGATGTCAGTGGCTAGGGCTAGGCACGCAAAAAAGATGACAAAGATTTGGGTTGACTACTACAAGGCGAGGTTCGGCTAATGGCACAGTTTGCAGGCCGCGCATATGTTGAGATGGG
>Ga0315907_10006538_pt1 | contig 12331 bp, 10 predicted proteins | sample LakEriMetagenome_3_FD_203525 | JGI IMG/M metagenome (GOLD analysis project Ga0315907, IMG submission 203525) | Freshwater fungal communities from buoy surface, Lake Erie, Ohio, United States - Buoy 12 MA123 | ecosystem: Environmental > Aquatic > Freshwater > Lake > Lake biofilm | place: USA...
AGCGGAACAAAGACGGCCGGAACGATTGAAAACGCTGACGCCTCGGATGATCAATATCTCTGCTTCCGGTCCGGCCGAGTACAGTTTCAGGGGATTTCCGCGCGAATTGACTTTGAGACAACCGCTCCCACCATCCAGCCCGCTCAGATTCAAATGGTCCTGGAGGCCCGCGTGAATCAAGTCGGAAATGTGCGGCAGCAGATGGAAGCCTATAACTTTCGCACCAATGCCTTCGAGTTAGTCGACTCCCGCCAAGCCGGCAACAACGTCGACAATAGTGTCACGGTCACATTCACTGGTGACCCCAGCCGATTCGTCAACCCGGACAACGGATTGATGCGGACGCGATTGACGTATATCGGCGTGCGCACGCGATTCAGCTCCGACGCCTGCATCGACCAATTGATCTGGCGAGTGAAGCATTGAGGCAGCCCCGGCAGGCTTCATTCGACCAGCTTGGGCAAATGCGCGCGGTCCTGTTCGTCCGGCCGTGAGCCGCTCCGCAGCGTCGCCCCGTCACCCCGTCGCCCCGTCACCCCGTCAAGTCGCCCGGCCGCGCGGCGAGGGTTGGCTCGTTTCAGCGGGCAGCCCAGCGCGCACAAGCGGCGCGGCGATTTTGCAACAGCTTCCGTTTTGCAACAGCTTCCGTTGGGCGAGCCGTCTATTCGCTCTCGCCTGGTTCAAAACCGAGTTGGCGCTGTTGCTTGCGGGCCAGGACCGGACGCCGCTCGCCCAACTTGCGGGCTTGCCGGGAGCCGGTGGCAGGGGCGCTTTGCAAGGGATCGGCTGAGCCGACCAGCGGCTCCCCGGAGTGGACCGCGTCCAGCCGTTCCTGACCGCGCTTGGCATACTCCTGCGACAGCTCAAAGCCGATTGGCCGGCGGCCGAGCTTCTTGGCGACGACCAGCGTGCTGGCGCTGCCGGCAAATGGGTCGAGGACAATTTCCCCAGGGCGACTGCAGGCCTTGATGATTCGCCCCAGCAATTGCTCCGGCATCTGGCAGCCGTGGAATCCCGCTCGCTCCTTGAAGGTGCCGCTCACTCGGGGGAAGTACCAAGTGTCCTCGTCCGCCTCAAAGCTCTCTGCTGCGTCTTGAGGTCGGAGGATCCAGGTGTCATCAGGAACCCGTCCGGTGGGATTCGCTCGGCGATCGCCGTATACCAATTGCCGCGCAGAGGGGACGGCAATTGCTTCACGGTCAAATGTGAACCGAGCTTTGTCTTTGGTGAAGTAAAACAGGTGCGCGTGGGAGCGGGTGAATTTTGACTTGCAATGCACGCCAAAAGTGTAGTACCAGATCACCCAGTTCCGCGTGTGAAACCCGAGTTGCTTGGCCACCAGTTTCAATTCGGCCGCATACTCGTCACCTATCGCCAACCAAAAAGTCCCATCCGCCTTGAGTACTCGCTGGACTTCCCCCATCCACTGCCGACACCAGTCCAGGTACTTTTCCTCATCCAGGCGGTCGTCGTATTCGTCGTAGTCGTAACCAATGTTGAAGGGGGGATCGGCAAACACCAAGTCAATCGAACCCGCAGCCAATTGTTGCAGGCCGGCGACGCAATCTCCCTGGTGGATGGTATTCAGCAGGCTTTCAACGTTCATGGGCGTCAGGCTGGAATGCAAAAGGGTGATGATAACTGCCAGATTCTAGCGGTTGCATGGGAGTCGCGCAGTGGGGTCGCCCTCTCCTGCGGGGCTGACATCCAGAGTCCCCCCGCAGGCGTTTGCAGACCCATCAACGCTGCGGCTTGTCTTTCGGCTCAGTGGCTCGTTCGGAGGCGGCCCCGGCGCGGGCCCGGGCGATGGCGAAGTCAACCAGTTCCTGGCAGCGGAAGAAACCCTCCCACATGTTGTGGCCTTGCCCTTGAGCCACGACCAGCTGCAAAACGTCCCCGGCTCCTGTCTGCCGGTAGACCTCCGCCAGCGCGGCCGAATTTTCGGCAAGTGGAACGACCGTATCCACATCGCCGTGGATCAAAAAAACAGGGAGCCTTGCCTTGGCTAGTCTGTCGGCTCGGGCGATCGGATTCAGCTCGCCGGCTCGAGCGCTGAGTTGGTCCGCCGTCAAGCCGTAAGCGGCGGCGGCCGGTTCGATTCCCGGATAGGTTTTCCAGTCAAAGACCGGATAGATTCCAGCCAGTCCGGCAAACCGTTCCGGATGGTCGGCGGCCCAGCTGCTGACCCAGAGGCCTCCTCGGCTGCGACCGAGCAGGCAGGGTCGTTTGGCGAGGCCGCGTTGATTGGTCAGCTCCCCGTAAAACTTCTCGAACACCTCTCGGGCAGCAGGATTGCCGTAGGCCTCGCCCACGTCTATTCCCGCGACGGCAATTCCGGCGTCAAGGAACTGCTGATGCATCCATTTTTCAGCCTCATCGGGGTAGGGGGGAAGCGTCGGCGCGTAAAAAATCCAGGGCTGCGGCTCCCGGCGCAATTCAGGTTTCGGCCAGAGAATGAAAGCCGCGCGGTCCGCGCAGCGAAACGCCTCTCCCGGGAGGATTAACTTCTTGATTTCGTGCTCGGCTTCCTGATTCCTGCCCGCGGGCAACGGAGGCGAGGAAGCGAGCTGCGGCGCAGCGTCTGACTCCACGTCCGCGGCGGGGAGTTCCAGCCGCCAGATCGGTTGGAATGGGAACTCGCTGGTCAGAACAACCGCGCGCCCGTCAGGGGTGAAGCAGGCCGCCTCGCCTTGGGCCTCCGCTGGAAGGCGAATCGCTTCGGGAAACTCGCGCGCCAGCCGCGTGCTCCATGATTCCTCGGGCTTGCGCTCAAGGAGATAGCCTTCAAAGTAAGTCCGGACAAACATCCGCCTTCCCTCCGCGGCAATGTCCAGCGCGGTGACATTTCGCCACGGTACCTCGCCAATCCGCTGGGCAACCAGAGGCGAGGATTTCGGGACGGTTGAGCTCTCCTCCAACGGCTGGAGATCGAGCCCGTAAACCCCGGCTTGGGTTGCTGCCGGAGCGTTTCCAGCCAGTTTCTCGATCATCAGCAACAGCTTCGACTCGGAGTCGAAGCCGAGGGCTTCGCAATTCCTCGGCCCATCGGCATAGCGAAATTCGATCCGGCGGGGAGTCGCCGATATTTGTTCGAGCGGACGGTTCTCTTCCGTTGGGGGGCTGGCCGGCTCGGGAAAAAGATAAAGCTGGCAAGTTTCGCGGCGGGCCGAGTTGTCTCCCACATCGCCGACGAGCAAGTGCGGTTTATCCTGCCAACTCAGGCGACAGAGGTCCTCCCAGTCCCGATGTTCGGCACCCGCCAGAGCGACTTCCTGCAGCGATTTTCCCGAGGATTGTACGAGGAACAGGCGAGGTTGGTCTCCCGAGTCGTTATGCATCCAGAGCAGGCCGGTACCGTTGGAAGCATGCGCCAGACCGCTGACTTCCCCCAGCTGGCGATCGCGCATCACGCCGAGCAATCGAACGGTATCGCTTTCTTGAGCCTGCCCTGACTGCATCCGAGCAGGTTCAGGCCAAGTCGCCCAGGCCATCGTCCCGAAAACGCCAGCGAGGGCCAAGCCCCAAATCAGTTTCTGCATACGCGTCTTGTTCCAAAGTGGTGGCCTCATCCGCCTCCACCAAAGTGAGCAGTTGGGTATCAATCGAAACAAAAACCGATCGTCAGTATAGCTTGCCCCCGTTGCAGCCAAACGGAGGCGAACCAAGAATGATGCCCAGACCGCCGAGTCTGTGGGAGAAGAACTCCCGGCCGGCGGGATCACAGTTAGACCCAGACGGAAGGGATTCATCCATGGCCAAACGCACCGAGTTGCGCAGCAAAGCAGGCAAAAAGTTGTACGCCGTTCGCGAAAACGACGGGCAATTCAAGGACATTCAAACTTATCAGCGAGCTCATTCCCAAGACATAAAGCGGTCGAGCGCCGGCGAGCGCGCAGCGAAGGCCAAAGTGGCCGCCAAGGCCGCTGCTCCTGCCGCCCCAGCCAAACCGGTTGCTGCACCGAAGGCCACCGCCAAGCCAGTTGCTGCACCGAAGGCCGCCGCCAAGCCGGCTGCAGTCAAGCCAGTTGCGGCCAAGCCAGTTGCGGCCAAGCCAGTTGCGGCCAAGCCAGTTGCAGTTGGGGCCAAGTCTACCGCGGTCAAAGCGGTGGGCAAAGCCGTTAGCAAAGTTGCTGCGCCGGCCAAGCCCGCGGTGGCTGCCGTCAAAACGGTTGGGGCAAAATCCGCTCCGGTAAAGCCGATTGCCAAGAAAGTGGTCGCTGCCAAGCCTGCGGCCGCGAAACCGGCTGCGGTTCAGGCCAAGCCAGCGAAAAAGAAGTAGACGACCCGTCTCACCTCTGGCGGCGTTGGCTGTTTCTGCTCCGCCGCTTACTGCTCCATTTCCGGCCGGCTCACCCGAATCTCCAAGCGGTTCGGTTGTGTCTGGCTGGGGGGGCGGAGTTGGCCATCGCCGGCGAGGTCTTCGTCGGCAACCCGTTGGATCAGCCGAATCTTATGGGCTGGTACACCCCAATCGAGCAGATATTCTTTCACGGCCAGGCAGCGCTGCTGCACGAGGACCCAAGGTCCATCGCCACCGGTACTGGTAGCTTGGCGGTCGGCAAAGGCAATGATCTCAATCGCGTTGAACTGGCTGGTCAGGTTCGGAATCAGGGCCTCAATCGCAGCTTTCGCTTGTTCATCGAGATTTGCCGTGTTGTTTTTGAAGAAAATCATCGTCCCGAGCTGGTGACGACTGGTATTGTCCTCGATCAGCATGCGGGGTTTGACAGAAAATCTCTGATTCTCGTTGAATTGAACGGGAGGGCCCGAGGAATCGGTCCCGCCGGATTTGCTGTTTCGATCTTCCAGCCCAAACGGATCGCTGAAGTGGTGCGCGATCGCTTCCTTGACCTTTTGGCTTTGAGCCGTGATCCACATCACGAGGAAGAAGGCCATCATCGCCGTCACGAAGTCGGCATACGCCACCTTCCATGCACCGCCACTGCCTGCCATGACCTAATCCCCGCAAGAAAAGTACGTAGTCTCTGATATCAGGCTGCTGGAGAGTCCCGGTTAGGCCGCAGCCGGAGGTTTCGCATTGGCGAAGACCTCAGCGATTTCCTTCTCGTTCGGGCGCACATCGGACCCCAGACCGCGCCGCCCCAGCTCAATCGCTTCCTTGGGAGCAAGATTGTCGACAAAGCCGCCGACAACGGTCGCGATCGTCCTGAAGTACATCATTTCGGCGTGTGCATTGAATTCGAGTTTCACTGCCAAGGGCGCGAACATGCCGTACGACATCAAAATGCCGAGGAAGGTACCGACGAGAGCCGCACCCACTTTGTGCCCGATTTCCTCGACCGGGCCATTGATTGCGCCCATCGTGATCACGATCCCGAGCACCGCCGCAACAATCCCGAAACCGGGCAAAGCATCGGCCGTCTTCTGCAACACGCTAATCGGTGCGTGATGCTCTTCGTGAATCGCATTCAGCTCGGCGTCGACAAAGGAGCTGAAAACCTTCGACTCCATCGAGGAGTTCAACGTCAGCCCAAGACAGCTGGTGAAGAAGGCGAGGTTGTGGTGGTTTTTGGCGAGCGTGGGGTATTTGCTGATGATCGCGCTGTCGTGGGGGCTGTTCACGTGGGGATCGAGTGCCAGGAGTCCGTCCCGGCGGGCGACGGTGAACAATTCGTAAAACGCGCCAAACAGCTCCTTATAGGAAGTCTTTCCATAGGGAGACCCCTTGAGTGAGCCGAGCACGCCTTTGATCAGATCGACCAACACCTTCATCGGACACATCATGATCAGCGCTCCGAGCGCCGCACCGCCGATCGTCAGCAGTTCGGACGGGTGAATCAGTGCCCCGACCGAGCCGCCGGCGATCGTGAAACCGCCCAGCACCGATCCGAACACGATTATCAATCCGAGAATGACCAGCATCCGTCAAGTTCCTCTGCTACCGGGGAGAGCCCCGAAATGGTGTGAATGATTCCGTTTGCGGTCGCCGAATCTGAGCGACGCGTTCAGCCGTTGCGGTTCCCAAAGGTTCACCGCTCGGTCCAAACGCAAACTTCTCAAACTCTGTGAACGACTCCTCTGCCGCCGAGCCAGGGTTGTGGCTGAGCCAGAGCGCGGACATCCCTGTTCTCCATCGGCCTCCCGCGTCGACAGACTGACGGCGACCCTGTCCAAGTGGCATAACCGGTCCCGGGCAGGCGATTCCAGGCTTCGTTTTGGCCTTCCAGTTTTCCCAAGCCGCAAGGTTTCTCCACCGCCTCCAGCAGGCATCCCAACTCCCCATCCGTCTCAGGGAGCCGAGCGGGGCTGGCGGCTCAGCCATTGGCCTCCGCCGGCAAGCCGACGGGAGCACCGACCGCAGGCCTGCGCAACTTTTCCCTCAGCGTCTTCGCCCCTGCCTTCAAGCGTCTGCCCCATTGACCGGCGTGTACCAGGCGGTTCCCCAGCGGCCCAGTCCCGGCGACCATTTTCATGATCGGATAGGTGCTGAAGGCCCATTTGGCGGTCGCCTCCGTGATCGGCCCGGTGAAGTCATAGCAGTCGAATTCGTCTTCCTGATACATCTGCTTGATCCAGAGATGCATCAGCAGGTGACCGGGACTCAGGCGGGAGTAGTTCTCGTCGTAGGCAATCTTGGGCGAGAAGTAGGTGCGTTTAAAACGAAAGCCGTACTCAAAAGCAATCAGCTGACCCTGGAACATCAGGTTGGCAATGATCAGTTTGTCGCGGGCAGCCAACAATCCGGCCTGTCGCTTAAAGAACTCCAGCATCCCGGGAGCGGTAATGACTGAAGACCCTTGTGTTCCCTTCCAGCCTTTTGTCTCCAGTTCAAACCCCGCTCGCAGCCAAGGCTCCGCTTCCTTCATGCTGGACGGACGAACGACGACCATCTCGACGCCCCCTTCGCGCTCCGCCCGGTTTTCCATTTTCCGCATCTGGCGACGGAAGTTTCCGGAAAGCGCTTGCTGGAACCCATTCCAATCTGCCGGTGCACCTTCCCCGTGAATCGGGACCTTGCCGATCTCATATCGAACCTGCCAGTCGGAGGTGAACTCGCTTTGTCGAAAGGCCGACTGCAGTTGCTGCACAACGCTCGAATCCCCCAGCAGTTCATTGGCCCGAACCAGCCAGCGACCATTGCCAGTCCAGCCTTTCAGGACCGAACGGACTAAGCCCTGGTCGCGATGCTGCTCGGCATCGAACAGGATTTCCGGAGAGGGGGTCCAGTAACTGTAGGGAAGATCCCAGGTCGGGATGACACCGCAGATTCGATTCCGCAGCAAAGGCATGACTGCCAGCCAGTGACCATGCTCCTCGGCAATCAGGGCTTCGCGTCGAGCGGTCGGCGCGAACGCGTCAAACCAGAGTTCGACATGCTCGAAACGGGATGTGGGCTGGCGGACGGTGCTGCGCTCGTAAAGTTCGTCCCACTTGCGGCGAATCTCGACCCGCGAGCCAGGTTCCGTCCAATCGATCCATTCAATTTGAATTGACATCGCCCAAGCTCTCCTCGACTGTTGGCCCGGGCCCAGAAGTTTGTGGCCCAGTCGGCTTTCAAACTTAGGTCATGCCACGGGACTTTGACGGTCCTAAAAAGGGGGGGCGATTGAACCCGGGCGGCAGTGCCGGTTGTGCCAATTGAAACGCCTGCTTGGCAGGCTCCATCGGCGAATCGTCTGCAGAGCCTGTTCCTCGGCACCGCTCGATCCGCGGTAGGTCTCGGCAGGCTTGGTTTCGAGTTGGTGACGCCCCCAGAGCACTTCTTAGGGACAAAGTGCACCCCCCGCTGCGGACTGGCCCGGATACAATAGAGCGGTCCGCCAACCGAAATTCTGAAGTGCCATCATCTTGTGCGAGCACGCGGCAATGATTGTCAGTCGCAAATGGTTTCTCTTGCTGTTGCTGGGTTTTCTTGTCCCGGTGGCCGGTTGGGCGCAGGAAGCAGCTCCAGCCGAGCGATTCGCCCTGCCAGCCCAGCGGACGCTGGATGACTATTTCCCGTTCACTCCGCCAGCCACTGCTCAGGAATGGCTCGGTCGACGGGCGCAGTTGCGTGAACATCTGCTCGTCAGTCTCGGGCTCTGGCCGCTGCCTCAACGCACGCCCTTGAATCCGGTCGTGCACGGTTTGATCGATTGCGGTGATTACACGGTCGAGAAAGTTTACTTCGAGAGCCTGCCGGGGTTTTTCGTGACGGGAAACCTCTATCGTCCCAAGCAGGCTTCGGGCCCATTGCCGGCAGTCCTTTGCCCGCATGGCCACTGGCGAAACGGCCGCTTCCTCTGGTCGGGGGACGATGAGATCCAGCGCGAACTGGAGTCGGGCGGAGAGAAGTTCGCGAGCAACGCCCGAAGCGTACTGCAGGCTCGCTGTGCCTCGCTTGCGCGGCTCGGTTGCATCGTCTTTCACTACGATATGATTGGGTACGCTGATTCCCAACAGATCAGTTACGAGGTTGCCCATGGATTCAAGGATCGCCGTCCGGAAATGGAGGCTCCCAATCGTTGGGGTTTGTTCAGTCCCGCAGCCGAGTTGCGGCTGCAGTCAGTGATGGGATTGCAGACCTGGAATTCGATCCGGGCCCTCGATTTTCTCGAGTCGCTGCCCGAAGTCGACCGCTCCCGGATTGGAGTGACTGGTGCCAGTGGCGGGGGGACCCAGACATTTATCCTGGGCGCGATTGATGATCGACCGGCGGTTGCCTTTCCGGCGGTCATGGTCTCGACCGCCATGCAGGGCGGCTGTACCTGCGAAAATTGCTGCCAATTGCGGATCAATCAAGGCAATGTGGAATTTGCCGCGATGTTCGCCCCCAAGCCACTGGGGCTGACTGCCGCCAACGACTGGACAAAGGAAATGGAAACCAAAGGTTTTCCCGAACTGAGGCAGTTGTATGAATTGCTGGGAGTGGGGGACAAGCTGCAGCTGACTGCCCGGCTGGAGTTCGGGCACAATTACAATCAGGTCAGCCGCGAGGCGATGTATGCCTGGTTCAATCAGCATTTGCAGTTGAATGCGGCCGGAGTCGAGGAGCGGGAGCTTACGCCGCTGCCGCCTGAGCAACTGAGCGTCTACGATGCGACTCATCCTCGCCCAGCGGGCGGTCCAGAGTTCGAGTTTCAATTGCTTGGTCAGTGGGATGCCGACTCCCGCGCCCAACTCGATTGGTCGGCGGCGACCGATGCAGACGATCAGGCCCGCCTGTCTGCCCAGCTGAAGGTCGCCTTCCGCGCGCTGCTCGCTGCTCCGTCCGGTGAGCCTCAGCTGGAATGGGAGGGGGTCGAGTCGCTTGAGGGGCTGACCCGACGACGAGGCTGGCTCCGCTGCGGCGGCTGGGGCTTTGAGACTCCGGTGATCCAGCTCGCTCCAGTGCGCCCCGCCGACCGGGGGCCGACGCGAATCGCGATTCTGCTCGAGCCAACTGGTCAGGCGACCGTCGACCGCGACCCGCCCGAAGCTTCGCCTCTGGCCGCGGCATTGATCAAACGCGGGTTAGACATCGTGCAACTGGACTTGGTTGGGCAAGGTAACCTCGGCAATCCGGCTCAACCGAATGGTGGAAATCAACTCGTTCCCAACGGTCGTCGCGCCGCGGGCTACACCTTTGGGTACAACCAAGCGCAATTGGCCCGACAAGCAACGCAGTTGGTTCGTCTGGTCCAAGTGCTTCGTCAGCAGTATCCGCAAGCCAACTTGAGCCTCGTGGCCGGGCCAAGTCTCGCGCCTGCCGCAGCGTTTGCCGCAGCCAATCTTGCGACCAGCGAATTGGATGAACTGGCAATTGAATTGGACGGATTTCGTTGGGAGACGGTCTCGGAGTTTGAGCATCCCGCCTTTTTGCCTGGAATCGTCAAGTATGGCGGGATTGCCGGATGCCTCGCGGCCGAACCGCAGCGTCGAGTTCTGGTGCTGCAGCGGCCTGAAGCCGTCGATCTGTTGATGGCGAGTCGCGCGGCGGCTCTCGCCGGGCAACCGGAAAGGCTGGTTTCCATTCAGTTGGGGGCGGATGAGGATTCGGTCGAGCGCATTGCAAATTGGATGCAGCCGCAGTGAGCCGAGGATGACCCGTCAAAAATTTACATTTCAGCGGTCGCTGGAGGCTCTCGCTATTGGAGCGGGGAAGAAACCGAGGATTGGCTGCTGGAGTAAGTGATTGGGCATGAACGTCCGCGTGATTTTGCTACAGTGAGTGGGTTCACACGATTGCTGGAACGAAGAGGGAGAAGGCTGGATGAATCGAAAGCTTGGAACACAAACTAAATGCTGGAGGGATAGTGCCCGGAACAGCGTCAGGCGGGGAAGCTGGTTTTGGGCCATCTTCCTGTTTCCGGTCCTGTTTCCGCTCAACCCTGCTTGCGGCTGGCAGGCTTCCCCTGAAGATTGGCCGCAATGGGGTGGTCCTCGCCGGGACTTCACTTGGAATGAATCCAGGCTGATCGAGGCCTTTCCGGCGGGTGGTCCCAAAGTCCTCTGGCGGACCAAGGTCGAAACCGGCTATGCCGGACCTGCGATTGCAGGTGGCCGGGTCTTCCTGATGGATTACGTGCTGAAGGAAGGCGATCCCAAGCCCGATCCGAGCAAGCGAAATCAGCTGCAGGGGACGGAACGGGTGCTGTGTCTCGATGCGACGACCGGCAAGCAACTCTGGGTTCACGAGTACAACTGTCCCTACGCGATTTCGTATCCCGAAGGTCCCCGCTGCACACCGGCGGTTGATGGCGACCGGGTCTACACACTCGGCGCCGAAGGCCAGCTCTGCTGTTTGCAGGTCGCCGATGGCAAGCTGCTTTGGGAAAAACAGCTCAAAGCGGCTTATGGGCTGAAGGAGTCTCCGCTCTGGGGTTTTGCGGCCCATCCACTGATTAACGGCGAGCTTCTCTACTGCGTCGTGGGAGGCGAGGGCAGTGTTGTCGTCGCGTTCGATAAATTGACCGGAGCCGAGCGTTGGCGCAGCCTGAGCGCGCGCGAGCCAGGTTACTGCCCGCCAACTTTGTTGACGATTGGCGGAAAAGAACAATTGGTGATTTGGCATGCCGAGGCGATTAACGGCCTCGAGCCGCTCACGGGGTCAGTGCTCTGGACAGAGAAACTGGAGCCGGATTACGGCATGGCGATCGCCGCGCCGGTCAGCGACGGTCAGCGACTGTACGCGTCCGGACTTGCCGTCTCCTCGGCTTTTCAATTCACTGGCGGAGCAACCAGCCCAGCGCCGCTCTGGGCCGACGGCAAGGGCTTTACAACCAGCCACAGTCCGGTGCTCTCTCACGATGGTTTCATTTACGGAGTTGATCGGCTCGGTTGGCTTCGCTGTATCGATTTCCAGACAGGTGAGCGCAAGTGGCAAACAACCGAGCCAGTTGTCGGTCCGCGGCCTGTGAATCCCGGAACGGCGTTTCTTGTGCGCAATGGCGATCGCTTTTTGATTGCCGCAGAGACTGGCGAGTTGACGATTGCCCGGCTGACTTCCCAGAAGTATGAAAAAGTCAGCAGCGCAAAACTGCTCGAGCCGACGCATGAGTCGTTTGGGCATCTCGCCGTTTGGAGCGCTCCCGCGTACGCCAATGGTTGTATCTTTTGGCGCAATGACAAAGAGATTATCTGCGTCTCTTTGCAAGAGAAATAATGATGAGTTTGCAGCCAAGCAAGGCCGGTGCCCGCCTCGGGTTGATGATCGTTCTGTGCTTCATCGCCGGTTCGCTCTGCGCGCAATCGGCAACTGCTGAGCCACCCGCGGTTGTCGCTCCTGCCGAGCCAAAACTCGCGGCCGAGTTGCTGAAGAGAATGGACCAGGACCAGGCGGCCCGCAAACGATTGACGGCACTTCTCCAGCAGAGTCAGGGCAAGGCGGCCGCGGAGATCCAGCTGGAACAGGCTGAAATCATGCAAACGGTTAACGCTGTCGACCAGCGCAATCGGCTTTGGCTTGCGGAGCAGATTCAACGGACGGGCTGGCCAGGCAAGTCACTGGTCGGCGAAGAAGCCGCTCATGCGGCTTGGCTTTTGGTGCAGCATGCTGATGCCGACCCGCAGTTTCAGGAGCGTTGCCTTGAGCAGATGAAGGCTGCTGGAACTGGTGAAGTTGCGGCGATCGACATCGCTTACTTGACCGACCGTGTCCTCGTTGCCCGCGGCCGCCCCCAAATCTATGGAACCCAGTGCGAGGAGGTCGACGGCCGCTTCCAGCCGCGGACGTGTATCGAACCCGACTTGCTGGATCAGCGTCGCAAGGAGGTTGGGCTCCAGCCGATAAAAGAGTATCTGCAACTGATGGAGGAGGTCTATCACCCGCGCGAATCTCAAGCAGCTCGAGACAAGTAATCCCATTCCAGAGAATCGCTCATTCCCTCCCGATAAGGCTCAAGCTCATTGG
>Ga0315907_10006540_pt1 | contig 12329 bp, 10 predicted proteins | sample LakEriMetagenome_3_FD_203525 | JGI IMG/M metagenome (GOLD analysis project Ga0315907, IMG submission 203525) | Freshwater fungal communities from buoy surface, Lake Erie, Ohio, United States - Buoy 12 MA123 | ecosystem: Environmental > Aquatic > Freshwater > Lake > Lake biofilm | place: USA...
GTCGCCTGAGACAGCGGTCGCAAAAACAGAAGGGCACCGATTATGTCCGCCGAAAAATCGCAAAACGTCCAAGACGTTTTCCTGAACCACATCCGCAAGAACAAGACCTCCGTCACGATCTTCCTTGTCAACGGCGTCAAGCTTCAGGGCATCGTGACGTGGTTCGACAATTTCTCGGTGCTGCTGCGCCGCGACGGCCACAGCCAGCTCGTCTACAAACACGCGATTTCGACCGTGATGCCGACGGGCCCGATCGCCTTGTTCGACGGCGACAAAGACGGGGGCGAAGGCTAACGCCTTGTCGCGCAAACCGACCGAGCCGGCTGTCGATCTGAAGGCGCAGAAAGCGGAAGCCGAAGAGAAGGCGCTTGTCGAATTCGCCGCGCGCAAGACCGAGGGCAAGTGCCTCGTCGTGCATCCGGCGCACAAAGGCAAAGCCCGCTCGCCGCTCGAGCGTTCGCCCGAAGCCAAGCTCGAAGAGGCGGTGGGCCTTGCGCGCGCGATCGACCTTGCGGTCGCTGCGCGCGAGGTCGTGCGCCTCAATGCGTTCCGCCCCTCGACGCTACTCGGCATGGGCACGGTTGCGCGTCTCAAGGAACTCATCCGCGAAGAGGGCATTGCCGTCGTCGTGATGGACGCGACGTTGGGGCCCGTGCAGCAGCGCAATCTCGAAAAGGAATGGGCGTGCAAGGTGCTTGACCGCACCGGCCTCATCCTCGAGATTTTCGGCGCACGCGCGCGCACGGCCGAAGGGCGATTGCAGGTCGAACTGGCGCAGCTGAGCTACCAGAAAAGCCGCCTCGTTCGCACCTGGACGCACTTAGAGCGCCAGCGCGGCGGTTTTGGCTTCTTGGCCGGTCCCGGCGAAAGCCAGCTCGAAAGCGATCGTCGTATGATCGGCGACAAGATCATCCGCTTGAAGCGCGACCTCGAAGAGGTCAAGCGTACGCGCGCTTTGCATCGCCGCTCGCGCGAGCGCGTCCCCTATCCGGTCGTCGCACTGGTGGGCTACACGAACGCGGGCAAGTCAACCTTGTTCAATCGCCTCGTGCATGCGCGGGTGCTTGCGGCCGACATGCTGTTCGCGACCCTCGATCCCACGATGCGCGCCCTCGAGCTGCCGTCGGGCCGCAAGATCATTCTTTCCGATACGGTCGGCTTCGTGGCCGATCTACCGCACGATCTGGTCGCGGCCTTCCGCGCCACGCTCGAAGAGGTGCTGGCCGCCGACCTCGTGCTGCATGTGCACGACGTCGCCCATCCCGAGACGGACGCGCAAGCAAGCGACGTGCGCGCAGTGCTGGCAGAACTGGGGCGCAGCCCGACCGCCGACAACCCCTTTATCGACGTTCTGAACAAGGCCGATCTGCTCGCCCCGGAAGCGCACGACGCCCTGCTCGAGCGTGCGGCGCGCGAGCCCGATACGGCCGTGGTGTCGGCCGTCACCGGCGACGGGTGTGCCGATCTGCTCGAACGCATCGAGCGCCGTCTGGCCGCGATCCGCGAGACGGTCGAATACGATCTCGATTTCGCCGACGGCGCGGATATCGCTTGGCTGCATTCGCATGGTCGCGTGCTCGAAAGCCGCAGCGAGGAGGGGCGCTTGCATGTGGTCGTGGCCCTCGACCCGGCCGACCGCAAGCGCTTCGAACATCGCCGCGCGGCTGCCCACTGACCCCGGTACTCGATAGCGCCGCAATGCCCGAATTGCCGCCCATCGAAGTGCTGCCGCGCGATTTGTCGGCTTGGGAGAAAGGCAATACAGGCACGCCGTTCGTGCATCGCTTCGAAAGCGGCGTCGCTGGCCCCACGGCGATGGTCGTGGGACTTACGCACGGCAACGAATTCTGCGGCGCCGAAACGCTGCATTGGGCTTTGTCGCAGGGCTTGCGGCCGCGCAAGGGCACGCTCGTGCTGGCATTTGCCAACGTCGCGGCCTATCGCAGCTTCGATGCGGCAAAGCCGCTCGACAGCCGCTTCATCGATCGCGATATGAACCGCGTGTGGCGCAGCGACTGGCTCGAAAACGAACGCACCGTCGAGGCCGCACGCGCGCGCGAATTGCGCCCCTTCGTCGACGAAGCCGATTTCGTGCTCGACATCCATTCGACAACCTTCGACGTGCGTCCGTTTTTCGTCGGAGCCCGCGTTGCGCGGGCGCGCGCTTTGGCCGAGCGTATCGGCTATCCGCGTACGATCCTGCTCGAAGACGGCGTGTTCGAAGGCCGCACCTTGATCGAGTACGCGCCCTTTGCCGCAAAGGCGGGCGACAAGGCGGCCCTCGTCGTCGAATGCGGTGCGCATTTCCTAGCCCGCTCCGTCGATGTCGCCAAAGCGACTTTTCTCGATTTTCTGGCGAGCCTCGACATGCTCGATCCGGCTTTCGTCAAAGCCCATCGCCCGACAGTGGCGCCGGCTCCGGTCGGCATTTACGACGTGTCGGTCGTGCATGTCGCCCAATCCGACGCGCCGCACTTCGTGCGGCCCTTTGTCGGCTTCGAGGAGGTCGAGGAGGGGACCCTGATTGCGCGCGACGGCGACCGCGAAATCCGTGCCCCCTATCCGCGCTGTACCGTGCTGTTCCCCAAGGCGATTCCGGCCAAGGGGCAGGAGCTCGTTACGCTTGGCCAGCGGGTCGATTTAAAAAGTCTCGTAACTTTATGGAAATATTAATTTTCTATTCGTTTGACATCGACCGAGCCGGGGCCTAGAACGCTTGGCACTCGCCCGGGGAGACTGCTAACAGGCATCTCCGCCCGGCGTTTTCGAAGAACCCTCCCGGAGGAGATTGCACGATGAAATTCCGGCCGTTGAACGACCGAGTCCTGGTCGAAGCCCTCGACCAAGAAACCAAGACCAAGGGCGGCATCATCATTCCCGATACCGCCAAGGAAAAGCCGCAGCAGGGCAAGGTCATTGCCGCCGGTCCCGGTGCGCGCACCGAAGACGGCAAGCTGCAGCCGATGGGCGTGAAGTCCGGCGACAAGATCCTGTTCGGCAAGTGGTCGGGCACGGAAGTCAAGATCGACGGCAAGGACCTTCTGATCATGAAGGAATCCGACATTCTCGGCGTGATCGAATAAAGCTGCGGATTTTTCGCAGCGCAATTTTTTGGAAGGAACAGCATCATGGCAGCTAAAGAAGTTCGGTTCGGCGGCGATGCCCGCGCGCGCATGCTGCGCGGCGTCGATATCCTCGCCGACGCGGTCAAGGTGACGTTGGGCCCCAAGGGTCGCAACGTTGTGATCGAGAAGTCGTTCGGCGCCCCGCGCATCACCAAGGACGGTGTGACGGTCGCCAAGGAAATCGAACTGCTCGACAAGTTCGAAAACATGGGCGCCCAGATGGTGCGTGAAGTCGCCATCAAGACGGGCGACCTCGCCGGCGACGGCACGACGACGGCCACGGTTCTGGCCCAGTCGATCGTGCGCGAAGGTGCGAAGGCCGTGGCCGCGGGCATGAACCCGATGGACTTGAAGCGCGGCATCGACATCGCGGTCGAGAAGGTCGTCGCCGACCTCAAGAAGCGTTCGAAGAAGATCTCGACGTCGGACGAAGTTGCCCAGGTCGGCACGATCTCGGCCAACGGCGAGCGCGACATCGGCGAGATGATCGCCAAGGCCATGCAGAAGGTCGGCAATTCGGGCGTGATCACGGTCGAAGAAGCCAAGACCCTCGAAACCGAACTCGACGTCGTCGAAGGGATGCAGTTCGATCGCGGCTATCTGTCGCCGTACTTCATCACCAACGCCGAAAAGATGATCTGCGAGCTCGAAAACCCGTACATCCTGATCCACGAAAAGAAGCTCGCGAGCCTGCAGCCGCTGCTGCCGGTTCTCGAAGCCGTGGTCCAGACGGGCAAGCCCTTGCTCATCATCGCCGAAGAAGTCGAAGGCGAAGCCTTGGCCACCCTCGTGGTCAACAAGCTGCGCGGCGGCCTCAAGGTTTCGGCCGTCAAGGCGCCGGGCTTCGGCGATCGCCGCAAGTCGATGCTTGAGGACATCGCGATCCTCACGGCCGGCCAGGTGATCTCGGAAGATCTCGGCATCAAGCTCGAGACCGTGACGCTCGACATGCTGGGCCGCGCCAAGCGCGTGACGATCGACAAGGACAACACCACGATCGTCGACGGCTCGGGCAAGAAAAAAGAGATCGAAGCGCGCTGCGCCCAGATCAAGGCCCAGGTCGAAGACACGACCTCGGACTACGACCGTGAGAAGCTGCAGGAACGTCTTGCCAAGCTCGCGGGCGGTGTCGCCATCATCCGCGTCGGCGGTGCGACGGAAGTCGAAGTCAAGGAACGCAAGGACCGCGTCGACGACGCGATGCACGCGACCAAGGCTGCGGTCGAAGAAGGTATCGTGCTCGGCGGCGGTGCGGCTCTGCTCTACGGCAGCCGCGTGCTCGAGGGCGTCAAGGCCGGCAACCACGACCAGCAGGTCGGCATCGACATCGTGCGCAAGGCGCTGCAGGCTCCGGCCCGCCAGATCGCCGAAAACGCCGGTGCAGACGGCTCGCTGATCGTCGGCAAGCTTCTCGAAGGCAAGAACGAGAAGATGGGCTTCAACGCCCAGACCGGCGAATACGTGGACATGATCAAGGAAGGCGTCATCGACCCGACCAAGGTCGTGCGCTTGGCCCTGCAGGACGCAGCCTCGGTTGCGGCCCTTCTGATCACGACCGAAGCCATGATCGCCGATCGTCCGAAGAAGGACGAGGCTCCCGCCGGTGGCGGCGGCGGCATGGGCGGCGGCATGGGCGGTATGGGCGGCATGGACTTCTAAGTCCGATCTACCCATATTTCTCGACAATAGGCGGGGCGGAAGGGCAACCTTCCGCCCCGTTTTTTGACAAAGGCGAGTAGCCAAGATGGCCAACAAAATCGGCGAATTGGTCAGTCTGGTGCGTCGGATCGGCGATCCGGCGAACGCACAGGACGACAAGTGGGAACAGGACGCGCGCAAGCTCGGCGCCTCCGACGAATTCATCGAAGCCTGCCGTCAGGTTCGCCGCTGCGCGGAATCCGGCATGTCGAACGAGACGGTGACTGCCGCGGTCGACCGCGCGACCAACATCCTCCTCTATTTCCTGTAGGCGCGCAGCGCCGCTTACGCGGCGCGCACGCTCGCCAGGAACCGCTCCACCTCTTGGCGCAGGCGCGCGGATTCCTCCGACAGCTCCGCCGAAGCGCCGCTCATCTGCTTGGCCGAGACGCCGGCGTCCTGGGCGGCCTGCGTGACGCTGCCGATCGTTTGCGACACTTCCTGCGTGCCCTGGGCGGCTTGCTGGACGTTGCGCGCGATCTCGGCCGTCGAGGCCCCTTGCTCCTCGACCGCGGCGGCGATCGCGGCCGCAATCGTGTCGATGCGCTCGATCGTTTCGCGGATCGTGCGGATGGCCCCCACCGTCTCGCCGGTCGCCGACTGGATCTCGGAGATCTGGCTGCCGATTTCGTCGGTGGCGCGGGCGGTCTGGCTCGCGAGATTCTTGACCTCGGAGGCAACCACCGCAAAGCCCTTGCCGGCATCGCCCGCACGGGCTGCTTCGATCGTCGCGTTGAGGGCGAGAAGATTGGTTTGCGACGCGATGCTGCTGATGAGCTTCACCACTTCGCCGATCTTTTCGGCCGATGTGGAGAGCTTGTCGACCTGCTGCGATGTGCGCTTGGCCTCATCGACCGCATTGCGCGCGATCGCTGCGGATTCCGAGACCTGGCGGCTGATTTCGTGGATCGAAGCCGTGAGCTCTTCGGCGGCCGAGGCGACCGTCTGGACGTTCGCCGATGCCTGCTCCGATGCCGACGCAACGATGGTGGATTGGCGCATCGTATCGTCGGCCGACACGCCCATGGCGGCTGAACTTTTCGTCATCTGAACGGCCGAACTTGCGACCTGATCGACGACACTCTTGACGTTCTTCTCGAAATCGTCGGCGAGCATCGTCTGGCGCGTGACGACGTTCCACACGAGCATCGGCCCGACATAAGCACCGGCCTTGTCGCGGATCGCCGAGGCGCGCACGTCGAAGATCTCCTTGCCGATATGCAAGGTCGTGCGGCGCGGCAGGGCGGCGGCGTCGGCCAAGGCGGCCGGCTGCAGCAGCCCGTCGCGGTGCAGCTTGCCGAGTTCGGTGCCGACGAGCGCTTCGGGTGCGCACGGCAGATGCTCGGCGACGCCGCGCAAGGTTTCGACCGCTGCCCGATTGGCGTAGCCGATACGGAAGGCGTTTTTCGGATCGGCGGTCATCACCGGCGTGGGCATTTCCTCGACCATCTGGCGCAGGCGGAAGGACTGGCCGACGGTCTCGCACAGGGCGCGCATGGCGTTGAGGAGCGCGCCGAGTTCGTCCTTGCGCGTGCTGGCAGCAACGGCGACGTCGTCGCGGCCGTTGGCGAGCTTGCTCGCGACATCGACCAAGATCGCAAGCGGGCGCTTGAGGCTGGCCACGAACGCGACGGCGATCAGGAGTGCGAGTGCGAGCGCCAAAGCGCCGCCGATCGACATGAGCCATTCGCGCTGCAGGACGGCTGCATTCGCCGCAGTACTCGCTTCGTCGGCGCGGGTTTCGAGCGACTTGCGGATGTTGTCGGTAGCGCCGGAAAGCGAATTCCCTTGCGCACGGAAGACTGCGCGCACGGCCTCGATGTCTTTGGATGCCTGGAGCACTTTTGCGTACTCGTCGCGATAGGCAACGATGGCTGCGATCGATGCGTCGATGCGCGGGGCGAAGGCGGGGGGTGCTGTGCGCTTGGCCTCTTCTGCGGCGGCGACCGCGTCGTTGAGCGCGCGCGCGCCGTTTTCCATGTCGCTGTCGGCGAGGCTGGTGCGGTAGCGCATCGCGCGCACGCGACCGAGCATGTAGTGTTCGGCAGACAGATTGAGTGCTGTCCCGGCCGACATATGGCCGGCCGCGATCACTTCGTCGCGCAGACGCTGCAATACCGTGCGATTGGGCGGGCCGACGCGGTCGAGTTCGGCCAAGAGGGCTGCCCGCGTCGCGAAATGGCGCTGGATCGTCGTCCAGCTTTCGTCGCGGTACTTTGCGAGCGTCGCAGCATAGTCGGCGACGAACGCGCGCTCGGAGTCCGTAAGGCGAGTACCTTCGAGATACTTCACGGCGGCTTCGAGGCGGCGAAAGCTCGCATTCGACGCGTCGGCTTGCTGCGCGTTGGGCGCCTGCAGCCAGATGTTTATGATATTGCGCGTTTGCGTCAGGCGAAGATCGACGAGTTGTGCGGTATTGGCCTGATGCGCGAGTTCGGCGACCTGCCTTGTGTCCCGCGCCGTCTGGGTGAAGCCGAGAACGCCGTAGGCGGCGGCCGCTGCCAGCAACAGGCCGAGCAAGCCGAAAGCGGCATAGACCTGGCCGACCAGCGAAAAGCGGCCAAAGTGATTGAGGGATATAGTTGCGGACATGGGGGGGCACCTCCGAAACGGGATTTGCGGAGTTTTGCCTTTAAATGCTTAATTGATGATTAAAAAGATGTTTTAAAAACCAGATTTTCATACATTGGCAATCTCGTTTGTATGCTGGGGAACTACGCAACCACCCCTTGCGTCTGGTGCGCGATTTCTTCGATCGGATTGACCGGGAAGCGTTCGCCGGCCTGGAAATAGATGCGGCCCGCGAGGCCGGCCAAGCTGCAGCCTTCGAGGAACACGACTTCGATTTCGTCGCGCAGATCGGGCGGGATCTGCCGGTGCGTGCGAAGCATCAGCTCGAGCTTAGGTTTGCGCATGAGCCCGTCGATCTGCACATCGCCGAGCTCGGAGAACGCGACTTCCACGACGAAGCGTTTCGAATCGCGGTCCTTTTTGTCTTTGGCCTGCTCGCGGCGCGAGAAGATGCGCAGCTGCCGCAGTTCGCCGCCGTCCTGGAACGGCACATAGGCCACGCGCCAATCGGTCGGCACGGCGGCTTGGCGCTGCATTTCTTTGAGGTCGCCGTCGAGGCGCTGCAGAATGTCGCTGCGCCCGGAACGCTCGAGAGCCGTTGCGACCGCTTCGCCCAGAAGGCTGCGCGCATCGGTGCGGTCGGCGGCCAGATACGACATGATCTGCACTGCGAGTTTTGGACCGGGGCGCGGGATCGCTTCGTCAAGTACGCGGCGGGCAAGGGCCGGGCTTGCCTCGGCAAGGCTCTTGAACGCGTCCTTGAGGGCCGGCCACTCGCGCGCAAGCGGCACGTTCGATTTGAGCGGCCCGGCATCGTCGGCTGCCGGTTTTGCCGGGGGCTGGAAGGCGGCCAGTTCGACGGCGAGTTTGGCGCCTTCGGCTGGGCGGGCCAGGCCCGGCGGCCAGATTGCGGCGAGCCGTCCGATCGGGGTATCGAGCAGGACTTGGCCGCCCGGCAGTTGCGCCAGCACGCGCGCCTCCATGCCGGCCGGCGCCTTCGCCGTCGCCGTCGCCGGTGGCGCTGCAAGCGCGGCAAGCAAGGTCGCCGAGGTGCTTGCGGGTACCGCTGGCGCTGGCGCGGCCGAAGGCGGGGCTTGAGCCGCAGGCCCTGCCTGCGATGGAACCTTTGCCTCGCTCGGCAGGCGCAGTTGGACGGTCGTGCCAGTGACCAATCGCGGCAAGCCGCCGGCGTCCGGTTTCGGCGGTGCTGTCCCGACGACGGTGGCGGCGAGTTCCAGTGTCGGCCGCGTTTGCACGCCTTGCGCGATCTGTGCCGCAGGCGCTTGGGCGGCTGGCGCTTGCGGCGGCGGAGGTGCTGACGGTGCCGCCGGTGTGGGCAGCTGCAATTGCACGATCTGCGCTTGCATGGCTTTGGGCACGCCTGAGAGAAGCAGCGTGACGGCTGCCCCCTGCGGCAGCGTGACGGCTGGCGGCAATTTCAGCGCGACCTGGCCCGCATCGGTCTTGACCAAAGTTTGGCCCGTGGCGTCTTTGCCGAGGATCTGGCCCAGAAGCTGGCCCTCGTTGGCAAGCGCTGTCGCGAGCGTGGTGCTTTGCGCGGCCGCCGCGAGGAACTGGTTGCGCAGTCGGCCGAGAAGTTCGGCCGTCGCGGCCGCAGCTGCGGCAATCGCAGGCGATGCGGGCGGCTGTGGGGACGGTGGCGCAGCCGTTTGGCCTTGTGCGGCTGCCGCGGGGGTTGCAGCGGAATTTGCGGCTGTCTGCGGTGGCGACGGTTGTGCCGCAGGCGCAGCTGGGCTCGGCGACGGGGCGCCGCTGGGCGGGAGGTTCGTTGGGACCGACCCGCTCACAAACGCTCGAGCAGACGGGCCGCGATCGCGTCCACGTCCAGTGCCGCGTGCGCCGTCGGATGGCGCACGGGCAGCGGCGTTTGCGCATAGATCGTGTCGCGCACGCGCCCGTCGCGGCGCACGACCCCCAGCAGCGGCGGCTCGAAGCGCAGGAATTCGCGGCACGCTTTGGTCAGCGTCTCGTGGATGCGCTGGCCTTGCGTGGGATTGGCCGCACTGTTGACGACGATACGCAGATCGGTGCGCTGGCGCTGCTGCGTGAGCACCTTGATGAACGCGTACGCGTCGGTCAGCGCCGTCGGTTCGTCGTTCGTCACGACCACGCAGGTGCGCGACAAGGCCGCAAGCCCGCGCGTGTGCGCTTCGATGCCCGCCCCGAGATCGATCACGGTTGCTTCGTAGTCGGCCGAGAGTTCGTAGAGATCGCGCACGAGCTGCGCAAAACGCGGCTGCGGCAGCGAGGCAAGATTGCCCGAGCCCGAGCGCCCGGCCAGAATTTCGAAACCGCCGGTCGGATAATAGGTCGTGCATTCGGCAAGCGCATGCGCACCCGCGAAATAGTGGCCAAGGTCGCGCTTGGGGAACAGGCCGAGCTGGATATCGACGTTTGCAAGGCCGAGATCGCCGTCGAACAGCAGCGTCTTGAGGCCGCGCTTGGCGAGGCATGTGGCGAGCGTGACCGAGAACCAGGTTTTGCCCACGCCGCCCTTGCCGGACGCGACCGCGATGATGCCCAGCGACCGGCTCGGCCTTGCATCCTGGCCGGTCTCGACGACCGCCCGCGTATGGGCTTCGGCGTAGGGCAGGGTGTGGATCTGGCTCACGATACGGCCTCCGGGTTGCGGGCCGCGCGCGCTTGGGCTGCGGCGGCCACGAGAATGCGGGCAAAACGCTGAGCATCGACGGCCTCGAGGCCGTCGGCAGGGCTCGGCGAAACGGAAACTTCGGCAAAGGCGTAAGTGCCGTCGGCGGCGGCGGCAAGCAACCCGCCCATGCGGCGCGCAATGTCGAGGCGCGTGGCGATGAGGCGCGTGCAGCCGATGCGCGCAAAGGCTTCGGCCGTCTCGACGCTCTCGGACACATCGAGGCCGGCAGGCAGCGTCAGCACGGGTTCGCCGCCGGTCGCAACCACGAGGCGCGCAAGGCCGGCAAGTTCGGCCGAGTTGTAGGGATTGACGGCTGCCGTGTCGATCAGCAGTGGGGTGGTGTCGCGCGCGGCATAGGCAAAACGCTGCAGATCTTCAGGCCCGTCGGCAATGTCGAACGGCACGTCGAGGATCTGCGCGAACGCGGCGAGTGCAGGAACGCCGCCCGCCGAGTTGCGGTCGGTCGAAACGATGCGCACGCGCGTGCCTTCGAGGATGGCCTGGGCCGCGAGCTTGGCGGTCGCGAGCGTTTTGCCAGCGCCGGGCGGGCCCACGAGCAGCAGCGGTGCGCTCGAGCGTGCGGCCGCAAGCGGGGCAAAGCGATAGAGGCCAGCCAAGCGCTGGGCGAGGGCGGCACCGACTGCCGCATCGCTGCCGCCGCGACCGAGTTTGGGGCCGTCTTCGAAGCGAGCGGCCAGCATTGCGGGCACGTTGTGGAAGGCGAGCACGCGCGCGAGCGCGCTTTGTTCGGGCGGCGGGGCACCGCGTCCGAAGCGCGGGGTATCGTCGCGCGCGGGCGCGATGTCGGGCTCGTCGTCGACCGCATGTAGCGCAAAGCCAGCCTCGGGCGCGTCTGGCTCCTCCTCGACCGCGACCATGACGCGCACGCCGGATGCGTCGCTCTCGGTCGAGACGACGAGCGCGTCGTCGCCGAGCTGGCTTTGCACCAGTCGGATCGCGTCCTCGGCCGTCGCGGCATGGAAGGCTTTGAGGCGCATGGCTTAGATCGTCCCCACCGTCTTGATGCGCGCTTTGGGGTGGATTTCGTTCTGCGACATCACGGTTGTGGCAGGGCGGAAACGCTCGACGATCGAGCGCACGAAGGGCCGTGCGAGCGGGCTCGTCAGCAGCACCGGATTTTCGCCCATCATCGAATGGTGCTCGAAAACCGAGCGGACCGTCTGGATGAATTCCTGGAGCCGCGAGGGCTGCATCGAAAGCTGGCGCTCTTCGCCTTGGCCCACGATCGATTCGGCGAAGCTCTGCTCCCATTCGGGGCCGAGAGTCACGAGCGGCACCACGCCACCGTCGGCCGCACTCTGTTCGCACAGCTGGCGGGCAAGGCGCGTGCGCACATGCTCGGTGATCGCCGTGATGTTGCGCGTGTGGCTCGTGGCTTCCGATACGCCCTCAAGGATCGCGGGCAGATCGCGGATCGACACACGCTCGGCAAGCAGGTTCTGCAGCACGCGCTGCAGCCCGCCGACGGTGATCTGACTCGGCACGATCTCTTCGACAAGCTTCTTGTGTTCCTTGCCGAGTTCGTCGAGCAGCTTCTGCGTCTCGGTGTACGAAAGCAGCTCGGCCATGTTGTCTTTGATGATTTCGGTCAGATGCGTGGTGATCACCGTTTGCGGATCGACCACGGTCATGCCCTTGAACAAGGCTTCCTCGCGCAAGCCCGCGTCCACCCACATGGCGGGCAGGCCGAAGGTCGGCTCCTTCGTGGCCTCGCCCTGCATCGCGATCGCTTCGCCGCGCGGATCCATGACCAGCAATTGGCCCGGGCGCAGATCGCCGCGCCCGGCGATGATTTCCTTGATGCGCATCGCGTATTCGGTGGCGGGCAGCTGCATGTTGTCTTGGATGCGCACCGACGGCATCACGAAGCCCATGTCGGAGGCGAGCTGCCGGCGCAGCGCCTTGATCTGGTCGGTGAGGCGCTGGCCGCGATCGGCGTTGATCAGCGGCAGCAGGCCGTAGCCGAGTTCGAGGCGGATGAGATCGATATGCAGCGACGACTGGATCGTCTCTTCGGGCGGCGGCGGGGGCGCGTCTGCGATCGCCTTGCGCGCGATTTCCTCCTGCTCGAGGGTCTCGCGCTGTTTGAACATCTCGTAGGCCGCATAGCCGCTGATTGCGGAGAGTACGGCGAAGGGGATGAAGGGTAGGCCGGGGACGAGGGCAAGGCCGCCGGTCAGCACGGCGCACAGCACGAGCGCTTTGGGATAGCCGCCGAGCTGGCCGAACATCGCCTTGTA
>Ga0315907_10006541_pt1 | contig 12329 bp, 16 predicted proteins | sample LakEriMetagenome_3_FD_203525 | JGI IMG/M metagenome (GOLD analysis project Ga0315907, IMG submission 203525) | Freshwater fungal communities from buoy surface, Lake Erie, Ohio, United States - Buoy 12 MA123 | ecosystem: Environmental > Aquatic > Freshwater > Lake > Lake biofilm | place: USA...
GCTCAGCCTTTAAGTGAAGCTGTTAAGGAATGGGTTGACTCAGACCAAAGTGAATGGGCTAATGATAATGTTCATAAGCCTAAACACTATACTGAGCATCCCTCAGGTATTGAATGTATCCAAGTTACAGAACACATGGGCTTTAACTTAGGTAATGCAATCAAATATATCTGGCGCTGTGACTTGAAGAAAGATGCCATCGAAGACCTTAAGAAGGCCAAGTGGTATATTGACAGAGAGATCAACAAACGTGAACGCAACAATAACATTTGAAGAACTGAAAGAGGCTCTCAAACGTTTAGATGAGATCACACTCTTGGAACTGCTTGGACTCCAGAGTGATGATCTTGTCGAAAGATTTGATGATGTAATTGAAAAGAAACAAGAATACTTAACAAAGGAAATAGACTAATATGACAGCTGTAATGACACCCTACCAAGAATACATCGGTAAAAGCCGTTATTCACGTTACTTGGATGATAAGGGACGCAGGGAGCACTGGCCTGAGACTGTTACCCGCTACTTTGACTTCATGACTAAGCACTTGAAAGACAAGCACAACTACGACATCCCTGCAGATCTAAAGTCTGAGCTTACATCTGCTGTGACTAACCTTGAAGTGATGCCTTCAATGCGTAGCATCATGACAGCTGGTGACGCTCTTGAACGACAGAATGTGGCAGGCTATAACTGTTCATACTTACCTATTGATGACCCTAAAGCATTCGATGAGGCTATGTATATTCTCCTGTGCGGAACAGGCGTAGGCTTTAGTGTGGAGCAAAAGTATGTATCTAAGTTACCTGAGATCCCAACTGAGTTGTACAATAGTGGCACTGTCATTAATGTTAAGGACTCCAAAGAGGGATGGGCTAAGGCTCTCCGACAAGTTATTGCCTTGCTATACGCTGGAGAAGTGCCTAAGTGGGATGTTTCGAGTGTACGTCCAGCAGGTACGAGGCTCAAGACTTTTGGTGGAAGAGCATCAGGGCCGGAGCCACTTGTTGACTTGTTCAAGTATGTGGTTGCAAAGTTTCGTGGAGCGGTTGGACGGAGGCTCACCTCTCTTGAGGCACATGATATTCTATGTAAGGTCGGAGAGGTCGTGGTTGTCGGTGGTGTACGACGATCAGCTATGATCTCACTGTCTGACTTGAGTGATGATCGTATGGCTCACGCTAAAGCTGGTAACTGGTGGGATGGTAATGGTCAACGTGCATTGGCTAACAACAGTGCCATCTACGAAGTTAAACCTGACGTAGGTAAGTTCATGCGTGAATGGTCAAGTATTTATGAATCACACTCTGGAGAGCGAGGTATTTTTAATCGTTATGCAAGTGAACTTCAAGCAGCTAAGAATGGACGTAGGGAACTGGGTAAGGAATGGGGTACAAACCCTTGCAGTGAGATTATCCTTAGACCTTATCAATTTTGTAATCTGTCTTCTGTTATTGTTCGGAGCGATGATAGTGTGGATACTCTACGGAATAAGGTGCGCTTGGCTACTATTCTGGGGACTTTTCAATCGACAATGACTCACTTCCCGTATCTTCGTAAGGTGTGGCAGACGAACACTGAAGAGGAGCGTTTGTTGGGTGTGTCAATGACAGGTATCTTGGATAATGTATTGTTGAATGACCCTGATAACGCTGAATTACCAGCTATCTTGGAAGGACTTAAGAATGTGGCTATTGATACTAACGCTGAGTTTGCTGACGCTATTGGCATTAATCGAAGTGCTGCCATTACTGCAATTAAGCCCGAGGGCACTGTCTCTCAGCTTACAGGTACTGCTAGTGGCATCCACCCTCAGCACAGTCAGTACTTTATTCGTCGTGTACGGTCTGATAACAAAGACCCTCTGACTGACTTCTTGAAAGCTCAAGGATTCCCTGCTGAGCCTTGTGTTATGAAGCCTGAAAGTACTACGGTGTTCAGCTTCCCAATGCGAGTTGAGAAGGGTGCTGTACTGCGTGAGGACTTGAATGCTATTAAGCACTTGAGACTGTGGTTATTGTTCCAGCGTCACTACTGTGAGCATAAACCATCAGTGACTATCTCAGTGAATGAGACTGAGTGGCCTGAAGTTGGGGCTTGGGTGTGGAATAACTTTGATGAGATTACCGGTGTGAGTTTCCTACCTATGGATGGAGGCACATACAGACAAGCTCCTTATGAGTCCATGAACGAGTTTGAGTATCACGACATGGTGTCTAAGATGCCTTTAGGTATTGACTGGGATAAGTTCATTGAACGTACCGATAACGTTGAAGGTGCTCAACAGCTAGCTTGTGTAGCAGGTGTCTGTGAGATATGACACTAGAGTTTGAAACTAAAGCAGGCCTAGTGTTTGGCTTAGAAGCTGATCAACTATTCCTTATGGATGAACAAGACAATCTAAGTGAGGAAGCTGTACCAGTTATCTACCTGCACATAGGATTTATCTCCTTAGCATTTATCTTAGACTAGCCATAAACTAAAAAGCCCCAAAGGATCACTCCTAAGGGGCTTTTCTTTTAAGTATACGCTCTAGTACCTTGTTTATCTATAATCAGTACTTGCTTTCTAGGCTCCATATTAGGTCTACTAGGAATACTAATGTGAGTCCATCTATCAAACTCACGTATCAGCTGATCATAAGGCAGACCTGCATCCATAATAGTTCTTACAACCTGATCTGGGGTTAGTTGAGGTACTCTGATGTCCACAGCACAACCACTACGATGCTGGCTAGTATCTTTAGAGCCAACAGCGTCATTGACTTGCTTACTTCTAAAAGCCGAGTTAACCATAACTGGTCTTCCTCCCAAAGCAGATTTGACTTCTTCGAGGAAGGCTGCAAGTCTCTTGAGGTTTTCAAGCTCTTGTTCGTTTGGTGTGTTGTCATACTGTCTATGATCCGTATGAGTTAGTTCTTCTAATGTAAAGTGTGGTGTTAAATTTGTCATTTCTTAACCCTATCTGCAATCTTCTCCATTGTGCGTCCACCGAAGTAGAACGACATCACTAACATACCCCACTGACCTAACAGCTCCACATAAGCACCACGAGTCTCATACTCAAAGATAGAGGCAATAGCAAAGCCTGAATAAGCTACTAACAGGAACACTAAAGTCAACGGACGTATATTCTTAGACATCCATGAGTCACTAGCCATGTCAGCTTTAACTCGTTCTGTAAGATTATTCTGCTCAGTCTCATAGAGTTTAGTTTCATTAGCCATCTTAGCTAACTCACCCTCTTGAGCCATCCTTTGTAGTTCTAACTGAGCCTTAGCTTTCTGTTCAGGATCTGGTATTAACTTGTCAATGAGTTTACCACCAACGTTCAACAGTGCGTCTAGTCCTATCATTTTGTGTCCTTTTTAGTGTCTTCATTCTGCATGAGTTTGATACCACTCAGGAATCCAATCATGCCTCCGATAAGAGTAGAAAAAGCGGGTGAAATCATTTTGAATATCTCTCCGTTGTCCACTTCCTTGGCCCACAATCCAAGGATGAACGCCCCGACCATAGCCAAAACAGAGATGCACAGGGTCGTGCTTACCATTAGTGTGACGTATAGCGTCAGCTTTTCTTTCGTATCTGGAATCGGTTGCTTTGGTTTGCGTATCGGTTTTTCCATCATGTGTCCTCATACAAAAATCTGAAATCTTCTACGATCCTCAAACATACCCAACTCAATGGTGTTCTGTCTAGCTTTTTTATCGTAGAGTTCAACTTCCAACTCACGAGTCTTAAACTCAATCTTGTTTGCTTCTATGGCTTCTCTATATTCAGCTTGGACACGCTCCACAGCCTTCTCAAAAGCTACTTGCTTCACATCATATTGAGTAGGGTAAACAAGTGGATACCACCTATCTAAAGTAATCACTTCTTAGCCTCCCTTAAAATAGCCTTATCATATTCGTGTATGATCCTCGCTCTTAAAGCTGCACTGTCTGATGAACCTGTCCAATTATTTAAGTTATTCCATATAACGTTTAAATCAGTTGTATTACATTCATATATTGACAGAATCTTTAAGAGTTGCTGGTGTCTCTCTGTAGGATTATGAAGTGTTTGAGAGATTAAATAGAATTCTCTTGAACAGTTCGTCGGAGGAGTTTGAGCTGAGGCTAACAGCCCTAGTATTAGTAGGGCATATATTAGCTTTCTCATGATTACTCGGCAAACTGCTGTATTGGCTGTCTTTCACTCAAGCCAAGTTCACCAGTAACTACAGGAGCAAGGCCTCCAAAGATACCTGCTGAAGCAGTGTTCTTAGCCAGTTTACCTGCTATTTTTACAGCCTTTTTAACACCTTGTTCAGAGGTATCATTCAAAGCTTTTAAAAGATCAGCAGCATCGGCAACAGCTCCGGGGTTCTTTAAGAATTCCTGAATCTCTGCAGCCTCTGACTTAGTAGCTTTATTCTGTACAAAGCGACTAAACAAAGTAGATGCTTTATAGAAGGTACTCTGAACTTGCTGACGAATCAGAGAAGCAGCTCGTGCAGGGTCTGTACCAAATTCACGCTCAAAGCCAGTCTGTTGTGTCAGTGTTTGATTTACTTTACTACGCAGTGGATACTGCGCTAGTCTTTGAGCACCCTCTAACAAATCTTTAACTGTCTGTGAATGATCTTTACCAAACAAATTATCAATAGCCTTGGCATTATCAGTATAGAAGTCTACCTTGTTAGGACTGTTTAATCCAATCTCTAATATGGTACTCTTAAGTCCATTACGCAATGCCGGGTCTGATCCAGCCATCCGAATAAGCTTGTTCATGTCTTCAGGAGTTTTTAAAGCATTATTTACAAAGCCTTCAAAACCACCTTTAGAGCCATAAGACTCTGACCACACATTAGAGAACTTATCGACTGTAGCTTGTTTCTGTTCATCAAGAATACGTGTCCTATTGGTACGAAGAGCATCTACATTGTTGGATAAGCTCTGTAACCGTTCTTTTAAGCCCGGTACTTGATCAATAGCTGCACTGTTCTTCTTAATGAAGGATGTTAAAGCTGCTGGGTTAACTTCTAGTGTATTCTTATTGACAATACCATCTGTCTGCGAGATACGCATCAAGAAAGCATCTTCAATGATCTTTAAAGCTTCAGGAGAGTTATCCGAAGCAGCTAAGATTTGACGAACAGCTGAGGGCTTGTTCGTAAGCATTGGAACTACAGACTCAACAAACCTAGCTCTGTCTACAGACACTACACCAGCCTCATTAAAAGGCATTCCTACCTTAGCTGCAAAGTCTTTATCAGCTTGTTTATAGGGAACTGAAAAGGACTCAGGCATTGTTCCAATAGCCTCATCTAGTTGTCTTTTAAAGCCTGACAGTATACGAAGTTGATCCCTATCTTGCGTATCTCCAATAGCCTTGTTAACAGCTCTCTTTAAAGAGTCAACATCACTAACAGATACATTTTGAAAAGTACCTTCAGCTGATCTTACAAGGTTAGGATACTTCTCAGCAAACTTACTGCTTGTAGGTGTCTTCTTAGGTGCAAAGGCTCTTTCAACTTGTGTAGTCAAACCGGGGAACTTAGCAAACACATCACCAGCTTTTTCTTGCTTGATGTAGTTCCACAGAACGGCAGCTACTTGAGACTCCATCTCAACACCGTCTGTCTTAGCCTTAGTCAACAAAGGTTCATATACATTCTTAGAAAAATCAGCACGTACAGCCTTCTCCTTAGCAGACAGAAGACTACTAATACGATTACCAATATCTTCTTTGTCAGTAGCTACGTTTAAAGTATCCTCAGTTAGCTCCTTGATACGTGTATCTATTGTTTCGATTGTTCTGTTCTGATTAGCTAGACGCATCTCAGCTGCTGTCTCTCTACGGAAGTTCTCCAGCTCTACCTTCTTAGCTTCTACTTGAGCAAGGGCTTCAGCATTCTTAGGATCACCAGCAAGTCTACGCTGTGCTTGCCTAACAGCTTCTAAAGCTTCCTTCTCTTGGTTAGCCATGAAAGCTGTGAACGAAGCGTTCTCACCACGTGATGTTTGAGAAGTAACCAAACCACTCAATGTTGTATCGCCTTTAGAAGCGGCTGTAACAGGTAGTTTTACACCTGTAGATGCTTCAATTTCCTTAGCACGTGCAAGGTCAGCAGATAAGCTAGGGTTAGCTTCCATAGCTTGAGCTAAACGACCACGAGCACGTACACCTCCAGCAGCTGCGGATACTTCATCTACAATGTTACCTGTCTTAGCTTGGAAAGCACCTAATGCCATTTCAGGAATATTACGAGCAACTGTATTAGCAAACAAACCAGATCCCAGACCGCCTGCAAATTCACCCGCAGGCCTATAAGCTTCCCCAAACTTTTGAGCAACTTGTTGGCCTGTCTCACCCCCAACAACACCGCTAGCAGCCCCAATAACTCCTTCAGCAGCCAACGCACGTCCTGACTGAGGCATTAAGGCTTTAGCCAAGTTAGCTGTATAAGGTGCAGCTCTTCCACCTTGTGTTGCAAGTTGCAACCCTCTAGCTCCAGCAGCTAAAACAGGGACTGCCATAGCTCCTGTTAAAGCATTCTGAAAAGTTCGCTGACCTGCTGACATTTGAGGTTGCGCTGGAGGAGCTGGCGCATAGCCTACTGTTGGAATAGCTTCAGGGCCTGTTGTAGGTCTAGAACCTCCTAATTCAGCTGCAATCTCATCAATCTCAGCATCTGTTAGTTCTTTATCTACAATAATAGGTTTACCGTTAATAATGTACTTCATTACTTATCCTCATTTGCAACATAGTAGGTAACTCCACTCTTAGTGGTTCGTTTAGTTCCTTCTGGTTGTTTTGATCCTCTTAATGTAAAGACCTCTTTAATTTGCTCAGGCTTGTACAAACCAGACAACTCAGCTGTGCGTTGTGTTTGTCTAATTTCATTATCCTCAAGAGCTTCATTCTTTTTCTTGATAATCTGAGCAAGTTGTTTCAATCTACGTGTTGTATCTGCTGTAGGTGTACCTGTTGTTAATCTTGAAGCAACATCTGATACCATACCAATTAACGAAGGATCTCCACCAAAAGCATCTACGTCAGCTTTAGATATTTGTTGTTCTCCAACAGCCTTAGCTAACTGGCGTGATAAAGCCGAAGATGAAGCAAAGTTATTTGTTTTAAGAACATCATCTGCTAGAGCTATAGCAGCATCAGCAGCATTGACAGCATCACGATAAGGCTTCAATGTAGTGTTAAGGTTCTGACGAAGACTAACAATATCACCAGTTCCTTTTAAGCCGGGAATCTGATTAACAATCTTAGTTCCTTTACCCTCTCCTTCAGCTCTAATCTTTGCATCTACTTCAGCACGGGCTTTAGAACCTACAGGAAGAGAGTCTCTGTACTCTTGTAGTTTCTGAATCTCAGTTAAATTAGGCTTATCTACCCATTCTAAGTCTTGAGGATCTTCAGATTCTTTAAACTTCTTCAAACTAGCTGGCGTTACTTTGCCTATAGCAGAACGTAAGAATTGTTGGTAAGGGTCTGCAGAAGCTTTCTCACGCTCACGTTGTGTGGTAAGAGCTTTCTCAGAACCAATCTTAGCTTGAGACAACTCCAAAGCCTGAGCACGTTGCATGATTTGATAACCAAGCTCAGGATCAGTTCCTTGAAGTGCTGAAGCCATCTGACGCAAACCTTCAGGAGTAGAAGTATCGTACTGTGAAGCTAGTTGTCTGAGCATAGTAGCTCTTCGAATAGCAGGATCTTGTACATCAACACCCATTACACCTGCTAAGCCACGTCCTAGATTCCTAGTGTTCTTAAAGATGTTATAGGACATCTGTTGTTGAGGAGACATACTAGCAAACTGACGAGCTTGTTGTTCTACAGCCTGTTGTTGCATTTCATCAGGAGTACCAACTCCTCCGAATAAACCTTGCATAGATTGTTGTGTCGCCATCATGACTCCATCATATAGTTGTTGTAGTTTGTAAGGTAAGGATCAAAGTACTGTTGAGGAGTCGTTTGAAGGACTTGTTGAGGAGCCATAAACGATGCCATTGTTTGAGGCATTTCAAAGGTTGGCATTGCCACTGGTTGTGGCTGAGGAGCCATCTGCATAGGCTCCGGAGGAGGAGTATAGTAGGTCTGTGGCGGCATATATGCAGGAGCCTCCGGAGCTGGTGCATAGTATGGAGCAGGCGCTTGAGGAGCAGGCTCAGGAGACTGAGAGAACAGCGAAGCAGCCCCGGCAGCAGCAGCAGCAGGAGCAAAGTAAGGATTAGTTACAGCAGCTGCATCAGCAGAACTATTAGGAGATGAACCTCCAGCCAAACCACCAATCAACTGACTGATAGGATCTGCAAGACCACCAACAATAGCGTTGTTACGTTGCATCTTCAACTCAGCTGCTTGTTGAGCTGCTTGGTTTTGAATGCGAGCTGCAGCAGTTGATCCAGCTGTGATAGATGAGCCTAAGGCAGCACCTTGAGTCAAAGCATTCATACCTTGATTCTCAATATTAGTAGCACCTTGCATGTAGTTGGCGTAAGGACTCATAGCTTGTGTTTGTAGGCCATAACCAGCACTTTGAAGACCCAAGCCACCTGTCATCAAGCCCTGACCAAACTGTACTTGTTGCTGACCTGCTTGTTGAGCCTGTGCAGCCAATTGAGCATCTTGCTGTGCTCTAGCGTTGTACATGGCAGCCATTTGAGGATTAGTAGCTGCCAAGCCGGGAGCACCTGCTGAGTAGCCAGCTGAAGTACCACCAACGGCTAGACCTAAACGACCTTGCTGTTGTTGTTGGTTAGTCAGTTGAGCCAGTTGTTGTTCACGACCGGGAGCCAATAGCTGTTGCTGTTGATTCATCCAGTTTTGAGCTACATCTTGAGGGTTCTGACCAACATAGCTTTGACCTAAATTAAACAGGCCTTGACCAGCTTGATTAATACCGGCTTGTTGAGCTTGAGCTTGCTGAGCTTGGCCTAAACCAGTACCAGCCATGCCCATTAAACCCTCTCGCATAGCAGCTACGTCAGGAGCTACCTGATAGCCAGCACCAGTTAGTTGTCCTGAGGAAGGATCATACTGAAAGCCTGACTTACCAAACCGTGTAGTGATGCCTACAGGTCGAAACTGCGAAGCTTGTGCAGCTTGATTAGCAGCGTTGGTAGTAGCACTAGCAGCTTGATTCGCTGAATAAATACTACCAGCAGTGCCCAATAATGGGCCAATTAAATCTGTCCATGCAGCCATATTAGTACGAGCCTCCGTCAAGTGTTCCTGTAAATGATCCTGACATGGTTATATCTGCCGCTGTCAGTGTTCCTGTGAATGTTGGGCCTGCTTTATCAGCCTTTGAGTTAACAGCTGAAGAGATAGCATTAAATTCAGTATCAATCTCAGTGCCTTTAACAAGCTTACTAGGATTACCTGTGGCTAGTGCATCTTTAACTGCAAAGTCAGTACTCTTTGTATAATTAGACATTATCGTGTCCTTCCTGCTTTAACATAGCAATCAAGTTTTTGTAAGGATATTTCAAAATCATCTACATCCGTTTCTATTCCAATTTGTAAGGTATTACCAGAACCCCCAGCATCAATCTTCTTATTGTCATATACAACACCTGCTGTGTATTGTGCTATGTTATATTCAGACACACCATACTCAGATATTGAAACACCGCCTAATTGAACAATCCTTGAGGAGTAACTAGGACTAAAATCAAAACCGTACTTAACAATAACATCAGCTCCGTTACCACCAATAAAAGTTAAATTAACTTTCTTAAGAATCTTTAAAGATGTTGGAGAACCAAAGTCAAAGTAATTAGTATAGTATTTTAACTTATAAGTAGCTGTATTGTCAATATAATTCTGATATTTTCCAATATAACTTGTCTTTCCTAGCAATAGTTCCTTATTACGAGTGTAGAAGAAAGCTGTAGGAGTGATGTTATCCCAAGTAGTAGTCTTAGCGGCTCCATTTGGAAGCTGACTACGCATGTCAAAGCAGTACACTACATTGGCTGTTGGTAGAGAAAGTAAATAGAAAGCATTCTTATCTGAGTATACTGATTTTATGTCAGAAGCTGTTTCGTACTGTAAGTCACCGATTAGACTGTCTTTAACATTCAAACTCAACTCTCTCATAGGAGCTGACTTTTCTTGAATGGTTCTCATCAATGACTTTACACCGGTATCTGACAAGAAGACAATATCACTACCTGTCTTAGATACAGAGTCTCTAGCGAAACAACCTACACCTGTAATGGAGTCAGATAGTGTCAGGTTATTAGGATCTGTGGCATTAGCATAGATTAATATCTGTCTACGACCAAAGATAATTAAGAAGTTGTTATGTGCAGCTAAGGCAATAATTTCATCAGCACCATTAGGCCACACCTGAGATACATCTAAAGTACCTGAAGTACCTGTATTCAAGATGTGACCAGATAGTAGGTCTGAGAACTGCACAGTATTCTTAACTGAAGAGCTGTTAGCACTCCATGTACGACCATAGGCACTGATAACACAGTTGTTATTCTGTACAGTACCTAAGTAGCCTGACTTTTCAGAGATACGCTTATAAGTGGTTGTACTGACCGCAGGATCGAACACTAGAGGTGAATGACCTGTCTGATAGATATACATACAACCATTCAAAGGAGCCATCTGCCAGTTATCGTCTGTAATGGTAGGAGCTGTACCGCCCCCTCCATAAGTAAGCTCAGTTAAAGTAGAGCCTACCAGTTTAAATAACTTATTATGTCCAGAAGCTAAGATGAAAGAGTTACCTGAATTGTCAATCAACTCACCAATACATTTAACATCATAACCTGTCAAAGCAGCTAATGCAGTATGCGCTGGAGCCCATCCTTGACGAGCACCAATACGTCCGAACTTATCAATAACACAGTTAGTAGCTACAGTAGCGTAGCCATTCTCAAGACTCACTGAAGAGTCCTGTAAGTTTAGCCCCATAAAGCCGGGAGCTTGAATGGTTGTTGTTAGTAGTTGTTCTGACATTTAGACTGAATCCCAAGTCATCTCTTCTTCGTAGTGATTACGCTCAATAGCCACAGCATCTGCCAAAGCAAGTTTGTACATCTGATAAGCTTCTGAAGATAGTAAGCCAGAGTCTTCACCACGCTCAGCAATAGCTTTAGAGTGAGCTAACATACTCACCAAGTGTGAGGGCACTAAAATACGATCACCATCATTAACAAGATCAGCCTGAGGGATAACCATGTTAAATCTTAACGTATAAGCACCGTCAGGAATGGGATATAAATCAACCTGAGTATCACCGTTAGCATCTACACCGTTAAAGTTGTAATACATAGGTGAGTTTCTCTGTTGAGTAGTCAACATGAACTGTCTATCCATCCAAGTAGTAGCAGCGTACTGCATAGGATACAACTTGGTAGTGTTCAATACATCAATCATTCTAAAACGAGTTTGAGATCCTACCAAAACATAGTTGAAGATCTCAGCTGTAGTTTCAGCTGTCAGAGTAGTTGATAAAGCATTCCAGTCGTAGGCATCCTCAACCTCTCGCTTAGCATCGTTAACAAACACACCTAACATTGAAGAGTAGTCTGTGTCGTTAACAGAGGACACAACAGGCTCACGCAAGCGTCTGAGCACATTGTTCACAACGTCTAAATACGTAGCCATTTATATATCCTTTATTTACGTGTTTTCTTTTTAGCTTTGTTTGCCTCACTCAAAGCAATTGCGATGGCTTGTTGACGAGACTTAACTACAGGGCCACCCTTACCGCTATGTAGAGTACCTTCTTTGTACTCACCCATGACTTTCTTCATCTTATTCTTAGCTGTACGCTGTCCTCTTGTTGGCATAACCATACATTAACTCCCGTGTAGTTTATTATTAATAGCTAACCAAATAGCTCCAAAGAAAGCACCTATGACAATGAGAGGCTTAACAGCTTTAGCTATCCACTCAAGAACTTGAAAAGCACCTGCAGCTGCATTGAATGCCTTTACAACCTCTTGAGTATTCTTGTCTATACTGTCTACTTTAGCCTCTACAGCTAACAGCCTGTCATAGATATGCTCGTGAGTAACTTCCTTGTTGTCCATAGTACTTATTCAGCAGGTGTCCAAGGTGTACCAGTAGCCTTAACAGGGTTCTTCTGCAGCTCAATTAGAGCACCAAGAGAAGCCTCTGTAGATTCCTTGTCAACAGATTCCCATACCCATGCCAATACTGTGGCTTCTGTAAGATTTGCGTAGGGAATTGCAGGAGTGCCTTCAGCCCATGAGACTGTTGCGTAGGCAGAGGCAGAGTGTTCTCCGTCTACTGCTGTGCAATTCCAGTGAACTACAGAGACAAACCCTGTAGCTACGTCACGT
>Ga0315907_10006542_pt1 | contig 12329 bp, 12 predicted proteins | sample LakEriMetagenome_3_FD_203525 | JGI IMG/M metagenome (GOLD analysis project Ga0315907, IMG submission 203525) | Freshwater fungal communities from buoy surface, Lake Erie, Ohio, United States - Buoy 12 MA123 | ecosystem: Environmental > Aquatic > Freshwater > Lake > Lake biofilm | place: USA...
ACAAGGAGCTTCTCGCTCCCTTCGGCCTGGACGCGACCGACCCGGCCTTCTGGCAGAAGGGGCTGGGCGTCATCCGCGGGTTCGTGGACGAGCTGGAGGCGATGGGGTAACGATCGCCTGCGGGCGCGCCCGGGTCGAACCCCTCTCAGGCGCGCCGCAGTTCCTTTTCCAACGCCTCCCGGATCAGGCGCTGGTAGGGAATGCCGCGCTCGGCAGCCCGCGACTTGACGGCGTCCAGCAAGGACGCCGGGAGGCGCATGTTCACGCGCGCCTCCTTCTTCTCGAACTCGAAGCGGACGGGGCGGAAGCCCGAAAGGTCGAACGCGGTCAGATCCGCATCGGCGACGAAGCGCTCGGCCGCTTCGTCAGTCGGGAGATCCAGAAGGGCCTTGGGTCTGTCGCGCATAGTGTTCGATCTCCCGTCGATGCATCCACCGCGCGCTGATCGGCCGGATCAGCATTCCTGCGTCACCACGTCTCAATGTGAAGACGACGAAGGCGAAGCGGCCCGCGCCGACCGGCCCGATCGCCCGTAATCGCGTTTCGCTCGCCGAGTGGATCGTATCCGGAAACACCGCCGGCGCGATCCGGAACACCTCTTCGACCTCGACGGCCGTCATTCCGTGGGATCGGCATTTCTCACGATTGCCGTCATCCCAATCGAACCCGGCGACGGTGATGCCCGAGGCTTCAAGATCAGGCATGTGTGTACAAACGTCAACACGTCGCGTGAGCGGTCATCACCGCACCGGCTCGGCCCGCCCCTGTGTCTTCAGATCCTCGACCAGCGCCCGCGCCCCCATCTCGATCGCGTCGAACATGGTCACGAACCCGTCGTCCCCGCCGTAGTAGGGGTCGGGGACCTCGCGGTCACCGAGGAAGAGACGGATCGTCACCGGGGCGCCCGGGGGGCGGCGGCCTTCCAGCTGGGCCACGTTCTCCCGGTCCATGGCAAGGATCAGGTCGGTCGTCGTGAACTCCTCCGCCGTGATCTCGCGGCAGACGAACCCGTCGAGCGAGATGCCCCTCTGCGTGCAGATCGCGATCGTCCGCGGGTCCGGCGGGTCGCCCGCGTGCTTGTCCTTCAGGCCCGCCGAGAACACCTGGATGCGGTCGGCGAGGCCGGCCTCGGCCAGGAGCTTGCGGGTCAGGCGCTCGGCCGCGGGCGAGCGGGAGTAGTTTCCGGCGTCGACGAAGAGGATGCGCATCGTCTGGTCCTCGGGTGTCAGGTCCTCAGGGATGGAACAGGAAGCCGTCGGCCAGCGGCTCCACCTCGACCTCGCCGAACGTGCGCAGGTTGAGGCCGCGGGGCAGGCCGACGAGGAGGGTCGGCCCGCCCGGCTGGCGGACGAGGGTGGGGTGGTGGCCGCCGACGTGGGGCGGGTGCTTCGGCTTGCCGAACACGAACAGCGCGTCGAGCCGGCGGTCGGCGGGGATCGCGGCCGTCGATTGGGCCATCGGCCCGAGCACCACGCTCTCCCCGTCGCGGCAGAAGACGGGGATGTGCTCCAGCGGCATGACAAGGTCGAGCACGCGCCCGCCCTCGAAGCTCTCGCCGGTCCAGAAATCGTACCAGAGGCCGTGGGGCAGGTAGACCTTCACCCGCCCGCCCGGCTGGAGCACCGGCGCGATGAGCAGCGCATGGCCGAACATGTACTGGGTGTCGAAGGCCCAGGACGCCGGATCGTCCGGGAAGGCGAGCGCCATGGCGCGCATGGCCGGAAGGCCGGTCGCCTGCGCCTCCTCCAGGATGCCCTCGATCGTGGGGATCAGGCGGTAGCGGAACTCGAGCCAGTTGCGCGAAATCGTCTCCGCCTTCTCCCCGAAGGCCCAGGGCTCGCGCTCGCCGATGCCGTGGAAGCGGATGTGGGAGGAGAAGATCGCCTGCTGCACCCAGCGGACGTAGAGTTCCGCGTCCGGCTGGTCGCCGTAGAAACCGCCGACGTCGGTGGCCCACCAGGGGATGCCCGACATGCCCCAGGAAAGGCCCCCGCGGACCGACGCCGCGAACGCCTCCCAGTCCGTCTGGCAATCGCCGCCCCACTGCATGGGATAGCGCTGGCTGCCGGCATAGCCCGAGCGCCCGAAGACGAGCGGCTCCGAGCCCGGCCGGTGCCGCGCCGTCGCCTCGTAGACGCAGGCGTTGTAGAGGAGCGCATAGACGTTGTGGAGGCGGTGGCCCGTGTCGCCGTTCGACGCCACCAGATCGTCGGTCACCTGCTCCCCGAAGTCGGACTTGATCACGTCGACCCCGGCGTCGAACAGATCCTTGTGCCGGTCGCGCCAGAAGGCGTAGGCGTCGGGGTGGGTGAAATCGACGATGCCGCTGGTTGGCAGCGGGGTCAGCACCGCGCCGAACGGTTCGGGGTCCCAGCCGTAGCGGTGGGTGGAGCCGTCCTTCTCCTTCAGGAGCCAGCCCTTCGCCGCCATCGCGTCGAACAGCGGGTTCTGGACCGAGACGAGCGGGTATTCCCAGACGCAGAGCTTGAAGTCCAAAGCCTTGAGGTCGCGGGAGAAGGCGGCGGGGTCGGGGTAGCGCTCGGCGTCCCATTCGAAGGCGAAGCGGGTGTCGACCTTCAGCCATGCCCGCCCGTCCAGCGTGAAGACGTCGCACGGAATCTTCCGCTCGCGGATTTTCGTCGCCACCGCCATCGCCTCGTCGGCGGTGCGGTAGTAGGCCCGGCTCATCCAGACGCCGAGGCTCCAGCGCGGCACGCCCGGCGGGCGTCCGGTCAGCCAGGTGAAGCGTTCGAGGATCGCCGGGCCGTGGTCGCCCACGAAGAGGAACAGGTCGAGCCCCTCGTCCTCCACCTTCAGGCCATAGGAGCGGTGCGACCATTGGGCGTGCCCGACGCCGTGGGTCGTGGGCGCCGGCGTGTTGGCGAAGATCCCCCAGCCGCGCGTCGACCAGGCGAAGGGCGTGTTCTTGTAGGAGATCTCGGCGTTCACGCCGAGCGCGTCCTCGTTCCTCGACCGGATCAGCTGGCCGCGACGGTCGAGCGCCCCCCACTTCTCGCCCAGCCCGTAGATCCGCTCGTCCGACACCAGCTCGAACGCCGCGAACCAGCCGTCGGCGGTCTTCGCGAAGGGCGGCAGGCGGTGGCGGCGGCGGAAGTGCGCGTCGGTCGCGAAGCGCAGCAGCGGCCGCCCTTCGCGCAGGACGGTCAGGCGCACCGGATCGCCCGCCAGTTCCAGCGTCGCGTCGGGGGCGACGAGGCGGGCGGAGCCCTCGTCGTGCTCCACCCGCACGTCGACCGGCTCCGGCCCGCTGGCAACGAGCCCGTAGTCGAACCCGTGCTTCGAGCCGAGGCGCAGGCGGAAGATGCCCGGCGCATGGGCCGTGATCTCGAGCGGACCGGCCTCGGTGTCGAACACGGCCCCCTGCGGAACGGTCCGCTCGAAGGCGAGGCGCTTGAGGGCCGGGAGGCGGACGGGGTCGAAGGTCATGGGCGCGGGGTCCGGGGAGGGGTTAGCGATCCACCATCAGAGGTGGCGGTCAGCGGGTGGCGGATGTATCCTCGGTCGGTGCCGACGATCCATCGCCTGTCGAACGTGAAGCTCCAGATGTTCGCGGGCGATCACAATCCACCGCACTTCCGCCTGATCGGCCCGGCCACGCGCTGCAACGTCGATCTGCGGACGTTGCGGATCGTCGCCGGTCATGCGCGTCGCGCCGACCTGGAAGAGGCGCTTGAATGGGCTGCGGGAAACCGCGACCTTCTCTGGGACGTCTGGAGGCGCCTGAATGAGCAATGAAGATCCGATGCGGGTCGGCGACGCCCTTCCGACCATCGTCTCGATCCGGTCCGAAGGCGGCCATCGTGTCCGTGTGCGGTGGCAGGAAGGATGCGAGGACCTCGTCGACCTCGGCGCGCTCGTCCGCCGCTACGCCCACTATGCGCCGCTGCGGTCCGACCCCGCGCTCTTCGCGTCGATGACGCTGGAGGACAACGGCGCCACGGTCGTGTGGGGCCCGGGCCTCGTGGACATGCCCGCGGAAGCGATCCGTGCGCTCGTCGACCGCCCGACCATGGCGGCAGACCGGGCCTGAGCGGAGGCCCCTCACTTCAGCCCGCCCGCCGTCAGCCCGCTCACCACCCGCTCCTGGAACACGGCGATCAGCGCCGTGATCGGGATCAGCGCCACGATCAGCGCCGCCGAGATCAGCGGCCAGGGGAAGGCGAACTCGCTCTGATAGAGCGTGATGCCCACCGGCAGGGTGCGCACCTCCACCCGGTTGGCGAAGGTGAGCGCCAGCAGGAACTCGTCCCAGGCGTTGACGAAGGCGAGGATGGCGGCGGTGAAGACGCCGGGTGCGGACAGCGGCACCACGATCCGCCAGAGCGCGCCGAACCGCGAGCATCCGTCGATCATCGCCGCGGATTCCAGGTCGTGCGGGATGTCCTGGAAGAAGCTGGCGAGAACCAGCGTGCACACCGGCATCGACAGCACCGTGTAGGGCAGCACGAGCGCCCACCAGGTGTTGAGGATGCCGAGCAACCGCATCGTCTGGAACAGCGGGACGATGAGCGAGATCAGCGGGAACATGGCGACGACGAGGATCGACGACAGGATCAGGTTGCGGAACGGCACCTTGAGCCGCACCAGCGCATAGGCGGCGAAGGCGGAGACCGTCACGCACAGGAGCGTCGACAGCGTCGAGACCATGAAGCTGTTGAACAGGAACAGGTGCAGCGGCTGGTCGGCGAACGCCTTGTGGTAATTCGCCAGCGTCGGCCGGTCGGGCAGGTAGGTGATGGGCTGGCTGAGGAGCTCCGTCTCGGTCTTCAGCGAGGTCAGGAGGATCCAGAGCATGGGGAAGAAGCCGTTGACGACGACGATCGTCCCGGCAAGCAGCACCACCCAGCGGGGCTTCAGTCCGAACATGGCGGTCAGCTCTCGCTCTCGCGGCGGGTGTGGCGCAGATAGACCGCCGTCACCGCCATGCTGATGAGGAACATGATCGCGGCCAGGGCGGAGCCGTAGCCGAAGTCGAGGAAGTCGAGGGTCGTCTTGTGGATGTACATGGCGAGCGTCTCGGTCGCGTCGCCGGGCCCGCCGCCGGTCATGGCATAGGGGATGTCGAACGTCTGGATGGCGGTGATCGTGCGGAAGATCAGGGCCACGACGATGGCCGGGCGCAGCATCGGCACGGTGATCCGCCAGAACTGCTGCCACGTCGTCGCCCCGTCCACCTCCGCCGCCTCGTAGAGCGAGCGGGGGATCGTCTGCATGCCGGCCAGCAGCACCAGCGCCATGAAGGACGAGGTCTTCCAGACGATGGCGATGCAGATCGCGACGAAGGCGAGGTCGGGCGAGGAGAGCCACTGGGGTGCCTCGAAGCCGAGGCGGCGGATGACGTCGTTCACCACCCCCTGCCGGCTGTCGAAGAACCAGCGGAAGATCAGCCCCGCGAACACCAGCGGCAGCGCCCAGGGGAGCAGCAGGCCGAGGCGGGTCGGCCACTTGACGCGGAACGGCTGGTTCGCCAGCAGCGCCAGCCCCATGCCGACCACCAGCGCGCCGGGCACGGTCACGACGATGTACATCAGCGTGTTCGTCGTGGCGTTCCAGAACCGCGGGTCCTCGAACGCGCGCACGTAGTTGTCGAGGCCGACGAAGGGCGTCCCCATCCACGGCTGCGCGAGGTGGATGAAATGGACGCTGGAGATGAGCAGCTGGACGACCGGATAGACCACCACCAGCAGCAGCAGCAGGATGGCCGGCGCCAGCAGCAGGAGCGCCAGCGTGCGCTCGGAGATGTCGCCGCGGACGCGCGGAGCCGTCGGCACGTCCTTGCGGGTCAGCGTGTCGCTCGACATGGCGTCGCCCCGCGGATCGGGTCTGGGAGGCGCCCCGCCGCCGTTGCGGGCGGCGGGGCGGTCCTTCGGGTCAGCGGAAGATCGGCGTCAGCCGCGTGGTCATGTCGGCCAGGGCCTGGTCGGCGTTGCGGGTGCCGGCCAGGAAGGCGTTCATGTTCGAGCGGATGATGTCGCTCACCTCGGTGTAGCGCGGGCTGACCGGGCGCGTGCGCGCCGCACGCACCACCGGCTGGGCCTCCGCGAACCACGGGTTCGCCTTCAGCACGTCGGCGTCGGTGTAGACGTCGGGGAAGACCGGGAGGTGCGAGGCGAGGATCGCCTGCATCTTCGAGACCTCGGGGCTGGAGAGGAAGCGCACGAGGTTCACCGCCGCCTGCTTGTTGCGCGAGAAGGCGCTGACCGCGAGCTGCCAGCCGCCGATGCAGGTGGAGGGCTGGCCGTCGGCGAAGCTCGGCAGCGGGACGACGCCCACCTTGTCCTTCACCTGGCTGTCCGCGTCGGCCTGGAAGCGGTTCCAGGCGTAGCCCCACTGCTGGGCGAAGATCACGTTGCCGGCCTGGAAGTCGAGGCGGATGCGGTCCGTCACGATCTCGGCGATGTTGTTGGGCAGGACGCCCGTGTCCTTCATGCGGGCGAACAGCTCGAACGGCCGCTTCGCCGCGGCACCGTCGAGCGCGAGGCGCCCCTGCGCGTTGGTCAGGTTGCCGCCCGACCCCCAGACGGGGACGAGGTAGGTGCAGACCGTGCCCTCGATCGGCGCGCCCGCGGTCGAGAAGCCCTGCAGGTTCGCGTTGCCCTCGCCCTGCTTGATCCGCTGGGCCTGGGTGATCAGCTCGTCCCAGGTCCTGGGCGGCTGGAACCCGTACTTCTGGAGCAGGTCCTTGCGGTAGTAGAGGAACTGGCTGTCCGCGAAGTAGGGCAGCGCGATCACCCGGCCGCCGACGACGTTCGCCTCGCGGTAGGCCGGCAGGTAGCGGGCCATCACCGCGTCCTTCTCGGCCCCGAGATACGGGTCGAGCGGCTCGGCCCATTGTGCGGCGGCCCACTGGGCCGGGCGGATGACGTCGATCAGGATGATGTCGAGCGCCGAATCGCGGCTGGCCAGCACCGTGTTCAGGTACTGCTGCTGCTGCTCGGACGTGGCGCCGCCCACCTCGACCTCGGCGCGGATGCCGGGGTTGCGCTGCATGTAGACGTCGAGGATCTGGCGCATGACGTCGGGGCGCTGCTGGCCGCCGGTGAAGATCTTCAGCGTGGTCTGGGCCTGGGCCGACGCCGACCCGGCGACGATCGCGGCGGCGGCCGCGACCGCGAGCGCGGTCCTGCGGGTGATGGACATGGGACGTTTCCTCCTGTTCGTTCGTTCTTGGACGGTGGGGTGATCAGGTGAGCTCGAGCACCGGCAGGCCCGCCATCCGGGCGAACCGGCGCAGCGCCGGCCGGTGTTCGCCGTAGGCGAAGCTGACGTGGTGTTCGAGCCCTTCGCCGAGCACGCGGTCGAGGACCTCGGTCGCCGGCCGGTCGAAGCGGATGACGCCCGACGTGCCGGAGAAGCTGATCGGCGCGCGGACCATCTCGCCGCCCGCCAGCACCAGCCTCGTCGCGTTCCCCGCCTGGCTGACGCGGGCGACCGTCACCCGGCCGGGCTTCAGCGCGAATTCGTTCAGCAGCGGCTTCTTGCGGTTGGAATGCACGGTCGCCCGCACCGGGCCGGCCCGATCGGCCATCGACAGCGGGGCGAGGCCGCAGTGCCAGAGCACGGCCGTGTCGTCGGCGGGGTCGACGTCCACGAGGTCGACCATGAAGCTCGGCTCGCCCGCGAGGTCCCGCAGCATGACCGATGTGAGCGTGCCGTAGACGTCGGCCTCGCAGCCGGCCGGCGTCCCGTCCTCGTTCAGCATCGCCATGGCGCCGCAGGCCGCACAGCCGTGCTCGGTGAAGAACTCGGGCCAGCAGCGCACCGCCACGCCGGCGAGCCCGTCGCGGTCCGCCATGGCGCGCATCGCGGCATAGACCTTGAGGGTCTTGCGCAGCGGCTCCTGTTCCATCTCGGCGAGGTTGCCGAGGTCGGCGTCCACCTTCGCCCAGAGCCGGTCGGCCTCGGCCTCCGGCACCGCGGTCGCGGCCTCGAACACCGTCGACAGCGGCATCGGCGCCACCTCGACCCCGAAGGTCGCGCGCAGCGCGCCGGCGTCGTAGCGGCAGGTGTCGAAGCCGTCCGGGTGCTGGCCCACCACGGCCAGCCTCGTCCCGTCCAGTCGGCGCTTCAGCCCTCCGGCCCGGGCCCAGGCCTCGACCTCGGCGTGGGCGGCGGGGTCGTCCGCCTTGCCGTGGACCCAGCCGTAGCGCTGGCCGGCGCGGCCCAGCGCGTGGGCGCCGAGGTTGACCCCGCACAGCGAGTTGAGCCGCAGCCGCCCGCCCGAGCGCGGTTCCGGGAAAGCCCAGAACAGGAGCGGCGCCCCCACCTTCTCGGCCAGCCGGACCGTCATCGTCGCGTCGGTGAAGGTGACCTGCAGGACGAGCAGGAGGTCGAGCGGCCGTTCGGTCAGCGCCGGCAGCGCCGCCTCCACCGCCGCGGCGTCGAAGGCGAGCGACCGCGGACCGACGATCTCGAATCCCGAGCGGTCGAGCGCGTCGAACGCCGCCTTCGCCGTTTCCTGCGCGAAGGGGACGTCGAAGGTCGGGCGGGCGAGGGGGACGACGCCGATGCGGGGACGGGATGCCATGGTCAGCGGACCTCGGTCGGGGCGTGATAACGCATCGGGAAATCCGGGCCGCCGTCGGTGAGCCAGACCCGGTCCGCGAAGCACTCGGTCCAGGGGCGCGCCATCCTGTCGGTCAGCTCGTTCAGTTCCTGCATGTAGGGCACGGCCTCGCGGTGCAACTCGCCCTCGAACGCCTCCATGTCGGGGAAGCGCTCGAACGGCTTCGCCCAGATCGCGCGACCCGCGAGATAGCCCGACGCACCCGCCCGGTAGGCATAGGTCAGGATGCGCTTGAACTGGGCCATGCTGGCGCCCGCCGAGAGCATGACCCACGGCCGGCCGGCGGCCTCGCCCATGCGGTCGAACAGGTCCTGGCAGTCGGCGGCCTCGGGCCCGTCGGGGTCGGGCACGTCGGCGGCGGCCAGCGGGCTCTCCAGCTTGAAGATGTCGACGCCGAAGCCAGGGTCGGCGAAGGCCCGCACGCTGTCGATGACGAGGTCGGGGCGCTTCTCCCGGTGCTCGACGTAGTCCGACCCCATGCCCTCGACCCGGGCGAAGGGATAGACCAGCAACTCGAACAGGAAGGGGATGTCGTAACGCTTGCAGGCATGGCCGACGGCGCGGACGAAGGCCTGCTGGTGACGGCGGACGTCGGGTGCGGCGTCCGGCCGGTACCAGGCCAGCACCTTCACCCCGTCGGCGCCCATGCGCTTGATCTGCGGGACCGACCAGTTGGCGATGGCCGACGACTTGCGCCCCCCCGGCCCGTCGTCGAACCGGTGGTCCTCCAGCGTCATGAGGAGGCCGCGGCCGGGAATCAGGTCGGGCCATGCCTCGGGGTAGGCCCAGATCGGGTCGAGCAGCATCGCGGAGCTCTCGGGCGCCAGCGTGCGCGTGAGCAGCGCCTTCACCGCCGCGACGTCGTCGTAGGGCGCCTCGTCGACCCCGAGCTTGTCCTTGATGGGATTCATGATCGGCGGCCGCTGGTCGACGGCGGTCATCTTGAACCGGCCCGTCGGATCGGCCAGGCGACGCAGGCTCCACAATTTTCCCGCTGTGATGTCCATCAGCCCCGCTCCTGGAGAAAACGATCGACCGCGGCCGCGTCGGGGATGCCCGACCGGCCGCCGAACCGCGTGCACTTCAGCGCCGCGGCGGCGCTGGCATAGCGCAGGGCCTCCTCATGCCCCGATCCGCGCGCGAGCGCCAGCGCGAGCGCGCCATGGAAGACGTCGCCGGCACCCAGCGTGTCCACCGCCGCGACGGGGAAGGCCGGCAGGTGCCGCGTCCGGTCGCCGTCGCGCCAGAGGACACCGGCCTCGCCGAGCGTGACGCCGACCGTTCCACCGGTCCGGGCGGCGGCGCGCGCCAGCCCCTCGCGCGGGTCGTCGGTGCCGGCGAAGCGGGCGAGCCCGGGCGCGGAAAAGGCCACGTGTGCGGCCAGCGGGACGAGCCGATCGAGCGCGTCGTCGTCGGTGGCGTCGGCGTCCAGCACCGAGGGCACGCCCGCCCGGCGGGCCGCGCCCAGCGCCGCGGTCGCCCCCTCGGGCCAGCGAACGTCGGCGAGGACGGCCCCGGCCGCCGCGATCCGGTCGAGCGGAAGCCACGCGGCATCGCGGTCGAGCGCCGGATCCCGGAACGAGACGATCGCCCGCTCGCCCGCCGCATCCACCGTCACCGCCGCCTGCTGGGACACCGCACCCGGAACGCGCCGGACGTGGGCGACGTCCACCCCGTCGTTCGCCAGTTCCGCGACGATCGCCGTTCCCGTCGCGTCGTCGCCGACGCGGGCCCAGAGTTCGGCCCGGCCGCCCAGACGGGCCACCGCCGCCGCCGCCGTTGCCGCCGGGCCACCGCCCACCTCGGCGAAGGCGATGGCGAACCGCTTTCCGGGGCCCGTGGGCAGGCCGGCGACACGGAACACCCGGTCGAGCGTGGCGATGCCGACGCAGACGATTCCGGGTGCCGCGCGACCGTCGGCGATGGTGGCTGCCCCTGGGGCCATCGGACCTCCCGCATGCCGCCGGCCCCGCGAGGGCGCGGCCGGACGGCGAACCGGACGGAACGCTACATCGCGGGACCGGCGCGGGTCAACAATCCTATGTCTTATATAAGACCCGAACGATCCTGGGGCATCAGGTGAGTTCGCTCAGATAGGCGAACCCGTCGGACAGGAGGCGGCTCAGGCGCCACTCCACCGGCCGGTCCTCGAGGTCGTAGGCGACCCGGTCGATCTCCAGGAGCGGAGCGCCGGCGGCCACGCCCAGCAGCTCGGCGTCGTCGTCGGCCGCCGCGACCGCGCGCAGGTGCTCCGTCGCCCGCGCGATCGTGACGCCGAACCGCGTCTGATAGAGCTCGTAGAGGGCGTTCGGCAGGTCGCCATCCCCCCCCAGGTCCGGGAAGAGCGACGCCGGCACGGCGATCCGCTCGACCAGCGCCGTGCGTCCGGCGAGCGTCCGGATGCGGGCGATGCGGACCACGATCGCGCCCGGCTGGGCGCCCAGTCGCTCGATCTCCCACGCGGTGCCGACGCTGCGCCGGCAGTCGAGCGTGCGGCTCGACGGGGTCACGCGGCGTCCGTCCGCGTCGACGACGTGGAAGAAGTGGAAGAGCGCGCGCTCCGCCGTCTGCCGCGTCACATAGGTGCCCCGGCCCTGGTGCCGGTCGACGAGGTTGGCGGCCGCCAGCTCGTCCAGCGCCTTGCGCACGGTCCCCTGGCTGACGCCGAGTTCGGCCGCCAGCCGCGGCTCCGCCGGGAGCGGGTCGCCCGGGCTCCAGACGCCGTCCATGATCCGCTGGCGCAGCAGGTCGCGGACCTGCTGATAGAGCGGACGGAAGCCGGGCGGGTCGAGGGTCGCGCGCATCGGGACCAGAGAGTTATGACGCAGCTGTCTTATATAAGATACGAGACCGGCTTGACAGCGCTTTGTCCGCCCGCCTAGCCTCCGCCCCCTGACGCGAGCGCCACGCTCGCGCCCCGCGACCCGAGGGAGGAGAGCCGAGGCATGACCCCGCACTTCGTCGTTCACAACAAGGGCGACACCGTCGGCGTCGTCGTCGTCGAGGACGCAAAGGCCGGGCAGTCGCTGTCCGGCTGGGTGATGGAGACCGACGAGACGATCCACGTCACCGCGGGCGCCAACATCCCCCTCGGCCACAAGGTGGCGATCCGCCCGATCCCCAAGGGCGAGACGATCCTCAAGTACGACCACGACATCGGCCGCGCGATCGAGGACATCCCGGCGGGCGGCTACGTGCACGCCCACAACATCAAGACCAAGAGGTGGTGAGATGGCCAAGGCGATGACGACGGTGCCCGACCATTTCTGGGGCTGGCGCCGCGAGAACGGCCGCGTGGGCATCCGCAACCACGTGATCGTGCTTCCCCTCGACGACATCTCGAACGCCGCCTGCGAGGGCGTGGCGAACAACATCAAGTGCGTGATGGCCCTGCCGCACGCCTACGGCCGGCTCCAGTTCGGCGCCGACCTGGAGCTGACCTTCCGCACGTTGATCGGCACGGGTGCGAACCCGAACGTGGCCGGCGTGATCGTCATCGGCATCGAGCCGGAGTGGACGAAGCGGATCGCCGACGGCATCGCGAAGACGGGCAAGCCGGTCGAGTGGTTCGCCATCGAGCAGACCGGCGACATCATGACGATCGCCAAGGCCAGCCGGGCGGCCAAGGACATGCTGCACTGGGCGTCGGAGCGGCGCCGCGAAGCCTGCCCGATCGAGGATCTGTGGGTCGCGACCAAGTGCGGGGAGAGCGACACGACCTCCGGCCTCGCCTCCTGCCCGA
>Ga0315907_10006544_pt1 | contig 12325 bp, 12 predicted proteins | sample LakEriMetagenome_3_FD_203525 | JGI IMG/M metagenome (GOLD analysis project Ga0315907, IMG submission 203525) | Freshwater fungal communities from buoy surface, Lake Erie, Ohio, United States - Buoy 12 MA123 | ecosystem: Environmental > Aquatic > Freshwater > Lake > Lake biofilm | place: USA...
GGAATTCTTTATTTAGATACTGCTCAAGAGCATCCTCCTGTTCTTTAGGATCAAGTTTATCCCAATTTGGATGATGTTTTTGAAGATCATGCTTTGTAATTTCTCGGCGACCTTTAACTTTTAGAGCTCCACCCCAATTAACATAACTGCTAATGAAGCCCTTGGTTGCCCTCCAGGCACTCTTACGACTACTTTTACTTAAATTCAGTTGTGTGAGGTCTCCAATAGCAAAAAATCTTGGTAGTGTTCCGCCAGGCTCACTACAACCTCGACAGAAGACTCCAATTGCCGTGTTGACTGGAGTAAGCGCCAATACCCCGGCGCCAGCACCAACTGCCACGACTGGGAGAGTGAGTATGGTCGCCACTTTTAAAGGAAATTTTAAAATCCCCTCCAATCTCGCCTTTTTAGTCTCGATGGGCTTAAGAGAACACGTAAAGGTTTTTACCGCCATAAGTTCTTTAACCATGACAGCGATCTCTGGATCAAAATGTTCAATCGGTTCAATATCGACATCATCAGTGACCGGTGCGGAAGCTGTTATCCGCGCCATTTTAAAACTATTAAAGAGTTTCTCATCCCATTGTGACCGATTTCTATCTGGGCCTGCGGCATAAAAATCATGAAGGAGTTTTTTCTTCTCAGTTGATTTGGCAGCAAAAGTAGCGAGGCGATTATTATTAATTACGAGTTTTTGCTCTAAGATATCTCTTTTTTTCATGAGTAGATGCTTGTCAGAGTAATTTGACATCGTTTGATTACCGATATTGGCCAGAATTTGTTCAGATGAGTCGACAAAGGTCTGATCAAATTTTTTCATGTTTTCCACTTGTTTCTTCGCATCGTCATAGGACTTTTTTAAAGTGATCGTTTCTTTATCCTGAGTGTTGATTTGTTTTTTTAAATCTTCAATTTGTTTTTTTATATCTGCAATTTCTAGTTTTAATTCAGCCTCTTCTCGAGAAAGATTTTGGGAAAATCTCTCCTCTTCGGCTTTTATTTCTGCATCAGTCGTTGCATAAGGGCTTGGACCATAATCACCTTGGTTCCAATCTTTGAAATTATTTTCATTTGAACCATAAACAGGTAACTTAACATCTACGATAGATTCAAAACCTTTTTCATAGGTTTCCCCCTGGAGGTCACAATTTTTTTCAAGATGCCAGCGTAAGTACTTTTGAACAAACAATCCTCTTTTATAGGCGAGTTGAGGAGTGAGGTCATTGTAAAGATTTCGTGACGTCTCAACAGTATAATGGGGCTCTTCACCAGCCTGGATTTGTTTACAAACATCTTGAGCAAGCTTATTGATCTTAGTGAGATCATTATTTCCTTTATCATTATTTTTTGTCATGTCAGGTTGGCAATACTGCTTTCTATCTTTGGCCGAGACTTTAAGGATTTCTTTTAAGACCACCTCTTCAGTCAGCCCAGAACTCCGGTCAACCATGTAAGAGCAGTCATTGGTAAAGCTACTCATAATGTCGAGCGGCTCGCAGGCCACGCATTCAGGCTTCTGATAATCAGGTTCTGTAGGGAAATCTTTTGCTTTGACGGTGCAAGAGACTCCTTTACCATCATTGATTGAAATATTGAAAGGGACCGTCCTCGATTGACTAGTGGTCGTAAATTTACCTTTACCCGTCGTTGCAATATCAGGGTGTAGTTTGCTCATCTCGGCTTTGATGATTTGTTTTATTTCCTCCGCATCAAGCCCTGAAATATCTTTCCTGATACTGTCATCCAGACCATTCTTACCAATTATTTTTTTCTTTCTTTTAAAAAGTGCCTGCAAGGCTTGACCAAGCTTCCCTTGCTTTAAAAGAGATTTAAAAACACTCCTCTTGTAGGCCTTAGCTTCTTTTTTACACAACTTTGTGAGTTCTTTGAGCTTTTTATCTCTCTCAACCTGAGTCATGCCTTTCCAAATATCTTGATCTTCACAGGCCTGACCGTTCAGTTGCTCACTAATCTTTTCTAAGTTTTCAGTGCCATTATTGATGGCTTCTTGTTGACATCCATTTGGTTTGAGCTCTGGCTCTTTTGCACTATCGCAAGTCAAAAGCTGAGGATCATCTCCGGCCACACAATCAAGATTGGCATAAACCACAGCAGAATGAATAAAAAGTGAAAAAATAAGAAGTACTTTCAAGGCTTGTCCTCCAAGGGATTTAGGCTGCTTTTAATTATAGCATCCTTTAAATCCAAGAATGGGCATTATGGTCGAGCGTGTAAGAGGTGTCGTATTTTCGGGGGGTTAGTGCGTAATCAAGAAATGGAATGGCAATAATTTCTTTGCAGACGAAGCACGCCATGATTTTAATTCTTAGATTTGAGCTGCTATTTATTCAATAAGCTCATCTATAAGCTTCTTAATTTCGATATCTTTCTCTTTAATTTCAGCGCCAGCTGCCTCTTGCTCTTGTTCAGATTTAGTGATTTGAATATGTGAAAAAGCTGAGAGTAATGTTTTCTCTAGATTTTTCTCCAAATTGATACTGGCCAGAAAACGACGGGCCTTGAGTGAAGATTCTAGATACTTAATAATTTGATTTTTTGTTGATTCATTGGCGGTTGTAAAGACTTCTGGAATATCAATGGCCCCAAGTTTTCCTGCAGTGATTTTAAAAATAGCAGCCTTGATTTTTTGACCTAAATTCATTTCTCGTTTATCAGTAAGATTTTTGAGGGCAAGGGCCGCAATCATATCAACTCGAGCTTTAATAAGTTCTATCATGATTTCTTTATTGATTCCGCTAACTAGAACTTCTTCATTCTCATTAAGAGTCATTCCAAGAGAATCTTTGCGTAATGCTTCTTTCACAATGTCATAAAATGAAAGTAGTTTTATATTAGGTCGTTTCTCTACCAACTCTTCTTGAAAATGGTGATTCATATGCATCGTAGCTGCTAGAGAGTAAAATGCCATTTCGTCATTGTGTTTTTTACCAGAGTTGACGGGACTCATCTTATTAGTTTTAATTTTAGAATAAAGGTCTGATGCTCGACGCGTGAATTCGTTGACTCCATCAAGGATGAGTTCTTCGCGGGTCTTATTGTCATCAAACTGAACTTGATCTGACCAGAGTTGATATTCAAATGATTTGAAATAGACTGCTGCCGCTGCAATTTTTGACCCAAAGTCTTCATCTTTTGATTTCAAAATCGTAAATTTCTTATCTCTCGTATCTTCCGCTTCTTTTGAGCGAATCTGTTGATACATCACTGTTGTTGTTTCTTTCATGTGATCAGTCGTCGTAGACATGAGCTCTGTCGTCGACTTCATTTCATTCATATTTTTTTCAACTTCATGAACTTTTGAACAAGATACCGTGAAGGCAAGAGTTGCTAAAAAAAGTAGTGAATAGTTCATGTGATGCTCCTGAATATTTATTGAATCTTATCTTAAAAGTTCAGGAGGTTGAGCTTGTGTGAAAATAAGTGTGGGCACTGTATAGAAGTTAGACAGTTACAATGTGATCGTTTTGCCATGGAGGCGATAGCGTCTAATTTTTATTTTCATAAATGTCGGATTAATGCCTGTTTTGAGCTGATTAGTTTCAAGAATGATTTGTGTGGCTTGACCCGTATAGTGACGAAACACAACTCCGCTTGGATTAAAGTTTTTAACAAATTTTGGAATTCCGGAAATAATATAGTCGGCCCTCTCTGACTGACCTTCAAAGATATCCTTTTTAGAGACTCCCTTACTTTGGGCCTTTATCCAAGATTGATGAATGGACTGAGCATCGCTTACTTGCCGAGCAAGTATTTCACCAGGATCTTGGGCCAGAGAAGACCAAGATAAAAGTATTAAAATGAGGGAAAGGAAGAATTGAACTTTCATGAGTTTTAATCCTTATTGTTTCGCTTTGCTATACTCTTGAGTGGCGAGTTTTCCTAGTCATTTGAAAAGTATACAGACCTAACATATTAAAATGATTCGTTTTTAAGGTGAGCTTTTGCTGAGTCATAAACACTTAGACTTAGGAGAATCAATGTGCTAAGTTCCCGAAGACATTCATTTTTAATATTTCATTCTTGCTCATGGCGCTAATGTCCATGGGCTTAATTATAACCCTGGAGGAAATATGATCTACGAAACGGCCTTTGTCGTTCGCCCAGACGCATCCGAAGAAGTTGTGGCTTCTATTAAAAATTCCCTTGCGGAAACTTTTAAGGAGTTTGGTGCTGAAGTTCTCGTCAACGATTCATGGGGAGTAAAATCTTTTGCTCAACCTACTGAATCAGGTCTTAAAAAAGGTGCTTACCACTATTTCATGTACAAAGGTGCTGGTAACCTTAACGCAGAAATTGAGCGTAAATTCCGTATTAATGAAAATCTTGTTCGTCACATGATTATCAAGCTTGGCAATGACAAGGATCAAGCAGCTATCATGAAAAACTACAAGAACCCAAATCACACTCAAGCTGCTCAAATTGATGATGAATTTGGCGGTGGTGGAGAAGAAAAAGACAAGAAGATGCACTCTAAGCGTAAGTCTTGTTGGTTTTCAGCTTCAAAAACGTCACCTGATTGGAAAGACCCAAAGTCTTACTCATGGCTAGTTAACGAGTTCGGGAAAATTTCTCCTGCTCGTATTACTGGTTTGACTCCTACTTTTCAGCGTCGTGCAAACGAAGCTATTAAGCGCGGTCGTAACATGCTTCTTATCAGCTATCAATCTAACGATATAGCTCGTTAATCGGTAAAGCTCTGATATGAACGCTGAAGTTATGCAAACTCCTCAACTTTCAAATGGCAGATTGGCACTCCTATGTGTCTCCTCAGTTATTTTGTGTGTGAGTTTCATCATGTCAGTGTTTGCTCCATTTCCGCTTGCTCTTGCTTTTATCCTTTACGGAAGAGGCAAAGGATTTCTGGCCGGTTTTGCAGGAATTGCATTGAGTTTCATCTTTGCAAGTTTTGTTTACCGGGATCTCACTTTATTTGGTTTCTATGTGGGTGTTTTTATTTTTGGTTATGCTGTTGCTGAAATTGTGATGAGAGGATTTTCGCCAGTCAAAGGACTTGTTTCATTTGGACTAGCCTTTATATCAATCATTTCCTTTAGTTTTATGAGCATCGTTAAATCTGAAAACATGACCGTTGAAAAATTTGTGGTAAAACAAATAGAGAAAAGTGCAGATAAAATAGCTGAGCAAAAAAAAATAATTGAAGCTAGTTCTGAAGAGAATACTGCTGAGATTCTGACTCTTTTAGATCGACCTGATCTAATTGCTCGAGAGATGATCGCTTCTCTTCCTAGTTACTTCTTCATAGGTGTTTTTTTAATGCTATGGTTTAATATGTTTCTCGTTCTTAAAAGTCGCAGACTTTTATTTGCTGGAACTGAGTATCCATATTCAGAAAGAAATCTTTTGAACTTTAAAGTTCCTTTTGGCTTCGTACTCTTGCTCGTTTTGGGGTTGGTACTTGCTACATGGGGAGATAAATGGGGGATGCCTGATTCAGAAATTTGGGGTTACACAATCGTAAAGTGTCTTGGAATTTTTTATTTTTTTCAAGGCTTTGGCGTTTTTAGTGATCTCCTAAACTTTCTTGGGATTATGGGGTTTTTCAGAACGATTATTGTTATGTTGGTTATTTTTATGGCCAACTACCTAATCGCAGCAGCTGGACTTTTTGATAATTGGTTTGATTTTAGAAAGTACTTTATTAAGTCAAAAATTGAAGATTAAGATTTTAAGGAGTTAAATATGAAAGTTATTCTCATTGAGAAGGTCAAGACTCTTGGAACAATTGGCGAAATCGTTAATGTTTCAGCTGGTTTTGCTCGTAATTACCTTTACCCAAACAAGCTCGCTATTCTTGCTGACGAAAAGAACTCTAACGTTCTTAAAGATAAGCAAAAAGCACTAGCTAAAAAAATTGATGCTGAAAAGAATGCAGCTCTTGCTGTTAAGAAAAAGCTTGAAGGTATCACTGTTGAATTGATTAAAAAAGTTGGAGCTAACGGCCGCCTTTTTGGTGCTGTAACATCAACTGAAATTGCTAAAGAACTAGAAAAAGCTGGTGTTGCTATTGAGCGTCGCCTTCTTTCTTTTGATGGTTCAATCAAGTCTCTAGGGACATATGAAGTTAAAGCAAAACTTTTTAATGATGTTGTTGCGACATTCAATTTAAAAGTTGCTATTGATGCTGCTATGGCCGAAGAACTTAAGAAGCAACAAGCTGAAGCTCAGAAAAGAAATGCTGAGAAGAAAGCTAAAGCTGATGCTGCTAAAGCTGCCGCTGCTGCTGAAGCAGAAGCTGCTGCAAACGCAGAGTAATTTTCTTTCCCAAGGCCCGGAAGAGGGAAACTTCTCTCCGGGCTTTTTTGATTGTTTTGATTCATTGTTTGGAGAATCTTTTTTATGGCGCAAGAAAATAAAAATGAACTTCCCCACGATCTTGGAGCCGAAAAAGCACTTCTTGGTTGTCTTCTTATTGATGGCCAATCATTTGATGAAATTTCAGATGTTGGTCTAACAAAAGATGATTTCTTTCATCCTCAATATGCCATCATTTATGAATCCCTGAAGGATCTTCATCTTGAATCTCGCCCTATCGATATCGTGACTGTATCTTCCAAATTAAATGATCACGGTAAGCTTGAAAAGGTAGGTGGTCAGTCTGCTTTGGTTGCCATCTGTGATGAGATAGGCTCTTCAGCGAATGTTGAGCATTATGCACGTATCATTAAGCAAAAAGGTGTCTTAAGAGATGTGGTTCGTACCGCCACTCGAGTCATGCAGACTGGTACAAATTTCTCTGGAGACGTAGAAGCTTTTCTGGCCGAGGTTGAAGCGAGCTTTTTTAAACTAACGGCGCAGTCAAAAAATAATAAAATGATTTCTCTTAAAGAAGCCCTTTATGAGAACTTAAAAGAACTAGAGCGACCGGCCCGGGCCAAGGGAGAGATCACTGGTGTATCCACTGGTTTTAATGCCCTAGATGTCAGGCTCCTAGGTCTTCAGCCTGGTCAATTGGTCATCATGGCCGCTCGTCCCGGGATGGGAAAAACTGCTCTGGCGCTCAATTGGGCCGTGGCAGCTGCAAAGCAAACAAATCAGGCCGTCGCGGTCTTTTCTTATGAGATGATGTATGCTGAACTTTCGATGCGTTTACTGGCCTCTGAAGCCTGTGTTGATGCTCGTAAATTAAAAACAAAAGACTTTAATGAGATGGATTTGAGATCCATTTCAGGTGCCATCCAGAAACTTTCAAATTTAAAGCTGTTCATTAATGATAACGGGGCGACAAATCTTATAGATATTCGTTCTTATTGCCGAAAATTAAAAGCAGAGCAGGGGCTGGCGATGATCGTGATTGATTATTTGCAGCTGATGCCCATGCATGTAAAAAAACAAAATCGTGAACAAGAAATTGCTGAACTTTCGCGTGGTCTTAAGATGATGGCCAGTGAATTGGGAATACCTGTCGTTGCTCTTTCACAGCTTAACCGTTCGGCTGCGGCCCGAACAGACAGACGCCCTCAACTCCAAGACCTTCGAGAGTCGGGATCACTAGAGCAGGATGCGAACATTGTTGTTCTTATTCATAGAGAAGATTACTATGATGCGAATACTCCTAAGAAGGGTGTTGCAGAAGTGATTATTGCGAAGAACAGAAACGGAGAGCCTGGAACAGTTGAACTTTCTTGGATTGGATCTCAGACAAAATTTGCAGAACTTGAGAATCATCGATCTGAGAGTTAAGTGTGATTTTCTCTCGCTTTCGTCTTAATTCAAAACAAATTCTAGAGCTCGATTCTCCAACTCATGCCTATATCTACTATCGTGATAGACGGTTTAATATTCTGACAGGTTTTCCAGAATTGTATTCTATTGATCAGTTCTGTAAGAACCTAGAGAAGATAAAACTTGATACAAACTTTGATTCTCCTCGTGTCTATCATTTTTACTATGAGTTTGGTTTTATTGCCCAAGGATTTAGTCATTTAATTGATAATGAGATGCCTCTTGTGATTGAAATTGAGTATCGCAGACAAAAAAAAATAAAAACGCCCAAAAGTCCACTAGACCGTATTGATCTTAAATCGCTTGAAAGGCCTACGTGGTCGGAATACAAAGAATCATTTCATCTGATTCAAGAGCATTTGAGAGCTGGTAATTGTTACCAGCTCAATCTGACTTATCCGTTTGACTTTTATACTGAAGAAAATCTTCATCCTAAAGACGTGAGTGACTATTTTTTTAGTCAAAAAAATTTAGGGGCCTATGCCCATTCCACTTATCTAGGGCAAGAAATGATTCTCAGTAATTCACCCGAATGTCTTTTTCAGTATAGAAAAAATGAAATATTTACTATGCCTATTAAAGGCACCAAAAAAATTCAAGGCCAGAATTGGAAAAAGATATGGAGTGAATTAATTAATGACCCCAAGGAGTCTGGTGAGCTCATTATGATCACTGATCTTCTTAAAAATGATCTTAACCGTTTAGATAAACCATGTGCCAAAGTCATAAAACTCAAGGCGCCTCTCTTTGCACCAGGACTTATTCATCAATACTCTCTTATTGCTTTAAAATTACAAAATTCACTTAATCTCCTTAAGGTCATGGAGTCTCTGTTCCCTGGGGGAAGCATAACAGGTGCGCCCAAGAAAAAAGTCATGGAGCTGACTTCGGGCATTGAGCGTTATCAGCGTCGGCTCTACTGCGGCTCAACAGTGCTTTGCAGGGGAAAATTGAAGGCCGCTAGTATTAATATTAGAACGGCCCAGATAGACCTCGACTCTAGGGTCTGGCGCTATGGTGCAGGTGGTGGAATTACACTCCTTTCTAAGGCCCCTCAGGAGTTTCAGGAGATGGAATTAAAGGTAGAGAGCTTTCTGGCCCTATTTAAATAGATAGAATTCCATTTCTGACATTCTTACAAAATAACTTTTCAGCACATGTAAGATCAATAATCCTAAAGATTTATAAATTCTTTGGGCCATAAGTCTAACAAAAACTTACATGGGGCCGGCCATGAGTTGACTTTCTTTTTGGCCAGAAGATACGCTTTGAACAACTTATCACTCTAAGGATTTGAGTGATTTTAAGATTCAAGGAGTTTAGAATGACGTCACAAGATCTTGGCCTGCCAGGGTTAGAAGTGGAGAAAGCCAAAGTAAGTCTTGAGGCCCTCGCCAAAATGACTGGATTTCCTGTTGAGATGATCAAAGAAGAAATTTTATCCGGGCAAAATGATCAGGAAATTTCACTAGAAGAACTTCGCTCAGCTATGTTAAACTACATAGACTCAACCATGTTACTTGTTGGGGATGATAAATAATTTTCCACCCCTCCAAATATAAAACCAGGCCTCGCGCCTGGTTTTTTTTTGCTCTTAATCATTTCAAGACCATCCCTTAAGTTCCTTTTCTAGATTCCGATACTTACAGCATAGTGAATTTTTATTGCTGAAGGTGCTTTATGGATATTTCAACAGTAGCAGGATTAGCTCTCGCAACATTAGCGATTTTAGGGTCAATTCTTTATGGTTCTCCACTCACAATCTTTATCGATGTTCCATCGGTGGTGGTGGTGATCGGTGGGGTTATTGCAACAACACTGATTAAGTGGCCAATGGAAAATGTGAAGGCACTGGCTGCCTACTACATGAAGTCTATTTTCTCCACTCCAGTAGACCCAAAGGCCATGATTGAGGAGATTCAAAAGCTGGCCGAGACGGCCCGAAGAGAGTCAGTATTCGCTCTGGAAAAGGTTCCTGTTGAGGATAAGTTTTTAAAGAAAGCCGTCACTTTAGCTGCTGATAACCGTCCACCTGAAGTGATCACTTCTATTTTAGGACTAGAGATTGCAGCGATGGAAGATCGACACACAAAAGGGGTCGACGTTCTTGAAGGAATGGGAGCCGATGGTCCGGCGTTTGGGATGATCGGGACTCTGATTGGTCTCGTGCAAATGTTACAAAACATGTCTGACCCTGCATCGATTGGTCCGGCCATGGCGGTTGCCCTTCTGACAACATTCTATGGAGCGGTTATTGCCAACGTCTTCACCATTCCAGTGGCAGCTAAACTAAAGCAGCGCTCAAAACAGGAAGCCACCAAGATGAATATTATTGTGGCCGGAGTTCTTGGAATTGTGGCCGGTGAAAACCCGCGAGTGATTAGAGAGAAGCTTGATTCATTTCTACCTCCTAAAGACCGTCTTGTTGAAGAGAAGAAGGAGTAAGCCGTGGCAGACGCTCCAAAGTGCCCTCCCTGTAAACCAGGGGCCCCAGGGTGGCTCGCAACTTTCTCAGATTTATGTACGTTGCTACTTACATTTTTTATTCTTCTCTTATCATTTGCTAAAACTGAGACAGCAAAATACGAAGCAGCTATTGGATCTTTAAGAAATGCCTTTGGAGGTAACGTTCTTAAAGCGGGCGAGGTTTTAAGACCTGGTAAGTCTCCTAATGATGCCCCAACTATGATTGATGCAGAATCTCCTGCCAAGCCATTTCCAATTGAGTTTTTAACATCTGAGGGACTTCTAGATAAGCATGAGGTTAATAGAGAATCAGATGCTCAACTTAATCAACTTAAAAAGATGCTGGCGGAAAATGAACTGGGTGAATCCGCCACAGTTTATGAGATGCCGGAAAGTATCAATGTTCGCATGAAGGATAAGATTTATTTTAGAGAAGGCTCTACAGGAATTGATGATATTAATATTCAGGTTTTTGAACGACTCATCAAAATGCAGAGAGAAAATACGTGGCACGTCATGATTGAAGGCCATGCCCAAGCGGGAGAAGTGTCTGCTAAAGACAAAACGATTGATGCTTATATGCTTTCTTCTCAGCGGGCCCTGGCCGTAGCCAAATCACTGATCCAACGTGGTGTTTCTCCGGATCGGATCACCATTGTTTTCTATGGTGATTCACGACCTCAACAAAAAGTTAGCGAAAAAATTTCTGATCGCCGAGTTGAGTTTTTGATCAAAAAAATTGATCTAAGATCTGAGGGTAAAAAAGTTGAAGCTCAATAAATAGAAATGAAAAAAATAGAATTTCAATTTTTAAATGCAGAAGGGTCTCTTAAAGAGGCCCTTCAACATTTATTGGGATGTTCTGGACAGTTGTTAAAAAAGTTTTTCTCTTCAAAAGAATTATCGAGAGGAATTAGAGAGCGCGAAATTCTCTCTTTACCTCTGGAATTTGTGAATCATTTAAAAATTAATCCAGAATACAACGGCCCTGAAGTTAGGATCTTAAAAGAGACAGATGATTTCATCGCTCTTCATAAACCTGGTGGTATTCACTCCCATCCACTCAATTACAATGATACAAATACCGTTCTTAATTTTCTTCAGGCCTCAAATAAAATCGCAGGGCTTAAAGTTAATGAGCATCAGTATGATCGTGGATTAATTTTTCGTCTCGATTTCGAAACATCTGGTCTTATGATTATTGCAAAAACAGATGGCTTTTTTGAAAAAATGAGAGGGCATTTTGAGACAGTGATGAAAAGAAAATTGTATCTGGCCATTGTTGAGGGGGAGTTTGATCAAGAGGGAGAGTGGGTGCATTTCTTTCAAGGCTCTGGTTTAAAAGGTGCAAAACAAAAAGTGAGCTCTCAAAGTGAGAAGGACAGTCATGAAGGGATTTTAAAAGTCAAAAAGATCCTGGAGCAGTCTGGTAAATCCCTCCTTCTTGTTGAATTGAAAACTGGATTGCGCCATCAGATCAGATCTCAGCTCGCCTTCTTGGGATTTCCTATCCTTGGGGATGAGCTCTATGGTGGAAACAAGGCCCCTCGATTATTTTTGCACGCTTGGAGATATGAGTGGGATCAAGTGGTGGAGGATGAGAATGCCGATTTATTTGATCGTTTCTTTGACCTGCACCGTGCTTTTCAAGTGAGTCATGATGTGCTCAGAGCTCTCAAGGGTTGAGAGCTTCACTATAAATTTTCCCTCAGTAACTGCATCAATAACTAACTTGCTATGTTCAAGATGAAATCTCACGAAAAAAACTTTTTCTAAAATATCTACGGTCGAATTTCTTGCTAAGAAGGCCATATGATTGGCCAGCTGCCGATAGAGGAGTGGTTTAATATTTTCAACATCCTCAGGGATCGCCAATTCTTTAATTTCAACAGCTAAATTGTTTCCTTCACAGTATATCTTCCAATTCTCGGGTATACGTTTTTCAAGTCGCACGATAACAGCTCTACACGACGTTGGAATGAGCTTCGGATTAGCAAAAATACCCCACTTCTCCTTGGACGCTACTTGGTACAAGAAGAGTAGGAACATAATAATTCCAATCATTAGAACTGGTTTTTTCATTAAGGAATTCCAC
>Ga0315907_10006547_pt1 | contig 12321 bp, 12 predicted proteins | sample LakEriMetagenome_3_FD_203525 | JGI IMG/M metagenome (GOLD analysis project Ga0315907, IMG submission 203525) | Freshwater fungal communities from buoy surface, Lake Erie, Ohio, United States - Buoy 12 MA123 | ecosystem: Environmental > Aquatic > Freshwater > Lake > Lake biofilm | place: USA...
CGCTTGCTCCAAAAAAATAGGATCAAAGGTTTGAAAATATTCTTGGTCAAAAAGCGATGGCCGCACCCATCCTCTATCGAATAGCTCTTGAACATAGGCGTTTTCCTTTTCTTCTCCTTGCGAAAAATCAAAGGGAACAAACCCACCTTTGGTTGAAATAAAATAATCTCGATCAGGATACTTTTGGGTTAGCCTTCCCAAGACAATTTCAGACCTACGGTTTCTATAAGAAGGAGCACAATCAAAAACATGGATGCCATTCATCAAGGCAAATTCTAGGACTTCAAAGAGTTTTAGATCCCCTGCATCAGATTCTTCCCCTTGATATAACCCAACCCCAATTTTCGACAAATTTTTCATTGCACTACTTTATACAATTCTTCAAAGTAAAATCGATCTGCTTTCGTCAACACTTCGTCATCCTTACAACTCCATCTTTTATGCATTGCCTGGAGGCAATCAAGAATTTTTTCTTGGGGCAAGTTAAATTTAGCCAATACTTCCTCAACCCGATTCACATCTCTTTCAGGAATCCATTCGGCTGACAAAGAGATGAAAATCAGGTCATAGGCTCCTTCGAATGGATGGATGCAGGCATTTTTCACCTCAACTTTTTGGGCATAATACGCTCCAATATGTTGGATTACCTTGAGTTCACACTGCCCCTGATCAAAGGTGTCAGGAATTAGCCAAGTCATTTTGGCCAAGCTCCTTTCACGCATTAATTGAAACAAAAAGTTTCCAATAGTTACTCGTTTCGCGCGAATAAATAGGGGATTTAGCCAAGTATAATGCCCTTCTGCATACAGGTCGTGATGGGCATCAATGTGGTCAATTTGAAAGGGCTCCTTAAATTTATCCAACTCCAGACACATCATGTGGTGGTCTAATCCAACGCGAAGTAACTTTCTCGGGAGCTGACTTAGGGATTGAATCAGGGAGAGCATCCTTGGATTCAACTTTTTATCGGGGTCCCTATAGATTGAATCTTCCCCATCCCAGATGGAATCGAGATCAATGCTTAAGACCCGGATCATCGGAAAATACAAATACGCGATAGGAAATTCCCTGCCATTCCCATACGCAAGGAGTTAAATGGGTAGTAGGAAGCAAAATTTCAATCGTTTTTTCAGGGTAATCTTCCAAGGTATTTACTCCATGATGATTCATTTTCTCAAGAGGAAGCTGCAGGTAATTTTGATCAGCTATCCACCAATCTGCAAAGGAAAAAACTCCTTCTGCGGATACCAAATACGTTTGGCTCATGAGTGCTAGCTGCATTTCCACAAAATCCGACAATCCTGATGCTACTCCTAACTCAAAGTATTTCTTACTCAATGCATGGGTAGACTCACAAGAGTAGCTGCAAGGGAAATAATCAGGAAATAAGGTAAACCCATGAACCAAATAGGCTAGTTTATTTGCCCAAGGCGAAAAGAAAGTGCCTTGACTATTTTGTGCTAAAACCTCGACCCATTCTTGCCCATTGGCTATGGTATCGTAATTTTCACAACAGCAATCTGGATAGCCGTACAATTTGCCCGCATCTGCATGGCTGCCTTCAATTTCGATTCGTACAGCCCGATTAAGACTGGGTAAATCTTCCTTTGTCAGGTAGGCAATAAATTCCTCGGCCGACTCATCTTCCCAGGGTACATCCGAATAAAACTGATCCCCTATGTCATTGGTCCAACTCAGTTTCAACCGAAATTCGGAGTGAGCCAATTGCATTCCATTTCGCTCACAATAATTGGTGAGAATCTGGTATTCCTGATCATTTGCAATGTGGATTCGCATCACATTTTTCAAACCAGAATGAACGGCAAGAAGCTCCAACAAGTGGCGCTCCTCAATGACAGATAAGTTCTGGATGAGTTCTTTGGACTCTTCAATTAATTTATGGCTCATATAAAAGTACACATTGCCCAATCCCTATTTCTAACCAATTGAATGGCTTTATTTTCCATAGTGAATTCAAGTTCCCCTTTAGCTAAAACCTTTATTTCTCTTGCCTTAGAGATAAACTGATGCGATTTTGTATTCAGATTTAAAGTTGAATGAAGCGTACAGTTTTTAATGGTAGTTTTTTCATTTTCAAATTTTGCGCCTTCAAACATGTAAATCCCCCTGTATTCGGTATACAAAATCGGCTGCTTTTGAAAATGGACTATCGAATCTGCCTCTTCCGGCAGTATGGAATGCATCAAGTCATAGGTGTTTTGTGACATGCGCGCTGCATGCTCACAGGTAAAAGAGCAAGGGAAAAAACTTAAAAAGGAATACCCAAAATACTGTGAAACGTAGTTGTTCCAAAAATTAAAAGAGTGAAGCCCTTTTGTATTGGCCACGACTAAGGGCACAAAATCATTTTGCTTTTGGTAAGCTGCATCTTGATTGTTCAAATAAAAATCCACACAGCAACTCGGGATCCCCAAGTTTTCCCCAAATTCGCCCTCGTCACCATGAAGATCAGCATGAACTGCTTGGGTCAGGTTTTTTTGAGAAGTGGATACGTAAACTGCATAATCTCCCTTACTGGCTGGTAGGTCTTCCCGCTCATCGTACTTGTTGGACCATCCTCCTTTTCCTATATCTCTCTTCGCAAAAATCAAGTCAGGTAGGACATGAAACGCCAACTCCAACTGATTGAGGCACTGTAAGGTTTGATCTAAAAGTGCTGGTTTGACCGCAATCCGAGCCACTTTCATTCCAGCCCAAGCAGAGAGTATTTCGCGGCATTGAAGTAATCCAGCCAATTCGATCAACTTTCTAAAAACGGTTCGTTGTGTGCTCAAATCAGCCATTACTTTTTTTCTCTAAATCACTCTTAATCCTGCGCTGAATATGTGTAATTAAGTTTGTTAACGCACCACAATACACAGATGGATTATTGAATCCATTTTTTTCAGAATAGCGATGCGGATAGTATCCTCCTCCGCAAATTGAGACAATAGCGCATTGCTTACAGGTGTCAGAAACTCCTGCTATCCCGGCTTGTCTGGCCATTACATTCTGGTGCTTAAGTACTTCATCCAGGCTATGTTGATTGACATTTAAGGACATCGTGTGCGCGCCAGGAAATACAGACTTCATGGTATCTACCTGTTCGTAATCTCCATTTACACCTACTGTCACTAGGCTCACCTCTTCCAAGCCTAAAGATTCAAGAGATCCCGCGTGCCCAAAAACCCGATAAATTATTTCCTCAAAAAACCGGATTCGGATATCCTGTCGGTACCCTCCATACCAATCGTCAAAAATCGAAATCAGCCAATCCCCATGGTTGGCTACTCTTTGCCGTTGTTCCTCAGTTAAGGTATTGTCCCAATGCGCATGAGGGAGTAAAAAATCGACCACCGGTGGATCAAAAGAGGCCAGGTACCTCCAAGTTTGTACAGGATCAGCCGCTACATTGATCACCGATAGAATTCCTCCAAAAAGAGGAGACCCTTGTAGCAACCGGAGTTTTGAAGCCACCTCTTCACCAGAGCCTTTGCCGTTGTGGTAAAATCGAAAGACGTCATTGTCCTCTGGCACGCCATCTAAACTGATCCCCAAAGAAACCCCATACTTACGCAAAAGCGCCAAATAGGCCTCATCAAGCAATAATCCATTACTTTGAATGCCAAGTGTCAATCGGTAACCTCCTAAAATTTCATCTGCCAACGCCAAATAGGACGCCAATCGTTCATGACCAATAAGCAGTGGCTCTCCTCCATGAAGCGAAATGCTGATGTTATCAAATTGGTGCGCATCACAATGGGATTTAATCCGGTGAAGCGTTTTTGAAAATACTTCCTCCTCCATGTACTTGGGCATTTTCTTCCAACTCGAATCGCCCATGTTGTACTCATAGCAATAGGAGCAGTTCAGGTTACACCTGCTAGCCACCTTAATCACATATCCTGAGATAGGAACTACTTTAACTTCTTCCACCATTTCTAGTTATCCATTGAGATTTATGCCCCTCAACAACTTCTGCAATGCTCACACCAATGGGTTGCTCCTGGTCGTGAAATTCCATAAAAAAGGGCTTGAGATCCCCCAAATTGTGTTTTTTGATGTATGGCAAGATCGTGCCTTCCAATACCTGAGCATAGGCATCAAATACAGATTTACCCCATTCAGTATAGGTACAGGTAGCCAATGATTTTTGTGCATGGTCCAGTTGAAGGGCCAACATCGTCATCCTCCTCTTTGAAATATCCAGCTCTTCCGGTTGCAATCCCCCTTGGTTAATCAAGGACATCCAAAATTTGGCAGCTTCTGTAAAGACCACAAACCCATGAAAAACCCCATTTACTGGTCTGGGATCATCTCTCCAAGGCGAATAAATCTCGCAAATATCCCAACCAGACCCATGAACTTCCGGATCTATAAGGGGGTCCTTATCCTGTAGTCTGAATACGCGTTGATGGCTAAATTCATGAATAATCATTTCGGCCATCAATAAGGGTTGATTCGTAGCCGAATACCAAAACATCGTATCCACAGAAGAATTACTGCTACTTGGTAAAGTGCCATCAGGACCGATAAGGGGCACAAAATAATTGGGCACCTCCTCAAAATATTGGGTAATGGAGGAATCTACTAAACCGATGTAATCCAGGGCCTTTTCAATTACTTGGATTTGCTTCAGGAGCACTTCTTCCTCTTGCTCGGAAACCCTAGGTAACTGCTCTCGACCTGGAAAACTGGAGCGAGAGGCTTCAGAATACAAATCAATGTGGAGCGGGAATTTTTTTGAACTAGGAAGCCGGGAAAATTCTGCCTGAGTCTCAATCCCGGAAGAATTTAAACCTACACGAACAGCTTCAAGGTTTTCCTCACTCGTCACCGTAGTAGTTGGGGACAATTCAAGAGCCACATTTTCATGCAATCGCCACATCTGAGCCGATAAAGGTAGCGTTGCATTTTTCTTTACCTTCAGGGTAATGGATTCCTTGGGGGTGCTCTTAGAAAGCAGAACTAAAGCAAAAACAAATTCATCAAGTTTTTGGATGAGGTGTTCCCGTAATCCTAACCTTGAAATACCTAACCAATTGGCATAGGCATGAAGCATTCCTTGACCATTGCTTTTACTTTTTATTTCGGTGTAGGTAAAATAAATCCATTGCCTTCCTTCTGGAGACAAAAAAATTCTTTCTAAAACCTCCAGATTTGCACTTTTTAAAAAATCAATTTTCACACCTAAATCCGAGTCCTTACCAAGCTGAGAAGCTAGGTAATTGAGGACCGCAATTAACTCCAATAGAATCCTTCGGTTCTTAACTTTAAACCAGGTTAAATCATCTGTCAACATATGTAGGCAATTAATTAATTTGATTTTTTACAAACAAAAACAAGAGTTGCTGTGGTCCCAGTCGGACTTTCGCCAGTTTCCAAATCTACTATTTCCAAACAAGAAAGCCCTGCCTCAGCTAAGAGAATCACAATTTCAGGAGTTGGTAAAGAAATTTTTGAAATCGTCTCATCCAACCTTAACCAACGAGCTGCTTGCTTTTGGAAAATGGTATTTTTGATAGTCCCTATTTTTGATTTGTGATCGTAAGCACTTCGTTGAATATATACCCAATCTTCGGATTCTGTCATATTCAATTGGTCGGGCCAGTTCATCTCCTGATCATAGGTAGAAAACACATCGAAAATAAATAGGCCACTTGGAGCTAAATGATTCGATGCAATCTCAAATACTTTTTTCCAATCGGCAGGATTCAAGAAATGATTTAGTGTGTCAAATGCAGCCAACACAAAATCGAATTGCTGTGAAAAATTTACCTCTAAGATTGATTTCGTATAAAACTTGTGATCTGGAAACTTTTTTCTTGCTACTTCTAGCATTTCAGTGGAATAATCTACGCCTTTGTAATCCTTCGGTTCACAGTTGAGGTAGTCAATTGCCAATCCAGTTCCACAACCCAAATCCAGCACACTTTTTTTTTCTCCTTGAAAATAGGGATTGAGAAATCGGGAATAATTTTCCCAAAATGAGGATTTACAGGTATCATAAATTTTGGATAGGTACCTATAACTAATGCCGCTGTTTTCCGGAATCATTCAGGGTATTCTCAAAATTTATCAACTACCTTAAATCCGAAACCATTGTGGTAACGGTCAATTGGAGCTTCTTTCAGCACATCAAAAGCAACCGTCATTCTTTCTAATTTCTTCAGGGTAGGGGTCGAGCAATGCTCAATAAAGGATGGAAAAATAACCAGTCCTCCTTCCACATTTTTTACTTCAATTTCGGTTTCATAAAAATCCTCCACACCAGGAATCCTTCGGTCGAGCGGTAAAAAGTAACGCGTGCTTGAAGCAACAGTTTTTACAAAAAACACTCCAGACACATAACTGTAGGGTCCAGCGTGGCTGTGTATTTTTAAAATTTCTTTATTCTTTAACAAGTTGGCCCAACTTTGAAGGTAAAGTTCTCCTTCTTCATGACCTAGATCTTGCATATATCTTCTAACCTCGGCCTTAATGAATTCACGAAGTTTGGCAACAGCCTGGTTATCAACGCTCAAAAAATTATAGGCATACCATTTGGTGGTAAGACCCTGATCCAGACCTGCAATCTCTATACTTTCTACTTCTTTTGTTCTAACTTCTTCCAGCTGTTTGATAACAGTAATAAGTTCCTCACCATACAAAGAGAACTCTTTCCACTTCGTAATCCGGAAAGGTGTAGACCAAAATTTATTAAGTCCTTCAACCATAAAAACAATAAAAAAGAAGGGGCAATTTACCCCTTCTTTTACTTTTCTTTAGAATTATCCGCTTTTGCAGCAGCCCCAGAGACAAATGAAGAGTGGCCTCTTCCTGATGAGGAACTGTGAGAACTATGTCCTCTACCAACCGCTTGTGAATCCTCTAGGTCATTTGCAATTCGCTTAAGGATTTCGCTATCCGTATTTTCAATATCGGATAAAGACAAAGTTGAATGCTTTAGAAAGTCTTTGTTTTCCATGGTTTTATTGTTTAGCTAAGCGTTAAATTAAAAACAAAAATTAAAAATGAAAACTTCTTTACTATTTTTCTCTTTTTCGAACTGAAAAATTTAGTCAAGAATTATTCCCAAAAACCAATTAAAATGAATTGAAAAGGTTCGTTAATTAATGAAAATACCAATACGCTGTTTGTAGAATAAAATGCCCATTTATTATTCTAAAAAACACCCATTTCATTCATCAAAAAAAGACTAAAATAGAATCAAAAAGTTCGAAAAACACACAGCTAAGGAATGAATGAGGGAATAACTAACCAAGTCAAAAAAGAAAATAAACAAACACAATAAAAAATCCCAACCTGGAGAGAGTTGGGATTTCCTTTTTATAGACTACGCTTGATTATCCTACTTTGATTTGTTTAACGGGCTTGCTTACGATTACCTCTTTTTTGGGCAGGGTAAGGTGAAGAATCCCATGCGTATAACTTGCTTCAATCTTATCTGCCAACAAATTGTCCGGCAGGACAAAGGAGCGGGAAAAGGAAAAATAGGAGAATTCTTTTCTACGGTAATTTTTGTCTTCCTCAGATTGCTCCTCCTCCTTTTCTGCCCGAATATGAAGCATCCCGTCTTGGAGTTCTATTGAAAAATCTTTTTTCTCCAGACCAGGTGCCGCTAATTCGATTTGATAGGCCTTCTCAGTTTCAATCAAATTGGCCTCAGGAATAGATCCTGACCATTCATACCCTAAAAGCGGCTCATCCCATTCAAATAAAGAAGGTCCAAACCACTTGTCTGCAGGAAAGAATTCATTGGCCAAACTAGGCATTACTCTTCCATTACTTTTTCTTTTTGCTGCATGTGCCATGTTTACGAGGATTTAAGTGAAAAATTTTTTGATTTTTTCTAAAATTAGGCTTCAACTGAATATTTAAACATGCTATAAATCAGTTGGTTAACTGATAAATATCAGAAATTCAACTTGTTTTTTTCCTCGGTACACCTTCCCTGGACAGTCTCTCTGCCTGTCCCACCTGCCGCGTTAGCGGAAGATTTTTTCAAGAAATCAACACTCCACCCCTAGTTCCCCAAGCAGCTGCTCGAGTGCTTCGCCTGGATAGGAAAGTCCGCTTGAACCTTGGTGGACAGCCTCTTTGAAGGCACGAATCGCTGCTAGAAAGCCTCCCGGCAAGCGGAACTGGGAAGAGTTGATCTGGACCAACTGCTGCTGCTCCTCCGACCAAAAAAGGGAACGGTGGACTCCACTTAAAGGTGAACCCATGAGAGAAACCAGGTACAACTCCCGATACCCTGCAAACTCCTCAAAATACACCCCCGGCACCTTTTCCTCCATAGCCTCCACAAGTGTTCCCAAGGAATAACGAAACCCTCCAATATAGGCGCCCCCACTCTGCAAGAGATCTGGATTCAATAGGAAATATTCTCCCCGGCTAAGCACTCGTTGACGGTTTGCAAACAACAACTCTCGATGGGCAGCATACAACTCCTGCAGGCGACGCTGGGACTGAAACACTCGTGGTGAGGTAATCCATTTCGCATAAACGCCTGCACTAAGCGTGACCTCATCACCCACAATCTCGTAGGCATTGTCCCGAATGCTGGCCTTGGGCACCCAAGTCACTAGGGTATTGGCATCTAGAAGCAGGTAATCTTCTTCCCGTTCTCCTACAATTTGGCAGGTATAGTTTGCTGTTTGTAAACTCCATCTCTGCTCATCAAATGGTAATTTTCTCCCGTATCGGGTGGTCAAAATTTTCATGGATTCCTCCTGGTTTTGGTGGTGAATAAAAAGCCCACGAAGCCTTGAAAAAATTCAAGAACTGGTAGACACACCAAGAAAAGAGAAGGTTTGCAGGGTAACATTTTTGGTCTGCAGGACCCACATCGTTTGACCACCGTGGCGTTTGACTCGGTTGGTACCAGTATCCTGGTTCTTGATGATGCATCAAATGTAGGTAAGTGTTTAAAAAATAAAAATTTGGTATTAGCCAGCCACTTACTTAACGCGAATAGATTGGATGATTAACCGCAACCTTACCCTTTGTTCAAAATGAGTGTGAATACTGTGAAAAATAGTCAACAAACCACGACCCACGATCGAAAGTTGACTTTGTTAAACTTCAAATGGTATTTTTAAGTAAAGGGTTGATCAAGCCTATCATCCGTAGATTTTAAAGAATACGGAAGATGGAAGACTCTCCTACCCCCCATACATACTTGGATCAGGGCGAGATGGGTTGTCCCACTTAGATGCTTTCGTAAGATCCTGCGGCTTTTCAAATTCGACAAATCCTTCTCCACCTTTACCTTCGAACCACACCGACACGCCCTTACTGGCTTCTATTGTTTCTCTCCTTGTTTCCCAAATCGCTTCGATTACTGCTAAATAGGAGCCATGATCCCCTTCTTCGGAGGCACCTACAAATTCATCAAAAGTTAAAAATCCTCCACTTTCTTGAGTTAGCGTCAATCGATTGATGTTGGGATCACCATCAAATTCATATTCGAAGTCTAGCTCATCCACCGAATCCCAACTAAAAATCATGTTAATTTCTTCTTCTCCATCTTTGGAGAACATGGCATAGAATCCATTCTTATCAACAAACACTAAAGAAGCCACATCCTCTTTCCAAATACAAAAAGGAACAAGCCACCAAACTCGCTTTGTATGGCTATACAATTCTTCAGGAACATAGTCTAAGATGGGAATGATCTTTTCGGATTTGATCCTTGCACAGATCGCATCAATTTCCCCAGAGGTGAAAATTGGGCATACCTTGTCTGAGGCTAGTGCTGCTACAAATTCTGGAACAAAGGCCTTTATTCCCATTCGCCAAGCATATACTTGAGATGATTTTTGCCAACGCCGCAAATACTGTTGAACCACATCAACCATCCCCTCTGCAGGCTTACGGTAGGAAATCATTGGAAACCCACCTTCTTCTTCCTCCTCTTCGGAATCATCCTCTTCCTCCATGGATTCATCATCATCCGAATCTTCTTCGAGTTCGAAGTCCTCTAGAAATGAGGCTAGGTCTAGTCCCGCCTCGGATTCTTCTGTTTCTTCCTCCTCATTGGACTCTTCTGAAGGAAGTTTTTCATCATCTCCTGCATCCATCTCCATTAAAAATTCATTCAGGTCGAGTTGCCCACTGCTTTCCGGTGCTTTCTCTTTGGAACCTTCACCATTTAAAATCTCACTCTCCTCTAAGCCTACCAGACTTAGAATTTTTGACCATTTTTCCTCGTTTGGTGATGGAATACTGCCTTGTTTGACCAAGCTTAAGAAATTAACAAATAAATTGGGAGAAGGAGCCTTTTGGCAAGGCTCCACCAATACAAAAGGATCCGCCCCCATCTCGATGAGATAGAGTGCAGTGTCCAAAAATCCATTTATAAATGATACCGTCAACGGAGTACCTCCCTGCTTACTGAAATAAATATTGCTATCGTTGACTCTTCGATTGACATCAGCCCCATTTTCTAGGAGGAGTTCCACACAAGCATGATGCCCGCCAGCTACTGCCAGTAAAAGTGGCGAATAGCCATCTTCTCCGACCAAGTCGACTTTTGCTCCAGCTTCAATCAAATAGGCTAATATTTTGTCCTTTCCATCCCAAGCGGCAAAATGTACTGCAGTGTACCCTTCTCCTTCGTCAAAACTCGCATCAAGGTCCACTCCTACTTCTACCAAGTTCACGATTCGCTGGTCAACTTCCGTAAAGGCACAGACATAGGAAATTAATTCATTGGTAATTAAGGTCTCACCATTGAATTGGAGGAGTGGGTTACCGGCTTGCACATAGGCTGTGACGTACTCAAGATCTCCCTTCAAATAGGCATTCACTACATTTTTAAAGGCGGATGTTCCGGCTTTGCTTTTATTAACAGGAGCACTTGGCGCGGATTCTGGACAAAGAGCTTCAATGAACGTTAAAGTGGTCTCTATAGCAGGCTTTACATCTGAAAATTCAGGATTGCCTTTCAGACGAATCCCTTGTGAATATTTTTCAAGGAGATCCCCTCTTTTAGCTAATGCCTGCTGTACAAACTCTTCCTCTCGGCAATAAAATACAATCTTAATGGTTCCTCCGGCTGTATTAAACCCTAGGTGCGTTCCTCGCTTAGGGTGCACCCACGGAAGGTGGATATCCACATAGTTGTCTTTATCTATTTTCTTAACTTCAGCTGATGGAAAATGCTGAAGCAACGATTCAGCTAACAACTGTTGAATGGATGGAGTAGACATAAATGCAGGATTGATGGGGATTCTAATTACTCGATGTTAGTTAGAAAACTAGAGGAATCTATTCTAAAACTAAAAACAACAAAGGCTCAGCTTTTGGAGCATGAAGATTAATGTTAAAGAATCAAAAAATAGGGGCTAAAAAAAGTTGAATCACAATAAAAAAGCAAAGCTGCTCTTAAGAACAGCTTTGCTTTTGAAAAAGAAATTAGGCAGTCAAGTAAGATGCTGCCAACTTGAATAATTTGCTTTCAATATCATGAATTACACCGTCAGCTTTTGCAATTTTTGCCAACTCAACTAGGACTCCCTTCTTCATATCTGCAGAAAGGTTCCCTGCAAAATATCCAAGTCCAGCCGCCAAATAGTTAATTCGTGCTTCAACTGTAAGCGCTGTTCTAATTTTGATAGCATTGTCAATAAAAGGCACAATGTCTTGTTCGGTGAAATTTGAAGCTCCATCAACAATAGCGCTAATTTCAGCTTTAGCAATTTCGCCATCTGCAGCTGCCATTTCAATGAAAAGGAGCATCAAAGTCCCCATTTCTCCTAAGTCGTCAAAAATTTCTTGGTTTGTCATTTTGTGTTTATGTTTTTAGGTTTTTTTTCAAACTCCTCAAAATTAAAAATGTTTATAGAAAAGTTGATTTATTTTGATGCTGTTTTTTTAACTTCTAAACTAATATGCAATTATTGAGCATGTTTGAAAATCTGCTTTTTGATTATGTAATCAAAAAATAATGGATGAATGGAGAATTTTTTGACTTAAAATTTTTGCTTGTAGTGTGACTACATTGGTTTTCTCTTGAATGCTGTAAAAGTGAAAAAAAATAAATTTTAGCTCACTCTTTAAGAGATCAGAATTAGATGAGTAAACAAACTTTTCGTTTATGGAATGCTCTTTTAGCAAAGCATACCTGATGAAATCTACCCCTTTTTTAAAAAATAAATTCTACCCCTTCTCTTCAATGTAGGCAAGCAAGAGTTTCTTCAATAGCCTGCGCTCCTCTGCAATGGACTCCGCATTTGCTTCTATATTGCTGAGCATGCCCTGTAAGTGAGTGACTGCATTGGCAACTTTTCGGAACTGCTGGGGATCCAGAGGCAG
>Ga0315907_10006553_pt1 | contig 12317 bp, 9 predicted proteins | sample LakEriMetagenome_3_FD_203525 | JGI IMG/M metagenome (GOLD analysis project Ga0315907, IMG submission 203525) | Freshwater fungal communities from buoy surface, Lake Erie, Ohio, United States - Buoy 12 MA123 | ecosystem: Environmental > Aquatic > Freshwater > Lake > Lake biofilm | place: USA...
CTTGCGACTCATTGAGCGGATTCATTAACCACTGCCATGCAGCCGTCCATGCGCTTTGAAAACCCTTGGCCAATTCTGGATGCGCATCTGCCCACTCACGGCGGGCAGCAACCACGGGTCCGGGATAGTTGGGAAATGCTTGCCGCGTTGTTGTTAAACGCACAAAACCATCGTTGACCAGGGCCTTATCCAAAGGCGGGTTGATAAAACTGGCCATGAATTCACCACTGCGCATCGCTTGAACACGCTGCTGGCTGTCGCCCACTTCAACCAATTGGTAATCGTTTGAACCCAAGCCCATTGAAGACAACAACTGAACCAGCAACAATGCATACCCACTGCGAGCCCCATCAACAGCAATCCGATGACCTTTGAGTTCCGTGAGGGATCGAATCATGGCGGATGCGACGAGTGCCACATCGGGGGCATGCGATTGCGCGGCAAGCACACACAAAGGTGTGCCATTCAAACCCGCGCGAACAACATGGTCTGGCAGTTGGCACCCAACATCAAATCGCCCTTCCCTTAAACCTTGCATTTGAACTGTCGACGAGCCGGTGTGCGTGATGTTACATTGCACGCCATGGGCTTCAAACAAACCTTGGCTTTGAGCAACAAACAAGGCCCAAACAGGGAAACCGCCAGAAATGTAGGCTAGGCGAAGGGGTTGATTTGACATGGGATTGACTGATCAATCTAACTTTGCGCCACTGGCTTTCATGACTTCGCCTAAGAGGGCTGCTTCGTCTTGAATGAATTTGTCAAATGCAGCAGGTTTCATTTTGAATTGCAATGCACCGAGTTTTTCAAATCTTTCACGAACATCTGGCATGTCAACAATGACATTGATTTCATCGTTTATCTTGTCCAAGATGGCTTTAGGCGTTTGGGCAGGGGCTAGCATGCCAATCCAGAAATTGAATTGACCTTGAGGGTAGCCCTCTTCCGCCATTGTTGGAATATTGGGAAACGCCACCGCACGTTTTTCTGAACTGACTGCCAAGGGCACAACCTTGCCTTCACGAATCATGGTGACGCTAGAAATAAGAGGTGCAAACACATAGTCGACGTTGTTGCCGGCAATGTCCACCAACATTTGAGGTGTACCCTTGTAAGGCACATGATTGCCTTTGAGCTTGAGGCCCACCACAAATTTTTCTGCATTCACATGCGCTGCACTGCCAATACCTGCACTGGCGTAGTTCAAGCCATTTGGAGCCGCTCGTACTTTATCGACCAACTCTTTGACCGTCTTGACGCCCAAACCAGGTGCAGCAACCAAGGCACTTGGTAAGGAGCCGATAGGGCTAACACCTGCCAAATCTTTGAGCTGATAGTTCAGCTTGCTGTACAACACAGGATTGACCACGTGGCCCGTAGAAACCACCACAAAGGTATAGCCATCAGGTGTAGATTTGGCCACCGCAGATGTGCCAATGGTGCCGCCTGCACCCACACGGTTTTCAACCACCACAGTTTGACCCAAACGGGGGCCAAGCTTTTCGCCGATGACGCGAGCCATGATGTCCGTGGCACTGCCTGCCGTAAACGGAACGACAAAAGTAATTTGCTTTGATGGCCAAGCTTGTGCGTGGGCATTCAGGGTTGCGCTCAATGCCAATGTGGCCAGCGCAACCGTTGTTTTCAAACTAACGAAACTGTTCAATTTATTCATGTCTGTCTCCTAAAAAAGTTGAATGTAAAAGCCCCTTGAATTGGGTGCATGGTCATGTTGTGATGACCCGGTGCTTGATATGCCTTTGCTTCAAATGACCGAGTCAAGTGCATGCTGTTGACAAAAAATTATAAGAGTTATATCGGGAAAATATATTTTCATGGGAATTCCATCACTTTTATTCGGCAGGTAGGGGGCAGGTCAGTAGTTCAAACTTTACTTGTAGCCCGCAATAACCTCGCGATACATCTTGAGCAAGGGTGGGCTAGATGACAAACTGGTGCTGTGCACATACATGACGACGCCAGTCGAAGGACTCATAATAAGGCGTTGCCCGCCGTGCCCGATGAAACAAAATGCATCTGTTCCGCCACAGCCAGGATAGATTTGGAAACCATAAGGTGTTGTTCCATTTGGCAGGATAAGCCTACTCTGTTGCCTAGTTGCCTCGCGAAGGTAATTTCCGAAACATGTATCTTTAGCACGCTCTTCTAAAACGTAGTGCCCTAGCCGAATCCAGTCATAGGGATGTGCTGTAAATCCCGAAAATGCTGCGACTTGATCATGTGTGTTGTGCGACCACTTGGCAGGTTGACTTGCTCCCATAGGATGCCAAATTTCATCCTGAAAATACTCTATAAATTTCTTACCCGTTGCATCTTCAGCCAAAATGGCAAGAGCTTGTGTATCGAGATTGTTGTAAAGACCTTGTTGCCCCGAAACAGAAAATTTCTCATCGTTCTTTTTCATAAGGCTGACAAACTCGTGGTTCATATTCCCTTGATAGGACTTTGCAAGTGTCTCAGTCAATACTTCTCGCGTCGGCGAACCTGTTGGCGAGAATACTGGTTTGTTTGAGCCACTACTCATCGCCAACAGGTGCCGGATTCTTGCGTTCCCCCAAGAAGTACCGCTGAGCCGAGATGAGTAAACTGAAACATCATCGTCGATGCTTTTGATAGAACCTTCACACAAAGCCTTGCCAACCGTTAGTGCGGTGAGACTTTTCGCCATCGACGCGCTCATGGGGCGGGACTTTTCATTCACCCATTTGTCGTTGTATTTACGATGGATGACCTTCCGCTGGTGAGAAAGAATCACGATTCGATGGACGTCAGGGTCGAATGCTTGGTCAACAATTGGTTTGAGCTTAGAGTTTAGGCTGTCGTCAGCGATTGAAAGGGCTGATGGTACAGATGATGCCGATATAGACTTGGAAGTGGGAAGCCACTCCAGGCCTTTTGAAAAGTCAGCCCAAAACAGGTCAGACTCCAATTGACCTTTTGAATTCTGCGCGAGGGATAGTCCAGAAATGATGCTTAGCATCAGAGCAAACAATTGATGTGTCGTCATCTTGAAAGCGCGTTTGTTTGTCACACATTCAGACCCAAGAGCGTTATCCCACTAGCTTGTTGTAATCAGGACTTTGCAGTACATGATAATGATTTTGTCGTCTTGCCTCATCCATGCGCATGCCTGAGCGAATGGCGGCTCGCACAATGTTTTCCTTGCGCGTAATTTCTTCTGCATACCCAAGTACTTGCTCTTGCAAAGCTTTGGGAATCACAACCACGCCGTCCGCATCGCCTCGCAGCAAATCACCTGGGTACACCGTTACGCCCCCAATTTGCACAGGCACTTGCAAACCTGCCAGTTGAATACGTCCCTTGCCAGTGCGCATCCAGCTGCCTCGGCTGTAAATTGGATAGTTGAGCTCACTGCACAATGCAACGTCACGGTTAATGCCGTCGATCACTGTGCCTGCCATTTTTCGCTGATGGGCCATCTCTGTGAGGATGTTTCCCCAGGTGGTCATGTGGTCATGGCCACGGTTGTCAATCACGATCACACTGCCTGGTTCTACATCGTCAATGAAGTCGCCTACATGGCCCTCCTCACCGTGGGCTGCAGGTCGGTACAACACGGTGTAAGCGTGGCCAGCCATTCGAAACTTCGGATCGCAAGCTTTGATTTGATAACACTGGCCCGCCACGCCAGAACGATCAAGCGCGTCGCTTAAAGCAGCGCAGTCAAGCGCCAAGGCACGCTGCACAAAGGATGCAGAAGAATTTTGAGTGGTCATATTTAGAAAATCAAATCATAAAAAAGCGCTGTACCAGAGCAACTACTTAGTCGGCGCGGATGTTGGCAGTCTTGATCACTTTGGACCAATACTGAATGTCCTTGCGAACCACTGCATCCAGCTGGGCCGGCGGCATGTAGCGAATTTCAACACCCGCTGTTTCAGCGGACTTGCGCACGCTGGGCGACTCCATGGCCAGCTTCACAGCCTCGGTGAGTTTTTGCACAGTAGCGGGCGGCGTGCCCATGGGTGCAAAGAGGGCTACCCAAGCTTCGAGTTCAAAGCCTGGAAAACCTGCTTCGGCAGCTGTAGGAACATCTGGCATCAAGGGAATTCGCTTGCTGGCAGCCACGGCCAAGGGACGCATCTTGCCAGACTGCACAAAGCTGACCAACGATGGCGGAGTGGCCACGGTCATTTGCACATTGCCCGCCACCACGTCCAACATGGCTGGCCCTGCACCCCGGTAAGGAATATGGGTAATGAAAATATTGTTTTGTTGCTTGAACAATTCCACGCCCACGTGCGGCACCGATCCGTTGCCGGATGTGGCGTAATTGAGTTTACCTGGGTTGGCACGCGCCAAATCGACAAATTCACGCAGCGTTTTGGCGGGCACGGATGGGTGAACGGCCATCACATGAGGCGATACAACCAGCATACCCACAGGCGTGAAATCGCGCAGCGGGTCCCAGCTGAGGTTGGGAAACATGGAAGGGTTGCCCACATGAAACATGGAGTATCCAACCAGCAAGTTGTGGCCGTCTGGTGCAGACTTGGCCACAAAACTGGCCGCAATGTTGCCACTGGCGCCCGCTTTGTTGTCAATGACCACTGGCTGACCCAGAGTTTGGGTCATTGGGGGCACAACCATGCGGGCCACGGTGTCCAGAATGCCACCCGGGGGAACAGGTACGATCAAGTTGACTGGGCGGTTGGGGAAACTTGTTTGGCTCTGGGCAGCGCCAGGTACAAACTGCAAACTCAACGCCATGACAAGCCCTAGCGTAGATGCAAAGCCACCGGCTTTGTTGGCGTTTGTCACAAATTTTCTAAGTTGCATGTTGTTATTTCCTGTTGAGTTGGGGGTCAGTTGTCTTTTCATTTTGCAATACTAGCGCGGTCGATTTTACTTCGAGCGGGTCTGAAGTCTCAATTTGGGCAACTTGATTCCCTAAGGAAGGATGTGCGATTGGCTTTCACCTTAAAAAAACTCAAGCTTTTGAGATACAAACCTATCTTAATATTTGATTTTTTATGCTTTCATCTAGATCTTAAATCCATTGAACATGAACACTCCAACTCAAACTCAAACTCATTACGAAACCCTTGAAAAATTGTGGCGTCGAATTCATCATTTGAATCACCTTCAATCCATCGCATCCTGGGATCAAGCCGCAAATATGCCGCCCAAGGGTAATGAAGCTAGAGCGGCTGCATTGGGAGAAATATCTACCTACATTCATGAATTGTTAACAGCACCCACCGTCGAGACCCTCCTCTCTCAAGCACAAAAAGAAAAATTGACCCCATCTCAAAATGGGAACTTGCGTGAAATGAAAAGGGACTGGCAATTAATGACTGCATTGCCAGCCAGTTTGGTGCGTCGAAAGGATTTGGCGGAATCTCGATGCGAACACGCCTGGCGCACACAACGACCTGCCAACGACTGGCAAGGCTTCCTGACAAATTTTGAAGAGGTCTTGAGTTGCGCACGAGAAGAGGCCGACAGACTTTCTCAGGCTTTGGGGGTTCCCAAATACGACGCCATGATGAATAAATACGAACCCGGATTGACCACTGTCACTGTCGACCGTTTGTTTGGAGAATTGAAAACCTGGTTACCTGGGTTAATTCAAGAGGTGACAAAAAGACAAAGTCAAGAAGTCACGATTCAACCCCAAGGGCCGTTTGAACAGCTTAGACAGAAGGTTTTGTGCGAGAAAGCCATGCGCATGCTGGGATTCGATTTTGAAGCCGGTCGATTGGATGTCAGTACTCATCCTTTTTGCGGGGGTGTGCCTGAAGATGTTCGCATGACCACACGGTTTAAGAATGATGAATTCATCACCAGCTTGTTTGGGACAATCCATGAAACCGGCCATGGTCGGTACGAACAAAACCGCCCTCGTGATTGGCTTGGACAACCGGCTTCAAATGCACGCTCTATGGCCATCCACGAGAGTCAGTCTTTATTTTTTGAAATGCAATTGGGATGTCACCCCGGATTTTTAGCCAATTTATCGCCATTGATCATAGAGGCTTTCGGGCATCAAGATGCCTTTGAACCGCAAGCTTTAGCGCACTTACTAACCCGTGTCAAACCGGGCCTCATCCGAGTCGATGCTGATGAAGTGACTTACCCCGCGCACATCATGTTGCGCTATGACATTGAGCGTCGACTTATTGAAGGCGACATTGAAGCGGCAGATATTCCTTCGTTGTGGGATGCTCACATGAGCGCCTTGCTCGATTTAGACACACGTGGCAATTTCAAGGATGGGCCCTTGCAGGATGTGCACTGGCCAATGGGCCTCTTTGGCTACTTCCCTTGCTACAGCATGGGGGCTATGTACGCTGCCCAATGGTTTGCAAGTATTGAAAAAGCTATACCCAATGTGAACGAGCACATTCAGAGTGGCAATCTTCAACCCATTTGGGACTGGTTGAATGAAAACATATGGCAAAAAGCCAGCTTTTGGCCGACTGACGAACTTGCCAAGCAAGCCAGCGGTAGCGAATTAGAGCTACAGTTTTTCAAGCGTCACCTCTACAAACGCTATCTTGGAGAACAATATTGAGGATGACCTGACTCAATCTGATGCGATCGGCTGAAAATAGCACCACGGCGCAGAATTCTCACTTTGTGCGTCGCTCCTAAGTTTGTGTGCAACCAGCCGAAGACAGGCGAGCGAACAAGCCTTAATGTTCACACCATGAAGCTGCGCAAAAGTTACTCACTTTGGAATCTGTTAAACGCTGCACGCAGCGGGCATACCGATTGGGCGCCAGCCTGGATCGACGCAGAACCTAAGTCGGCTTATGACGTGTTGATTGTGGGCGGGGGTGGGCATGGTCTTGCGACGGCTTACTATCTGGCAAAGAATCACGGTATCACAAACGTAGCGGTTCTTGAGGCCGGTTGGATTGGCGGCGGAAACACCGGCCGCAACACCACCATCGTGCGCTCCAACTACCTTTACCCCGAAAGTGCCCGGCTGTACGACTTCTCTCTGAAGCTTTACGAGAGCTTGTCGCAAGAACTCAACTACAACATCATGCTGAGCCAACGCGGTGTGCTGACGCTTGCACACTCGCGGCACGACCTTGATTCACAAAGCCGTTGGGCCAATGCGATGCGTTGCAATGGCATTGATGCCGACTTGTTAGATGTGCGCGAGTTGCAGTCGCTGGAGCCACGGCTGAACTTCAGCACTAACGCTCGCTTTCCTATTCTGGGCGGATTCATCCAGCGTCGAGCTGGGCCGGCTCGCCACGATGCCGTGGCTTGGGGGTATGCGCGCGCTGCGTCCGCGCTAGGCGTAGACATTGTGCAAAACTGTCCAGTATCCGGTTTTATCAAACAAGGCGATCGAGTGGTGGGTGTGCACACGCCCCGCGGCCCGATTCGCGCAGAACAAGTTGCGCTGGCTGTGGCGGGACATTCCTCAGTAGTTGCTGGCATGGCTGGCGTTGAACTACCCATCACAAGTTATGCGCTGCAGGCAATGGTCAGCGAACCAGTTAAGCCCGTCCTTAATACAGTGACGCTTTCTCCTTCCCTAGGCACATACTGGAGTCAAAGTGACAAAGGCGAGGTGGTGATTGGCGGTGGGATCGATCACTTTCCATCTTACGCACAGCGTGGCAGCTTCGATGTGATGCAGCAGGTGCTGGCCGCCACAGCCGAGATGTTTCCGACCTTAGGCAGGCTTCGCTTGTTGCGGCAATGGGCTGGCATTGTCGATGTCGTGGCCGACTCTAGCCCTATCATTGGCCCCACTTCGGTTCCAGGGCTGGCCATCAATTGCGGCTGGGGGACGGGTGGTTTCAAGGCCATTCCAGTAGGCGGTTGGACCCTCGCGCATTGGTTGGCCACAGGTCAGCATCATCCACTTGCCGAGCCCTTCCAATTAGATCGCTTTCACTCCGGCAGGCTGATTGACGAAGCTGCCGCAGCTGGTATTGCTCACTGAGGCACGCTGGATTATTTATTCATGATGCAAATTCAATGTCCCTGGTGTGGTCTGCGCGCAGCCAATGAGTTCCACTGTGGTGGGACCACCGCCATTGCACGCCCGCCGCTGGATTGCGACGATGCCAATTGGGGTCGCTACCTTTTCTTTCGTGAGAATCCCAAGGGTGCCCATGCCGAGCGCTGGCGGCACACCTTTGGTTGTGGCCAATGGTTTAACGTTCGTCGCAACACCGTGAGCCATGAGGTAGACGCGGTCTACGGCATCACCGAGCCGGCACCGAGGACCAGCTCATGAGCGCTTATCGCTTGTCTGGCCTGACCGGTGCTTGGATTGATCGCTCGCAAAAGTTGAGTTTCAACTTTGACGGACAAGTGTGCCAAGGCTTTTCTGGCGATACGCTGGCCTCGGCACTATTGGCCAACGGTTCGATGCATGTGGCCCGCAGCTTCAAGTTGCACAGACCCCGTGGTATTTTTTCTTGCGGCATTGAAGAGCCTAACGGATTGCTCGAAATTGGCGACAACGCTAGGCGCACACCCAATACGCGAGCCACCGACATCAGCTTGTACGATGGAATGGTAGCGCGCCCTAGCAATGTCTGGCCTAGCTTGAAGTTTGATCTTTTGGCAATCAATAACTACTTCTCTGCTTTTTTGCCTGCAGGTTTTTATTACAAGACTTTTATGTGGCCGGGATGGCGCTGGTTCGAGCCAGCCATTCGCCGCGCGGCCGGTCTGGGTCATGCCGCTGACCCGCATACCGGCGCTGATCCAGACCGCTACGACGAACTCTCAAAGCACATTCACACGCTGGTGGTTGGTGGCGGTGTGGCGGGCATCAAGGCAGCCATCCAAGCTGCACTTGCTGGCCACGAGGTGCTGCTCATGGAGGGCCAGACGCAACTTGGTGGCTGGACCGCTGCGCAGGGTGAAGCAGCTCGCGTTCAAGTGGCAACACTCAAGGCGCAGGCTGAAAAGGCTGGCGTTCGCATGGTCACTGCGTGCACAGTCATTGGCCTATATGACCATCAGTTCGTTGCTGCTGTTCAAGTCTTGAGCGACCAAGGCCAAACTCGAGAGCGGCTATGGAAGATGCGTGCGGAGCAAATTGTTCTGGCCTGTGGCGCCTTTGAACGGCCTATGCTGTTTCCAGACAACGATCGACCTGGCGTGATGTTGGCTAGCGCTGTACAGCGATATGCTGAGCTGTATGGCGTCGCATGCGGGCGAAGAGTGCTTTTGGCTGCCGCTTGTGACAGCGCCTATGGCGTGGCACATTCTTTAATTGCGGCTGGCATCGAGGTGGCCGCCATCATCGATCATCGCCATGAAACTGAGGTACAAGCACCACCGGGGGTGCCGGTTTATCACGCCAGTGCCATCGTCTCGGTACAGGGACAACGCGAGGTAACTGGTGTGACGGTAATCAGCCACGATGGGCTTCATCGCCAAGAAATTCGAGTCGATTGCATTGCAGTTGCAGGAGGCTGGGCCCCAGCAGTCAACCTTTACTCTATGGCTGGCGGAAGCTTGCAATGGGAGGAGCAAACTTCGATGTTTGTTCCTAAGAAAGATTTGCCCGGCATCACCGTGGTTGGCGCTTGTGCAGGCCAGCTTGACGCTGGCTGGGTTCCAGCCGACAACCGGCCAACAGCCAAGGCTTTTTCTGCTCTTGGTAGAACGCCCGGAAAAATCTTTGTCGATTTGCAGAACGATGTTGCAGCCAGTGACGTGGCCTTGGCAGCGCAAGAGAACTTCCGCTCTGTTGAGCACCTTAAGCGCTACACCACGATGGGCATGGCCACCGACCAGGGCAAGACTAGCAATGTCAACGCCATCGTTTTGATGGGCGCTCTCACGCAGCGCACACCGCCGCAAGTTGGCACAACCAAATTCCGCCCACCCTTTAAACCGGTCACGATCAACACCATGGCAGCTGGGCGTAGCGGCGAGCGCATCAAACCACTCAAGCGCATGCCGGGACACGACTGGCACACCGAGCGGGGCGGCCTCTTCGAGGACTTTGGCGGCTGGCTCCGCCCAGCAGCTTATCCACGCCAAGGCGAAAGCCTAGACCAGGCGGCGCAGCGAGAAGCACTGCAGGTACGACAAACAGTGGGCCTTTTTGAAGGTTCGCCGTTGGGCAAGATTGAAGTCTTCGGCCCTGATGCGGCCGACTTCCTTGACCTGATGTATGTGGGTACGATGTCAACGCTGCCTGTTGGCGGCGCGCGCTACGGTATCCTGATTAACGAGAACGGCGTGGTGTTTGACGACGGTATTGTTGCGAGACTTGCGCCGAATCACTATTGGGTCAACTCCACATCGGGCGGCGTAGATCGTGTAGTGCTGGCTTTCGAAGAGTGGTTACAGTGCGAGTATGTCAACCACCGCGTTCTAGTGACGCCAGTTACCTCGGCCTGGGGCAACGTCACAGTTAGCGGCCCCAAAGCATGGGCGTTGCTCAAGGCGGCTGGCTTTGACCCCAAGCTCGCGCCCGAAACGATGAAGCACATGACAATTTGCGATACGCATTTAGCAGGCACTCAGATGCGCGTGCTGCGTGCCAGTTTCAATGGCGAGCTTGGCTACGAAATCAATCTGCCTTCGCTAGAAACTGCGTCGCTGCTTGAACGTCTATGGGATCTGGGACATGAACTTGGCATGGTGCCTTATGGCATTGAAGCATTGATGGTGATGCGCACCGAAAAAGGTTTTCTACACGTGGGTGGCGACACCGACGGTACGACATTGCCAGCAGACATTGGTATGGATCGCGGCATTGCAAAAAAGGCCGCCAACTTCGTCGGCCGCCGCTCACTGCAAAGACCAGCTTCCCTGGATACCCAACGCATGCAGTTGGTCGGCTTGATGCCGGTGGACCGAAAGACACGCTTGCCAGTGGGGGCCCATATCGTTGCGCCGCCGGGTCCGCCGGGACACATTGAAGGTTTCGTGACCAGCAGCTACAACAGCCCCAACCTCGGATATCCGGTGGCCCTGGCCATGCTGCAAGAAGGACGCACTCGAATGGGCGCACGCATCACCGCATACCATCTGGGTACGGCCATCGAAGCGGAGGTGGTGACCACACCCTTTTTCGACCCACAAGGGGAGCGTTTGCATGGCCACCTCTGAGTTCAATGCGGGTCCGGTGAATGTGCGCAGCATCGAGCATTTGCTGATCATCTCGCTACGGCATTTGCCCGAAGCCAGCGATAGCCTAGCGACAGCTTTGCAAGCCGCCGGGCTGGCTGGTACGCCAGGTCCTGGGCAAGTGCTCGGACAGAGCCCTTGGGCGCTGTGGATTAGTCCCAGCGAAGTGATCCTGCTAGCCTACAACCAAATGCAAGCCAACGCGGCCAAGGCTGCACTGGCAGACAGCCCGCTAGCCTGTGCTGTGGACCAATCGGATGCTTTGCTCGCCCTTGATCTGCGTGGACCGCAATTGGACGATCTATTGCTGCGACTAATCGACAGCCGCTCGCTTCCTGGTGTGCCTGGCTCCGCCGTGCGTGTTCGGCTGGCCGACATCGCGGTCATCCTGATTCGTCAGAAGCCGGATCGGCTGTGGCTATTGGTCGAGCGCCCGCAATCGCATTACCTGACGAATTGGCTGAAACATGCTGGCACAGCGCTTTGAGCCTCCACTCTGAGGTTCAAAGTGTGTCTACTCCCACATATCAACTCGTGCATCACACCGATCGTCCAATCGGCTTCTTGATAGATGAAGTTATGGCCTGAACCTGCGGGCGCGACGACGCGCTGTGAGCTGGTGGAAGTGGCCAAGTAGCGTTCGCGTGTTGCAGCAAAGAAGCGGAACATCCGTTGCGCGTTGGCGTCTCCACCCTGCTGAGCTTCTGGCAGCAAAGCAATGTCGCTGTCATTGTCGTCGCGAGGGCCAACCAACCATACTGGCAAGTCACCCAGATCGCGGTCGTAGACCACAGTATCCCAAGCCACTGCAGCCACACCCTCAGGGCTGAGCTCGCTGTAGATAGATGCTTGGGTGAAGTAGGCAGCGGCATTGAATTCCAATTCACGAACGGCGGCCACTTCAGGGCCCAGCACATTGCGCGCAGCATCCATGACCTTGGCGTATGCTGGAATTTGACGCGCCTTGGCCTCTGCTCGAACGGCCATGTTGAAACCAAACAACTGCATGAAGCCGCCTAACCAGGCTGAGCGTCGCATCTCCTTCAATGCGCCCAGTCTCGGTCCAAAAACAATGGTCTCCAAAGGGGTTGGGTCCATCAGTACGAGTGTGTGCACTAAGTCTGGCCGGCGACGAGCTATGTTAGCCACCAACAAACCGCCAAATGAGTGGCCTGCAAAAACGAAGGGGCCTTTCTCGCCTGCTC
>Ga0315907_10006557_pt1 | contig 12314 bp, 11 predicted proteins | sample LakEriMetagenome_3_FD_203525 | JGI IMG/M metagenome (GOLD analysis project Ga0315907, IMG submission 203525) | Freshwater fungal communities from buoy surface, Lake Erie, Ohio, United States - Buoy 12 MA123 | ecosystem: Environmental > Aquatic > Freshwater > Lake > Lake biofilm | place: USA...
TTGATTCTGTTGGTGATGTCATGGTCTGTCTTATTAACTACTGCGCTCTTCAAGACATCAATCTGGTAGACTGTATGGAAATAGCATACGATCAGATTAAGAATCGGAAAGGCACACTATTGCCCAATGGAGTCTTCCAAAAAGATTCTACTTAGCAAGTAAGTAAAGACCCACATTCGAGAAAGCATAACCCGCATAGACAATAGCCATTTGTGGGTTATCTTTCCATAGCTGTTCACCAGCAATGTAGGCGTAAATAGCCCCTGTCAAGATGATTAGCCAAGCACTCAAAATGCACCTACATCAATTACTTCGCCTCTAAACTGAACCATATTTTCTTCAAATTTATGGACGAGTTCAGGCCATAAAAGCTGACCATTGAAGAAGTTTAACACCGCAAAACCTGATCTGTGGTTACTTGGGTTTAGTTCAGCATAAGTAAATTGTGGCCCATCTGGTTCAGCCAATGTTCCCGTATCTACCCCGTATCTCACGCCATTAAAATCACTGAATGGGGTTACTTTCAAAGAGTGCAAATGCCCCGTCACCATTGAGACCCCGCTTGAAACCGCATTGTTGTGAGTAGCATGGATTCCACCCTTATATCGGTGCTTGATAATACATTGCTCAGTAGCCCAGACTGCCCAACAGAACTCCCATTCAGTAATGTGGTCTGTCAGCTTAAATCCTAGAACCTCTTTAAATTGTGGTGCGTGTTGAGCCAATCTATTGCCAAACCGAATGTCGTGATTGCCCCATGTAAACAGTAGCTTTACATTGTGCCTTGCTGCTTTAGCGGTTTCCTCAATCTCACCCAATGCACCCTGACAAGCCTTTAGTTCTTGGATAACAGAAGTCTGGGGTTGGTCAGTTACATCATGGCGTGATATAGACGCTCCATCAAACGCATCCCCGTTACATATCACTGCCTTGGGTTTAAACTTCTCTATAGCCCATAGAAGCCCTTTAAAGGCTGTTGTTCGTTGACCAGGTATGAAGTGAGCATCAGAGAAGACAATCACAGTCCCATCTAGGATGCCAAGGTCTACTTGTTTTAGAGGAGAGAAAGACTTTGGTCTTTTAGCGTCATATTTAGCACTACGAGAGTCATTTGCGCCTAACTTGACCTCATGGATATTTTCCATGCTACGTCTGCGGTAGTTAACTGCTCTTTCAGTAATACCTAAAATCTTTGCTATTTTCGTAACAGATCGGTGCTTGTCCCACAGTTCCATAAACTGCTCATCTGTACAAGAATTCATGTTATTACTTGATACCATTGGAATCCTTAGACAGTAACTTTTCTAAAAGGTTAATGACTCTATGCTCTTGCATTTCCACTTCATCTTGAGATGATTTAGGGTCTTGCGCCACAGTCATTAAATCGTGCAGAAACACATGAAGCAACTCATGTAAAGCAGTCTGATCCAGAGACTCTGGTGTGATCTTCTCAGCACCAAAGTCACCTAGTCTATAAGTAGCCAATCGAGCAGGAGTATTAAACTCAACAGAAGCCATAGCAGCCTTTGCTGGTTTACTTCCTTTTTCAATTCTCCAATCACCCAAACTAAGCACTTGTTGCCACTTTCTGACACTTTGTGCGAAAAGTTTTGCATCTTCTGGTGTAGGAATGTTAGGCATTTCAACACCTTATACAGTATTTATGACAATTTAATTTAAGAAGCTAACACAAGCAAGGCGTGATCTATGTGCTTTATGCGGTCTTCTAGCCCTATAAACCCACCATTTATCTTCTTGGTTAGGGTTCTGTAGTCCTTGTTGTCAGCATATTGGTTCAGCTTTTGGACATCCCAAAACCACCCTGCGGTGAGTGCAGCGTACATTGGAGTCGCCACCAACTCAGGTTGCATTACAAAATCTACCCCTAGAGCCTGACCTGCATGGAAATAGTTTGCATGACCTGTCAATTGGATACATCCTCGGCCTCGGAAACGATACCCATCACCAGAAGCCTCATCTCTGTTTCCCATGCGATTAGAGTAAACAGTATTGGCAATCAACTTAGGGTTACGAGCGCAAGCCTGTGCCTTAGCAGCATCAAACCTTTTAGGCCATAACTTCTGTAAAGCCTCTGCCCTGTAATTAAGATTTTCTTCAAGGATTCTGAAGTTCCCACATTCATGCCCACATTGACCAATGAAAGCCGCTTTTCTAAGTGGATTCATAATGTCAAAACGCTCAAAAGTGGCATTCAGGGCATCTACCCACTCCTCGCCAATATGAAGTTGTCGGAGTTGTTCTTTACTGACCATTGACTAATCTCCTTACTTCTTCGTAGGCGGCAACGCAGGAGTTAAGTTTGACGATGGCTTTGTCTCCATCTGCTGCGATGTCGATAAGAGCTGCAATAGTCTGTCGCTCAAGTTCGCTTTCATCGGGCTGGCTGGATTGTGGATTTCCAGTGGCAATTGGGGTACTTGCATTGGCTTGTGGACAACTTGCGGTTGGGAGCCGCATCCGACCAGTCCTAGCAAGCTCATGCATAGCAGACTGCTTTTTCTTGACATCATCTTGGGCCTTTCTGAGTTTAGTTTCCTGATCTTGCAGTTTCTCGCCAAGCTCTTTCTCTTTGGCTCTGGCTTCATCATTCTTTTTGGCAATGGCAATCTTCATGTCGCCATCACGCTCTAACCATCCATAGTGGTGTCCAACTTGGTATGTACCAAAGAGAGATACCAAAACACCCACAATAAGCCAAGGTAAGGGGATTGGGAACATTATTCAGCCTCTTTTCTTGCTTGAGCCAGTTCTTCACGCTCTTGGTCATCTTCTAGGTGGTCAGGAGGGGTAGTCGGAGGAGGGCCAGGTGTCCATGATTCATCCAACTCTGGGTTCTTCCAAACAGGCATAGCACCGAATGGTTGACTAGGCAAACCATACGCAGATTGCGGAGGGGCATAGGACGAGTTAAAACCGCCCATAGAGCCTCCATAACCCATTGGTTGACACATTGGTTGCGTTGGAGGATTAAACGCTCTGGCGGCACTTGACATAGCCCTTTTTCCAATAACTCCACCGATACCACCCACGATCAAAAGAACAATGTCGTTCAGCATCTTGGTATAGGCTTGGTCAATCGGGGCCATACTCTTGATAGGCTGAGTGACAAAAGTCACAGAATAGAGCAAAGCACCAACAATAAACATGAGGATAAGAGTGACCGCAATCACAACAAACCCCCAAATTCTTACCTCGAAAGCCTCTGTACTTAGAGGTTCATTTTTCGGGTTGGACATCATTGATTTTTTTCTCCAAGATTGGTGCAACTAAATACTCAGGGCAAGTCTGAGTGAACTGGCATCTAGGTTTTTGACATGGTTCAGCATGGAAGTTATCAGGGTTTTGGCAAAAATACCGAAATTTATCTTCGCATCCATGTAGCATAAAAGCTACAAATACAAGTAAGTACTTCATTTACCAAGACCAACCTTTCCAAGTAGAAGATTGACAATTCTGTCAGACAGATCATCAGGTAAGAACTTCAGAAAACCTAAGAAATACAAAGCCACCATCCCGTAAACGAAGATTTTTAGGCACAAGTCAAAGGTCTTTTGATATTCATTCACCGACCACACCTTCTTGTTGCTTCACAGAATGTCATCAACTCATTTACACCAATAAAGACTAGAAACAAAACAAAGCAGACTCCACCGATTGCCAAACCAATCTCTAGTTGTTCTTGCTCTTTCTCTTTGGCTGCTTTCTCGGCTTTCTTTAATGCACTTATCTCTTTGGCATCTGCCAAGTCCATCTCTGCTTGACGGGCTTTAATCTTGTTCCAGACATCAATCTTTCCTGTCTGCATGAAGAGCATCTTTAACTCTTCCTCGAACGCCCTAGCCTGTTCTAAAGCCATCTCAATCTGCAAAGCCGTACCCATGTTTGAGCCTTTGCCAGACTGTTTAGCCTGAAGCATTGCTTTTGTAGCTACAGACTTAGCGTCAAATAGCTTACCAATCATGGGCGCAAGTGAGCCTAAGTCATTGGCAACATTTGCTGCCTTCTTGACCATGCTGATTGCTGACTGTATGCCAGCTAATGCGGTTAATGGATCAACGATCATTTCTTTCTCTCCCACTTAATGCAAACAACCCTTCGGTTGTAAACATCACCAGTCCAAGTCCACTTAATACATCGGTACTCTATGGTTGCCGCCAAGAGAAAGGCGATCACGGAAATGCCCAAACAATAATATAACTACAATAAATGACAAAACAAACAATACAGAATGCCGCAACAAATGCTTCGGCAAAGTCTCTCATTACTCTGCCATAGTAAGTTGTGAATCCCCAACTTCTTTAGCAGCAGCAGGTACTGTAAACGACTGAATAAATGCCGATCTAGTTGGAGCATCCATTAACTTCATCATTGAAGAAACAAACTCATTTGTTCTACCTTTAGGTATGCCAACAGTCATAAACTGAGCCAAAGCACCTGGGTTCATCATTAGCTCAGCCATCTGTTTGTTGTAAGCGTCTGCATTACCTCTTTGCAAGTATTCAACAGCCGCCTTCATTACTGTATATGTTCTGTTTAACAGTTGTGGGGCTTCTTTTAGAATTTCAGGGCCACCAATATCAAGCGCACTAACTTTTCTAGCAAGTTCTTTTGCTTTTGAATCACGTTTTAGGTCTGCCAATACGTTGTTTACAGAAGCAACTTCTTTAGGAGTTAAAACATCTGACAACTTCTCAAACCTTGGAATGCCAGTAGATTTTTTAATTGTTCCCGCAGCATTCTCAACGGCAGTAGCAAATTCACCAGCAGATTCTTTACCCAAAGGTGTATTTAAACTCTTAGACAAGTAGTCTCCAACTTCCATGCGATTAAGTTTTTTACTGTAATCTGCATAAGAAGTAAGATATTTGCCCCATAAACCATCAGATGATTTGTTTAAAGAAGCATCAATAAATTGCTTTGCACTACCTATGGCTTTCGCAGCTTGTTGAGGGATTCCACCAGAAGCATATTGCTCACCAAGATTAAGCATTTTTGCGACATCTTGATTGGATATTTTTCTAATATTTTCGTATACATCACGGCTATTTAACAAACCATTTTCATCAGCCTTAGAAACAACTTTATCTCTAATACCTTGCAAAACAGCTTTACTTTGGTCAGATACAGTCCCACGAATGGCTTTGTCTAGTTGGTCTGTTAAATCAGATGCACGTAATGGAAAGAATCCATTTTGTTCTAAACTGTTAAGTTGGAATTGCTTTAATTGGGCTTCACCACGCAATGTTCCTGCAAGTTCTTTATATGCTTTTGCACGACCTGCAGCTTCTGACGCAATGTCACCCGCAGACAGCCAACCAGGTTGTCCTTTTGTTGCCACAGCCTGTTGAAGTGTTGCCGCTAAACCAGTCATACCAGATGTTTGTTCAGCAGCCGCCAAGCTATTAAACTTATCTGAAATCTCTTTTTCTAACTTGGTAAAGATAGGCCCTGCAAGATTGGTTTGTTCTAATGCTGCCTCACGCATTGGCGTTGTTACTTCTTCTCTCTTTGCAATTACAGCAGCTCTCTGAGCCTCTGTGCCAGCAACAGATTGAATTTCTCTTGCCCTAGCCGCTTGTTGTTCAACTAAACGCTCTTGAAACTGACCTGCTACTTTTGCTTTACTAGCAAGTTTGCTCTGTGCTGCCGCAAGTTCAACTGCTGAAGGAATATCAGAAATTGCTTGTGCCGCAGTTGGTCGAGAACCACTTACCAATTCTTTAGCATCACGCAATGCTTCAATCACTTTTGTTCGATCAGGGCCAGTAAGTTCATTTAATTGCTTTTGCATGAACTCTTGACGACCAGTAGGAGTTAAACCTTTTAGTGTATTTAAAAGACCTCCAACAGCCTTTACGCCACCTTCAACAACAGGGCCAAGAACAAAACCCGTAGCCATTTGCTCTAATTTACGTTCAGCAAACTGTTCCACAGGAGCATTTACTGGTTGCAAAGCACTTAAAGCCGCACCAGTGCTTCCAGATCGGGCTATGTTAGCCATTAAACCTGCACCTTGAAGTGGTGCTTGTGTAACACCAACTAAACGATTTACAGGGCTTATAACATTACCAAGCGTCTGGTATGGGTCAAAACCACTACTACCAACTCTTGCACGACCTTCAGTGGTTGCTTTTTCAACATCACTAACAAGTTGAGTTGCGCCTTGCTTAATGTCTTTGCCAAACAAACCCGTACTTGCTAACAACTGATTAACAGCCAATGCGGGGTCTACTACCGCTCCTTTAATTGTTCTGGCAATAGGACTGCCAGCACCAAACATCAACTCCAAGTTTGATACGGGAGCAGCTACTGGTTCAGGCGTAACTGTCTTGCCTAAGTAACCTTGTATTTTCGCAATTGCTTGCTCATTACTAAGACCATCAGGCAAGTCGTAATGCTTACCTTCATATTGGTATACTGGCATTTTTATCCCTCACTTTAAAACAATTGGATTTTCAGCAGTTCCAACACCTTTTGATGGGGCATTCATAGAACCTTTAAGATAACGCCTTGATAGATTATCTAAGATTGCTAAGTTTGCCTCTTTTGTCATACCTTCGCTACCTAAAGAATCCAAATATGTTTTCAATTCAACATTGGAGTTAAGTTGTTGAGCACTCATGCCTGTAGCTTCTTTTACAGCATTTAGCAATTGCAATCGGATGCTTTTTAGTTCATCACGTTTTGCTTGTTCTTTTGTACCAAATACACGACCACCCATTTGACCAACAGTTCCCGTTTGCAAAGATGTAACTAAGTTTGCAAGAGGGCCTTTTGATGTGCTTGTCATTCCACCCATTTTGGCTAAATCTTTGACCAAAGTTTCTGCTGTAGAAATAGTGTCACCCAAAGCAAGTTGTCCTTCAGCAGCTTTCTCTGCTTTCTCTTGGGCTTTAAGAACTGCCGAACTTGGCCCTTTAAGAGATGCCATCAATTGAGCAAGTTCTTTCCTAGCTTCAATCCGCATTTGCTCTTTTTCTATATCAGTTTTTGCTTGTCTGAGATCAGACTCTAATTTAGCTTCAATTTTTTCACGACCTAATGTAAGCAAAGTCTCTCTTTGAGCAGCTCTATCAGCAGAACCTTGTAAAGCAGCCAAAACTTTATCTGGTGAACCATACTTGGTAACAATAGCAAGAACATCATCTTGTGAAGCACCCTGTGGAAGTTTAGACAACTCATCACGAAGTTGCTCTTCTTGTTTGATAGACAATTGAGTTTTAGCTACCTGAGCCAAAGATGCTTGTTCTGCCGCCCGTCTTTGTTGAACAAGAGCCATTTCACCTTGTGCTTGACGAGCATATTGAGCCAAAGCCATAGCACCTTGTTGGTCACCAGCTTGTGCCAACATTTGAGCGCCTTTTAAAATTGACTCAGGATCAGACTGATCTATCTGTTGTGCAATAGCATTGCGAGTGCTAATCATCTTCAATTGTGGGTCTTCAATACCCAAAGCACCACCAATAGCAGTACCAAGACCTCTAGCACCACCATAAGTCAATGCCGCACCACGGGCAGCAGGGTCTAGTTGAGCAAGGGTAATACCTTCTTGCAAAGCACTTGTTCTTTGACGCTCACCATACATTTCAGGGGTTATACCGAACAAACCCGCTACGATATTTTCTGCCATGATGAATCCTTATGAAAATAAGCCACCAAGTACTTGCCCAAATGAGGGAGAAGCACCTAGTCCACTCAATAGTGTTGAATAGGGGTTTGTTGTTGCCGCAGGGCCAGTAGCCAAACGAGTACTGAACTCAGCACCTGACAGACCTAAACGACCCACATTAGCACCTGCGGTAGCCGCTTGTTGAGCAAGATTGGTACTCATTGTCAATGGTTGTTGTGCAGCAGTCTCAAGACCTTGCACTTGTCCCAAAGCAGTTGTGTAAGGCTGATAAGCGGCTTGCTGACCTGCATAGTAGTTGCCCATAGTCTGTGCGCCAGTACCCAACAATCCAGCACCAAATGCAACATTCTGTTGACCATACTGTTGAGCATTAGCCGCCAATTGAGCCTCTTGTTGCGCTCTAGCGTTATACAAAGCCTGTAGTTCAGGAGTTGTAGCACCCAAAGTACCGCCTTGAGCAACAGATAAACCACCACGACCCTGTTGTTGGAGTCTATTCTGTAGGTTAGCCAACTCTAGTTCTCTGCCTGGTTGCAACAAAGCCATCTGCTGATTCAGATAGTTTTGAGCAACATCTTGAGGAGATTGAGCTAAGTACTGATTGCCAAGGCTAAACAAGTTCTGAGCGCCTGTTTGTAGAGGAGCAAACTGTGCTTGAGCGCCTTCAGCTTGTACCAAACCTTGTTCAGCCAACTTAACCAAGCGGTCTTGAGCATTCTTAGCTTCGGGGCTTAGTGTGTATCCTGCGCTAATCAACTGACCAGTACGAGGATCAACTTGGAACTGTGAAGTGCCAAATCGAGTAGTCATGCCAACAGGTCGGAACTGAGCCGCTTGTTTAGCAGCAGCAGTCTCAGCATCAATCATCTGTTGCGCTCTTAAAGCCGCTTCACGAGATGTTTGTTGTTGAAGAAGACCTGCACCAGTAGTCAAACTACCTGATAACAAAGCGGCAATCTGTGCTGCTGTTAAACCAGTAAAAGGTATTTTTGTAGGGTCTATTTTAGGAACTACTGGAGGTACTGTAGGAGGGACAGGAGGTACTGGAGGGCCAGGTGGTAGTGGTGGTATTGGAGGTCCAGGCGGTACTGTAGGAGGAACTGGAGGAACTGGAGGAACTGGAGGAACTGTAGGAGGAACAACAGGGGGTACTGTAGGTGGAAATGTAGAGGGTACGACAGGTGGTACTGTAGGAGGAACGATAGGAGGAATAAAAGTAGGTGTAAACGCACCCGCACCTGCATTTGCTAATTCAAAAGCACCTAAATCAGTAAACGCACCAGCACCAGCATTCGCTAACTCAAATGCACCTAAGTCAGTCATTGCTGAAGCACCAGCATTAAGGGTCTCAAATGCTGAACCTGCACCTGTACCGCTACCAAATAAACTCTCAAAACCGCCACCTAGTCCACCAAACAAACCAGCAGAACCTGCCAAGAACTTTAGAAAGTCTTGTGTAGCATTTACTTCTTGTTGAGTGCCAGTTCTCTGAAGTGTGCCATCAGGGTTGTATTGGTTATATCCACCACCTACTTGGTTTTGACCAACTTTGTAGGTATAGACATTCTCAAGACCACCGATCTGCTGATTCTCACCATCACCAATAACTTGATACTGAGGTTGAACAATGGTGTCACCCAAAGTAATGGTTTGACCTTGAGGGATAGTAGCCGCCACACGGGAAGCAACCGCACCCTCATCTAAACCAACAGCACTAGCCATTTGAGCAGGAGAAACTCCATAAGTCTCCATAGCCGTGACGATCTGAGAATCAGTCAGATCGGGGTTTGAGGTTAGGAAACTTACAATTTGTTCATTAGATACAGCCATATTTTTCTCCTGTCCTTATTATCTCATTTAGCCATCAATAGGTAAAACCCAAGATAGTGTTGACTCGTTCCATACATACATCTTCCCATCTGTCGGCATGGGTGTTGGGGCGCTCCACAAACAAGTCTCTTCATTTAAAAGCCAAGATGGGAATGTCTGTGGAGGTATAAATGCGTCACGACTTGAGTCGTATGTGTAGCCAATACCAGCGTAATTTTTACGCAATGGTCTACCTTCTGGATGTTGACCGCCATGCGTGTTGTATGAAGTCTGAACCCATCCTGTGCCAAACAAGCCAGAATCAATAACATCTTGTTCAGCCACAATAACTTGTGTGACTATGTTGTTTTCTATTTTTGCAAAATGACTCATGTTGTTCCTCAGAATGTAATTGAACCTGAAGAAGTCCATTTGTAAATTCTGTAACCGCCAGCAACAGTAATTGTTGGTGAGCCAGTTGTTGCAGAAGCTGCGTCAAAAGTGTCAGCGTAGCGAATAATCACAATACCTGATCCACCTTCAGTTCCACCAGAATGTCCACCACCACCGCCACCACCTAAATTGTTTGTTCCTCCTGTTCCAGCATTGTTGTAAGCACCACCAGCACCGCCACCGCCAGAACCACCATCACCAGGAGTTTTACTAAATGTGCTACCGCCACCACCGCCAGCGTACGTTACAGACGCCCCAGAAATAGAAGAAGCCGTGCCATTGCCGCCCTTACCCCCCGCAGAGAGTTGACCTGCTTGACCTGCTTGGCTTGCTCCACCGCCACCGCCAGCTTGTAGATTATCATCATCTGAATTGTGAGCACGACCTGCACCACCATTTGTGCCTTGAGCTGGTGATGTTGATGGAGTATTTCCTGTGCCACCAGCACCGCCTGGATTTGCTCCACTTGACCAAACATTACCACCACCGCCAGAGCCACCACTTCCACCAGCGGCAGAAGATGATTGAGTTACAGTCGTTGCGCCATATCCACCGCCCGCAGAAGTAATTGTGCTAAATACAGAGTTTGAGCCAGATGCACCAGATGCACCACCAGCACCAACAGTTACTGTAATTGGAGAACCAGAAGCTACAGAAAATCCAGACGCTGTTCTAAAACCACCAGCACCGCCACCGCCACCGCCATAGCCAGAAGTACCAGCTCCACCACCGCCACCGCCAGCTACAACAAGATATTCAACAGTAGATGTGACTCCACCTGCAAAACTTCTTTGGTTTTGAAAGACAGCTTGTAAAGCACCACTCATGTCAAACCACTCCCTGAGATTAGCCATTCAGTTGATGTAATTTTTATTGCTGTTGCAGACCCATACCGAGCCAATGTTCGTGAGCCTGTTGTTCCTGCTGGGGATAAAGTCAATGTGTCTGTGGTGATGGAAATCGTGACGTTTGCCACGGCCATGTTTATAAAGGTAATAGCTGTACCGATTGGATAGGCTACAGAGCTATTGGCAGGGATCGTGAATGTCCGAGCGTTGTTGTCACCAACTGGGTGAAAGATATGTTTACCAGCATCAGCAAGAACTAATGTGTAAGCAGCGGATTGGCTGTTCTGTGGAATGTTTCTAAATCCAACAGAATCTGTGCCATCAACAGTACAGTTACTTAAATTTCCAGATGTAGGAGTTCCTAATAAAGGAGTTACAAGTGTTGGACTTGTAGCAAATACATTTGCACCACTACCAGTTTCATCTGTTAAAGCAGCAGCTAAATTGGCGCTTGATGGAGTTGCCAAGAAAGTGGCTATATTAGTTCCAAGTCCTGACACACCTGTTGAAATAGGCAAACCAGTTGCATTAGTTAATGTTCCTGAAGATGGTGTACCCAATGCGCCACCAGGGGCTACATAATCTGTACCCGCAGTAGCAGCAGATAATGCCGTTCCATTGCCTTTTAAAACACCCGTTATAGATGTTGACAAAGTAATAGCTGGAGTTGTTGTCGAATTGGCTACTGTTCCTGCCAAACCATTAGCCGAAACAACAGAAACACTTGTAACTGTTCCACTTCCAGAAGGTGAAGCCCATGTACCATCGCCTCGCCAAAATGTTGAAGATGATGCTGAAGTTCCTGAATTTAGATTGGTAACAGGAAGATTACCTGTTACACCAGTAGATAAAGGCAAGCCAGTTGCGTTTGTCAATGTGGCGCTAGTAGGTGTTCCAAGAATAGGAGTAACAAGAGTAGGTGAGGTAGCAAATACAGCAGAGCCTGTTCCTGTTTCATCAGTCAATGCACCCAAAAGGTTAGCAGAACTAAATGAACCTAGTGAGGTTGCATTTCCTACAGAAGTAATTGCACCAGTTAAGTTAGCATTTGTTGTTACATTACCTGCCGTCAAACCAGAGGCAGTACCCGTGATATTTGTGCCTACTAAAGCGGATGGAGTTCCTAAAGCAGGAGTCACCAGAGTGGGACTATTGGCAAACACCAACGCACCAGTTCCTGTTTCATCAGATACAGCCGCAAGTAAATTAGCAGATGATGGAGTCCCTAAGAACGTAGCTACACCAGTACCAAATGAAGTAATGCCCGTACCACCATTTGCTACAGGAAGAGTTCCTGTAACGCCAGTAGTCAATGGCAATCCTGTTAGGTTGGTAGCCGTACCAGAAGCAGGAGTTCCCAATGCGGGAGTCACTAGAGTAGGACTGTTTGACAACACTACTGAGCCTGTGCCAGTAGATGAAGTTACACCTGTACCACCATTAGCAACTGCTAGAGTTCCTGTGATGTCAGAAGTAGATAGAGTTACTGCATCCCAAGAAGCATTAGTGCCATCAGTCTGAAGGTACTTGTTTGCGTTACTTGTTTGGCTAGG
>Ga0315907_10006560_pt1 | contig 12311 bp, 15 predicted proteins | sample LakEriMetagenome_3_FD_203525 | JGI IMG/M metagenome (GOLD analysis project Ga0315907, IMG submission 203525) | Freshwater fungal communities from buoy surface, Lake Erie, Ohio, United States - Buoy 12 MA123 | ecosystem: Environmental > Aquatic > Freshwater > Lake > Lake biofilm | place: USA...
GCCACTTGCAGTTCAGGATTCTCTTGGGACATCTGGTCTAGAGTCTCCTCGATGCGTGTGGGGGCTTCAAAAAAAATGTGAGTGCCGTAGCTCAATTCTTTCCAGAGAGTCGCCTTCTTCAAGGCTTCACGAGGTAAAAACCCTTGAAAGTTAAACGGTATGGGAGGAAGTCCTGAAAGCTCCAAGGCCATGATGGGTGAGCTGACCCCAGAGTAGGAGTCCACCTCAAGTCCAGCTTCATAGGCCGCTTTTAAAAGAGGATAGGCCGGATCTGAAACAATCGGACTCCCCGCCTCCGACGCTAGATAAAGAGTGCGACCCTGAGCCAGATCAATAAGCTTTTTAATTTGAATGTCTTCAGATTGATCATGAAGTGAATAAATTTGTTTACCAGTTAAGGAGATGCCTAGATGGTTCAGCAGATCCTTAAATACCCGAGTGTCTTCCACGGCAAAGGTCTCACCTTTTTGCAAGGCCTCAAGAACACGAGGAGTTAAATCTCCAAGGTTTCCAATCGGAGTGTTAAGTAGAATGATTTTTCCCACGTTCGGCCCTTTGAGCATACATGTTAATATCTATTGAAAAGGGCAACCACCAAGGAGAAACCCCCATGAGTATGAAGGCCAACGTTCTTAGAGATGCCAATGGAAATATTATCGTTCATATGCAAGGGGATTTAAACTATGATCATAGTTACCCTCTCAGAAATGAACTTCAACAAATCGTTAATAACAACCCTAATACAAAAATCACTCTCGATTTAGGGGCCATCGATTTTGTAGGTTCATCAGGTATCTGCCACTTTGTTGAAACTCTTAAAATCATGAAAGAAAAACAAAATCACAACATTAACATCTCAAATGTTAAACCAGAGTTTTTAAAAATTTTTAAACTCTACTCTCTCAATGAAGCAGACTATGTTGCTGAGCTTATGAATTTTGATAATGATGAAACAGAAAATTTAAGTTCAAGATTTGCGAATAGAGATCAAACTTTCGAAAACTAGTTATCTTTAAGGGTGCCGCAAGGCACCCTTTTTTTTTGCTTAAAAATTATATTGAAAAAGATTCATGTGAACTGGAGGCATGGTGTTGCGTCTTTTTTGAGACTGAAAAGTGAAAGACTGATTATGGACATGCTCTTGAATCACTTCAAAGCGATCAAAAAATCCACCTTTACCAGAAGATCCACCATCATCAGTTCCCCCACCTTCACCAGCATCATAACCATCTCCATAAATGTCGGTCGATTCTTGATAGGGAGAAGAATTGTCATCATAGGTCCCAGCTTGCTTTTGATAGTGAGATATGAGGACATAGGAGCCGAAGATAATACCTGCATATAAACCTAGTGATGCACCTTGAGCAATGGCGCGAGAAGAATTCCCAAAGGCCATTGTGGCAAAACCTAAAAGCGCCCCACCGGCCGCACCATAAGTCGCCATGGTCATAAAAGCTTTTGCCTTCACAGGCATCTCGGCCCTGGAAACCGAGGGCCTAAGTAAAGTCATAGAGAAAATAAAAACAAAAGCAAAACTCAAAAATTTATTCATATAAGACTAGGTTAATGAATCTCAGGAATTTTTGCAAAAACAATCACTTTCCGACCAAAGCAGTAAACTTTAGGCGGGCCCCAAGAAGCCCCGAAATAAATCTCCCAGACGCTAAAAGTCTTAATTTCTGGCCCTTTTGAGCTGATTCAATGCCTAGAAGAGAGCTTTTTACTTCTCCGATTTCAATAATTCGGCCGTATTTATCCTTGGATATTTTAACCAGATCAAGCTGTCCTAAATTTCTTATTCTAAGTAATGCAGGAGAAATCAAAATCGGAATTGAAGAGGACGAGTGAAATTGAACAGAATGAAAAATTTCTAAAGACTCACCCCTACTGGGCGATGAATTCTTTAACACCTTTGAATGTCTTCCTATGGATGGGTGTTGGCCCAAATTTCTTGATGGCCTCTTTGTGGACTTTTGTTGGGTAACCGAAGTGTGTGTTAAATCCATAAGCAGGATAAATCTCATGCAGCTCAGACATGTAGAGATCTCTTTTCTCCTTGGCGATGATAGAAGCAAGACCTATGAGTAAAGATTTACTATCTCCCTTAACAATAGGTATCTCAGTGAAAGGAGAGCTTATGTTATCCCATTTGAATTTTTTATGACCGTCTATTAAAACCGTTGTTTTAATTTTTTTCTGATGTGAAAGAAAGAGACTCGCCTCTTTCATTCCACGTAAACTTGCCCATAAAATATTTTCGTCATCAATTATTTCAGCTGACATTTCCCAAGTGACATATTCACATTCAGTCTCAGCGACAATCATTTTTCCCTTAGTCCTAAAATCTAATGACTGAATTTCTAGACTCTTTAAAATCTGTACTCTTTTCTTTGATGAAATCTTTTTTGAATCATTAATCTCAGCTTTTTTTAAACTTTTTAAAAAATAAGTTAAGTGATCACGGTCTTTTATTAAAATTCGTATGGCCCCAATAACAACTGGCCCCACAAGTGGACCCCTACCAACTTCATCGACGGCAATAATCTCCTGAGGAAAATCGGATATAAGTTTAAGTTCAATCAAGCGATCTACTCTCCCTCAGTCTTTTGTTTCATGTGAAATTCCTATAAAAAAAAAGGCTCCCTAAGGAGCCTCTTTTAAGTTTTTTCTCAATCTTGAGATTAATCTCGGTTGTAGTCAATAGCAACTCTTGCTGCCTTACCAGTTCTCTCACGAAGATAGTTGTGTTTAGCACGACGAGATTTACCTTTAGAGACAATCTTGACGGCTTCAACAGCTGGAGAATGGAAAGGGAAAACACGCTCTACACCCACGCCGTCAGACATCTTACGAACGCGGAAGTGACCATTCATTTGACCAGGGTTTTTCATGGCAATACATGTACCTTGGAAATTCTGGATACGAGTTTTTTCACCTTCTTTAATACGAACAGCTACTTCAACAGTGTCACCAGTTCTGAATGCAGGGAATGTTTTAGCATTTGGGTTTGCATAGTTCTTTTCAACAACATCAATCAAATTCATAACGTCCTCTCAATGACGAGCCTTCCATTCGCGCAACATGTGGCCAGAGGGAAGGGAAATAATAATGAGATCAGAGGCTTCAGGTCATTTTTAAACTCGTGATAATATCCGTCACAATTTTAAAAACTACAAATTGAGGCAATAAATCCCTAGAGTGAAGTAGATAAACGATTTAGGGGTGATTCGTCAAGGAAGATTAGGAACTTAGCGCAATTCCTTAAGGGCCATGGCCAACCGATCACAATAAATCGCCACAGCAGAGCGTACGGAAAGATGATTGTAGCCATCCGATGCAATGCCAAAAATTGGCTCAAGGCGAAAATCGGCAGCATCAGTGACAGATTGTGTGAGCCCCCAACCTGTTCCAAACAAAAGGAGCATGGGTCTATTTTCAATTTTTAGCTTTTGGATGAGATCTTTTTCTTTTCCCTCATACTGAGAGAAATTGGCCCCCGTCACAACAACATAAGGTTGAATTCCTTCAATCTTTTTTATCTCTTCAATGGCATCTGCAATGAGGTCAACAACTGTCGCTTCTGATAAGGCTTCTTTTCGATCAGGATTATAAATGAGACCGTTATCCGATTCCCAAAATCCTAAGATCTTTTTCACCATTGTCTGCTGGCTTTTAATCGGGGTGATAAGAAAATATTTTTTAAATCCAAAAGTTCGAGCTGATCGAGAAATATCATGGATATCAAGATTAGTGACAGATGTGGTAATTTCCTGACCATCTTTAGAACGAATAGGCCCATGCACAAGACCAATATAAAAATTCGGGATTGTTTTCATGCTTTTTTATAAGCGATCAGCAAAGGACCTGACAATCTACTTTATGCCCCAGTTTTCATAAATTTTACTACGACGAAAATGGTCCCTATAGACACAGGCACGATCATTAAAATCCTTATTAAAATCTGAACTGCCTAAAGTAACAGATTCTGGGCCGCCAGGGATCACAGCATTGAACTTCAAACCATGACAAAGAGCTTGATCAATTTTTTTATTCAAATCAGGAATCGCCAGGAGTAAGAAACAGATCTCCGTTCGAGCATAACGCTTAGAATTTTTAACCGTACCTGTCGCTTTATCCTCATCATTTTTCAAATCTTTGAGAAGTTTTGAAAGATTTTTTCCAAAAATATCACTGAAAGCATTGAGATTAGAGATCGTAATCGGCTGAGCACGATTAATGTCTGCTTTAATAAGAGCGAGGTTATCCGTTCCAGACATGCGAGAAAGAGTTTCCGTAAATCTTTCAGCGGCCAGAAGTTGGGCCACCAGGACTTGATCCTCTGGTTTTGACTGCTCGATAAGCTCAATCAGCGCCAGACGAATAATCATATCCAAACGAGATTGAATAACGACTGTCCCATATTTCAGCTGGGTGATTTCAAAAATTTGCTCGACCGGTGATTGCGCCAGATTTGTATCCTCTGCAAGAACAGCATTTTGAATAATGTCATAGACCGCTGACAAATTCGTAATCGTCCCTTGGTAAAGTCGCTCAAAGGGTGCATTGTTCTGTTGAGGAGGATTAAGCTTTAAAAACTCAATAATATTTTTCAGGCTATCCATTGGTGAAAGCTTCCAGCGGTTACCAGAACGCTCATAGGCACTTGAGAGGGTTTGAAGGACATCAGGCTGTAACACTTGAGTGAGTTCTTGATTGACTCGTATTCTGGTTTTTTGAATCCACTCAAGATATCTTTCTTTGACAAGATCTAGAGTCGGATTAAAACCTGCCGGTTTTGACCAGGCATTAAAGTCTAAATAATTCCCCTGGTTATTTCTAATAGAGTTATCGTCGGCCAGACCTATAAGAAAATAAGGCGTGTAACCAACACTGATCACATCATAAAGAGGGTTTTTAATATTGTTAGGGGCCACTGAGGGAATCAACGTAATCACTAAGCTTCTCAAAAAGATCCAGCGATCGTTGGCATCTTCATAAGTATTATAAAGAGCCCTGTTCTCCTCAATAAGACCAATACCATTGGCCTCTAAAGAACGGAGAACTGCATCTCTTTGGAAGACAAGACTTTGCCTAGAGGCATCTGAAGTCGTCGTAGGGGTCACCCCTGCCCTGACTTTAGTAAGCCACTCTAAGAGCACAGGAATCTCACGATCATTAAGTCTAATCGCAGAAGAAAGACCAGAATTTTCAATAGGCCGAGTTCTAAAATTCGCTTTAAAATTTAAAAAAGATTCAGCATCCTTCATCTGGCACCAACGCTCAGACATAGTCTCAAGCGCACACTTATAGGCTTCGAATGCTATCGAGTTATTAGAAATTTTTCTAATCTTTCTATAACTCATCGTTTGTCTCAACCCCTCTATCGTCTGGCCCATGAAAGCAGATCCGGCACTCAAACCTATTCCAAGGGCAGGATTTACTGTCGCGACTGTTGCTCCAATAGAACTCACAATAGATGTCACTGATTTTAAAAGATGCGCATTTTTACTAAGGCAAGCCTGATTAGAAACAATCTGTTTAAATGAAGAGTTTGCCGTTTGAACAATCCCCATGAGAAGTTCAGATTTATCAGGTGTGTTGAGAAGATTTTGAGAAATCAAATTCCCATTCAGTGCAGCTCTTTCAAGCTGAAGTGAACGTAATTTCGAATTAATATCACTCATGATACTCATATCACTTGTCTGTGATAACTGAAGCATGAGCTCTTGTTCTTTAGAGTTTAAAACAGAAATTTGGACCTGAGTTGAGTTAAGACTCTGAACACTCTGAAGTTGCTGACCGAGTAATTCAAGCTGAGTGATACTTCCAGAAAGGGCACGGCAATCAGGATCTTGAGCAATAGAGCGCAAACTTTCTATAAGGGCCCTAGAATCGGCCAGGGCACTGCGGGTCCACTCGCCTTGAGTTCGACAATTGGCCGAGAAATATCCTAAGAGCTCCTGCCCTGGAACGTTTTCAGCGAGAACTGGACTCACCCAAAGAAATGCTAAAAGAAGAAAACTACGCATGGAGGCTTGTGTACCACGTGGGCCAATCCCAAGCTTCACATTTATTTGGCCTCAGGTAAATTTTACAAGTGAATAATCAAGAACTTGCCCATTTTGCAGCAAAAATGTTTAGGCCGGGGCCTAGGGCCACAGATCAGCTTATGTAGTAAACTAAACAAATGAAATTATTCCAATTAACAGTGCTTTTATCTCTATTTTCTTGCTCCAGCCCACCCCCTCTAAAAAAAGTTGCTTCAGTCGACATCAATAAATTTATGGGGCGCTGGTATGTGATTGCCAATATACCTACCTTCCTTGAAGAAGGTGCCCATAATGCGGTTGAAACTTACACTTGGGAAGAAAAAGAAAAGAGAATTGATGTCCTCTTTGAATTTAACCAGGATTCATTCACAGGCAAAAAGAAAAAATTGCCTCAAAAAGCATTCATCTATGACAATAAAACGAATGCTGAATGGCGAATTCAGATGTTCTGGCCTCTGAAATTCCCCTACTACATTATCGATCTGGCAGATGATTACTCTTACACCGTCATTGGAGTCCCGAATAGAAAATATTTATGGATTATGGCGAGGAATCCGTCTCTGGATGATTCGACTTATCAGCAAATTCTATCCAGGGTTAAACAACTTGATTATGACCTTCGTCTGATTCAGAAGGTGCCTCAGAAATGGTAGGGCTACTTTATTAAATCTGGACGAAATTTTTTGGTCATGGCAAGTTTCTGCTCTTCCTGCCATTGTTGAATTTTTTTATGATGACCCTCAAGAAGAACAGCAGGAACCTCTAGCCCATCAAACTCTCGAGGTTTTGTATACTGAGGATACTCTATCAGCCCATCTTCAAAAGAATCTGCTTCACTTGATAATTTATTACCTAAAACATGTGGTAAAAATCTGACTGCAGAGTCTAGCATGGCCATGATGGGAATCTCTCCACCAGTAAGAACGTAATCACCAACAGAAAAGTATCTATTTACATAAAGTGATAAAAATCTTTCATCAATTCCTTCGTAGCGGCCAGCAATGAAAACAATATCTTTAGATGATGAGGATAAATACTCTTGAGAAAATTCTCGAGCAACTTGTGAGTTCCATACCTGGCCCCGAGGGGAAGTATAGATAACTTCAAGGTCAGAGAGAGAACTATACTCTCCAGCTTCAAGTACACCCTTTAAAAGAGCATCTTTTAAAATATCTGCCCTCATAATCATTCCAGGGCCACCACCATAAGGAGTATCATCCACGCTCTTATACTTAGTGAGGGAATAATCTCTAATATTAACAAATTTAATTTCAAATTTAACTGCACCTTCCCTGTCACCCCTTAAGGCCGAGCCGGCCACACCGCACTCTAGAAAAGATTTAAACATTTCAGGGAAAAGAGTCAGAATCCAAATCCGCTTTTTCACTCTGTATACTCCGGCATAACCATCGTAATCGTTTTGTCTTCGGTATTAATTTTTGGAAAGAAAGCATCAACATATGGAAGTGTCATTCTTGATCCATCTCTTAATCGGACTTCAAAAAGGTATTGCATACCATTATCAGAAAATCCTTCTAGATGACCCAGCTTTTCTCCCTCGAGACTTATAATATCCCAATCGACGAGATCGACTAAATAGACTTCATTATCATCGGTATCAGGAAATTCATCACGAGGAACTCGAATTTCAAAAGGCAGCAGTTTCTCCAGATGAGTCCGATCAACCACACCCTTAAACTGACAAATCACTTTATTACCAAACCGAAGTTTAATAATTTGCCAGGCCTCACCTTTAGGTGAAAGAGTGGATTTTTCATTCAAAGGGAATAAATGAACTGTCATTCCCTCATCAAGAACCGATTCATCATGGTTATCATTGAGAAGCCTTAATTCTACTTCTCCCTTAATTCCATGAGGGTGAAAGACATCGGCGATTTTAATTAATTTTGGTTCATTTTCAGGCATAAAATTAAAAGCCCCAGTTCCTATAGCTTGATAAAGCAAAGAACTGGGGCGACAAATATTTTTGGTTAAAATCTATTCTATAATTTCTAAAACAGATCTTTTTCTTAACTTGGTGGAGGCAGCATTTAAAATTGTTCTTAATGCTCTCGCCGTCCGCCCTTGCTTTCCAATGACTTTACCTAAATCTGATTTATCAACCTTGAGTTCAATAACTGTGGTCTGCTCACCTTCAATTTCGTTAACTTCTACATGCTCAGGCATATCCACTAACGCTTTTGAGACAAGTTCAATCAAAGTCTTAAGTTCACTGCTCATAACACCTGCTTTTTAGGGGTCATTTGGCCTTGGGTCAATAACCAAGAATTAGCAATATTATAACTTAATATTATTATTTTTGAGCAAAGTTCTTACAGTATCAGAAAGTTGGGCACCTTTAGTCATCCAAGACTTGATCCCTTCAACATTCACAAGTTTAATTGATTCCGCAGCCTTAGGATCGTATTGGCCTAATTTTTCAAGGAATTGGCCATCACGTGGGCTACGAGAATTTGTAGCTACGATTGTATAAACAGGACGGTTTTTGCGGCCGCCGCGGGCCATTCTAATTTTAACCATTTGGATATCTCCTCTAAAGTACACAAAAAAATTTTATGTTTTATATGCTAAGTAGCATTTAAAGTCAAACCGAAGACCAATAACCCCTCAGAAATACTTCTTACCAAACTGCCCTTTCTTTGAAGATTTAGGACTTTGCCCAAAAGGTTGTTGGGATTGAGGTGCTTGTCTAAAACCTTTGACTGGCCCCATTCCAGGAATTTGAGGGAGACCCCCACCCTTCATCATGCCCATCATCCCCACCATCATTTGACGCATCTGCTCAAATCTTTCCAAAAATTGATTCACATCTTGAACACTTTTACCGGAGCCAGCAGCAATTCTTTTTCTTCGTGAGGCATCAATCAAGGCCGTATTCTCTCTCTCTTTTTTAGTCATGGAATTGATCATGACTTTCATATTCTTCATCTCATTCTCAGCAGCACTGAGATCCCCCATCTGACGAAGGGCCCCACCCATGCCTGGAATCATTTTTAAAATGGAACCGAAAGACCCAAGTCGATTAATCGTTTCCATTTGTTTCACAAAATCATTTAAAGTAAATTTTCCCTTTTCTAGATTGGCCATCATGCCCATGGCATCGTCTTGATTGATCGCCTCTTCAGCTTTTTCAACTAAAGAAAGCACATCTCCCATATCCAGAATTCTTTTTGCTAAACGGTCTGGATGAAAAGGATCAAGATCCTTCATCTTTTCACCGACCGAGATAAACTTAATAGGAACACCGGTGACGTAACGAATAGAAAGGGCCGCTCCCCCTCTGGCATCAGAATCCATCTTTGATAAAATGACCCCAGTTAGGCCCACTTTTTCATGAAAAACTTTGGCCACGTTGACAGCTTCTTGACCCGTCATCGCATCAGCAACCATCAACACTTCAGGATTATCAAGAGACTTCCGTACATCTACAAGTTGCCCCATAAGCTCTTCATCAACTTGTAGTCGACCAGCAGTATCAATGATGGCAATTTGCTTATGCAGCTTTTTTGCTTCTGCCATACCATTTTTCACGATCTCAACTGCAGACTGAGAAAGATCAGAATCAAAATAATCAACACCTAAATTTCTAGCATGAGTGATGAGCTGATCTTTGGCAGCAGGTCGAAAGTTATCAGCAGGAATAAGATAAATATCTTTTTTATTTTTATTACGAAGATAGAGAGCAAGTTTTCCAGCAAAAGTCGTCTTACCAGCTCCGTTTAGACCCACAATTAAAATAGGCATCACAGGCGGGCGATTGACGTTTAGTCCCTCATTCTCTTTTCCCATGAGGTTAGCAAGCTCGTCGTGCATGATTTTTACAAACTGCTGCCCAGGCTCAACACCACGGAGAACTTTTTCACCCAATGCTTCGGCTTTTACTTTTTCAACGAATTCTTTGACGACTTTGAAATTAACATCCGCTTCAAGTAATGCTGTTTTTACAGCTTTTAGAGTTTCTTCTATGTTCTCTTCAGAAATTTTATTTTTTCCACGAAGGCTGCGAAAAGCATCGGAAAACTTTTCACTTAAATTATCAAACATGGTCCACTCCTAAATTTTAACCTGGCCAGCTTACACCAAAGCTTGAGATATGCGAAGTGTCGAAATTATTTTATGGATATTTGGGACTCAAGCCAGGCAAGCCCCTCTTCAGGAGTGGAGGCAATGAAATCCGCCCCGGCCTCGGCCAAAAGACTTTCACTGGAACTTTTATTCCAAATCGCCCCAATCGCCCGTGCCCCGTAATTCTTGGCCCCCATCATGTCCATGGCCGTATCCCCTATGACGTAAACCAAGTGCCGGGGAGCCCCATGAGTCAGCTCATAAAGACCTCGTGGCAAAGGCTTGGGAAACTCATCATCACTGGTATAGAGGGAGTGAAAAAGGTTATAAACTTGATTTTCTTTCAGGATTCGTACCGCAGACAACTGATCACGGGCCGTCCACACAGTTAAAATGCCTTTGCGAGAAAGAGAGAGAAGAATTTCTTTGATGCCAGGAAAAAGCTCGTAGCGACCTGAAGACGTATCTACCAGGGTGCCATCACAATCAAAAACAAAGTGAATGTCCATGAAGCTTAGTAACAGCGATAGACCGTGTCCTGACTAAGCATAAAGCGGGCAACAATCATTCCTGATTCAGCATAGGCCTTGATATATTTCAGAGTAACAAGTTCCTCCACATCATCAGCGACCGTTATCGAAAACCTGTAGATCTGAGAAGCTTCTTCAAGAGTAAGAGCTTCATCATTAACAGCTGACTCTGATAATCTTTTGATTAATGACTTGAAATCTCCACGGCTATTTTGGCTTAGTGAACGCATCTGATGATAAGGCACCTTGATTTCAACACCACGACCAGAGGCTTCGATATAAGAATCTGTGATTCTGAATATATAGTCACGAGTTTCACAGGTTTGGTCGGCAAAAACACTTAAAGAAATAAAGAAAGTGAAAAAAAAGAATTTGATCATAAATGAACCTCTATAAAATAGAATCCCAACATAGGACGTGGTTCTCTATTAGACAAGTCTTCTCAAGAAAAAAAAGGGGCCATTGCAAGATCAATATTGTTCGTTTAAATACGTAGCATGAAAGCATCACAACCTTTTAGTCCTGAACTTCTTGCTAAGATAGAGAAATTCCGTGCCTTAAACCATCCGATGAAATTAGGGAACGTGGATTTTTCCTCCCGGCTTTTATTGGCCCCCATGGCCGGGATTTGTAATTTGCCTTACCGCCTCTTGATGGAAGACTTAGGGGCCGGAGGCACCGTTTCAGAACTCATTTCCTGCCATGGCATTAACTATGGAAACCAGCGCACCCTGGAAATGCTCAAAATTGATCCACTAGAAAAAAATGTGGGGATTCAACTTTTTGGTGAAGATGCTGAGGCCATGGCCCGTGCCGCTCAAGTGGCGGAGAGTTTTGGCCCCAAATTTCTAGATATCAATATGGGTTGTCCGGTGAATAAAGTGGTCACTAAAGGCGGAGGCTCGGCCCTCATGCGAGACATCACGGCCTTGGCACCCTTGTTTGAAAAAGTCCGAGGTCAGATCAAAATTCCTCTTTCCATTAAAATCAGAACGGGCTGGGATGCCAATACTCTCAATGCCGCAGAAATCATCAAGATTGCCAAAGAAAGTGGGATTGAGTGGGTAGCGATTCATGGTCGCACCAGGACTCAGCAGTACACGGGTGTGGCCGATTGGAATTTTATCGAAAACCTCAACCAAGTGAAGTCCCTGCCGCTCATTGGAAATGGGGATCTTCATCATCCTTATGGTGTTTCTGAGCGCCTTCAGAAAACTGAATGTGACGCCCTGATGATTGCCCGAGGGGCCCTAAGAAATCCATTTATTTTTCTGGAGTCTTTAGACCCGGCGTACGCCTCTCAAAAAAGATCTATTTTTAATGGCCATGACTACTGGGAAGTGATTCAGCGGCTCTTTACCTACGTGACTGAGACTTTCCCTGAGGAGAGAACTTCCCTCGTGCAGCTGCGAAAACTGATTGTCTGGTTTGCGGCCGGCTTTCCCCATGCCGCGGCCTTCAGGTCTCAGGTGTTTGGCTGCCAAGTCCTGGCCGATACCATGAAACTCACCGAGGACTACTTTCAGTCACTGGGTGAAGCCCAAAAATTCATCAATTATGACGAAGTTTTCATGAGTTCGGGCCACGGTTAGCCCCATCGCTTGATTGAATTAATAAATTTCTAAATCTTTCGCCTGATTTTACC
>Ga0315907_10006564_pt1 | contig 12309 bp, 14 predicted proteins | sample LakEriMetagenome_3_FD_203525 | JGI IMG/M metagenome (GOLD analysis project Ga0315907, IMG submission 203525) | Freshwater fungal communities from buoy surface, Lake Erie, Ohio, United States - Buoy 12 MA123 | ecosystem: Environmental > Aquatic > Freshwater > Lake > Lake biofilm | place: USA...
GCAAGCGGAAGAAGGGAAAGAAACCAAAACACCGCCGCCAGCAGCCAAAGCCGAAACGAAAGCACAGGACCGGGCAGCAAAAGAACCACGACCGACACCGAAGTCAGCCGCCCGAAAAACACGAGCCGACCGCAAACACACACGCACGTCAGCGTCAACGCCAGCCGCACAGCCCACAAACGACTCGCCCGAAGACCGCGCCCGAAGGCACAAAACCGAGGACAAAACCGCAGGAGGCAACCCGCGAGAACCCGAAAAGCCAACCAAACCAGAACCAGTGAGAAGAGAGGAGAGAGAAGCAGGAACCACGAGAACCACCTGAGAAACTAGTAACTAGTATAAACTAAAAAGTGGAAAAAAGCAAGCAAAAAAGACAGGTAGTGAGCGCCGCAGGCGCGTAAAACTGGCAGCCCAAAACCAGCGCACGAAGAACCACGCCCAAAGCAGAAAGAAAAAACCACCGCAAAAAACTTGACACAACTTGCAGAATGCCTTTCACTCCTTCTTCTCTTTTCTTCTTCTCTTCTCCCAACTCAGAAAAAAGCGCCCCAAGCAAAAGATAAAGCAAAACTCGTCAAGTCCCAGAAAAAATGGCGGAGCCTCAATATAAATGGACTTGACGTTTTTGCTATCTTGTTGCTCAAGGCGCTTTTTTTCGGCAAACGTAGACAGATTCAGAGCCTAGACTTAGGCAGACGATCGCAGTATTGCGACGGGTTGAGCATAGCGGCGATTAAGCGAAAGAAAATAAAAGTTTAGTCAATTGTTTCTGGAGGCGGCGCGTTAGCAAGTTCTTTCGGATGAACAAAAACTTGCGATCGCGCTGCCGATCTTCCGTGCTTTTGTCATGGTGCGATTTTATTGGCGATCGCTTAGCGCTTAAATAGCTCTAAAATCGCACTATGACAGCACATCTAAACACGAAGTATCAATATGGATATGGGTAGCAACCTAGTCGAGAGAGTGCAGCGAAGAGAGAGAAGAGCAGTGTAGTGGAGTTGCTTCACCGCCTAACTATGCGATCGCAGACAACTTTTGCTGTTGACAAGGTGACGCGACGTAACGAAACAAACGAAGCGATCGCAGCAAACGAATGGACGGCAACATTAAAGACTGGTGGTAGTGAAGGCGGATGTAGTGAGGCTACGAACGAAATCGGCTGTAACGACACATTGCAACAGATTAAAGACTGAGTCCGAATATGGGTACAAAGCTTTTTCATTTACAAGTCACTCCGCGATAGTGAATGCAGCGTACTGGCGGCGACCTCGAAAACTTTACGGAGCTAGGTGAAGGGTGGCTCTGTAGGAACGGAGGAGACACGCTGAACCGTAGCGCAGTTAGTTTTTCGTGTCGCTGACTGCTAGCGAAATGAACGGTGCGCTAGCAATCGCCCTATTCTTCCTCTTGGTTTTGACTGAAAATATTTACACCTGAGCGATCGCCTATCAACTTCCACTAGAACTATTATTTTAATTCTCCACTAGAACGATGATCGAGACTAAACAATCGGATATCAGCGAACCTATCCCCCGCAAATCCGCGAAACCAAAGAACTATCTGAGACTTTTGTTTATTCCTGTGGCGATCGCAACCATAGGCATATTTCTATATTGCATTTGGAATATTTTGCCTTGGTTTATAGTCATGGTTTTGGTGGGACCAGTCGCAGGCTATTCAATTTTGCAACTCGTGAAATTTATCACTGAATAAAAAAACGATCGCTGTTTGCGGACAGGCGATCGTTTCTAAATGTGATGGGGATAATTTACTTGCTTAGTAGATCCTTTACATTAATATCGCCTATGGACAACCCTCTAAGCAACCCATCAATGACAGCATTATCAATCTCCTCGATCGCGCCATTGTCGATCATCTGATCTGCGATCGCTCCACCGATTCTTTTTGTCAATCCCGCATAGCGGCCACCTTCACCAATTGGACTCCTTACCTCATAACTATTAACTTCGTGTCCCGTTCTAGTGGAAGTCTGTTCAACTTCCGAATAATTCAACTCTGCACGATCAACGGCGATCACTTCAGAAGTCCTTCTTGCTAGTTGACCCGCCCGAAATTCTTTAGCCCGATCAGTATTTACAAACTCAGAAATCTTATCTAGCCCCTCCTGAGTCCAGACCGTTTCGCCATCAGGATTATTGTTTTCCCAAAGTCCATCAAGCTCCTCCGCTTTACGAGACTTTATTTGCCTCACCGTTGTGGGTTTAATTCCTAGAATTTCTGCTACCTCACGATTGCTATAAAACTTAGGCATAGTAATGATTTGAGATGTCATGGATCGCACTCCGTTACAGAATTATCGACTTAGGATCGCATAACGTTACAGGCTAAGCAATAGATGGATCGCAATGCGTTACAGTTTGAGTTTTGCACTTTATCACTGCTCTTGCGAATCGAACCCCCTGTAGTCGTTTAGGTAGCAATGGATGCTTGCAGGTAGGGGGTTCGATTCGCTTCGAGGCAGGATGTAGCACTAGGTTTTCCCGCTTGAGGTGAAGCATTCGCTTCACGAGGGATCTCTGTACCGCGCCCCGTTGGTGAGTTGCGGCTTCAGTTCATGATTGCTGCTTCGTAGTTTACTAGCCTGTGTGAATCTTCGATTCACACACGGCGCAAGATTTGCTGCTAAAGCAATTAGTTGTTCATCCTGCTAGATATTGTCTCTGTGTGCCATTGAGACAGTCGGTTAATTTGCTTCAAAGGACTGAGTATCAGCAAACTTAACCGACCGTCTCAACTACCGCTAATCTTTAATGTTGCCGTCCATGAGGCTGGTCTAGGGGCGAGAAAAGCTGATCAACTAATCCAAATATCTCCGCCGCCTCTAGACCAGCCACAACGACTGAGTTACTAAAACCAACTGTAAATATTTACACCTATCGTTTAGCCTTTCGATACTCCCAAGGCTTCTCATAATCGCCTGACCACACACCTAACTTCTTATCTTTAGCAAAATCTTCCGCACTTGCGATCGCCTCGCGACTCGGACAACTGCTTGAATATTGTTTGTAGTGGTAAGCCATACCTGACTTGACCATCTCAATATTTACATTGTGAGCATACTCATCATCACCAACCTTGACGCTGACCTCGGCAACTGTGCGATCGTATTTGTCTTTCTCCATAGGACGGACAATAACTTGTTTATTCTCAACCAATTTTGATAATAAAGCCTTAGACTCTGCGCCCAAAGGCTGTCTAGATTCAGGTGCATCTATTCCACAAAATCGTAATTTAAGCTTTTCCCCATCACAATCAACGGCGATCGTATCGCCATCACTGACCTTGGTAGTTTGACAAATTTTATACTGTGTATCCTCCGACCTGATTGGACGGGCGATCGCTGCTTCATTACCTTCATAGGATGGTCTTTTGCTAATTTCTTGTTCATTGCGTTGGTACATAAAGAATGCGATCGCAGCCGCAATTATTGAAATCTCGATAGCAGTATCAAAAATCTTCCGCATATTTCACCAATAAAAATAGCTGAAACCATTGCATAAGCATAGGTAACAGCTATTATAAATTTAATAATATTTTCGCCTCAGATCTTTATATATAAATTTGTGAGGCTAAACAAGTGAAGCGTTTAATTAAATTTGGTTCGGTCGGTTTGGTGATTGCAGGGGCGATCTCGATCGGGGGTGAGGCATTTGCCCAATTGCCTACATTATTTAGAGTGGAAAAACCTACTCCTACAGGTATAAGGGCTAGCTATTTTATAAAGTCTACTCCTCGGACACAAGTCGAAGTAGAGCTTAGTGGCGGCGTATCCACAAAAACTTTACCTGTAAGATCGAACGCTTGCGGCATTGCAGTTCTATCTTCAGCAACTAAATATAACGGTTTAACCTTGGTATCTGAAGCAGGATCTTTTCAGCCTGAAACTATCCTCGCAGGTGCTGCGGTTTTGGTTCCTGAATGTTTGCCTAATGGACAGCTAGCTACTCCTCTTCCCTCTGGATCTGGCTCAATTATAAATGGGGGAAGCGGGCGCATTATATTGGTTGGTCTAACGCCAGATAGAGTACGCGATGTTACCTATTCCTCGCCTAATGTAAGCAAGAAATTTGTGTCAACCGATGCATGTGGAATTGGATCGCTCACATCAAGCTCATCTGGTTTTACCCAAGTCAATCTTAGTGGCGTTACTACGGCTCTATCCGCCTTGCCATTACAGAATTTTCTTTGCAGGAGTGGCGTTGTTTTCTCAAAATCGCTTACGGCTCCTCTTCCCGTTACAGCTACTGCCAACGGTAAATCTGTATCTGTCTCTGGATTGCCTCCTTTGCAGCCTTATCCTTTCACTGTTGTTGGCGGCTCTGTTACGAGATCGGCAACTACCGATCGCTGCGGTGGACTGACGCTAGGGACTGCTTCTAATCCTCTGACTGGAACAATTCAAATTAAAGGAGTCAGCTTTGACACTACGACCGTAGGATCTGGGGCTAAGCCTAATTGTGTGCTGAATAGCAACGGCTCTTATAGTTATCAAAGCTCTCCTAGTAATGTGAGGCTTTCTAATGGGCAGCTATATATCTATCAAATCCCTGGACTGTCGCTTGAGTCTCGCGAAATTGTGCCAGTTACTTCTGGAGCTAATAGAGTTGTAAATCAAACCGCAAATTCATGTGGCATTGCTACTTACAAATCTTCCAATCTTTTACCAACGAGTCTGATTTCGCTGAATAACGCAGCAGCAGTTGAAGTATCTACTTTTCCTATAGCCGAGACTCCCGTTTGTAGAGATGGCGACATCTTACAGGCTGAATAATCACTCAGAACCTTTAACTAATCGCTGAATACGGAGCGCTTGTGATCGCAGCCTAGTTTTTAACTGGGCTGCGATTATTTTTTTTCTGTCATGCTCATTCAATCTGGCAATTTGCTCAGTGGTTGTCCCTTCCCCCAACCTGTAAGAAATCTCAATTAATTTTGCTCTGACCTCTTCCCGACGCACAATTGTTGACTGCAAATCTGACTCATCTTTGATTTGCTCAAAAGTAATTACAGCATCGGTTACTTTGCCCTTGATAGCGATCGCAATCTCAGCCTTAGTTTTTTCGAGTTGGGCTAATTTGATAGCAAGATCGGCATTAGCTTGATTGTTTCTCGTCTGGTTAGCGTCAGACGTTGCTCGTCCACTAATGATTGTGGGCAGTGCCTCAAACAATAATCTCGACTCTAAAGATGTGCGAATTTCACCAAATGCAAGTGGTCTAGAATTTTGCAACAGGATTGGGGCGATCGCAGATACCCATGGTGTAATCGTCTCGGCAAAGCTCCCCTCTCCCTGCACTTTAGCCAATTTCACAGCATCAGAACTACTAGCAATTTGCACGTCGATCGCTCGTAACTCTGGACTATTAGCGATCGCAAGAGCCTCTAACTGCTTGATGCATTCAGGTGTTGAATCTAGGCAAGGTAGATCACCCTTCAGCATTTCAAACTGCTCCGATGTCTCGCGATTTTCCAGTTTTTCATCTAATCCCGATCCATCACTTCCATCGTCAATGTTTTCCCTTGGACCAGGCGCTACCCTAGTAGTTGGCAATTTTCCACTAGAACTATTTGGCTTAGGAGCGTTTACGCCTGACTTATCGACTGGGCGATCGATAGTAATTACAGGATTACCCTTAGAATCTCGCTCTAACTTAATTTGATTTGGTGAAGGATTCTTAATTAAAGGGCTTACCAGTTTCGCGCCCGTTGGACTTGGGAGCTTCGTTTCTTTGGCTGTTTGAGCGTTTGCGATCGCTGGTGATAGCAAGAAGTAACTCAACATCAATTTGATTGTTAATTTGTTTAACAAATCGAATCCGCCTAACTTCTGAGTCATATTGCGCCCTCACCGTACTAATCTCTTTAAGTTTGTCGTCAACCATTGCAACTTTAGATTTAAGTTCACTAATCCTAAATTGCCGATCTTGTTCAGATTTTTCCCACTCTGCAAGAGCCTTGGAATATTCAAGTTGAGTTTTGTTAGCCTCCAAAGCTGCCCGAATATTTGCCTGTTCGGTTTCATATTCCTTAAGCGATCGATTGCTTTTAGCAGTCTCAAATCTACCTAGTTGCAATTGCAATAAAGCCTGTTCTTTGGCAAGCTCAGATTTAAGTTGTTGCAGTTTTTCCTGCTCATGCTCATTCACCCCACTCGGTAAGTCCTTGGCATCAAGAGTCTGAATTAAATCAAGTTTTCTTTGCTGCAAAGTTACTTTCTGCTCGGCATTTTTTACCTTAATGCGCTGAAAATCCACCTCACTCTCAAACTCAGCAAAATTTTGCTCTGGTAATTGTGCAGGCTTACGAACTGCGATCGGCTCAATTGGTTTAGGAGATTCCAAAGATAGCCGCTTAATTGTTGCCAAATAATCAGCGCGTTGCGCTTCAAGCCTTCGTCGCTCGTCATCGCGATCGCTGATAACAGCACCCTCTTTCAGGATGTCGCCTTGCTTAATTTTTAAGTCCCTTGGGTCACTAAGAGTTAGGTTAATCCGCAGTATTCGGGGTTGCGATGCTTGCGTGGTTACTTTGTTTGATTCAGATTGTGCGATCGCATTAGGAAGCGGTACTTTTCCACCGATCCAAAAACCAAAACTTCCGCCGATCCAAATTACCAAAGCACTAATTACCAAGCGATCGCGCCGTGCCTTACGTTTACCCTCACGATGAGATCGTAATGTTGCCAGTGCCGAAGATTCGATCCTCTCGCTTGCACCACTTTCGATCATCTTCTGTGCGATCGCCTGTCCTAGTATCTCTGGAAGATTGTCGTATCGACTGTTCATCACTGCGTACCTTTAAAATAATTTTGCCGTCGAGAATAAAATTGTCTGAGATTGGCTCTAGATTTTGCTTTGTAGCATTTAGGATTTCAATACTCCCCCCCGAAAGTCGAAAAACATTAAATTTTTTTTGTTCTAGTGGCAATCGTAAATTTTCAACGTTATCGACTAACAAACTGCCTGTTAAGTAGGCATTGTCAGGCACAGATAAAAGCCATTCAGAAACAAATTGATCTTTAGGGCTAACTTCGATCGCCTGTATATCGATCTTAGTCCCAAGCCTAGTTTCTACGCTAGTAGCCCGAATCTGGGAGGCTTCATTGTTTCCTATTTGGTAAAGATCGCCGCTTGCATCCTTGCCAATTACTGAAGCTTCATTAGCCGTAATTACTTTATATTCCCGATCATCGATCTTTTCTGAGGTGAAAACATTTACACCCGTAACTTTGACAAATACTTGATGTGTTGCCCCAGACTTTTTGAAAATATCCGCAGCAGTTTGGGCGCTTCGGAAAAATGATCGCTCGAACATTTCAGTAAGTCCACCATTGCTAATGAACTGCACTGAAATGATTAGTAAGGCGATCGCAATTCCAAGTACCCAGTATTCGCCATTTGAACCAGTTCTAAGCCTTGCCTTGGGATTTCTGGGAATAACTAGTCTTGCTGTGCTTGGGTAAAATGCAGCCACTCCCGATGTAGTGAAACTGTCGCTAAACCATCCGAAAAAATAGCCAATGCTCACGGCTGCCCATATCTGCCACGAAAACCACAGTGCAAGTGGTGAAGCGATCGCCATAATTGCAAATGTTGCTACGAAACTATGAGTTATAGACCTGTGGCTAAATTTCTCTTCTAGATACTTTGCAATTGGATATAAAGTTAAGCCTGTATATGATTTTGTGCTATCAACATCAGGCAATTGCGACGATACCGCAGCGATCGAAAGTAAAAGCGGGTCAGCCGTACCAATTATTAATGATGCCGCCGTTGTTGCGATCGCAGCATGGGTCACTGACAACATTGTTTAGCCTCCGTAATAGTCATAATTTCACCATCCTCAGTAATCGGTTCTAGCAGAAAGTCTTCAGGATCGTAATCTGGTAGAGCCGCCACATATTTAACCTGAGTAGTTGAGTAATAAACTGCGCGATCGCATTGATTAACGTACAGGTTTACCCATTGCTCTGGGCTAAATAAGTGGGATTCATCGCCATAAATATCTTTGATACTCATGATTCAATCCTTGATTTATTTCTCATGTTTGCTCGCATCAAAACGAGACGAATCGATATTGCAGTCACTGTTGCAATCCCACCGATTATGTACAAACTGCGATCGCCTAAGCCAAGTCCAATAAGTCGGACTATGCCAAGCATTGACAAACCTGCAATTAAAAACGGTGTACCGTCGATATAGTCCACGCGATCGCCTTCGTCATCTGTCCCCAAATCCAAAGATAATTCACGCACAACTCGACGAGCTAAGAAAGGATTGCCCCCACACCGCTGCTCTAATTCGGCAATTTTTGAAGCTGGCAACTTTAAGCCAATTTCCTCAGCTTCCTCCAGCATGATTGCTCTAATTTCTTGCGATGCCATTGACTGGATAGCTATCCTTGGCATTTTTAAAAATAAATCCTTGCGTGGTGGCTGGACTGCTAATACAAGTAACAAGGCGCGATCGCTTAGGCAATCCTGCAACCAATAGCGGAATGAGTTCGGGTAACGGTGGGCATTGTCACAAATCAATAATGTGTGATTTTGGGTTAGAGCTTGTCCTATCTCTTCACGAAGTTCATCGGCGGTATAGGGTCGAGGCTTTTTGCCTGAATCATCGTAAGTTTCTAAGCTAAGTTGATCGCAAATATCAATCAAAGTATTTTTAGCGCTGCCGCTATATTCTGCGATTGCCACTTTCCATCCCCTAGAACGAAATGCTGATCTCACACCATCAGCGATCGCTGATTTACCAGATCCTTCATCACCAATAATCAATAAACTTTGGTTTGTTTCTACTGAGGCGATCGCTTGGTTAATTTCTGCCTGTCGAAAATTTTCCATTCACATTTAACTCTTGCTCAATTAATTGATTTTCGGATTCGCTTCGTATATCGTATCGTCTATCAATTTCGGCATTAATAAACCTGACACCCGTTGGGTATTGCATTTTCATGCGCCTTTGACACTCTCGGAATATATCCAAGAAATTGGTCGAGCAGGTCGGGATGACAAACCTGCGGAGGCTTTGATGTTAGTCAGTGAACCGACTGGGCTACTTGATGATAGTGATCGACAAAGAGTAGATTTTTTCTTACAGCAACAACAAAAACTACTACAACAATCTCTAGCTATTTTGCCCAAACTACCACGCCAAGGTAATTTTGCTGAAGTAGCCAAGTTATATCCCGATGCTGCGATCGCTCTGGGGTTATTGCATCGTTCAGGCAATCTCACATGGCATACGCCATTTGTTTATGAGATTCATCGCTTGCCTAACCAACAACAACTAAAACAACAATCTGGGGATCAGCGTGCGATCGCTCAAATGCAAGCTTTTATTCATACGAGAGGCGATCGCTGGAAATTTTTACTCAATACCTTTGGTTTTGAAGAATAAGCTAAGTCCCTGCTAATATTTAAGTATTAACTTAATTTTTCTTAACAACAGGGAAATAATACGTGTCGTCTACGACTATTCATCGGATCAATCTCGACAACCCACTTACCGATACATCTTCGACATCTCAAACTGAGCTTCCGTTTACTTTTCAAGATGTAAAAGCTGCTATTCCTAATGAATGTTTTGCTCCTAACGTATGGCGATCGCTCGTCTATTTTTTTGCCGATACTGCGATTATTGTGGGCTTGTACGCCACTGCTGCTTACCTTGATGCTTGGTGGTTTTATCCAATTTTTTGGTTTGCAACGGGAACTATGTTTTGGGCTTTCTTCGTAGTTGGTCATGACTGCGGACATGGGTCTTTTTCACGGATTAAATGGCTCAATAACTTAGTCGGACATCTCACCCATATCCCCATACTGGTTCCATATCACGGCTGGCGCATCAGTCACCGCACCCATCACCAAAACACAGGTAATATTGACACCGATGAAAGTTGGTATCCTGTCACCGAAAGCCAATACAAGTCTATGGACTGGATTGGTAAATTCATCCGCTTTGATGCCCTCTTATTTGCTTATCCTCTGTACTTATTTAAGCGATCGCCTGCTCGTCCTACCGCTTCCCATTTCGTTCCCAATAACGATCTATTTCGCGAATCGGAAACTACTGATATTCTCACCAGCAGCATCCTTTTTACAGCGATGGTTGGCTTTTTAGGATGGTTGGGTTTTACCTATGGTTTCCTATTTCTATTTAAGTTTTATATAGTTCCTTACCTAATCTTTGTAGTATGGCTTGATCTCGTCACCTATCTGCACCATACCGAAGCTGATATCCCTTGGTATCGTGGTAAAGATTGGTATTTCCTAAAGGGAGCGCTTTCCACCATTGATCGTGATTATGGAATCTTCAACGATATCCATCACAATATTGGTACTCACGTTGCGCACCATATCTTTATTGGTATTCCTCACTATCATCTCAAGACTGCCACGGAAGCAATCAAGCCAGTTTTAGGCTCATATTACCGAGTATCCAAAGTTCCCATCTGGAAATCTTTCTTCGCTTCTCAAAAAGCCTGTCAATTTGTTCCTGACACAGGCAGTGAAGTTTATTATCGCGATTAGTAAACTGTTTGAAAATGATTAAAGAGAGGGACGCAATGCGCCCCTCTCTTTTTTATGTAAAAGTAGCAATTCTCATTTTAAAAATCGATTTTTTGCAATAATTACTGGTGCAAAAACTACCCACTTCACATTTTTTGGGTTCATACTTATAATGTAAGTGAGTCTTAAGTATTATTACTGTCTTATCTATAACGCAGATCTGTAAGCACTTTAATTCTGCTTAATGCAACTCATATCGCCATTATCAAACGCCATAAATTTTTTCTCTAAATTTTCCCCTTATTGCAAATCCTTATCGGAGGAAACCTAAATATATGTCTACCGAAACTATTAAACGTCCAGAAACCATACGCAAAATCGCACCAAGATATCGAGTTTTATTACATAACGACGATTACAACTCAATGGAGTATGTCGTTGAAACCTTAATGCAAGTCGTAAATGGGCTTACGCAGCCACAAGCTGTGGATATCATGATGGCAGCTCATGCTAGTGGCTGTGCTTTAGTAATTACCTGCGTACAAGAACATGCTGAGTTTTATTGTGAAGGGCTGCAAAGTAAGGGTTTAACCAGCACGATGGAGCCAGAGTCATAAGTAAAAAGTAATCATTTTGCGCTCACTTTTTAAGATCGTAGCGCCAAGCGCTTGATCTAGAGAACAGGTAGGATTGTTATTAACAAAATCCTACCTGTTCTTTTATTGTGAATCTCGATCGCTTAAATTCCTATCCAGCACCAGCCCGCATCATTCTATTTTTACTAACTTTATTGTTGCTATGGCTACCGATCGCAGCACCGATGTATTTAATTTGGGGTGAGACGGTTGGGGTTGGGCTAACTATTTTGTTGTATTGCGGATTTTTGGGATTAATTTGGTTCTGGGGGCGCAAAATCGCTAAATATTCGCATCCCTATCGCTATTACGGTTTGTCATTTACTCGCCAAAATGGCAGCGATTTTTTATTCGGCTTGGGACTAGGATGTGTAACCCTAATTATTTTCTTTGGATTACAGGTGAGTCTAGGTTGGCTATCAGTGCAAACTGTCACTTGGCAGCAACCCTTACCAGATAATCTTCTACCAGCGATCGGCGTGTATTTTGTCGATTGGCAAGGGGCGATATTGCCAGGGCTGTTGACTTCTGTTGGGGTGGGATTTGCTGAGGAAATGTTGTTTCGCGGTTGGATGCTATCAGAGCTAGAGCGCGATTATTCCAAAAATACAGCATTACTAGGTTGCAGTTTCGTATTTGCGATTTTGCACTTTATCAAGCCCCTAGACGTGATTCTAGCTACATGGAGTCAATTTCTCGGTTTAGTGATGCTCAGTGTTGCCCTAGTCCTAGCTCGACGTAGATGTGATGGCAGGTTAGGGATCTCAGTAGGCTTACATGGTGGCTTAGTTTGGTGTTATTACATCGTCAATACGACCCATTGGTTAAAACCAACAGGCGTTGTGCCTGAGTGGGTAACGGGTATTAGTGGCAATCCGATCGCAGGTGTGATGGGAATTATTTTTTTAAGTGCGATCGCGATCGGATTTCGTAATTTCAAAAAAATCAAAGGTGCTTAGCACCTTTGATTTTTTTGAAATTACCTATTGCCAGTGGCGCAATAAGTGTATATAGTTAGATTTGCTTGGAAAACAACCAAGGAAAGGGTCGATGCCCGAGTGGTTAATGGGGGCGGACTGTAAATCCGCTGCGTAAGCTACGTTGGTTCAAATCCATCTCGGCCCATCTTAAAAAAAGAGA
>Ga0315907_10006566_pt1 | contig 12306 bp, 10 predicted proteins | sample LakEriMetagenome_3_FD_203525 | JGI IMG/M metagenome (GOLD analysis project Ga0315907, IMG submission 203525) | Freshwater fungal communities from buoy surface, Lake Erie, Ohio, United States - Buoy 12 MA123 | ecosystem: Environmental > Aquatic > Freshwater > Lake > Lake biofilm | place: USA...
GCAGTCCCAGCCCAATCCGTTCCCGCTCAACTTGATCCAAATGACAATACGTTTTCTCCGTCTCAGCTTCCATCAACACCTCCAAATAGTCATATATGGGGTGTTGCACTTGAATCTTTAGACCGCCTTGCCCTTTCCGAAACGCCAACATCCACGGTCATTTCCAGCCACTTTTGCTCGTAACTGCCCGCCCATCGGCACACTCGAAGAATCTCTCGGAAACCAAGCTCACCTTCAACAACGTCTCCGACATCATCAAGCGCGGGATCGAGCGCGATACCTGTAGCTAGCATCTGGCAGCAGAGGTCATCGCCATATTGTGTTGGCGACTGTGCAATTAGTTTGCCAGTCGTTCAGAGGCAACGTCCTTTGTTGCAGCGGGCGACCCATAAAACATTTAGGCGAGCAGTAGCGTCCTATTGTCGTTCATCGAATTCAGTCGTGAATGCGCGGAATCGAAAAGCGCTCGTTACCAGCCCTCAATCCAAAGCGCCCATCAGATAGCACGTTTGCGGATTTACGCTTCAATCGAACGCATACGCTTCAATTCATCAAAAACGCTTCCGCGCGGGCCAGCACCGGATCTCGCCCGTTGGTGCGGTCGTCCACGCTCGGCGCAACCAAGATGTTTGGCGTGTAGTTCCGGCTTGCCAGCGACGAGTCGAGGGTAAACACCTTGGTCGAGCTTGTGTGGCCCAGACCGGTTCGGGCTAGGGTAAAACTGCGCACTTCACCTGTATGGTTCGGTGGGGTGCCGGGCGGCTCGCCGATGGTGGTGGCGTTTGGGTGCCTCAACAAATCATAGAGATTAAATGTTGCCGACGAGAACACGCCATTGTTGATCAGTACTACAACGCGTGTCTGCAATAGGCGCGGGAATGCCTTGGATAAACGAATCATCGCGTTTGAGAAAATGGAAGAGTCCCCGCCGGGATTATTGCGAAGATCGATGATCAGCCTAGGTTGGTCAAGCGCCGCCAATGCGTTCGCCACCGAATCGAAGACCGGATCAATCGGCGCAGCGGCGTCCAACGCACAACGCGAATACCGCAGGTAGACACTCTGACTGGTTGACAGAGGCACCATGAAGTAGTTGCGATCAGGTTGCGATAGCCATAGGGGCGCAGCCGGCCCGTCAGTTCGGCCATAGATCGATTGCCGAGCAGATGTGTCATTGGCCTGCAGGGTGATCGCAAACTCGGCACCGCTGGATGACCGAAGCGTGTATGTCGCCTGCGTGGCGCTGCGCCCGACACCGATTAGTGCAAGCAACTCGCACCGATGCAGCATTGGCGGCGTGTTGAAGGCGTAGCCCTCAGCAGTCGACGCCGAGATATAGGCGCGCAGGCGCGTCGTAATTTCAGTAATGGCGATGCCGTCTATGGCAATAAGACGTGCCCCGAGGCTATTGACTTGCGACGCGGTTATTTGTTGCACCCAAGGGCCGTCACTCGCTGTTGCAAAACGGATGGGCGTTTCTGCTAACACGACCGGTGTGGTACTCACGCCCGTGTGCTCATCCTGCATCAGCGCGGCGAGCCGGATCGCGGCGATTACATTTTCCTTGGCGGACTTGCCGTTTGCATCGGTGGTGATACTGCTGACCGTATTGTTCCATGTGGTGCTGCGCGTAATGCCGTTAGGGTCCGGGTGAGTATTGCGGATGTTGTTCGCCATCGCTGCCAAGTCTTCTGCCCAAGAGTTTGCTGCGCTCGGGCCGCTGGCAAGGCTGACGCTAACACTGCCACTTCCGCCGCCTGCAGAGCAACGCGTCAACAATAACGTAGTGGCAGACGCCAATGCACCAGCGACAAGTTTTCGTCTTACAGGGGAAGTGCCGTCCATAGATTTCCTTTCTTGTTCGTTGCGCCGTGTTCAGTACGCTTAGCGGGTACATCAGATACTATCCAGCCCTCGCGCTTTACGCATGTGCTCTTGGTCATGCTGCTGATACATGACTTTTGGCACGGTCGCCTATGAATGTATGCGGATAAACTAGGCGCGAAAATCGCGGGTTCAGCGGCCTGTCGTTTGGCAAACAAGGCCGCACTCACATTCGCATCTTCGATGCCGAGTCCACATATCAAAGCTGAGACCAACATTGCGCGTCCAATTGCACAAACAAATCAGCTGGCTTGGGTGGATTGGTGTGGTGCCCAGCATGACGATGGCCGTCTTATTGGTCGTCCAAGGCTGGGGCTATTCGCAGTTCAGCGTCGACGGCACTTATCTGCTCTCATTCATCACGACGCATACCAGCAATTGGCTCAGCGGGAGCCCGCTGAACGCGTCGAGTCCAACGACGGTCAAGATTTATTTGGTGACAGAATTTGTCGGCCATACGGTCTATGCGCTGGCATTCTGGAGATTCACCCAGATCCCGGGGCGCGTAACAGACTGGAAGCCGTTGGCACTGTTATTCACACAGTTTGTATTGATCTGGGTATGTCGGCTGGATTTGGGATACTGGACTGTTTTCGCCATCGCCGTGCTGCTGCCCCTTCGGCTTGCGCTTGCTTACTTTCTAGTACTGTTGTCGGGGATTTGGTGCGTGCGCGCCTTGGAAGCTTTTGTTTTTCATTTTTATTCAGAACATAAACCATGGCTTGTGGAATTGACCATGATGACCCTTATGACAGCTATAGCTTTCAGTGTAGGGCGTTTGGTGGCGCGCGAAAAAAGCATGCGCCTTGAGTTAGCCGCCGCAAAGGCGAGGCTTGAGGCCAGCAATATCATGCTGGAACGGACTGCGGGAGAAGCTGAGCGGCTGCGCATCTCGCGCAATCTGCACGATACCGTCGGCCACCACTTGACTGCGCTAAAGCTGCATCTCGATTTGGCCACACGACGGCAAAAAGCGCCCGATCCATCCCTGCAAATCGCGCGGAATCTCTCCGCGCAAGCCCTAGACCACATACGCACCGTTGTTGCAAAGGAACGGCTGGCCGAAGCATTCGACTTGCGACGCAGCTTGGAGGCTCTTAGTGCGGGCATGCCCAACGCCGAACACCGACTACGTGTAGATGCACAAATCAACGCCTTGCCACCAGCGCATCTTCACGCCCTCTACCACTTTGTACAGGAAGCCTTGACCAATTGCGCAAAGCATTCACATGCATCGCTTGTCGAGGTGACCATAGTAATTGCTGGGGAGCATGTTGCCGCGCAAGTGCAAGACGACGGCATCGGTATCGACCAAACCCGTTTCGGCAACGGACTACGCGGGCTCGCCGAACGTGCTGCACTGCTTTCGGGTACGCTGACGATCCGTAATCGTGAATCAGGAGGCGCACACGTGGAGATAATCCTTCCCCTCACCACCGACCTGTCTGCGTCGCAAACATTGGCTGATTGAGGATGATCTCTGTTCTACTCGTCGACGACCAGACACTGGTGCGTAGCGGTATCCGCGGGCTGTTGGAGCTGTCGGTCGACATTCGCGTCGTTGCTGAGGCGGTCGATGCTGCTTCGGCGATGCAGGCCTTACAGCAGCGCGCATACGACATCATGTTACTCGACAACCGTATGCCCGGTGAAACGGGCGTGGAGCTGCTGGAGCGCATGCGCACACAATGCATTGCGGTACCCGCTATCGTGTTGACCACGTTCGACGATGATGAATCGCTTCTGCGGAGTCTGCGTGCTGGTGCCAAGGGGTATTTGCTGAAGGACATCTCGTTCGAGCGCTTGTGCGAGGCGATACGACAAGTCGCCACAGGCGGCACCATGTTTCGGCCCGCGCTCAGCGAACGGGTCGAACGTTCTCTGGCCAATGAGCGCGTAGATCACACGGAGACACGGCCACTTGAGGGCTTGGAGCACCTCACCCGTCGCGAGATTGAAATACTCGCACTCATGGCAGGAGGGCTCAGTAACCGTGAGATTGCCGATTCACTCGGTACCAGCGAGGGTACGATCAAGAATCACGTGTCGAATGTGTTGGCAAAGCTTGGGGTGCGCGATCGCGTGCGTGCGGTACTCAAGGCAATTGACCGTGGTTATCTCTAAAGTTCTGTTGCATCATCGTTTTCGTCTCGTCTTGACTGCGTTCACGCGGATCAGAACCCACGGTACAAACGGCTCCGTTTCAACCGCCTTGTAACGCATTCGCGAACAATACAGGCCAGCTATTTTCCGGCCCTTGTCCCCCGTTAGCCAGTTAGAAAATTTCATGGGGCGGTGTTTGAAAGCGGGCGAGTAGGTGAACAGGCGAGCGATTTTTTGTCTGACCGACCACAGAATAGCCGCGGACATCCGATTGTCGGCGGGAGCACGCGCCGTCAGCATCCGCCACAAAAGAGGATGCGATCCAAATTGGTTTGCCACTCGTTCAAAGGCAACGTCCTTTGCTGTAGCGGGCGATCCGTGCAATAGTCACGCTAGAGCAGGCCGCTCCCATATTATTCGAGGTAGTAATCCGTGCTGGTCGGTCTGGGTGGTTGGGGTCAGTCACGAACCAGACGGTCGCGCGATCACAAAATCCCTTGGCAGGTCACAAACGCCTGTGGGACAATTTATTCATTGAGCGCAATTGCAACAACAACGGGAGGATGGCGATGTTAAGTACGGTCGTGCGACAGTTAGCCCGGGTGCCGGTAGCGGCATCTGGCGCACAGCAAACCCGCCGTTATCAACATAGCCATCTGGCGTGGGCGCAGATTCGCCAGCGAGGCTTGCCGCGCGCCGATCGATTCGCCCTTGCCCCCCTCGGCCTTGAGATCGACGTCCGGCTCGCTGCCCAGGCCGGTATCGGGTCCGAAGCGAGCTTGCAAAAACCCGTTGACGCTGCGAATTGGTACGCGAGCCAGCGCAGCATCACGCGGGCTGATCGGCACCCGACTCAAGCCACACAAACAGCCCTACAGCAACCCGCATGACCACCGTTTCGCCTGCGGAGCCCGCGCCGCGCAAACGGCGCATCCTGCTTTGGGTCGGGCTGCCCAGTGTCGCCATTGCCGTGGCGGCTGGTGTCTGGACTTGGTGGACAGGACAGGCCACGCCGGCTGGCCTGCTGCAGCTCAACGGTCGCATTGAAGGCGATCAGATCCTGGCGGCACCGAAAGCCGCTGGTCGCATCGTCAGGTTGCTCGCACGCGAGGGCGATGAGGTCAAAGTCGGCCAGTTGCTGGCCATTCTGGCCGACGAGGCGGTCGATGCGCGTCAGGCGCAGGCGCAAGCTGGTGCCGCGGCGCAGCGGGCGCAGGCGCTTGCACTCGACACCTCGGCCGATCTACTACGATCCGAAACTGCGGTGCAGCAGGCCGCCGCGCGGGCCGGTCTGGCAGCGGCGGGGGCCGATCTCGGTCGCGCCCAAGCAGCCACGTTACAGGAGGAGCGGGACCTCGAACGCACTCGCGACCTAGCCGCCAAAGGCTTCCTTGGGGTACAAACGGTTGAGCGCGGTGAGCTGGCGCTGCGCAGCGCCCGCGAACAGCAAGCCGCTGCGCAGGCCGCGCTGGCACGCGCGGAGCAAACGCTGCGCGATGCCGAGCTCGGACCGCAACGGGTGCGCGCCCGTTTAGCCGAAGCGGCGGCTACGCGGGCGCAGGCTACGGTCGCCGAAGCACGCGTGCGCGAGGCGGCCAGCCAGAGCGCCGACCTCAACGTCAGCGCGCCGCTGACAGCGCGGGTTTCCAACCGCTACGCCAACGCGGGCGAAGTGGTGGCTGCGGGCACCCCCATATTCGGCCTGACCGACCTGGCGAACGTGTACCTGAAGGGCTATGTGCCCGAGCCGATGATCGGCCGCATTCGCCTCGGACAAGCCGCGCAAATCTGGACTGATGCGTGGCCCGAAGCACCATTCGAAGCGCGCGTCGGCTACATTGCCGCGCGTGCCCAGTTCACGCCAAAGGAAGTGCAGACGCGCGACGAGCGCACCAAGCTCGTCTACGAGGTACGGCTGTATCCGCTAGCCGATCCGGCGGGCAAGCTGCTGCCCGGCCAGCCCGCCGACGGCATGATCCGCTACGATGAGGCCGCCGCGTGGCAACGACCGCGGCACTGAGCCGCCTTGACATGCCGCAGGGTGCGGCCAACGCTCGCGTGGCACCGGGAGCCGATCCGCAGCGCGGATACCGCTTGCGCGCAGAGCGAACTTGCCCGGAACAGGTGCCGGTGTCGCTGCCGTGCGGCCTGCCGCAGTGAGCACGATCAATGCGCCCGTAGTGGCGCTGGATGGCATCGGCAAGCGTTACGGCCGCATGTTGGCGGTGGATGATGTCTCGCTAAAGGTGGATCGGGGGCGACTGTACGGGCTGATCGGTGCCGACGGTGCTGGCAAAAGCAGCCTGATGAAGATGGTGGCCGGTGTGCTGGCACACGACTGCGGTACGGTCGAGGTGTTCGGCGTACGTATCGACTCCGAGCGTGCGGCCGAGCGTGTGAAGGCGCGTCTGGGTTTTATGCCGCAGGGCCTGGGGCTAAACCTCTACCCCGAGCTGTCGGTCGAGGAGAACATCGACTTCTTTGCGCGGCTGCGTCAAGTGTCGGCGGCGGAGCTGGCACCGCGCAAGCAGCAGTTGCTGGAGATGACGCGGCTGGCGGCATTTCGTACCCGCGCCGCAAAAAACCTGTCCGGTGGCATGAAGCAGAAGCTCGGACTCGTGTGCACGCTGATCCACGCGCCCGAGCTGATCGTGCTGGACGAGCCAACCACCGGGGTGGACCCAGTGTCGCGCCGCGACTTCTGGGCCATCCTGGCGCAGTTGATCGATGGTCAGCGGCTGACGGCGCTGGTGTCCACCGCGTACCTAGACGAGGCGAGCCGCTTTGATCGTCTGGCGCTGATGCACGTCGGTCGCGTGCTAGCCGAGGGCGAGCCCGCCGAGCTGGTGGCCGCCGCCGGCCTTCGTGTAGCGCAAGTGCAGGCCGAACCTGCCGCGCTGGCGCGATTGGCGGCGCACTTCGCGCAGACCGAGCAGACCGTCGGTGCCGGGCGCGTGGTCGTGACCGCCGACGACGATGAGTCCGCTGTCGCTGCGGTGCGCGCCGCACTCGGTAGCGACGAACACCCTGTCCCAAAGATCGTGATCACGCCTCCCGACTTAGAGGATCTGTTCGTCGCTAGGCTACAGGCACTCGACGGTACCGCTACTATTCGGCCCGCTCCAGACGCGGATGGCCGGTTCGAACGCAACAGGGATCAACGACCAGAGCGCGCAGATGTCGAAGCGTCGGTCGGCACCCGAAACGCGACACCGGTGCCTGCGCCAGACCACAACGGCGGCACGCACGCCATCGATGCACAGAGCCTGACCCGCGACTTCGGCGGGTTTCGCGCAGTGGACCGCGCCAGCTTCATCGTGCGCTACGGCGAGATCTTCGGCTTACTTGGTGCGAATGGTGCCGGCAAAACCACGGCAATCAAGATGCTGACAGGAATCCTACCCCCTTCGGCCGGCATCGGTCGCGTGGCCGGTGCGGACATGCGCCAAGCCGGGCAGGCGATCAAGGAGCGCATCGGCTATATGTCGCAGGCCTTCTCACTGTACACGGACCTCACCGTCATGGAGAACCTGCTGCTGTTTGCTGGCGTCTACGGACTTACACGCGAGCAGGCGCGCAGCCGCGCGCAGTGGGCCGTCGCGCTCGGCGACCTGCACGGCCATGAGCGCGAGCCAGCGGGCCGTCTGCCGATGGGCCTGCGCCAGCGGCTGGCGCTGGGCTGTGCTCTGCTACACCAGCCGCGCGTGCTGTTTCTTGACGAACCTACCTCGGGTGTCGATCCGATCGGTCGCCGCCGCTTCTGGGACACGCTACGTCGGCTGGCACGCGAACAGGGTGTGGCGATCTTGCTCACCACGCATTACATGGCCGAGGCCGACCTGTGCGACCGCATCGCGCTGATGTTCGCCGGTCGGGTGGTCGCCGATGCCACGCCGGCGCAACTGAAGGCGGAGCTGACCGCCGAACGCGGGCAACTGCTCGAAGTGAGCGCCGAGCCTCCGCTGGCTGCGCTGGCGGCACTGCGCGCAGGCGGCTTTGCCGAGGCGGTGCTACATGGTCGGTGCCTGCACGTTCTGGCGCACGACGCCGCAGAAGCGGGCACGCGCATCGGCGCCGCGCTCGCCGCCGCCGGGCTGGCGGCACCGCGCATCACGCCGCAGATGCTGACGATGGAAGATGTGTTCATCCACCGCGTGCTCGCTCTCGAAGCTGCAGCGCAGGCGCGGGTTGCGGCATGAACCTCGCGCGCGTGCTGGCGCTAGCGGGCAAGGAGGCGCGCGAAGTGCGGCGCGACAGGCTGTATTTGCTGCTGGCCTTCGCGCTGCCGCTGATCCTGCTGGTGGTGTTCGCCTACGGCATGACCACCGACGTCGAAGGCATCGGCCTAGTGGTGATCGACGAGGACGGCACCCCGGCCAGCCGCCGTTATGCGGAAGGCTTCCTGTCGACCCGCCACTTCGTGCACGCCCGTGCCGACGCAGCCGCTGCGCGGGGCGAAACCGCGCTGATCGACGCGCGCGCGCGCGTGGTGCTGTGGATCGGCCCGCACTTCGAGCGCGATCTGAACGCCGGTCGTCCGGCGGAGGTGCTAGCGCAGATCGACGGTGCCTTCACCACCTCGGCGCGCACCATCCACGGCTATCTCGAAGCGATCAACGCGCAGACCAACGCCGAACTGCGTACCGAAACGGTGGCCGCAGGCGGCGCACGCGCTCCCAGCGCAGCTGGGGTGGTCGCACCGGTACAGTTGCAGACACGCTTTTTGTACAATCCCGAGCTGCGCAGCGTGGTCACGGTGGCACCGTCGCTGCTGATGCTGGTGCTGCTGCTGGTGCCGCCGCTGCTGATCGCGGTGAGCGTGGTGCGCGAAAAGGAAAGCGGTGCTATTTTCAATATCGCCAGCTCGACAGTCACTCGGCTGGAATTCCTGCTCGGCAAGCTGATCCCGGTGGTGGCTATCGGCGTGGCCAACGGGCTGCTGCTTTGGCTGGTGGTGATCGTGTGGTTCGGCGTGCCGTTTCGCGGCAGCGTTCCGCAGTTCGCGCTGGCCATTGTGCTATACGTGCTGGCTACCTCTGGCCTCGGGCTGCTGGTGTCGGCGGCCGTGCGCACCCAGCAGGCGGCCATCATCATCACCACCATCACTGCGGTGATCGTCGCAGTCCAGTTCGCCGGCATGTTCGCGCCGCTGGAAACGGCTAGCCCTGTCAATCGCGCGCTAGCGCGGCTATTTCCTGCCGCCGATTTCCTCGCCATCGTGCGCGGCATGTACTTGCGCGGTGCCGGCATCGACATATTCTGGCCGGAGCTGCTCGCACTGGTGGCCTACGCAGTGCTGGTGCTCGCGCTGGCACACGCACTGTTTCACAAGCGCACGACCGCATGAGAGCGCACGGTCTTTCCGAAGCACCCGTCCTGCGGCTGTTGGCGCGGAGGGTAGTCGTGTGAGCGGCCTCCCCCAGTTTGCGCAAGGCGCGGGCCGCTGGCTGCGGCAGGTGGCAGCATTGGTGGGCAAGGAATGGCGCCAGTTGCTGCGTGACACGGCGCTGGTCGGCTTCGTCGTGTTCATCTTCACCCTCGACATCCTGATTGCCGCCGGCGCGCCGGAGCTCGATCTGCGCAGTGCGCCGATCGGCCTAATCGACCGCGACGGCAGCGTCGCCTCGCGCGAGCTGGCCGGACGACTGCGGGCACCGTACTTCGACGTGCGCGCCGTCGCCGACGACGAAGCGCAGGTGGCGCGCGCACTCGAACGCGGGCAACTACGCGCGGTGCTCACCGTTCCGCACGGATTCGAGCGCGCCCTGGTGCGCGGCGAGACGGCACAGGTGCAGCTCGTGGTAGAGGCGGCCGACTCCAATCTCGGCTATCTCGTAGCAAGCTACACCGAGCGCATCCTGGCTCTGCTGGCGTCCGATCTCGCACCGGCGGGCGCTGCCTCCGACACCCTGCCCGAGGTGCGGCTGCAGGCACGTTTCCGCTTCAATCCGGCGCTCACCGAGGCGTGGTACGCAACGATCTCGGAGCTGCTGACCATGCTGACCGTAGCCTCGATCCTGCTGCCAGCGGCTGCAATGGTGCGCGAGAAGGAGCGCGGTACCATCGAGCAGCTCCTGGTGTCCCCGCTGTCGCCCTTGCAGATCGTGCTAGCCAAGGTGGTGGCAATGGCGGGCGTGGTGCTGGTCGGCTCAACGGTGGCGGTGGGTCTTGTGATGCATGGGTTGCTCGGCGTACCGTTCGCCGGCAGCCCGCTGCTGTTCTTCTCGCTGGTGGCACTGTATGCGATGACGGCTTCGGGGCTAGGTGTCGTGGCGGCGACCTTCGCGCGTAGCTCCGGCCAGGTCGGGCTGATCGTGCTGCTGCTGGTGATGCCAATCATCATGCTCTCGGGCACCTGGAACCTGCGCGAGAGCATGCCGGACTGGCTGCAGGCGGCAATCTATCTGTCGCCGCTGCGCTACATGGTCGACATCGCCTACGGCGTACTGCTTAAGGGGGCCGATCTGGCGACCGTGGCCAAGCCAGCAGCCCTCATGGTGATGCTGGGGCTAGCGTTTCTGGTGGTGGGAACGGCGCGGTTCCGGCGGCAGTTCCGGTAGGGTTGCGCTCCAGCGAGGCTCAATGCTAACGTCGTGCACAGTGACTGATTGAATCTGCAGGAAGTGCCACACCTACCATAACAGGGGATTGGGCATGTGTGCCGCCGTTCAATCGAGCGCGCTGCGCTCTATTGGCGCACGACCGTGCGCCAGCGGTGGTTTGGCGGCAGAGCGCAGCCGCCGCCGTCGCTGGTCATGTTGTCGCCATCAAGGCGGCCTTCAATGACGCGTCGCCCAAAGTGCCCAAATTCAAGTCGCCTCGACGCTAAAGCTTCGGTACAACTTGGCGTCGGCGTTGCTCCTCTTTTGTGTGTTGATTTGATACCTCCATCATAGAAGAGATATGAGTCAACGCCGATTTCTTTTTACAACTATGGTAAAACATTCAGGCTAATGCGTAACGCAGAATGATGCTAGTCATAGAACTCGCAATTTCAACACGACTATGAGCAAAGAACGCTCACCTCGCAGCTCCAATACAGGTGTTTTGAAGGGTCTCCTGTTCGGCGGCCTCACCGGTGCTCTCATCGGGGGTCTAGTAGCGTGGATGGGCCCCCTGCTGATCGACTCGGATCTTTCAGAAAATCGCCTAGTTCAGCGGCTCGCACAGGCCGAGCAAATTCTGACGGCGTGGGATTTATTTGCGCTTCCCGTCTTGATCCTCATCGTCCTAGGCACACACGAAGTCGGACACCTCATTGGCGGTCTGTCGCAGGGAATGCGATTCCTGCTGTTGATTGTTGGGCCGTTCGGCTGGTATGCGTCCGTTTCTGGCGTGAGATTCGATTGGAATACCAATCTCGCGCTCATGGGTGGCATCGCGGCAACCGTCCCAACGAAAATGGGGGCAGATCTACGTCGACAGTTACTAGTGTTGATCGCGGGGGGACCGGTTGCCAGTCTGCTGCTCACGATTTTCGCCGTTGCATTGGCATCGGTTTCTGATCCGCGCTTTGCGGCGTATTGCGTCTTCGTCGCGGCCACATCCTTTGGGATTTTCTTGGTCACGCTCATTCCTGTGCGCTCGGCTGGGTTCATGAGCGATGGCTTGCAGATCATCGATGTATTGCGCGGCGGTAGCGCAGTCGCCGAGCGGACTGCGCTCATGCGGATCTTCGCGCAAAGTCTGGTTGGCATTCGTCCTCGTGACTGGGGGTCTTCCGCAGTCAATGAACTTTCGAGGATTGAGTCCGGAGATCCGCTTCGGTCGACCGGCAGCTCACTTTACTTGCTCTACCGGTCGATGGATTGCCAGAACAACGCCGATATGTTGCGATACTGGAAAATGCTGGAGGATGGCGTCGACGGATACCCATCTGGTTTCAAGCAATCGATTTATGTTGAGCTCGCTATCTGTGCTTGGCTGGCGGGCCACACGGACGCCGTTCGCCAATATCTCAAAGCAAGCAAGGGCGGAATCGTCGAAAAGTCCCGTCGGCTTCTCGCAGATGCGGCGCTAGCCAAACTTGAGGGGCGTGGCCAGGACTGCGAGCGATATCGTCTGCTAGCAATCAAAGCTCTTGAAAAAGCGTCTGACTCTGGACTGAGAAAACTTACGGAAGATCAGATAGCGATGTTGACAGACGGGAGCTAATGAGTTTAGCTGCGAGGGAGCCGCTGAATTTGACCCGGACAGAGGCTGTCCCGAATTTTGTGTTTATCGATTTTGCTAGGCGTTATTGAATTGTTGCTCGAAACGGATCATCAGTTGGCTTAGCGCTTGTTTCCAATTCTGAATGGGCATTGTCCAGCGTTGACT
>Ga0315907_10006568_pt1 | contig 12306 bp, 7 predicted proteins | sample LakEriMetagenome_3_FD_203525 | JGI IMG/M metagenome (GOLD analysis project Ga0315907, IMG submission 203525) | Freshwater fungal communities from buoy surface, Lake Erie, Ohio, United States - Buoy 12 MA123 | ecosystem: Environmental > Aquatic > Freshwater > Lake > Lake biofilm | place: USA...
TGATGTCGCTAACCTCTTTGATGTAGTTATTGAGGACTGGAAGATGTTTACCAGTCAGCTCAAGAGAGTTCCAAGAGGTACGCATAAACAGCATGAATGGACGGAGGAATGCGTGGGAGTTAAAGGTGTCCTGTAGCTTCACACCAAATCCCTGTAGTTCACGGGTCATGGTCACTTCATCAGCAGCCATCTTAGCTACTTGATCTGTGATCTTACCATCTTCAGCCCATACCTTACTGTGGAAGTTATTGGAGATCTCAGGAAGCATCTGCTGGATATCAGCATCAGAGGCAGTCCTACCAGCTTCTGTAAGGGTCTCGTAGGCTTCGTTGAATGCCATAGCCTTCAGACGACCACGAGCGATCACATGGCGCCATCCAGTATCAGCTGCTTCCATTGCTTTGGCAGCCCAACTGAAGAAGGGGTTGTTGTTCATAGTACGGATCTTATCCGCCATCAACCAAGCAGCCTTCTCTCCATCAGAGCCATGGGTCATGAAGAAGTTACCCTGCGTCTTCCATTCGATATCAGCCACTGTTTCAGTAGCCATACCAACAGCAGACACATGAGAGTCAGGAAGCTCCCTACCAATCTGTGCATTCCATGCTTGCTTAGTTAAAGCCCATGCTTCACCAAGACCATCTACCATCCCGCCTAACTCATAGAGAGCAGAACGCATAGTTCGATCATTACCAGTGATATAGGAGCCACTACTGCCAACAATGGTGGCAACTGGACGCATGAATGCGTTAAGACCAGTACTGAACGTAGCTCGTGTGACAGTACGAGGACCAGACAGGAATGAGTGAATCATTGTGGAATTAAGCTCACGCAGGATAGCGTTACGCTGTACCTGATCACCTTCTGTGTAACCCATCAGGTTCCTGTGCATAGCGGTATGAAGGTCGTTCATATTGCTATACTTATTAGACTTAGCTAGAGCATCAACATAGAAGTTCAGCAGGTTATCATCAGTATCTGAGTTGACAGCCCTGAAGATATCATCGAGCATGGTCTTTGCCTTATCGCTAGCATCAGCCACAGCGTTAAGGGCGTCGTCACCCATCTTAGGCGCGTTGAACGCACTGAGACCATACGAGTGCAGTGCTGAGGCTTCCTTACGAAGCTTCAACAGGGTCAGCATGTTCTCGTAGATAGTACGACCAATGCCATCCTGTTCAAGGATATCAACATGGTCAGATACACTACCTGCCAACCTAGCCATGTCTCGGATCTTTGTAAGACCCTGACCAACCAGAAGGTCAGCAACATAAACACCAGTAGGGTCTAAGACATCTTTACCAAACAGTCGGTTACGATCCTTACCAAACAGCTGGCTGTTGAGGATCAGATCATCAGCAGTCAACCCAGACATATCGTTGATACCACGACTACCAAAGAAGTCATCGACAAGCTCCTGGGCAATAGCCTTGGTTTCTTCAGGTGCTTGTTTGTGGCTCTTCATCCACTCTACATGTCTGAGGTAGGCTTCATCTTTGGTGAGATCCCGCGTGATACGGTTGATCTCTTCAATGGTCTGACCAGGAGCACCATTAGCAATACGACCAATGTTGGCATCAGTCAGGCCACCACGAGGGGAACCTTCTGATTGGGTCCATTCAGTACGGATACGGTGTTGATCAACAATACCATTGAAGGCATTATCAGTAACACTGCTATTAGCTCCCTGCGTGACATCACCTTCAACCACATCAAAGCTACGAGAAGGAGGAGGCATACCATCAACAGCCTCCTGAGCTACATAGTTCTCAGGGTTACGGTTAATGGCATCAACAGCACGAGTAGATGTGACCTCTTCTTGATAGCGTTGACGTGCAGTGGCATCATGGTTAGGTCCCCATGCAACCCCCTTCTTATCTGCGGTGTCAACCATCCAGTTGTACTTGTCTTCATCAGACAAGCCTTTCCATACAGACTTAGGGTTAGTAGCTACATAATCGCTGAACTTCATATCAGGATGGATAGTGCCATCCTTCTTAGCAGCTTTGTATTCGGTACGGTAGATCTCCTCTTTAGTAAGACGCTCTACCTCCATTGCCTTACGCTGATAGGCAAGCCTCTCTTGTTCTTTGAGGGAGTCACCCTGCCGATCCTTCCACAGCTTAGAGAGTTCTGGGTTAGTGATCTGTGCAGTAGCCTTCGCCTTTGCTCCTTTAAGGCCCCGCAGAGAGGCTGTAACACCCTCCAAAGCAGCATCAGCTACCAACCCTATGCCCATGCCTTCAACGATGTTGTAGAGGCTTCTCTGGGCAGGAGACATGTTCTCGTTGGTAGCAAAGTTACCGAGAGCATCTTCCCATTCAGGCTTCAGCTTGATCAGCTCAGCAGCAAGGTTTGATTGTTGTGACTGACGACTAGCGACATCAGTGACAGCACCCTGAGCAGCACCCTGGACAAGGCGACCAGCAACGGTGGACTTTCCTTTTCCATACCAGTTCAAACCTTTAGCTACAACCTCACCACCCTTACCAAGCTTTGAGGCAAGTCCTGCACCTTTAACAGCAACAGCACCTGTACCGAAGCCCATACTGATGAAGTTAACACCTGTGCGGATGACGTTACCCCAGACAGTCTTAGTGACTGGAGCTTCAACCTCAGCAATAGGTGGTTTGTATTCCTCACCCTTCTTCCAGTAGTTAGGATCTAAGTACCTAGGAAGAGTGATGACATCATTGACTGTATCAACAAGACCACCAGCAATAGCATTACCTGCTTCTTGAAGGTTCTCACCTAGACCATATTGTTTAGGGTCAAGGGTTTCATGTGGCGACTTAGGACGACCAGTCTTAGGATCAGTGTTAGCAGTGATCTCTGCTTGTTTCTTTTGTTCAGCAGCGGCTTCCTCTTTCTCTCGGGCCTGCCTGGCTGCTTCTTCAGCTTGTGATTGTTGGATGATTCGCTCTTGTTGAGCTACAACATCCTCGTTATTTGAAAAGTCAGGCGAAGAGTACATTAGGCAGTTCCATGTAGGAAGTTAACAACACGACCATCAGGTAGTGCAATAGAAAGTTTGAGACCATAAGAGGTCTGTTGTCTGCGAACAACACGGGCACCATTCCTAAGGCGGACCTGTGCTCCAGTTGGAAAGGCATAGTCCCAACCGTTATGAGATCCATACGAACGGCTAGCGCCAAACTCACCACCAGCAACTGTCACACCAGCACCAACAGGGGCACCGTTGACAGTCACGAAGCGGTCAAGGTAGTTGCGATTGAAGTAGGAGTTATCCTCCATCTTGGCATCGATGTGTGGGCCAAAATGAGAAGCACCTTTAGGACCGATTCCACCAACACGATAGACAACACCATCCTTCATACCTTCAACATTGAGACCTACGTTCCGCAGGTTAGCCTTGGTTTGCTCTAGAGCTTGAGCAAGTCGTTGTCGAGGTACGTTTTGAAGACCAATCCACTCCTGGCCCATGCCTTTGATAGCCTCATCAAGGCTATCTTCACCACTGAAGAAGCGGTTAGAGCGACGCTTGATCAGTGCAATACCTAGCTTATCCTGTGTGGCTTGGTCATACATTGCTGTTTGACTGACAACACCAGCATCCACTAGACTTTTGAGGGTTTTCCGAATGATCTGATAACGACCAGTAGCGTGGAGTTGCTCATTAGCTTGGGCAACCATAACCTCACCGACAGTCATCTGTGAGAGTTTACGTCCGTTAAAGGTATTGCTACTACCAATAGCACCGTGGCCGTAGTTGTAGCCACCTGTATTAAAAGCATCATACCCATTATTACCTGGGTCAGTGCTAACGCTTTCCTTACTGGCAATCAGGTTGAGCAGAGAGGTGTAGGCATTACCACCACCACTTCTTTCAACAGCCTGTACTGTACGGTTAGCAGAAGGTCTCCAGGTTAGGAAGCCCCTCAATTCAGGTGACACCTGATCATAGAGAGCAGCAGTAGGTGGCCTAGAGACAGGCGGCTTACCCCATGCTGCTAACTGAGCATCAGCAACATCGAAGATAGTAGCATTCTTCCTTGACTGAGCAATGGCATAGAGGATAGGCGGAAGTGAACCACCACCGTTCTTACCGAAGTTCTCAATCTGTGTAATCTCTGCTTGGTTGAGGTAGCGAGTTGTAGAGAGACTATTAGGATTAGCCTTTACTTGCTTCAGTACTTCACCATATCGTTTCGTTGATGCATCTGCTCCAGTAGCATCACCACCGATACGGAAACCACGAGTGGCTTCATTCAGATCAGGTTCAAACTTACCGTTGACGACAGTACCGTTGATTGCATAGGTACCTTCACCCTTAGCTCCAGCCTTGATATCTGTGATGACTTCTTGAGCAGCTTGACGATAGGCAGTGTCAGCATCAACACCTGAGCTAATCAGATTTAACGCCCTTGATGCAAGATCCTGCTGAGCCCTATCAAAAGCAGTGTGGTAGCTAGCGTTCTGGTTAGAACCTGCGCCCACAGCACCAAGACTCTGCTTGAGTTGCTGTTGTATGGCGCTGTTCATGTTATCCTTTACAGTCTTCGACACATTGTTGAAGCTGTTGCCATGTTCTGCTTGGCCTTTGAACTTAGTGATTGAATCTTCACTGTACTTGCCACTCATCAGCTCCTGCATTGTTAGCATACCACGATTGGCTAGGCGCTGGAGGTGAGTATTACCTGTTTCAGTATCGAGCTTCTCCTGAGACTCTATCTGTTTGATCCAGCCAGGGGCGATCTCACCAAAGTCATTCTCCCACTTAGTACGGATCTCTTTGATCTCAGCCTCTGTGAAGTTACGACCAAGTTCCTGTTGGATTTGAATGACCCGACGCTCAAACTCTTTCTTTTGATCGTCATCGGCTTGTTCCTGATCCTGTCGTTGAGTGTTGTTGTACTTACGAACAGAATCACGAAGATTAGAAAGCTCAGAGCCATAGAGTTCAGCAAAGGGTTTAGCCTCTGCTCCACCAAGACTGATCTGTGCCTCTTCTAACTTAGCAAGATCTTCGCTGGTGAACTGACCAGCCTCAGCTGCTATAGCAAGTAGACCAAGGGCTTCACGCCTCTTGAGTCCGATCATTGCTTTATCACCACCAGAGCCACGCATGTACCAGTTGATGATTGCTTGACCACCCTCAGGACCACGTAGTTCGGTCAGCAGTTCCTGTGTGCTTTCCTGATCCTCTTGGGCCTGCAGTGACTTGCTACGGAGTTCTGAATAGGCTGCAGTCTGCTGAGCCTCAGTACGCCGAATACCCTCATACAGGTACTCATTAGCAAGTTCTGGAGATAGACCAGCAAACCTCTTCAGATACTCAGATCTAAGTGCTACACGAGCAGCAGCGTAGGTAGCAGGATCACGGTCCTTAGCATCATCCAGTGTGGTGTACTCACCATTAACTAGCACAGGTGTACGAGAGTTCTCAACAAGGAACGGTTCGTAATCAATAGCACCCTGGATCGCCAGCTGTTTCATGGCTCCGTAAAGCTTACGCCCACTAAGACCACGAATGTAGTTACGGACCTCTAGGTTAGGTGCGTTGTTAGCAACAGCATTGACTGCCTGATCAGCAGCATCAAGTTGTTGTTCACCAGCACGGAGCCTCTGGAACTGTTCAACGGAGATACCATTCTCCACCACATAGTTCATGGCCTCAATCTCATCAGCTTCATCTCGCTTCTTCTTATAGTCAGATGCAAGCTTGACTGCTGTTTTACTGAAGGCACCTAGGCTCTCAAAGAGTTTAGCCTGTTCATCACCTTTAATCTTAGCGCTATCAATAGCTGTCTGCCTGTTACGCATGACAGCTTCTTGATAGCCCTTTCTCCAATCTTTCTCTAGTTGATAGTTCTGATCACGATTTGTAGTTTCTAATGCGTTCTTCCTTGAAAGTGCATCTGCATACTGCTGGCGATTCTGATTATTCCAGTCAGCAGACTGCTTGAGATTGTTGATCTCTTGCTGTCCCCTTTCCAGTTCTTTCTTTGCCAGGTCTGGAGCTTTAATCGGATCGAACCCTAGGCTCTGGGCGTACCCACGATATCCTATTTGGTTCATGTTTAGTAATAGTAGTTATTATGAGAATACTGTCGCCATACTAACTGCTGATTCTACAGAGCTAACAATGCCACCAAGCGTCGCCATACCGACATCCACCTTTGCACCTTTGACTGGCTTCGGCGGTTTCCTCGGTCTCCTGGGATCCTGTATCACAGCCCTCGGTGTAGCAAGCGGCGCTTCTGGACGAGCAGCTGCAATAGGCTTAACCATAAGGTTACCCCAAGCATTGATATCTGCTCCGTATTTATCTGTACGAATCTTCTCGTTAGCCTGACGGAAGTTAGCATCAGCACTAGATAGACTCTCAGCAAGGATCGCTTGATTACGACCTGCTTGTGCTAGGACAGCATGAAGCTCCTTACCTGCAGAACGCCCTGAGGCACCCCTAGCTTGGGCTGTACCGGCTTCTTGCAGTGCTTGGATGGTAATGTCTTGGTTCTGGAAGGACATCTCTGTGACGGCCTCCTGGAGCTTCCTGGTCTCAGACGCATAGGCACTAGCAGCAGCTTGGTTATTGAAGCTACGCTGTAGACCATATGTCTGCAGTGACTTACTATAAGCCGCAGCATTCATCCTATCCTGAGCATCAGCAATCGCTAGCTGGTAGCGATAATTCTGCTGATTAGTTGCGTCAGTATAGGCAGCCTCCGCTTCGATATTACCACGCCGTATAGCATTACCTTTCAGCGTGTGATTATAGTCCCTGATTGCTTCCCTATTGTTGAACTTCCATGTGTCTAGATTGAACTCATCGACCTTTTCTGTTTGTCTGTTTGCAGCTATCGCTTCCGATCTTGCGGTAATGAAATCGAATAAACCCATACCTTACCTCCGCTGATAGAAGCGGCTGGAATACTGACCTTCACACACCATCGACACAAGGCTGACAGGGAACGGCAGGTTAGAGCTAAGCTTCAATATAAAGTTCTCTGATCTTTGCATAATAGGGATTGTGTAGACATGCTGTGAGTTGATAGGAGTATCGTTAGCTTGGTAGAAGTCAGCTGCTTTAACAACTGACGCTTCCTTCCACTCTGACCTACCCCTTGCCTTAATCGAGAAGTTAAGGTTACCTCCTAACCCTGCGTAGATCTTCATACGAGAGATGATGAACGACGAAGGAAAGATATTGGCATCCTCTTGCCTGTAGTAAATGTTTGGCAGGGTTACCTCAAAGTCAAAGGTATAGCCAATGAATGTAGTGGTCTTGGTTAGGTTACCTTTCAGTTCGATATAGGAACCGGCTACGTCAGTCAATACAGTGGGGAAGGATATGTATCCAGACTCTGTATAGGTCATCGTTGTGGGGCTACCAGTAACAAGGCAGATCGTCTTACCCTTCTCATACTTGAATGGCAGACGGTAAGTAGTCTTCTTTGTTACAGCATCATAGGTTCCTTTTACGGCTGACCACATATCCAGACAAGGATCAGTCTTAACACCAGAGGTACTGATAAGACCAGATGCAGATGGACTCTGGGTTAGATCGAAGTCCTGTAGAACATACGAGTCAGACTGCTCGGTAACAGCTACCATAACATCAGCATTGATAGCATGATGCTGTACGTTTCCAACCAGATCCCATTGAACCCAAGCAGTCATCTCTCGCTTATCATTCATTTCCAAGAAACGCCACATATAGAGCGTGTTGCTTGTCCTACGTGCTAGGCTTACAATCGAGTTCTGTGGGCTAGTTACAAGTTGGTCCTGACCAGCAGGTATCCACTCACTAACAATACGTGCCTGATCGATTACCTGTGGGTTCTCTTCCTGACCTCTAGTCATCATCTCAAAGAGACGGGTGTAGCTAGGGTTCTTTGAAGTGAAGACTACAGTAGTTCCAAGATCTGATGGGTGTACTAGAGGATCACATTCAAAGTTAGAGATTGTCTTGATTGTAGTCGTAGTAGGAGACCAGATGTTGTTATCTGCTCCCATCATAAACTGCTGATTCTGGCTGAATAACAATAGACCCTGGGTTGTAGGTACCACTGCATGGAGCACAGCAGGCTTAACACTTGAACAGCTGATATCGATAGGGTCAGCGGCAACAAGCGTAGTAGCAGTTGTAAAGTAAAAGTTGAAGTACTCACCAGCCTGGCTCATCACCACATTGTCTTCACTAAGGAACCCAAGTCGGTTATTAAAGAAGAATGGATGGCGGATTGTGTGTCCTACAAAACTTGGCTGAGAGTTAGATTCATCATCACCAACAAGTCTAGGTTCCCATGTGATAGGTCTAACGGTGAATGTTCCATCAGCGTTACGCACTAACTCATGTGGCATGGTAGCTGGATCTAGACCAGTGCTTATCCCAGGCTTGATTGTTTCTTCCCAGTACCCAGGACCACTGACCCCATCATTAGCAAAGAACTTGACGTAGTAGCTAGAGGCTAGTGCTGAAGAGTTAGTGATCTCTACAACCCTACCCTGTACACTTTCAGCAGAGAGCTTTGCAATGTTATCTACGCTGCCTTGGTAAGCAACAAGTGATGCTCCACTCTGACCACCCTTAGCAGTTACTTTGATTGCTGCAGTGCTGGAGATTTCAAGCGAAGTACCTGTACGTGTGACAGTATAGCCACCACCTGCTATGGCTGTCTTCAGAGCATTGAGGATATCATCTGCGTTGAGTAGTTCCTTTGGTGGGTCTGATGCACCAACATTGTCATCAGCATTTCTGGTTTGGTAGGTGTAACCCTTACCATCAATAGTCACAGTATACAGCGCACTGTATGCTACTTCAAGCAGACGTATGGTCGCGTTTGTACCAGCTGTGTACGGAGGAGCAGCTAGTGCCTTGACAACAACCTTGTCGTTGGTAATGAAGGTGTAGTCATTGACCGTCAGGAAGTTAAGGTCCCTCCAATCAGCTGCTTGGATGTATGCAGCTGCTGAGCCACTCATGGTGACAGTCTTACGACTACCATCAAGGATGCTCCAGATGTTTACCTGACCAGCATTGACATTCCCCATGTACTTCTCTTGCTCGTCTCGGAAGATTGAGAACCAAGAAGCGTTAGCGTATGTATTAGCTGGAATGTTAACTCCACTAGCGTCTTTGAGGGCAGCAATCAGACGACCACCAGCCCTCTTTGTAAGACCATATGCAGGGTCGGGGTAGGCATTCAATGCTTGCCTTACTTGACCAGGGAAGAGGCGCTCATCAACCTGCTGTGATACACCTCCAAGGAAGTTAGGAGTTCGTTGGGAGATTGCTGTCATTAGCGGCTAAGCGTATGGAACGGTTGATAGCTGACATAGTTCTGATCACCTCTAGCAAAACCAAACATGGTGTAGTTGCCTTGGTTACATTCATACTCCACGATGGTTGCACGAGCTAGGGCTTCTCGCTCATACAGCAGCTTGTATTGATCCTCATCTCCAACAACCTTCAGGGCAGTCAGTGTAGAAGCCCTGGCTACGATGTAGTCACGGAATGGTACAGGAAGGTCTTTCCAATCAAACCACCAGACAATATCGCATTCAATGGTATCAATATCTTTCCAGAGGTAGGTGTGAGCAACAGTCTCATACAGCTTCCCATCTCTCCGTACAACATGCTTACCATCATTTGCAAGTGTATTCTGGGATAGCTCAACACGTAGCATATTGTCTGCTAGTGGAATCTCTTTGTTGCTGTTGGGGTGTAGCGGGTAGTTGTATTCAGTATTAAACGTCCAACCTTCAGACTGACATTCACGAGAGCACTTGATGAGGGTATCGTATGCAATAGAGATCTCAGGGTTGGCTTGATCCAGCTCAGTGACTGGGGCCTGACCCACAGCTGACAGGATCTGATTTACAGCGGCCAGTTCGGTGTCCGCATAGCTTGTGGGAAACGGCATAACAATAGTGTTATATGTGTGTTAAAAAAAGGGAGACCAGTTAAGGCCTCCCCAGGTGTTACTACTTTACGGAATAGCAGGAAGGTTGCACTCTACGCCACCAGCATAGTTACGGATACCTTTGCTCTCCGACACAACGGTCGAAGCAGCAACAGCGGTACCACCAAATGCACGGCGGGTACGGGCAACGGAACGACGGGTAGCAGTACTGCAGACACCAGTAGGCGCAGCAGTAGTGCCCTTCTCAACAGAAACGTTAGCAGGCATGATTATTCTCAGTATTTGGATGAACGGGGATCATAGGTCTCACTCTTAATGGAGTAGGGAGCCACCCCTGCATCGCTATTACGACGGGGGACAGTTACTACAGCAACAGTGCGACCAGCTACCGCAGGAAGTGAAGTAGGATCGGGGATCGGAGCACCACCAGATGCAGTCATGATTAACTACCTCAGGCTGCTTGCAGTTCAATAGCAGCGGCGGGGTTCAGAGTACCCACACCCATTGCCAGACGACCCACAATGATGTCGCCCTGATACATGACCGACACATCACCAGAGGTGGTTTGCACTTGGGGACCGATAGCCTCGACCACACCAGCAGCATCCTTCTGGTAGATCAGACCGCAGTGAGCGGAGAAGTCGCCAGAGTAGTCGTTGTTCTCACCGGACACCTTAGCGATGGTACCAGCTTTGAACGGCAGGTTGTTGGACTTGCGGATGGAGATACCAGCGATCTCATAGAGACCTTCACCACTGTTCAGATTACCCTGAGTGTTACCAAAGTCACGGTTGAGGATGTTGGTATCCACCTGGCTCACCAGAGCATAGTACTGACGCGGGGTCAGCACAGCAGTACGACCCTGCTTGGGCAGGTTCTTCTCATCGAGAATCGCAGCAGCTTCAAAGAAAGCATCCACAATATGCTGAGCACTCAGCTCATTACCAGCACCCAGCTTGATGATAGAACCACCAGGCTCAGGACCAGGGGCAGCACTGATGGGGTGAGCTTCACGAGCAGCCTTAGCGATGGTGCGGAAGATCTTCTTATCGTATGCCTCAGCAAGGGCATAACCGATCTTCTTAGCGATCTCGCCACGCAGGCTGTAGTGGGCAAGGGTCTCATCCAGGTCATAGACGAAGGCGCTGGAAACCAGCAGGTCGTCACAGACGATGGTCTTCTCAGCCACAGGCGGATCACCACTACCGAGGATAGGGGTACCAACGGTGTGGTAGTTAGCCGTCATACGGCCAGTGAAGATGAACTGCAGAGACTTGCCGTTCTTGAGGGTACGGTTCTGCACAGTACCTTTTGCGATACAAGCAGCTTCATAAGCCTTGAACAGCTCACCGCTGAACAGCTTGAGGTACGTTGCGTACTTAGTATCATATACACGAGACTTGTCGGTGTCAGCGACAGCCTTATTGACAACGCCAAAAGGCGATTGAAGGGTATTAGCCATTGTTAGAAAAAGAGAGAGTTGTTTACGTTCTCCCTAAGCGCTTAGGAACTCCAACGAAGTGATTCATTGGCATTCATTGTTTGTTGTTGTTTGTTCGTCTCTCCGAACTGTCAATGGCAAAGGGTATCGACCGTAGTCGGCCTAAGCCAATAGGAGTAAGGTCCGACACTGAGGTGCCTTACTCCACCGCAGTTAGACTGCGACTTGCTCTACACCCTTAGGGCTCAGCGCTTTACAGCTGGTAAGATCACCAGCCTTAACATGAGGATCAGGGTATGCAGGAATGAAGAAGCGATCACCAGTAGTCTTGACGACATACGTGGGGATAGCTACAGAAGTCTTGGGATCGTAAGCCATAGTGTTAACCAATAGTAGGTGCAGTGAGTGCTACAGGAGTTGCCTCAGCAGTAGCGAGATCAAGCGGGAAGTTATGAGCGTTACGTTCGTGCATCACTTCCATACCAAGACCAGCACGGTTCAGTACATCCGCCCAGGTGTTGATGACGTTCCCCTGATTGTCCATGATCGACTGGTTGAAGTTGAGACCATTAAGGTTGAACGCCATAGTAGATACACCCAGAGCAGCAAACCAAATACCAACAACGGGCCAGGCAGCCAGGAAGAAGTGAAGAGAGCGAGAGTTATTGAAAGAAGCATACTGGAAAATGAGACGCCCAAAATAACCATGTGCTGCCACAATGTTATACGTCTCTTCCTCTTGGCCAAACTTGTAGCCGTAATTCTGGCTAACTTCTTCTGTCGTTTCACGGATCAAAGACGAAGTGACAAGGCTTCCGTGCATTGCACTGAAGAGTGATCCGCCGAATACACCAGCAACACCAAGCATATGAAAGGGATGCATGAGAATGTTGTGTTCAGCTTGGAAGACAAACATGTAATTGAACGTCCCTGAAATGCCGAGAGGCATAGCGTCAGAGAACGATCCTTGCCCAA
>Ga0315907_10006569_pt1 | contig 12305 bp, 13 predicted proteins | sample LakEriMetagenome_3_FD_203525 | JGI IMG/M metagenome (GOLD analysis project Ga0315907, IMG submission 203525) | Freshwater fungal communities from buoy surface, Lake Erie, Ohio, United States - Buoy 12 MA123 | ecosystem: Environmental > Aquatic > Freshwater > Lake > Lake biofilm | place: USA...
TGTATCTGTAGATGAAAAAGAAGTATTAGTAGAATATTGATCTGATTTTCTTATTATTGCTTTTCCTTTAGTAAATTTCGGTATACCTGTTGTTTCATCTATTAAAAAATATCCTCTCTTAGTTGTAGGAATATCAAAATTATATGCAATTTCATCTGCATAACTAATGTGACTAAGGATAATGATAAAATACACAAATAGAATTATTCTAATTATCCACTGAAAGGAAAAGCTGAAAGGTAAAGGTATTTTTTTATAAAACATGCTTTATGTACTAACTTTTTAAATATCAAAACATAAGAACAATACAGTATTTTTTATTAACTTTAATAAAAAATACTCCAACAATTTAGTAAAATTAAAAATTTATAACAATGCGCTATATGTAGTTCAACAAAAATTAAATGGCTAAACTCTAAAAAAATGGTGCAAAATTATAGGTTTTTGGCGATAAAAAGCAGTCCCGTGTAAACCTTTACTTTGAGCGGATCATAGAAAATTTATTTTCTATGGATAAGTGCGCATTAAAAAAATGAACTTTCTACTGCTAACCCATCATTGTAGTAATAATTATTTTTTATGTGGGAAAATTTTTGCCAAAAGAGGGATAGCTTGTATTTTGTTATACTTGGCGTTTGCAACAATGATATCTAGGAATAATCTAGCATCATGACTTGGTAATTCGTGCAATTTCCATAGATTATTGTAATTATTACTCATATTAACCTCATAGCTTTATTGAAAATGGTGCTAGGAGCTTTCATCAGTTGTTACTTGTAATAACTACCCGCTGCTTTCATGCTAGAAGCACTTATAACAGCAGACCCCTAGCATAAAGCAAAAACTGGTATTTCAAAAAATGTTTATCAAAAACCAAAACTATTAGTTAAGAACAAAGAGGATAAAGTTAAACAAATCAATTCTGATATTTTAGAAGGTCAACTATCATTTGATGACTTAAAAATAAATGATAATACAAAACCAATGAATAGCGTAATTACCTCTCTTTTAGCAAAGATTTTTTCTCATAAAAAGTAACAAAAATGCGATAGCCGTCTGCAAGACCGCATGCAAGCTTTTTGCAAAAGTTGCATAAGTGCGCATTTAGAAAATTGCATTTTCTTTCATGAAAGTTGTGCTTCGCTTTTTATTCTTGTTTTTGAAATATTACGGCAAACATTGATAGATTTATGACCTATTAAAAAAACATAATAAGAATACTTAAAAACTGCTACGAATAAAAAATTGTTATTAATTTGCTAATTATTAGTTGCAATATTCTAAATATAGATGTTGAAATTAATTATAATTAAAAAATACCATTAATTTTAATGCAAGTATTGAAACAACAAATCCTTACAAGAGAACAAAAAGAATCTATTGGTTTACTTCAAATTGGTACTTTTTTAGAATATTTTGACCTCATGTTGTATGTTCACATGGCGGTCTTGCTTAATGAGTTGTTTTTTCCTGAAACTGACCCTCTTACAACTCGTCTTATTGCTGCTCTTAGTTTTTCTTCAGTTTTTATACTTAGGCCATTTGGCGCAATTATATTTGGATATATCGGTGATAACTTTGGACGCAAACTAACAGTAATCATTACTACAACCTTAATGGCGGTATCATGTATAATTATGTATATATTACCAACTTATAATGACATTGGAATTACTGCTTCTTATATAATGATTCTATGTCGTGCCATGCAGGGTATGTCTTCTATGGGCGAAGTAATAGGAGCAGAAATATATTTAACTGAAACTATAAAAAGACCTACTATTTTCCCAGTTGTAGGGTTTATAACAGTTTCTTTAACCTTAGGGGGTGTTGCATCATTAGCTATTGCTTCTCTTGCTACCACCGAAGGATTTAATTGGCGTTATGCTTTTTTAATTGGCACTATAATAGCTATGGTTGGGGGACTTGCTAGAACACGTTTAAGGGAAACTCCAGATTTTGTTAATGCAAAAAAAGAGATTCAGTCTGTTTTTGAAAAAACTGGTGTAGATATAAAACTTTTAGACAAAAGCCCGATATATAATGAAAAAGCTAATAAAATAACTGCTATAGCCTATTTTTTACTAGAATGTTCTGCTCCAACGTGTTTTTTTCTTATATATGCTTATTCTGCTAATATTTTGAAAGAAGTACATGACTATACACCTGGTCAAATAATCCATCAAAATTTTATAGTCACAGTAATAGAATTTTTTACTATATTGCTTATTACATTCTTGAGTTTTAGAATATACCCGTTAAAGATTCTAAAAGTAAAGTTGATTATATTTGCTTGCTTTATTTTTATATTACCTTTTATTTTTCAGTATTCTACTAGTCCAGTTGGGATAATGTTAGCGCAACTTGGTATAGTTTTTTTTGGAGTAAACGTATTACCAGCTGGCCCTATTTTCTATAGCCATTTTCCTATATTTAAACGCTTTACTTATACTGGGTTTGCTTATGCTCTATCACGTGCAATAATGCACCTTACAACTTCATTCGGTTTTATTTTTTTATTCGAATATTTAGGTCATTATGGAATACTAGTTATTATGATTCCTATTCTTATAGGTTTTTCATTTGGTCTAAATCACTTCGAAAAATTAGATAAACAAAATATATAATAAATGTATTTTTAAAAAATTGAATCTTCTGAATATGAAGGTTCAATTTTGACACCAAGTGCTTCATAGCAATTACGTATCAATTCATTTTTACATTCAGGTATCCCTAAATACATTGCAAGAACTATGAATGTAGAAATAGTTTCTTCTATAATTTTTTTTATTTTTTCTGGGGGTAAGGATTTAATGGTCTGAATATTATGCAATCTATCAAACTGCTTGATAAACAGTACATCGTATTTTTTTTGTTCCCAAAGTAATTCTGTTAATTTGCCTGCGCTGATTTTGCAACCATATTCTTTTATTCTAGTTAAATCCATTACTTGGTTTGCTATAACTGTACCAAACCCGTTTTCTATCATCTCAAAGGTAAGTTCCGTATCTTCTATTGTATCATGTAGTATACTGGTAACTATTATATCAGTTTTTAGCTTATGTTCAGATATCATATAAGCTACCTCTAGCGGATGGGTATAATAAGCCTCACCACTCTTTCTTTTTTGGTCACCATGATATTTCCTAGCCCAATAAATGGCCTTATTAATTAATTCAAAGTCCAGAACATTTTTAGTATCTAGAGATTTTAATTTTTCGGTTAATCTTATCGAATAACAGCAAGGTTTGAAGTAACTCATGATTTCATAACTCAAAATTTCTATTACCTAAACTTTACTATTTTTATAATTAAGTAACAATAAATTAATATGTTATTTTGAGTTGATATTTCTACATTAACCTCTTTTCTGTCTGTAGATTAAGCAACACATACGATAAAACTCTATGCACGTTTACTGTAATATTTCAAAAAAAAGGCGAAGCACAACTTTCATGCAAGAAAATGTAATTTTCTAAATGCGCACTTATGCAACTTTTGCAAAAAGCTTGCGTGCGGTCTTGCAGACAGCTGGAAAATGAGGTATGCTTTAAGGCATGTGGTATATCTGAATTTGTATATCGCTTTTCCAACAAAAAAATTTATTATCAGTTTTTTACAAACTCAAAAAAGGAAACTGATTTTCATTTGATGAAAATGATACTCCTCGGAGCAGAGCTCCGAGGTATCTGATGGAATTACTTAACAGCAATAAATCAGGTTACACTCTTGCAAAGCTAAGCTTCGGGGAATTAATCTCTTCAGAGATTAATAATTTCTGATTGGTCAAAACAAAACCTAAAAAAACTCCAACAGGACGTAAAACCCAGAAATTGCAAAAACTGATTTTAAAGCTCACACAGAAGTAAAAATACCCTTCATGTATGATTGGCTATTAACACCTATTTTCTCTTTTATAAATCACCTTAAAACTCGTTTTAGCTATATTTAAATAGCAAAGAAAAGCTGATTAGGTAAAATTCTTAAAAAACTTAAGAAAAAAAATCAGGAAAGAAAAAACGATAAGGCGAACATCACTTTTCAAAAACATCTTTTTGCCAACCGCTTAAAAATAAAAAATTACCTTTTCAAATTTTTATTAAAAAAAGTACCAACAAAAAAAACAAGAAATGCAAGTGTGTTATCCACAGAAAATCGCAAATCTTTTTTCTTGTTTTTTTATACTTTCAGTATTTTAAGTATTTTCGGCGCCTTGGAGACCGCTTGGTTCTGCGCTTTATTTTCTCTAAAAAACACTTTTTTGGTGTGAAAAAACACTTTTTTGGTGTGAAAAAACACTTTTTTGGTGTGAAAAAACACTAATTGACAAGAGTGTTTTTTGTTGTTAAAAACACTTAAATATAAAGGTGTTTTTAATTAGTGTTTTATTATGAAAAAAATTAGCATAAGTATTCCGACTATTATTCAAAACGTAGATACCAAGCAAAGTAAAAAAACTAAACATCCTTATAAAAATGCGATGATTGCAATGCAGCATAATAACTTAGTTGAAGCTAAGTATTCTATGACGTTGCAGCAAAAAAGGATAATGATCTGGCTGGTTTCTCAAATAAGACCTGACGATATTGACTTCAAAGAACATGTCTTAAGCATAAGAAAGTTAATAGAAATATGCCAATTATCTGGGGAATCCTCCTATAAAGAAATTAGAAACATAACGTTCTCATTGATAGAGAAAGGTATACGGATTATTGATATTACGGATCCTGACAATAAGAGAGAAATACAAGTATCGTGGTTATCTTCAGCTGATTATTATCAAGGGCAGGTAAAATTAAGTTTTAGCCCAAAGTTAAAGCCTTATTTACTCCAGCTAAAAGAAAAATTTACTTCTATTAATGTGATAGATTTAATGCAGTTTAAAAGCGTTCATGCAATACGCATATATGAACTCTTAAAGCAATATCAGGATATAGGAGAGAGGGTTTTAAGTTTAGAGGAAATAAAGGATTGCTGTGGTGTAAGAGATAAACTGAAGCAGTATATACATTTTGAAAAAAAACTAATACTTACTGCTCAACGTGAAATCAACGTGAAATCCGACATTTACTTTGATTTTGAGCGTATAAAACCTTCCAGAAAAATAACAGGCATCAAATTTATCATAAGCAAGAACAAGGCTTATGAGCTCAGAAATAATCCTGTAAAAGAAATTCAGGAAGTAAAAAGAAAACCAGCGGTAATTGATACTTTAAAAGAATTTGGTTTAAGCCTGCGAGTTATTAATCAGATTTTAAAAGAAAATACGGAGCAAACCATCCATGATGCTATTAACGCAGTTGATTTACAATTATCAAGAGGACAAGTTAGGAATACCAAGGCAATGCTAATGACTGCTATAAAAGAACAATGGCATCCTGAGAAATACAAAACTAGATAAGTTTATATTTTCAGCTGTCTGCAAGACCGCATGCAACTTTTGCAAAAAGTTCTTTAAGTGCGCATTTAGAAAATTGCATTTTCTTTCATGAAAGTTGTGCTTCGCTTTTTTGTTTCGTTTTCCTGAATTTGAGTAAACAAGTTATAACAAATATTTGAAGAATTTTGTTACGCAATAGGCAAACTAAAGTTTGCTTGCTTTATAAAATTAATTTGTTTCTTTAAAAATGTTAGTTACTTTCTTAGCTAATAATTCCTAATTAAAAAGGTTATCATATCAATTGAATTTTATGTAAAATAGTCAACACAAACCTTGTTATTATTCAAAAGGTAAATTTATATGATTAACAAAAATGATTTTGAAAAACCACGTTGGCTATATCGTTTTGATAATTTTGAACGTGCTTTTTTGTTATTAAGAGAAGTTATGCAAATTATTCAAGAACGTAAATTAAGCCCTTTAGAACAAGAGGGGGTTATACAACGTTTTGAATATACTTGGGAATTAACATGGAAAGTCCTTAAAGATTATTTAGAATATAGTGGTATAGTATTTGATATTATTGCTCCTCGTTCAGTAATTAAGGAAGCTATCGCTGCCAAGGTAATTGACAACGGCGATATATGGATGGATGCTTTAGATTCACGCAATAAAATGTCTCATACTTATTCTTATAAAGATTTTGAAAAAATTATTACAAGTATAGAAAAAAATTATTATCCAGAATTAAACAATTTTTATTTAAAAATGTTAAAAATCTCAACCAAGATAGATAGTAATCGTGCTTAATCATGGTTTAAAACAAAAACATTTAGATACTTTAAGAAGTGTTTTATTACCTTTTTCTGAAAGAATAGAGAAAGTAGGTTTATTTGGTTCTCGTGCTACTGGATTATATCGTTCTAACTCTGATATAGACTTAGTAGTTTATGGTTTAATAGACGAAAAAACGATTGATCGTATATTCACTTTACTTGAAGATAGTAATTTACCTTTTAAAACTGATATACAAGCTTATGATTTGGTTAAATATTTACCCCTAAAAAAACACATAGATACTAATATGGTTTTGTTATTTACACATGAACAGCTTATAAATTAATTGTATCTGTAGTTGTAGCGGCTTAGTTTTAGGGTTGAATTTTAGCTTAGATTATTGCGAACGAATCAACATGAATAAAAAAATCATCAATGGTCTTGAGTATCTTGAGCAGAATTATAGACCAAGTGATATACAAAAGTTTTTAGATAACAGCAAAACTAAAAGAGAAGTGTACCAAGGACTAAAAGTATCCGAGTATGGTTTAAACAAATATATAAAGCATTATAACCTTTTTTTTAAGCCTATGAACACTCCATTAAACAAAATCCGTAGTAAACCTTAACAACCAAGTGCTGCATAGCTAATAAAAATAATGTTGCTTGCAACATATATTGCGTATAACACTTTTGCTGCGCAAAGAGATGTTATAACTTTTTCACAAACTCAGGAAAAGGAAATCGATTTTTAAGTGATGAATTTGATTATTTTGGTTTGGTCGGCCTCGGGGAATAGTTCATTTAGCGTTTTTCTAAATGCGCACTTCAGCAATGAAATAAATTCCATTGCTGCGCTCACTAGTTATTACAGATTTAGGAAAGAATATCTTGTTAGTTTAATACCTTACTTTGAGCGGAGCATAGGAGATTTTTTCTCCTATGGGTAAGTGCGCACTTTGTGAACTTCTAATTTCCTTGATTAGTTTTTTTCAATTCCATTATTTTTAGAGCGTTAGTGATGCTGGATACATCATTGCACAATCAATCTTTCTAATCCTAAAGCTTTATGCTGGGGGTCTGCCATTATAAGTGCCTCTGGGCATGAAGGTGGCAGGGGTTGTTGTTTCAATGACTTATCCAGCCCCTAGCACCAAATTAACTTAGGTTTAGAAGATTGATTATGAAAAACTACGATTACAATTTATGGACGCTTACTGAGCTCAGGAAAGATGACCCAAGAAATTATCTTGAGATTATCGTGTTCAATGCTAGATTTGGTAAAGTTCAGGCAATACAATATCAGGAAAATAAAGTCTTTGTTATTTCCGAAGAACAGTATCAAAAACTAAAAAATAGTTAAATCACCAATTTCTTGTTTTAAATACGTTTTTAGTAGCAAAAATCTGTTTAAGCTAGGTAATTATGTTTTTAATGAATTATGTTACTAAAAACGCATTTATTTAAGAAATAGAGCTATAAAAATTATATAACTCACCTGTTTTAAATATTTTGGCTAAGGAACTCAAGTTGACAAAATGTGGTCAGACGTTTAGTATTTCTATAATAAATACAACTTTTAATATTTGTTATGCCCTCTGCTCTTACTGTGAGATTATCGGATAAAGTAGTTCATGAAGTTGACATAAGAGCCAAAAAGCTCCGTATTTCACGAAGCGAATATATCAGAAAGTCTATTGAGTTGATGAATAAAGGAATGCACCAACAGGAAAAAAAAGCGAAGCTTATCCATGCTAGCAAAAAAGTTAGAGCTGAAAGCATGGTTGTAAATTCTGAATTTGCCCAGATAGAACATGACCCGAAAATTTAATTTTGGTGAAATCTGGCTTGCAGATTTAAACCCAAAAGTTGGGACTGAGCTTGGCAAGTTAAGGCCAGTTCTAATTATCCAGAACCAAATTCTGCTAGAAATAAATCACCCTTCAACCTTAATTATTCCTCTGACAACCAAGTTAATTGATGATACGCAACCATTGCGTATTCGTATCAAAGCACAAGCTAGATTAGCAAAAGATTCTGATTTGCTTATAGATCAAATACGCGCTATTGACAATAAACGTCTGACCACAGGACCTTTAATGGTATGTAATAACCAATTTATGAAAAAAGTATACAAAGCTATATCAGAAGTTATTGGTAATTATTAATAAAATCTTTCGATCAAAAAAACCTTTTTTGCCAACCACTTAAAAAATAAAAAATTTAGTGAGCGTAGCGAACTCAATATAGTTTTTATCGTTTTTTTAATGAAATTTTCTGATTTTATCCACCGACTTATCCCTTTCATAAATTTATTTGTATCTTACGTAGTAAGTATTTGTACTGTTGTTAGAAGCTATATACCATAAAGGTTTTAAAGATCTAATTACTACTTTTTTACCGCTTTTATTACTACTTTTTTACCGCGGAATTACTACTTTTTTACTGCGGAATTATGCTACTATCTGCAATAGTGATTGACATAATATAACTACTTTTGATATAAGGTAGTTATATATAAATACTTACTGTTATTTGTACCAATTCCATGACAAAAAATATTTTACCTAAGATTTTAAAGTCCAAAACTCCCAAAATTTATAAAAATAAAAAGCTAAATACTGCAAATTTTGGCAATTTTACTCTCAATGATTATCAAATATTTTTACATCTAGTAAGTAAAATTGGCGGTGTTGATGAATTGGGGAAATATTTACAACCAGAACAATTACAAAGGGAGCATATTTTAACTGCAAAAGAGTTTAGTGAGGTATTTGACGCTGGTATTGATAATAGCTATAAAATTTTAAGAAAAGCTGTTGATAAACTAATGAAAACTGACCTAAAAGTTGAAAGAAATGAATCGTTAGAGTTATGGCGGATTAATGTATGCTCAATGGCAAAATACAATAAAAGAGAAGGACGTATAACAGTTAAGTTTACTGATGATATTATGCCTTACTTAGCACAGGTAAGAAAAAAGTTTGTTTTATATAATCTAAAAGAAATAGCAAATTTTGGTAGTCTTTATACAACTCGCCTTTATGAATTAATACAAGAATTTAAAGAAACTGGTTGGGTATTAAAATCAGTAGAACAGTTAAGAGATACATTTGCTGTTGGAGATAAATTTAAGACTTATGATAATTTAAAAAGGAAAACCTTTGGTCACGCCTGCAAAGAAATTAACGATAATTACGATATGGACTTAAGGTTTGAAGAAGAAAAGGAGGGACGTAAGGTTGTTGCAGTTAAATTCTTTTTTAAAAAAACCTTGGTTCATAAGGTCACTAATCAAAAAACTGGTATTTCTAAAAATGTTTATCAAAAACCAAAGCTATTAGTTAAGAACAAAAAGGGTAAAGTTAAACAAACCAATTCTGATGTTTTAGAGGGTCAATTATCATTTAACGATCTAAAAACAAATGATAAGGCAAAACCAATGAATAGTGTAATCACCTCTCTTTTAACAAAAATTTTCCCAAATAAAAAGTAATAAAAGCTTCATCTTTACAACCATATTTTATTGCTGATTTAAACTTTGAGCGTAGCATTGACTTTCGTCAATGCAGATGTGCGCATTTAGCAAAAACTAAATGAACAATTCCCCGAAGCCGACCAAACCAAAATAATCAAATTCATCACTTGAAAATCGATTTCCTTTTCCTGAGTTTGCGAAAAAGTTATAACATCTCTTTGCGCAGCAAAAGTGTTATACGCAATAGGCAAACTAAAGTTTGCTTGCTTTTCACTGACTCTATAAACTCTGATTTATAAGGCTTTGAGGTGGTATATGAAAAATCAATTGTTAGCTCAAAGTGTAATGGATTTATGAGTTATAAAAAACATAATAAAAATATTTAAAAACCGCTTTGAATAAAAAATTGTTATCAATATTGATTAATGGTCGCAAAACTCTGATTATTAAGTTGGAAGATAGTTAAAACTAAATGATATTTTTATGCAAGTATTAACACAAACTAGTCTTACAAAAGAGCAAAAAGAAACTGTAGGGCTATTATCTTTAGGTACATCTTTGGAAATGTTTGACCTATTTTTATATATTCACATGGCAGTTTTTCTTGATCAGATATTTTTTTCTAAAAATGATCATGAAAGTTTTATTTTATCTAACATTGCTGTCTGTTCAGCATTTATTCTAAAACCAATAGGAGGAATAATTTTAGGATGGTTAGGTGATCGAATAGGAAGAACTTTTGTAATATTTATTTCTACTTTTTTTACTGGTACTACATGTATTGTTATTGCTATGCTGCCAACTTACCAAAATATTGGAATACTCGCAGCTTATGCCGTAACTTGTTGCAGAGTTATACAGGGAATAATGGCTACAGGAGAATTCTATAACGCTCATATATACATATCAGAAAGCATAAAAGAACCAAAAAATAGATACTCTATGGGTGTATTACTTTGTATTGGATCTTGGGTCGGTGGAAAGTTTTTAGCAACTGGCCTAGCTGCTATAGCTCTTTTTTGTATTGATAATGGAGTCACTGAAGCTTGGAGAGCTGCGTTTTTATGTGGAGGCTTCATGGCTTTTATCGGTATATATGCTAGAAGAATTTTACATGAAACAAAAGATTTTATTGAAGCACAAAAGCTGGCAAAGGTAACACAAGTATTAGAGTATAAAAAATCCAAAGAACCAATACCTAAATTATCACTTTTTTATTACTTAATCTTAACACTAGGAAATATTTTATTTGGCTTATTTCCATTCACTTATTGTAAAGATTTACTTGTTGAAATGGGATATAGTGCTTCTGAGATTGCTTTACAAAGCTTTTATGTAGGTATTTTTTATACGTTGAACTTGATAGGCTATTTCTTTCTAGTAAGATTTTTTTGTCCACTTAAGATAATAAAATATCGATCTTATGCATGTATATTTTTAATGTTATTCTTACCTTACCTTATAAAAAATGCAAGTTCGAATCTAGATATACTTCTTCTCCAGTGCTTAGTATTGATGTTTAGCATAACATCTCTTCCAGCTTGTCCAATTATTTATAAGTTATTCCCTATTTTAAAAAGATCAAGATCAGTACTAATACCAAACGCTTTGTCTAGTGCATTTGGATTTCTTTTTTTAAATTTCTCTATACCTATCTTAAGTAAATACTTCTTTAACTATACTTTTGTGATTTTAGCATTACCAGTTGCGATAATAGCTATTTTTGGTATCCAACACTTTCAAAAAGTACACAAGAATAAAATTAAAAGTCATAATATGGCAAGTCTTTAAACCTGTAGAGTGATTGGTTAAGTTCTATTGATCTTAAACTTAATATATCTTCAAAGATTGGGTGTTTTTTCTCGATACATAATGATAACATCTTATCAAAAAATTCGTAATATTCTATATCTAAAGCCAAAGCTAAAAAATCTATTAGTGTGAGTTTTTTTATTTTTGTTTTTTTCTCCTCGTTCAAGAATTTAGCAGTCTCTAAATTATGAATTCTATCAATCATTTTTATCATCAGAACTTCTACATCTTTCAACTGATAAGCATTGTTTAATACTTGTTCTACACTTAACTTGTTACCATCAGGCCTATAACGGGTAAGCCTGTCAACCATTTCAGCTATCCGCCAGCTGAAATTATCCAAAATCATACCAGCAGTAACCTCAGTGTCCTCAATAATATCATGCAATATACTAGCTGCTATTACATCAGTTTTCAGATTATAATCAGAAACCATATAAGCTACTTCCAGAGGGTGGGAATAGTAGGGCTCACCTGACTTCCTTTTTTGGTCACCATGATATTTTCTAGCCCAATAAATAGACTTATTAATTAACTCAAAGTTCAGTACATTTTTATTATCTAGCAACTTTAGTTTTTCTAGTAATCTACTTGAATAATAACAAGGTTCTAAGTAATTCACGATTTAACAACCCAAAATTTTTATTACTTAAACTTTACTATTTTTACGAAAAAAATACTAAGATTTTTTTACCTAGTATTTTGATATTTTAAAGAATATTTAAATTTTCCATGCGTTATCCAGTGCTTTTGAGTTATATCTGTTAGCTCCTTACGTTCATTTGATGACTTAAAAATAAATGATAATACAAAACCAATGAATAGCGTAATTACCTCTCTTTTAGCAAAGATTTTTTC
>Ga0315907_10006571_pt1 | contig 12303 bp, 10 predicted proteins | sample LakEriMetagenome_3_FD_203525 | JGI IMG/M metagenome (GOLD analysis project Ga0315907, IMG submission 203525) | Freshwater fungal communities from buoy surface, Lake Erie, Ohio, United States - Buoy 12 MA123 | ecosystem: Environmental > Aquatic > Freshwater > Lake > Lake biofilm | place: USA...
AGTCTCAAACCGTATCGGAAATGAAGGTGATTCAGTCATTCACATGATGAAAAACCTGGAGATTGAACGAATTACAATCGCCGGAATTTCACTTGGTATTGCCCAGGCCTGCCTCGATCAATGTGTAAAATATGCGGGAGAGAGGAAACAATTCGGAAAAAATCTGGCCAACTTTCAAATGATTCAAAAAATGATTGCAGAAATGTATTCAGAAACTGAAGCGATGAGAAGAATGCTCTACACTGTTTGTTATGAATACGATAACGGAAATAAATCCAACAATCTTGCTTCGGCCGTCAAACTTCAACTTCCCAAAATGGCGACGAAGATTGCTCTTGATGCCATCCAATTACACGGTGGATATGGTTACTCTAGAGAGTTCCCAGTTGAGCGTATGATGAGAGACAACAAACTCAATGAAATTGGTGCTGGAACAAATGAAGTCATGATCATGATCATTGCCAAAAATCTTCTGAGAGAAGCCTTAAGAGATTAATATGAACGATTTTCAAAAAGAACTCTGTCGAAATTTGGCCAAATACTGTCAGGATACTATCGAACCTCATATGGAGCACGATGATTCTGAGGGTAAATTTCGAATGGAATTCTTCAAAGGTTTAGGTGATTATGGGGTCACAGGAGTCACTCTACCCGAAGAATATGGTGGGGCAGGACTCACCTATTTGGACTATTGTTATGTCCTTGAAGAAATAGCCAAAGTCTCAGTTCCTTACGCTGTCACCGTTTCTGTTTCATCCATGGTTCAGACCATTTTAAATGAATACGGCAACGATGAACAAAAAAGAAAATATCTTCCAGCTCTTACCTCTGGAGAGGAGATTGGAGCCTTCGCTTTGTCTGAATCTCACTCCGGTTCAGATGCAGCTTCTTTAAAAACCACCGCAAAAAAAGTTGAAGGCGGCTATGTCCTTAATGGGACGAAGATGTGGATTACCTCTGGTGGCATTGCTAAAACCTATATTGTGATGGCGCGAACTGGTGGAGAAGGGGCCAAGGGGGTTTCGGCTTTTATTATTAGAGACGGTGCTCCAGGTTTTACTTATGGTAAGGCCGAAAAGAAAATGGGATGGAAGACCTCCCCTACCAAAGAACTTATTTTTGAAAATTGCTTTGTTCCATCTGAAGATCGATTACTTGAGGAAGGCCAAGGATTCAATGTTGCCATGGGTGGACTTGATAGAGGGCGCGTTGCCATTGCTGCTATTGGTGTTGGATGTGCGCAGCGTGCTCTAGATGAGGCGATATCTTATAGTTTAACTCGTCAGCAATTTAAGCAAGCCATTTTTGATTTTCAAGGCTTGCAATTTATGATGGCCGATATGGCCCTTGATGTGGAAAGTTCACGTCTTATGGTTTTAGCTGCAGCAAAATCCATTGATGAAGACCAGAGTAATAGCAAACTTTGTTCTATGGCCAAACTTAAGGCGACAGACTGTGCAATGAAAGTTACAACAGATGCCGTTCAAGTACTGGGTGGTGTTGGTTATACAGCAGAATATCCAGTTGAGCGTTTCATGAGAGATGCAAAAGTTTTGCAAATTGTGGAAGGAACAAATCAAATTCAACGAGTGGTCATCGCTCGCCATCTCAAAAAAGAGTACGAAAATCATGCTTAACTGGAAAATAAGATCTGATATCGTTGCAGAAACGAATAGTTCTTTTGATGAAATTTATCTTCAATACATTAATACTCTGAACTCTCCTGAGACAGGTTTTTTTCATTTACCAAAAAATCAAGAATTACTCCAACAAACAAAAATCGTATTCGAAAAGTTTAACCAGAAAAAACATTTCATACATATTGGAATTGGCGGAAGTGCCCTTGGACCTGAAATGCTTATCAAGTCTCTTGGATGCAAAACCGATGTAGACTTTATTTTTCTCAACAATATCGATCCTGATGATTTTCACCGACAACTGAAAAATGTAAATCTCAGAGATAGTTTAATTTATGTTGTTTCAAAATCTGGCACAACTGCTGAAACTGTGGCTGCCATGAGTATTCTCATCTCCCTCCTTAAAAAAGTGGGGATTTCAGAGGATCAATTTAAAAATTATTTTGTTTTTTGCACCGATCCCACTAAAGGTGATCTTAGAAAAATTGCAGAGATGTGGAATATTACCACTTTATCCGTACCCTCAAATATTGGTGGACGATTCTCTGTGTTGACACCTGTTGCCCTTCTTCCCGTCATGTTTGCTGGACTCAATGCGGAGAAATTACTCGAAGGGGCCGGTAATATTCAAAATATCCTTTCTTCAAAAAAAGAAGGTGAGTCATTTTTTAATCTTGCTTACTGGATTAAAGATCTTCACGATAAAGGCATTTCCCAAACCGTTGTCATGCCCTACTCATCTCTTTTAAAAGAATTCTCACCTTGGTTCGTCCAACTATGGGCAGAAAGTCTTGGCAAAGAAGGCAAAGGTCTTACACCCATTCCTGCTTATGGTGCCACTGATCAACACTCTCAAATGCAATTATTTATGGAAGGTCCTCGAGATAAAGCTTTATTTTTAATAGAGGTTAAAAAATTTAATGTTGATTATTCTTTAGAAAATAATGTTCCCTCTAGCGCCTTCAAACTCCTCTCACCTTTTAGCCTTGCTACGCTGATGAAAGCAGAATTTGAGGGAACTCTTAAAGCTCTCGAGGAGAATAAAAGACATGTCGTTCATTTTTCAATTCCTGAATTAAATGAAAACACCCTTGGGCAACTAATTCTATTTAGTGAGTGTCTTACATGCCTCGTCGGAATTCTTCTTAAAGTTGACCCTTTTAATCAACCGGGTGTCGAGGCCGGCAAAAAATATGCTTATGAATGGTTAAAATCTCACTCGTAATAGCCGATAAAGCTCTAACTGCGTCTTGATGAAAACCAAGAGCGGCCTTAGAATATAGGCCATTATTAAGTTGTGAGAATTTGGAGAAGTCATGAGTGATGACAACAACGCCACCATCGTTATAACAGATATTCGTAAAGCCCTAGCAGCCGCAGAAGATGAGGCAAAACAAAAGCCATCATGTCTTTTGGTTGTTGGTGGAGAACTTAATGGTTCAATCTTTGATCTTGCTCCAGGTGAAAATGTCATAGGAAGAAATCCGGATTGCTCTATCCCACTTGATTTTCAAGGTGTCTCTCGAAAACACTTTACCGTAACAATGAATGATGGTGTTGCCACACTTTCAGATCTTGGTTCGGCCAATGGTACTTATTTAAACAATCAAAAAATTGAAGGCTCTATTGTTCTGAAACGTGCTGATATGATTAAGATAGGCGCCATTGCCATGAAATACCTCCCAAGTGGAGACCCTGAACGCCTGACTTATGATAAGTTGCATGAAGAGGCCAACACTGATGGACTCACCAAATGCTACAATAAAACTTTCTTCAATAATTCATTAGAAACAGAAGTCAAAAAATCGAAAGTTACTGGTAAGCCACTTTCACTTATCATTTTTGATCTTGATCACTTTAAAAAACTCAACGACAACTATGGCCATGATGCTGGAGACTTTGTTTTAAAAGAAAAAGCACGTCTTATTAGAGAAAATGGTGTACGCCACGGTGATATTTTTGCACGTTATGGTGGAGAAGAGTTTTGCGTCCTTTTGCCAAATACTAATCTTAAACAAGGATTTGAAATAGCAGAAAGGCTTAGAAAGCTTGTTGAAAAACACGAATTTATCTATGACGGCAAGAGACTACCTGTAACGGCTTCAATTGGTGTTGCGGATTATCGCCAAGGCGTTAATAGTGGCACAGACCTCTTTAAACGCGCAGACTCTGCAGTTTATAAATCAAAAGAGGGCGGAAGAAATCAGGTAAATTTCTTTAAGGGATAAATGCTTGCTTCTCCAACGAAGATAAGTTTACTTCCCGAACATCTCATTGATCAGATTAAAGCTGGTGAGGTCATCGAGCGACCAGGCAGCTTGATAAAAGAAATTCTTGAAAATTCTATTGATGCCCAATCCTCTAGAATAGAGCTGACGATCCTCAATAATGGACTGGACTTAATCTCCCTTAAAGACAATGGTCATGGTATTTTCTCCAAAGATTTACCACTCGCCTTTTCAAGACATGCCACTTCAAAGATTTCTCGTTTTGAAGACCTTTATCAGTTGGGTTCTTTTGGATTTCGAGGTGAGGCCCTCGCTTCAATTGCCGCAATTTCAAAGATTCAGTGCCTTTCCTATAATGGGATTGAGGCCTTTGGAAGTGAAATCCGCATTGAGGGTGGACTTACAACCTATGAAAATTCCCGCCAAAAAGTGCCAGGACAAACAGGCCTAGAGCTTAATATTCAGGAATTATTTTACAATACTCCTGTAAGACTTAAATTCATTCAGTCCCAGCAGTCGGAAAAAAATTACATTCGTAGAATTATCTATTCATTCGTCTTCTCCCATCCAGAAGTAGAATTTATTCTTAAGATTAATGATGAAGATAAAATCATTTATCCTGCACGATCTTGTCTTGAGGAAAGACTAAAAGACTTATTTCCAAAATCAGAAAGCTTGTTAAAGTTAGTCAATAGATCTTACGAACTTAACACTGTTCGCATCTACTTACTTCCCTCCTCTTTAAAAGGGCCTTTAAAAATTCAATACACCTACATCAATAAACGCTTTGTTATTGATAAACAGCTTGTAAGAGTTGTGAGCCAAACGATGCAGACCCATCTCGGAAGCGATGATTTCCATTATTTAATCTTCCTGGATCTGCCTACTGATCATATCGATGTGAATGTCCATCCAAACAAAACAATTATTAAAATTTTTGAAAACTCCAAGGTGATAAGTCTTCTAAATGGAGCGATTAAAGATATCACAATCCAAACCGGTGCCTTAAAAGAGATTCACTCTCCTCAACTTCAATCTGAAAGTGATCCAACTCAAATTCACTTTATAGAGGAGCCAAACTCTCTACTCCAAAAAAGACATGAATATAATATGGATGGATTTTTTTCCCCCCATCGGATACAAAGTGTTGAGACTGATTTTGTTTTTTTTTGGTTAAATGATTATTTCCTTTATAAAAAAAATAATTCTTGGTTTGGGGCTTCTCCCAAAAAACTTCTCTCCCTCTACATAAATGTAAATTTAAAAAATATTAAATCATCATCCATACCCTTACTAGTGAGCGAGCCGTTTAAATTTCTTGATTCAGACATGAATAGAATCCAATCCCTCCATGAAAAGGGAATTGAGCTTGAGAAGTTATCAGCAGATACTGTTGTACTACGCTCCATCCCTGACTGGCTTAATGGTATTCCATTAAGATTTTTAATTGAAAAGCTGATTAAGGGTCAAGAATATGAATCAACTGACTTTGATTCAAGAGACTGGCCAAAAGAAACTTGGATGAGAATCATAGATCAAGTAGAGATGAAGCTGCTCATCGATGAAAAGGCCATCCTTAATATATATTCAATCATGGCCGAGAAATTAAAGTGAAAGTCATCATCATTTCTGGAGCAACAGCAACTGGCAAGACTGATTTGAGTATAAAAATCGCCCAACATTTTGGTGGAGAAATTATAAATTTTGACTCTCTTCTTCTTTATAAAGAACTTAATATTGGGACCGCCAAACCAACGAAATTAGAAAGAGGTGAAATTCCTCACCACATGATCGATGTGACAAGTATTTCGACTCCTCTCAATGCAGCAGATTACATGCGCATGGCCTTACCTATAATTGAATCCATTTTAGCAGATCATAAAATGCCAATCCTTGTGGGAGGTAGTGGCTTTTATCTGCAGGCCTTGCTCAACGGAATGTACGAATCTCAAACTAGTCCTCAGGAAGTCCTCGAAAGGTCCAAAATTCTTTTCGAGAAAGAAGGCATAGAACCTTTTCGATACATACTTAAACAAAATGATCTCACTTCTTATGAAAGATATCATGTGAATGATCATTACAGGATAAGAAGGGCCGTTGAACACTTTTGGACAACCGGGACTCCTTTATCTGAAAAACGTAAGAAAAAGGATCAAGAGAACGAAGAATTTCAGTCCACAAATATCCATGGCTGGCAGACGCTCCATCTTTATTTGAAAATCCCCAAAGAAGATCACTGGCAAATAATTAATAAGAGAACTGAACGAATGATAAGTGACGGACTTATCGATGAAGTAAATAGCCTCTTAAAAAATGGTTTTAGTGGATTTGAAAAACCACTCCAGAGTATTGGATACAAGGAAGCAATGGATTTAATTAAGGGTGAACTGAAATCACTGGAAGAATGTAAAGAAAAGATCTCGATATCAACTCGACAACTCGCTAAGGCCCAAAAAACTTGGTTTAATCGCATTCAAGACAAAAAAACATTTAATCCATTATTAGATCATCATGATATTGTTCAAACGATTGAGGATTTTCTTGATAAAAAATAAGTAGGGAGATCTCTTAAGAAAAGAGAGATCTCCCTAGAAATATTTATGGTTCAGGCGTTAAAGTAAAATTCTCTGTGGCTGGTAACTTTGGCATCGTCTGCTTTGGAAATTCTCCCGTAAGCGCGTTGAGGAACGCTACGATGTCTTCAACTTGTGGACCAGTAAGATCCATGCCTAACTGAGTTTTACCCATAACACGAACAGCTTCATCGAGAGTTTTGACTTTCCCATTATGAAAATAAGGAGCAGTCAAAGCAACGTTTCTCCATGTAGGCACTCTCCAAAGATTTTTATCATCATCCTTTTTTGTTACTTCGTAACGGCCTTTATCTGAAACGAGGTCGTATTGCTTATCATAAACAGAGCCAGGGATTTGAGGGAATGGTTGATAATTACCTTCACCCATTTTCAGCCCCTCTCCATTAAAATTATCCCCGGTATGACATGAGGTACAGCCAACTTCCTCTACCAATTTGAGTCCACGAACTTGTTGCGCGGTTAAGGCCTTCTTATTCCCTTTTACATATTTATCGAAGGGAGAATTTGGAGTCACAAGTGTTCTTTCATAAGTTGCAATGGCCTTAGCAAGATTGTCGATATTGACGGCTTCCTTATCCTTAGGAAACGCTTTTTTAAAAGCAGTGATATAACCAGGAATTTTATTAAGTCTTTTAATGACTTCATCATGATTTGGCATGCCCATTTCAATTGGATTAGTGAGCGGACCTTTTGCCTGATCTTCAAGAGAGGCGGCCCGGCCATCCCAAAACTGAACTGAATTAAATGCAGAATTCCAAACAGTAGGAGATCCTCTTCCCCCTCTCTGACCTCTAACTCCTACGCCTACAGGACGTCCATCACCACCATCCGACATGACGTTGTGGCAAGAATTACATGAGACTGTTCCATCAATGGATAAGCGTGGATCAAAATATAACATTTTACCCAATTCAACTTTCGCCGGAGTAATTGGATTGTCTGTTGGAGTTGGAACTTTACTTGGAAGTGGCTTAAGCGCCCAGGCCGTTGAGCTCACCATGGCAATCAATAAAGGCCAGATTTTTCTTGGATGCATTTATCCTCCATATCAGTTAAAATTATATCTATACTATTTTAAACCCTACTCCCTAAGCTGCAATAGACAAGTATGATACAAGGTCATGATAAATTAAAAGTCGTAGTAATTTCAGATGGTACTGGAGAGACAGCCTCAGCTATTACCAGAGCGGCCATGGCCCAATTCCAGGATAAAGAAATATTTTTCACCCGCTATAAGAATATCCGTACAAAAGAGCAAATTGATGCCATCTTTCAAGAAGCTGCCATCCATCATGATATTGTCATATACACCATTGTTTCCGTTGAACTTCGAACCTATATTCTAGAGCTTTCAAAAAGAGATCATGTCCGTAGTGTTGATGTCATGGGTCCACTACTGTCAGCATTTTCTAACTTCTTTGAATCTGAACCCAATTATCAGCCGGGAATTCTTCATGCCGTAAATGATCAGTACTTTAAAAGAGTTGCTGCCATCGAATTTACTCTCAATCATGACGATGGAAGAAACATTAATTCTCTTGAAGAAGCGGATGTTGTTTTAGTTGGAATCTCAAGAACGTCTAAAACACCGCTCTCCATGTATTTATCACTTGAGGGCATCAAGGTTGTAAATGTGCCTATCGTTATGGGCGTACCAGTGCCAGAAAAACTATTTCAAATAGATCAAAGAAAGATCTTTGGTCTAACGATTGATCCTGAAGCTCTGTTTCAAATTCGCAAGAATCGTCTTTCAAGACTCGGTCTGGCCAAGGATGAAGGTGACTATGCAGACATTTCCAAGGTTACTGAAGAAATAGATTGGTCTAATGGTATATTCGCTGAAAATAAAAGGTGGCCTGTCTTTAATGTTACTGGAAAAGCTTTAGAAGAAACGGCTGCAGAAATTATTAAACTCCTCAATATGCGAAAAGTTAATAGATTTAAGCAATCAAAACGCTTTGATGAGAGCTCAGAAGACTCCTAGATTTACTCTAGGAAAAACTTCTTGTTTTCCTCAATATTGAATTCAACTTTTTTCTCTGTCCCTAGAATTGGATTTACGATTTTCGCCTGATAATTTCCTTCAGCAACAGAAACATCAGTTAAGGGAAGATCTCTCTCGACAGTCTGTCCGGCTTCCTCATAAACAATCTTAGAACCAGCAGTGTAATTTTGTGATGTAGAAAGCAATCCCATTCTAGCTTTTTCAAGCTCTGGCACATTAATAACAGCGGAATCTTCTTGAGTCGTAAGCGTCACTTTTTTCACAAAGGGAAGAAAACCAGATTTTTTTACGACAAGGGAAACTTCTTTATTGAGTTCTACCTGAAAAGGGGTTCCAACGTACTCCGTCTTAGTTCCGTTTAAATAAACTTCCATTTCAAAATCAACACCACTGAGAACTAATTTCCCCGAACTTTTTTGGATATCTTGATTACCTGCTCGGGTGGAAGAAGTATTATCTCTTTTTGAAGGAACAGAAGAAATACTTCGATCAACTTCTTCTCCATGAATCAATTTTTTTAAATTAAAACCTGTTAAACTCTCAACCAGTTCAGGCTGAATATAGGCAAAACCTGCTAATGAGGCTGCAATTATTATAATGATAAGTGGAGAGCCTGATGATTGTTTTTCAGATTCAAGCATTTTCTTATTTGTCACACGGCTCGCAGACTTATCAATTTTCTTTCCACTTGCCTGGGCTGGGCCACCCGCTTTTGCTAGAATTTTCGGCTGAGCAATAGGTTGTCGACTGACTTTTCGAGTACCGACCTGATCAATTTCTATTCCAATCGCTGAAGAATCAACACTCAACTCAAGTTCTCTGATCTTGGTTCGCCCCTCAAAAACTTTTTCGCCTGGTTCTTTTTTTGAACCCTTGCGAGTCTCATCCTTCTTCATTTCTTCGATGTAGGCTTGAGTATCAATCTTGCCGTAATCGACAAATTTACCTCTATCAGATTCAATTTCTGTTTTAAACAGATCATCAGCAAATGTTGTTAAATCGGAAGCATTAAAATCGGGATAATTTGAATATAAAAAACGAACAAGAGCACGATTCAGTTTATCACAGTCTTCATATCTTTGAGAACGATCTTTAGACAGTGCCTTCATAACAATCGCATCCAGTTCTTTTGGGACTGAAGGATTAATTTCAGAAGGCGGAATTATTTTACATGCCTGAATTTGTTTGAGGACAGCAAGATCATTGTTGGCCTGAAACAGTTTTCTTGAGCATAGGAGTTCCCAAAGTGTAATACCAACAGCAAACTCATCATATCGAGCATCAAGCTCTAAACCATCTAAATATTCAGGGGCAAGATATGATAGCTTCCCTTTAATCGTTCCGGCCTGAGTTGCTTCAGAGTTTGTATTGGCCTTCGCAATACCAAAGTCAATAACCTTCACCGCTCCATCATATGTGAGCATAATATTATGTGGCGAGATATCTCTATGAACAATTTTGAATGGCTTCCCAGTTAACTTATCTGTGAAAGTATGGGCATAGTGAAGACCTAAGCAAACCTGAGAGATGATGTAGCAAGATATCTCTACGGGGAAAACAACTTTCTTCTCTTTTAAACGATCTAAATATTGCTTAAGATTTGCACCATGAATGTATTCCATGGCCGTATAAAGTTGACCATTTGTTTCACCATAATCATAAACTTGCATGATATTAGGATGAAGCATACCAAATGTGATATTTAACTCGTCTTGGAACATTCGAACAAAAGCTGCATCTTTAGAAAACTGAGGCTGGACCATCTTGATCGCAACAACTTTATTGGCCTGCTCACCAAGGTACCGAGCACGACATATCTTGGCCATTCCCCCATCAACGAGATGATCTAGGATAAGATATTTACCGAATCGTTGAAATTTTTTATTTTCGCTCATAAAGCCTCAAGAGCCTATCGGTCTTCCCTATTAAATCTTAAGTCTTTTGATAAAACTTTCTCTTGGCGAAGAATTTTATAAGGTTTTCATTTAGAGATTTAACTCTAAGTTCTTGAAACTTGGAAAGTTAATGGCAAGGGATTTTGTCCCCAATCGAGTTGGCGCACGCTTACAGAATCCTAGGACTTTATAATTCTGCATTCTCCAATCTGTGGAGGAGGGGTGACTCTTTAAAAAAGATGAAAAGTTATTTAAAACAACGTCATCGTAGCCGTTCAGCTTCATTTGCTCCCTAAAATTAACATGTGAGATTTTGGCCGGATCTGCACTATAAGTCACAGTAACAAGAAGCTTTTCACATTTTGTAAAAAACTCTTTTTCAGAGGGAGAAAACCATTTTGAAAATGGAGATTCCGGATCTGCCTTATAAAAAAGAGCATCATAGTATAACGTCATCCCGTGGTACCAACTCATCCTTTTAAAGGTAAGAGAATCAGGCCAGTTTTCTTTTTCAAAAATCCCACCTCTTAAAATAACTTTTCCAGTGGTTGTTTGGTTGTAGCTTTTGTAGCTTGCACACCCAGCAACACTTAATAAGATGAGTAGATATATTTTCATACGAACTCCTTGAGTTTAATCTCAATCCATTTTTTCATCGTTTGAAAAATCTCATGTCTATCAATCTCATTCCATAACTCATGGTAATGAGCAGGATAGAGAATTGTTTGTGTTAATTTTTTTTCAATCCCATGTGAGAAAAGCAAAGTACTCTCTGGATCGACGACTTTATCTTCTTGAGCAATTAAAAAGAGACTTGGAATATTGAGATAATAAGATAACCCTCTAATTTTTTGACTGGCCTCCACCACTTCCCTGGCCATTCTGACTGAAATAAAGTCTGGAATAAGGTTGTCACTATCAAAATCATTAGCGCGCTCCGGATCTCGGCTTAAATCCTTGCCATGATAGATAATTGGCAAATGAAACTTGCCAGACATTTTGTCTAATTTTTTCAGAATTGTTTCAGATGAAGAACCTAAAACCATTTGTGGTCGGATGCACGGACTAGAAAAAATAAGTCCATGGATAGGATATTTCCATTCAAAGGTCGTATCTAAAATTCGAGTCAATGTAATGAGGCCCCCTAAACTATGGGCCAGGATAAAGGTTTTAGTCTCTTCTGTATTCCATTTATGAACCTCTTCCCCAATTAGACCCATGTCATCGACATAGACTTTGAAATGTGGAACATAGGCCCGAATTCCTCCACTCCTACCATGCCCAACATGATCCCAAACAGTCACAGCAACACTTTGGCCAAGCTGATTAAGGAGGAATTGAATAAGATCCATATGACGGCCACTGTGCTCAAGAGCACCATGAACAATTAAAAAATGGAGTTTCGGTTTTTCTGCACCATAGTGTCGGACAAAAAGCTGGGACTCTCTATCTGAAGAGAGAATCGTCTTATCAATAAATTTTTGAGTCCGTTGATTCTTAATGGCCATCAATTATCTTGCAAGTATTTTTCGATAGCACGCTTTGCTTCTTCACTTAAACCTTGAAATCTAAATGAAAACCCCGATTGTCCCTCAAGAATTCTCACCACCACTCCAGAAGCTACAAAATGATAATCCGAATTTTCAGGATGAACATTGATGGTGATTTTATCTCCAACCTGACCTTTAAAATCATCGATAAGAACTTGCATTCCACCAACTGAAATATCTCGGCAAATACCCTCAAAAAGCTTCTTGTTATTTTGAATAAAAAGTCTCGCGACAAAGGGCTTCCTACTAAAGGCCCGTCGGTCTGACTCTTGGATGACTGGAGGAAGCTCATTAAAGACTTGCTCAAATTCTTTAAAGTCTGCCAGAACTTTCCAGTCTTTCATGCCTGAACAGAAAATAAAAGATTTTCCATTGATCCGATGTTCATTATAGA
>Ga0315907_10006576_pt1 | contig 12297 bp, 8 predicted proteins | sample LakEriMetagenome_3_FD_203525 | JGI IMG/M metagenome (GOLD analysis project Ga0315907, IMG submission 203525) | Freshwater fungal communities from buoy surface, Lake Erie, Ohio, United States - Buoy 12 MA123 | ecosystem: Environmental > Aquatic > Freshwater > Lake > Lake biofilm | place: USA...
ACTTAGACATTGTACAAGTGCCAGGGCATACTTGCCTTGATTCATGATAACACCGTTGACGTTTTCAATGTCGTGAGGATGATCCTCTAGGGCTAGGATGTCGGCTCGTAACAGGTGTTCAGTATTGGCAGATTCAATGCTGGCCGAAAACAGTTCGTGACTCCATTCTGAAGGATCATATGCATAGATAATAACTTCCTTGCCACTCATACCCCACCGTGCTCGATTTTTGAGATCATAGTAAGGATCTGTTCCTAGGTATACTTCAAACGTGCGTTTCAGTCTGGCCTGACGTGCAAATGGACAAGGAGGAAATCCGCCCAAGGCCGGATGCGGAACTTCTACAAAGTTCTCAATCCAGGACTCTATATCATGTTTGACTTGTTCAAGTTCCATTAGAAGAAAGGCAGTTTGCTTGACTTGGTTGTGTCAAGATTTTCTTTGATCAGTTCACTTAGCATTTTACGCTCAGATGTACTCATTTGTAACACATCTTCGTATGTGGCGCCTCCGCGCATGTACCACGACATTTTTAAACTTTGACGACGAATAGTATCAGCCTCCTTGTCCATGTTATCTACCATGGTAGATATGTCTTCAGGAGTCAATGTCAGGAGGCGACCCCGAAAAAAGCTGCTTGGTCCAGGGTAAGAGTTTGTTGATGCTTGTGCCCACATTCTGGACATTCAATGTCAAACGGTTTGAGTTCAGTGTCGGCACGTAGGGTGATAATACGATCTCGAATTTCTTGATAAATTTTACGGTCGCAATTGGTCAAAAACTCAGCAATGAATTCTGATTCTGTAACCAACGTGCCTCGAGCACGAATACTGCTGATGCTGTATTTTAATGTTTCAATAGTGAGCTCGGTGATTTGATGCAATGTTTTGTTCAAGGCCTCAACTTTTTGCTCATCAGTCAACGACTCATCTAGTTGTATCTGTTGAATCATACGTTGTTGATCATATTGTCGTAGATTGATATCATTTTGATGTTTGTAGCTGATGGGGCAAATGGTAATTTCTAGATCGCCTTGTTTGATTTGGGTATCGTAATCGGGCTGTTTTATTTGATCCAAGATCATGCGCAGGTCTACATTGAACTCTGATTCTGCTGTACAGCTTGGGCATTTGGAATTGATTTCCATGTCATGTCCGTAGCTGGCAATTCTTATGCCAACCAAGATTGCATTTAAATCTATGCCTGGCACGGCCCAAGCGTTTTTAACCGCAGGAACACAGCTTTGTATGACATTGACCACAGCTTGTCCGTTAAACAACGCATCTGGAGTGCGGTATGTAATCTCGTCTATGGCAGTCATGGGATAAACCGGCAGCTCGTGATTTTCTGGAAATTCAATTGCACGATCGGGCCAGTACTTGCCATTGGATGGCAAACGCAAGTAAATTGCTGGTTGTCTAAAAAATTGTTTTAGTGGGTTCGTAGTTTGGGACATAAATCACCTATAAATATAGCAATACTTATGGGTGGTAAAACATGGCAGATGGAAATGCAGAAGCGAATCAAGCCGCAATAGACCTAGCCGCAACGTTGCGAAGAGTCAACGAAGAGCTAGCTAACAACGGCAGAGTTTCTCAACAAACTCTAGACGCAAGAACTGATGCGGAAATGAAGGCCAAGCACGGGGTTGAAAACTTCACTGCTGGTACCAAAAAAGGTGCAGAAGCAATAGGTGCATTGGCATCTGCTGGTATGGCAGCCGGCAAAGCCATGCTGGACGGCAAAAAAGGTGCGTCTGCATTTAATTCAAGTCTAGATGAACTCAGTAATGCAGCCACTGCCGCTGGTATGGCCCTGTCATTGATGATTCCTGGCGGTATCTTGATCAAAGGTTTGGTTGCCGGCATTACTATGGCAACCACTGCGTTTATCAAGTACACACAAGCCGCCAATGAAATGGCAGATCAGCTTCACAAAGGATATCAAGGTCTAGCCAAATCTGGAGGAGCAGCTGCCGACGGCATGACTGGCCTGAAGAACGATGCCCAAAAGCTCGGCTTGGCCATGGGCGAATTAGACCAACTGGTTAGTTTGGTTGCTTCAAACTCCAAAGACTTTGCGTTGTTTGCTGGATCTGTATCACAAGGACGAAAACAGTTTGCTGCAATAGGCGAGGCAATGACACCTGCCCGTGCAGGCCTAATGAACCTTGGCATGGACATAAAGGATATCAACGAAGGCACTGCTGAGTATCTGCGAACTCAAGCACGAACTGGTAGAGCCCAAACCATGACCACTGCTCAGTTGGCTAAAGGAGCACAGGATTATTTGAAAGAAATGGACGGCTTGGCCAAATTAACTGGTCAAAGTCGTGCAGATATGCAAGCGCAACGTGATCGCATGTTGCAACAAGAACAGTCTGCAGCCAAACTGCGAGCAATGGAAATGGCCGGCAACAAAGAAGGTGCCGATGCGTTAAAACAATTAGGAAACATGCTTGGTGGTGCTGGACCTAAAATGCAAACAGCATTTAACGCGGCTATCACCGGCAATCTAGCAAGCAAAGAAGCACAAGAAGCTAACCTGGCATCTCAGGGCGAACTGGCCAGAGTTGTTGAACTAGTTCAAAACAAACAAATTACCGCAGCCGAAGGTGCTGACCGTGTGGCCAAGGCCATGGGGAAAACGGCTGATACAGTTGGTACACAGTTAGGTCAACTCAATGCTTATGAGAGTAGTGGATACGGAAACTTTGCAGAACAACAAAATTTAAGATTACTAGCAGAAAACGGCTTTACTAAAACTCTTGCAGAAATCAACAAAGATCAAAAAGCTCAGATAGAAGGAGCAGATCCGCTGGTAAAGAAACAAACAGAAGTGGTGTTGACTCAAATAGAAGCCAACAAGGCAATGACTAATTTTATTTTTGCAGGCATTGGACCAGCGCAAGATAAAATGATTTTGTTGGCCAAAGCAACTGGAGCTGCTGCCAAAGGGCTAGAGAATATGGCCAGCGGTGAAAAACTGTCAGATCAAGAAGCAGCTCAATCAGCTAAAAATTATGAAAAAATGTCAGGGCTTGAGAAAGCCGAAACCAACGCCGCTAAAGCAGTAGAAGGTCTGGTTGGAATATTCAGTACAGGAGGAAAAACATTTCTTGCTCGAAAGCGAATGGAAGCTGAAAAAGAAGGATTGTCAAAAGATGGTCGTTACGAAGAAGCTGGTGCTGAAGATATTCGCAGGATGAAGGATGCACAAGGATCTGTAGAAGCAGTTGATATGAGTAACATACCCATGGCTTCTGAAGGAGGTTTCTTAACAGGACCTCAATCAGGGTATCTGGCAATGCTTCACGGTAATGAGCTAGTAATTCCTGAAAGCCAGTTAATGGGAACACTTAACACTGGAGGCATGGCAGGTGCTGGTGGTGAGCAACTGGACAAGATTAACAATCTCTACAATGAGATGTTGAAAGATACACAAGCATTAGAAAAGCTCACAGATCAAGATCTAAAGAAAACACAAAATTTTAGTCGCCTGTCTGACAGATTAAGAACTTTAAAAACACAGTTAATGGGTGACGAGATCGAAATGCTCGAAGAGCAAAACGATATACTTGAGAAAATGGTTGAAGCCGTGGAAAAAGTTGGAGGCAAAGAAGCCGGTGCAGCCTTGCGTAAAAACGCTACCATGATGAGGTCAATGGGCGGTGGTGGAATATCTATGCCAAGTGCTGGCGGCATGGGTGGCGGTGGTGGCATGTCTAATTTGTCCGCTATGGGTGGCGGACAAGGACTCAAAGCCTCTTCAACTGACCTTTTGCAGTTTGGTGGTGCAAGTGGATCAGCAAGTAATTTTGAAGGACTTGATGACAGATTAGAAACGGCTGTGCTAAATGCAGCCAGTGAGTACAATTCACTAACTGGTAATAAACTCAAAATCAACAGCGCCAAGCGTGATCCAGAAGACCAGGTCCGACTATATCAAGAAACAGTTGATGCCGGACGTCCAGGCATTGGGCCTACTGGTATGCCAGTTGGTCGCCCGGGTACCAGTTCACACGAAAAAGGACTAGCAGTAGATATTCAAAATTACAATGATCCTGCAGCACTCAAGGCGTTGAATGGGCAAGGATTACACCAACTGGTTCCCAAAGACCCAGTACACTTTCAACTGTCTGGCGAAACAGGCATGATAGCAGATGGGCCAGAATCTGGATATCAAGCAACCTTGCACGGCAAAGAAGCAGTAATACCAATGCAAAACAACAGCGGAGACTTTGTGAAAATGTTTGAAGCCATGGCCGAAGGCAATTTCAGAATGGTTGCTATGATGGAAGAAATGGTTGCTGCTCAAAAGAACTCTGTTGACGTACAGAACAAGATGCTACGTGCGCAGTCGTAATCACGGTAAATAAACTACTATGGCAGATAAACAACAAGGTTCGTGGCGCAAATACTTCAAAGTCGCAGATAATTCAGGTGTGATGAGCCCAATCTCGGGCAAGAATCAATTTGGCTTACCAAACTATCCTCGCAACGACGGCAGCAATGCGTCGGCACAAGCAGACTTTGTGTTTCGCAACTATGCCAGCAGACTACCTGAAGTTTACTCAGGTCACCCCAATCGTGTGGAACGTTACAATCAGTATGAGAACATGGACATGGACTCGGAAGTCAATGCCTGTTTGGACATCATTGCTGAGTTTTCCACCCAAATGAACGAAACCAACGGCACACCATTTGACGTCAAGTACAATGACAAGCCCACTGATCATGAAATTGGTATTATCAAGAAACAACTGCAACAGTGGGTAAAGCTAAACAAACTGGACCAGCGCATATTCAAACTGTTCCGCAACACCATCAAGTACGGCGATCAAATTTTTGTTCGTGATCCAGAAAACTTTGAAATGATGTGGGTGGACATGAGCAAGGTCATGCGTGTGATTGTGAACGAATCTGAAGGCAAGCGCCCTGAGCAGTATGTGATTCGTGACATCAACCCCAACTTTCAAAACATGACTGTGGCAGCCAAGACCACCACAGACTACATGACCAACCCTGTGACCGGTACCATATCAGGATCATCAAACTATACCATGCCCAACGGTGGCGCTGGCGGCGGCGTGGGCAACAGTCGATTCATGCATGCCATGAACGAAGCCACACTAGATGCCAAGCACGTGGTACATTGCAGTTTAAATGAAGGCCTGGATGTGTTCTGGCCGTTTGGACGCAGTATTCTAGAACAGATCTACAAGGTCTACAAACAAAAAGAACTGTTAGAAGACGCTATTCTTATCTATCGTGTGAGCCGTGCTCCAGAGCGCAGAATCTTCAAGATTGACGTGGGCAACATGCCAAGCCACTTGGCCATGCAGTTTGTGGAACGTGTGAAAAACGAAATGCATCAACGTAGAATCCCTACCATAACAGGTGGCGGACAAAACATGATGGATAGCAGTTACAATCCACTCTCAATCAACGAAGACTACTTCTTTCCCCAGGGTGCTGATGGCCGTGGCTCCAGTGTTGACACACTGCAAGGTGGTTCAAATCTAGGCGAAATTGACGATTTAAAGTACTTTAACAACAAAATGGCTCGTGGTTTGCGTGTGCCTAGCAGTTACTTGCCTACCGGACCTGACGACTCAGACCGTGCTTTGAGCGACGGAAAAGTAGGCACAGCACTGATACAAGAGTACAGATTCAACCAGTATTGTGAGCGTTTACAGGCCTTAATTGCCCAGAAACTAGACGACGAATTCAAGATGTTCTTGAAGTGGCGCGGCTTTAACATTGACTCTGGCCTGTTCTCAATAGGCTTTAACGCACCTCAAAACTTTGCAAGTTACCGTCAAAGCGAACTGGATAACACACGTATTCAAGCGTTTATGCAGATGGAACCACTGCCATACATGTCAAAACGTTTCTTGCTTGAACGCTTCTTGGGCTTGACTGAAGAAGAAATCAAACAGAACGAAGAGCAATGGCGCGAAGAACGTGACGAACCCACAATAGAAGCATCAGGCAGCGATCTACGTTCAATAGGAGTTAGTCCTGGCGCTATGGAAACTGACATTGAAACTGGGGAAGAAATTGGTCAAATGGAGCCGGCAACACCGGGCACACCTGAAGTGGGATCAGCACCTGCAGGCCCTGTAGTACCTGGAGGCGTAGGCGGCGCAGGCGCCCCGGCTGCATAAATATTTGTATGATACTCAACGAATTTTATAACAAAGAGCCCGAAGCCTATCAAGACCTTGCGCAAGATAATAGCCAGCTAGAAATTGGTGACTTGCGTAAAACTCACCTTACCCTACGTCAACTCAACAAACTGCGCAGAATGAATGATGTGCGTATGGTAGAATACAAAGAAAAACTCAAACTGGTGCGTCAGCAGTATGCACCTGCCCCTGAAGCACCGGCCATGTGATTTATGGCCTTTTTGGCCTTATAAACCGCGTGTTTTTCTCCTGATGTGTAAATAACATTACACTTTACCTACAGGAGTTTTCTATGAACAAATTTGAACAATTGATCGAATACGTGATCAATGATGAAGAAAGCAAAGCACGTGAGCTTTTCCATGACATCGTTGTGGAGAAAAGTCGTGAGATTTACGAGAACTTGATGGCCGAAGAAGCCCAAGAAGATCTTGAAGAAGCCGAAGAGATTGAAGAAGGCGAAGACGATCTTGAAGAAGGCGACATGGGCGGGGATGCGGCTGACAACCTGATTGACGATGTTGAAGCTGAAGAACAGTCTGGCATGAACATGGAAGGCGAAGAAGATTTCGGCGGCGACGATGACAACATGGGCGGCGACGATGATGGTGATTTTGGTGGCGACAACGGCGGCGATGAACCAGCTACCAAAGACGACATCATGAATCTTGAAGACAAACTAGACCAGTTGATGGCCGAATTTGAAGACCTAATGGGCGATGCTGCTGACGGCGAAATTGACGGCGATGGCGATGGTTTTGGTTCAGACGAAGGCGGCGACGCTATTGAAATGGACGACACTGAAGAAATGGGCATGATGGAAGCTGTGACGCTTAAAGCAGCCCCAAAGCCAGTGACTTCTGAAGAAGGCGGCGTCAACAAGAAGTCTACAGTGGCCGCTAATGCAGGTGCTAAAGGCCCAATCGGCAACTCAGTCAAACCAGTACACGCTGGTGGTGAAATGGGCGGCAAACACGATGCAGCCGGCGCTTACAGCAATCAAACTAAAGACTTGATCGGCAAAGTTGGTAATTCACCAGCCCAAGGCACACAAAGTCCAAAGCCAGCTACCAAGCCAGTAATGAGCCAAGCCAGTGGCGTTAACACAAAGAGCCCAGTAGCTCGCGGTTAATCGATGAAAACACTAAGAGAACAACTTACCTTTAATCAGGCCAACATCCAGGTTCTAGAAGAATCTGGACCAGATGGCCACGGTAAGAGCCTCTATTTGAAGGGCATTTGTATTGAAGGCAACAAGCGCAATGCAAATGACCGTGTCTACCCATTACATGAAATCAGCAAAGCAGTTAACACGATTAATCAACAGATTAAAGAAGGTAACTCAGTATTAGGCGAAGTGGATCACCCAGATGATTTAAAAATTAATCTAGATCGTGTGTGTCACAGTGTTGAAGGTATGTGGATGGATGGCGAAGCCGGATGTGGCAAATTAAAGATTTTACCAACCCCCATGGGCGAGTTGATCAAAACGTTGTTGACATCTGGTGTTAAACTTGGAGTTTCAAGTCGTGGCAGCGGCAACGTTGACGACAGAACAGGACATGTAAGTGACTTTGAAATAGTCACTATAGATGTGGTTGCTCAACCCAGCGCACCCAATGCATACCCTAAAGCAATATATGAAAGTCTCATGAACATGAAGTACGGCCATAGACTGTTAGAGGTAGCCAAGGAAGCGGGCGAAGACAACAAAGTGCAAAAGTATCTCAAAAATGAAGTTGTAAAACTCATTAGAGAACTTAAGATCTAAGGAGAATCTACAAATGTTAGATGCAATCAAACCATTGTTAGATAGCAACCTGATCACCGAGGAAACTCGTCAAGAGATCACAGAAGCTTGGGAAGCCAAGTTGAGTGAAGCTCGTGAACAGGCTCGTGCAGAACTCAGAGAAGAGTATGCAGGACGCTACGAACATGATAAGTCAGTAATGGTTGAAGCCCTGGATAAAATGGTAACAGAAAGTCTCACCGCAGAAATTCAAGCAGTGTCAGCTGAAAAGCAATCACTAGCAGAAGATCGCGTTCGTTTCCAACACAAGATGAAAGAGTCAGCACAGAAGTTTAACGGCTTCTTGGTGACAAAACTTGCAGAAGAAATTGGCGAATTGCGTAAAGACCGTAAGATGCACACAGAAGGACTAGCAAAACTAGAAAACTTCATGGTGCATGCATTGGCTCGTGAAATTCAAGAGTTTGCCGCAGACAAACGTGACGTAGTGGAAACAAAAGTCCGCTTGGTACGTGAAGCCCGCGCAAAACTTGAAACACTCAAAACACGTTTCGTAAAAGAAAGTGCAGAGAAAATGAGTCACGCTGTTAGCCGTCATCTCCGGGACGAACTGGGTCAGTTGCAAGAGGATATCAAAGTTGCTCGTGAGAACAATTTTGGTCGCCGTATTTTTGAAGCATACGCAAGTGAATTTGGTGCTACTCACCTAAATGAGAAAGCAGAAGTCCGCAAGCTATACGCTATGTTAGAAGGCAAAAATAAGCAATTGAAGAAAGCCATTGAAATCTCACAACACGCCAAAGTTGTTGTCGAGTCAAAAGAACGTGAAATACGTATGATCAAAGAAAGCAATCAGCGTCAAGACCTGATGCAAGATTTGCTAAGTCCCTTAAACAAGGAAAAAGCTGATGTCATGCGTAATTTGCTGGAAAGCGTCCAGACAAGTCGTCTGAAAAACGCCTTCGAAAAGTATCTACCGGCTGTGTTGGAAGACCGCTCTGTGAAAGCCTCTAAAGTGATCACAGAAAACGTTTCCGTAGCAACTGGGGATAAAACTGTTCCAAGTAGTCAACAGGAAGATCGCGGCAACGTGATTGACCTCAAGCGCCTGGCAGGGTTATAAAAATTAATTTTTAGGAGACTTAAATGTCACAAGAACTATTAGAAAGCCGCTGGGGCGAGACCAAAGAAGCATTGCTCGAAGGTTTGAACGGCTCAAAGCGCAACAGCATGGGTGTTATCTTAGAAAACACTCGCAAGTACTTGAAGGAAAACGCTTCCGCAGGTTCAACAGCCGCTGGTAACATCGCAACATTAAACCGTGTGATTCTTCCAGTTATCCGTCGTGTAATGCCAACCGTTATTGCTAACGAGTTGGTTGGTGTACAACCAATGACTGGTCCAGTGGGTCAAATCCACACTCTGCGTGTACGTTACGCACAGAGCTTGACAGACACTTCTGCAGCCGCTACTTCTGTAACAGCTGGTCAAGAAGCATTGTCACCATTCACAATTGCTACAGCATACTCTACTGTTCCTCAAGGTACAGCTACAGCTACCAACTACACAGGCGGTGCTACAGCTACCATGGAAGGTACTGGCGGTAAGCAAATTTCTGTGCAAATCTTGAAGCAAGCTGTTGAAGCTCGCACACGCAAGTTGCAAGCACGTTGGACATTTGAATCTGCACAAGACGCACAAGCCATGCACGGTATTGACGTTGAGGCAGAAATCATGGCCGCACTTGCTCAAGAAATTACAGCTGAAATTGACCAAGAGATTCTATTGAGTCTACGTTCATTGGCTGCAACTGAGTTCACATACAACCAAGCTACCGTTTCTGGTACAGCTACATTCGTTGGTGACGAACACGCCGCATTGGCTGTGTTGATCAACCGTGTTGCTAACTTGATCGCCCAACGTACACGTCGTGGCGCTGGTAACTACGCTGTTGTTAGTTCAGCTGCCTTGACAGTATTGCAATCTGCTACAACCAGCGCATTTGCACGTACTACAGAAGGTACATTCGAAGCACCTACAAACACCAAGTTTGTTGGTACATTGAACGGCGCAATGCGTGTGTTCGTTGACTCTTATGCAAGCGACACAACACCTGTGTTGGTTGGTTACAAGGGTTCTTCAGAAGCAGACGCTCCAGCATTCTACTGCCCATACATCCCATTGATGTCTTCAGGCGTTGTGTTGGATCCAAGCACATTTGAACCAGTCGTGTCATTCATGACACGTTATGGTTACATCGAGTTGACAAACACTGCATCGTCTTTCGGCAATGCTGGTGACTATGTCGGCGAGATCGCTGTGTCTAACCTTTCATTCTCCTAATCAGAGAACTACCCAGGGATGGGAAGGCAAGAAACCTGCTTCGGCAGGTTTTTTGTTGGATATATAATTGTATGAAATCAATATTCAAATACTCCTGGAAAGATACGTTCTTAATTCTGCAAACTGTTTTGGCAATAGTAGTAGCATTGTCAATGGCTGTGATTGATCCAACTCTAGGTTGGTTGGTAATCACAGCACCTTTTCACATAATGTTGATAGTGTGCTTACAAAACTCTTCTTTGCATCATCACACACACTGGCCAACATTTAATCAAAAGTTTTTGAATCAAGCATACGAATTGTTACTTGCCAGTTCCTCAGGACTGTTACCTCAATCTTATAGAATAGTGCATTCGATACATCACAAGTATGTGAATGATCTTCCAACAAACGGCGCAAGTCGAGACGGAATCTCAGTATTTGGGCATGGTGTTGATGGACAAGTTGAAAATGTTTGGAAATTTTGTTATCGTATGGCCCGCCATGTTTTTATAGAACCGTGGAAATATGTGTTTTACCAGATGTGGCAATCTCAGCGACCCAAAACGCCAATGATGAATTTTGTGTTGTGGCGCAGGGAACAGTTTGCTATTGTTGGATTTTTCTTGGTTATAATGTTGATTAATTTCACCTACGGACTATGGCTGTTGTTTGTAATTTATAGCCTAGCACAGTTTTTAAATTTCAGTTGGCACTATGGAGAACATTATGGTGCGTATCACTATCGAGGTGACACCACACAAGACTCAGTGGGAATTTACAACCGATGGTACAATGTGTTATGTTTCAATGCTGGATATCATCAAGAACATCATCATCGTCCGGGTGTGCATTGGACTCAGCAACCAGAAATCACAAAGCTATTGCCGCCAACTAGAATAACCACCAACGGCATGCACATAACCAATGTACCTTGGCTGGCTCATTTGAAATTACTTCTTAAATCTAGATTTTGTACCAGGCTAGGTACTGGGTAATTTTTTTCGTGACACTGGCCCAATCTCCCTTTGTAGGTTGCCTAAACAATCTAGCACTGGAGTACCAAGGGCTAGAATCTCTGTCCAACAACCAACGCCAGTCTGTGGCAAATGCATTGAGCATGACCCATACTGGACGACCCAATGCGCCTGCCAAGTGAGTGATAGCAGTATCCACACTAACGACAACATCCAAGTGCATCATTAGTGCAGCGGTATCAGCAAAACTGCTGATTGATCCAGGCCAGAGTCTAAGCCCAGCGTCAGCCAGGGCCCGTTCTTCGTCGGGAGTGGCATCAACTTGCAAGCTAACCCACTCATATTCAGGATGACTCTGTATCATAGACAGCACCTGATCAAACGGTACACCTTTGTGTTGATTAAGCCAAGCGTCTCTACGACCACTCCAGGAAATTCCCACACGCATTTTGTATTTGTGTCCCAGACGATCCTGCCACTGTTTCATTAACACAGGATTGGAGTTCATGTAACTTTGAATCTTGGGCAAGTTGTCTAGTGTGATACCAAGTATGCCAGGAATACTCATGATAGGAACCCAGTAATCAAACTCGCCCATGTCATCGCCATAGCCAGCAACTTGTTCTATAATGTCACTGGTGTTTAACAACGGAATCAATCCGTCTGTGACTTGCAGTTTGACTCGGGCACCCATCATGTGTAGATTGTAAACAAATCTCACAAACTGAATACAATCACCGTGACCTTGCTCGCCTACCACAAGAATAGTTTTATCTTTTAAGTCTTCACCTCGCCAGCGAGGTTGGCTGTACTTGGGTTCGGTGCCAGCAAGGTGTTCGTAGTTCCAACGAGATTCGTAAGCAGGCCAGCCACGCTGATAGTCACCACTCAACAAGTAACTTACGGCCAAATTAAATTGTGCAGTCACATTGTTTGGTTCCAGCAGCGTGGCATGTTGAAGAAACGGTATGGCACGTTTTGGGTGTCCGCATTCACGCATGACATTGCCATAGTTGTTGAATGCCGCCGCCGAATCAGGATCTTGTACAAATGCCATG
>Ga0315907_10006583_pt1 | contig 12285 bp, 10 predicted proteins | sample LakEriMetagenome_3_FD_203525 | JGI IMG/M metagenome (GOLD analysis project Ga0315907, IMG submission 203525) | Freshwater fungal communities from buoy surface, Lake Erie, Ohio, United States - Buoy 12 MA123 | ecosystem: Environmental > Aquatic > Freshwater > Lake > Lake biofilm | place: USA...
GTTTTTGATTGATTATTCTTCGTTAAAGTCTTCAGGAGCAACATTCTTTCCTCGTCCCAGGTAGCTCATCACACAACGGAATCCGATGTATGACTTTGCCGTATCCTGATACTCGTAGGAACGCGTACCGTTCTGAATAAAATACCCGATGTCTTTCCAGGAACCACCGCGTATAACTTTACGTTTCATGCTTGGAGGATCGTCTTGCTGTGCACGATACTCATATTCCGAACTCATGTCGTGTGTAAACTCATATACCGACTCGTCATAAGCCGTATTGGTCCATTCTGCGACGTTACCTGACATACACCACAATCCGTAGTCGTTTGCAGAATACGATTGTACCGGAACAGTATGACACCCATTATCTTCCACATAGTCGCCGCGCATTGGTTTAAAGTTGGCCAACGGACATCCCAGATTATTTCGGATGTAGGGTCCTCCCCATGGGTAAGGTGACAATTCCAAACCACCGCGTGAAGCATACTCCCACTCTGCCTCAGAAGGCAAACGATATCGCTGAACGAATGGCTCTCCCACCATGTACTTAAATTCATTTAAAATCTGTGTTCTCCAGGCACAAAATGCCTGACACTGTCCCCATGTTACACCCACTACCGGATAATCATCGTATGCCGGATGCCAGAAATAATTCTCTGTAAGTGGCTCATTGAAACCGTAGGTGAAGTCGGCCACCCAACAAAGCGTGTCCGGATAAATATTAGTCTGCTCTTCAATGATGAATTGGGCTCGATCGCTGTGTCCTCGCACAGAATGCAATTGGTTCAGCGCATTCACTTCACCATACTCTTCATCTTTACCGGCTTTTATGGCAGCGCTCTTATAGTCAATCCACCAGTAACGGTATTTGAGTTTGCGATTGTCCACTTCCAGTCGGTCGTAGTATTTATCTGCTCCCTGCAAGTAGAACTCATTGAAAATGTTCTCGAAAACATCCTCATTTTGCATGTCAATGGGCTCTTCCCAGTTAAGAACGTAACCCTTGTTCACAAAAACTTCCCAGTCGCGACCATCATCACGATCGGGCTGCTTGTAGCCTTCTACATCTGCATTAGCGAGAAAGTCTCTCATCAGTGAGTCACGCACATATTCAACGAACTGGCGGTACTCATTGTTTGAAATCTCGGTCTGATCAATGTAAAACGCAGGAATGGTAACCGTCTTCGCCTTGTTGTTCAGGGCGTATGGCACATCCTGGTCACTAGGACCCATGGTAAATGATCCGAAATGAATATAATTCATTCCATAGGGATTGATCTGTTCCCACTCCGAAGCGCGATATGCGCCCACGAGCTCACCGTTTGCGCCATATCTGCAACTGGCGAAAACTGCTGCAACGATCAAAAACAAAAACGACTTTTTCATGATTTCCGATTTTAGTAAACAATCATCTCTTAAAATTCTACAGTAGGGTTGGTTATTACTAAAAAATTGTTCGCGGTGTTATTCAGGCTTCTCAGTTAAATACTGCAGTACGCAATATGAACTGAGGATGTTTCAATTTATTTTACAGGAATCGCGGATTGCTGTGTCCGGCTCCATTGTCAACCTTGTTGAATTTCATGCTGTAGGTCACAAATATTTCATGTGAACCGGCAGAGTAATCCTTGATTAACGAGGTTGTTACGTCATATGAATACCCCAATTTGATTCCGTGATTCATGGTGCGAACACCCTGATCCACTTGACCAAAATCCTTTTGGAATCCAACGTATGGAGCAACTGCATCACCCAAGCGATACGCTAAGCCTCCCCAAAACATCTTCTTGAACATCACGTCGGCGTTGATGTCTAACTGACGCGATGACGCATCTGTTTTGAAAAGTGCATTTGGTCGCAATACCAAGTCCGAACCGATAGCCGCTTCGTAACCTCCCATCACATAGTAATGGCGAGCCATCTGAATTCCTAAGTCGTCCAAATTGGGACCTGCAAGGTGGGTAGAAGAAACGCCAAAATAATATTGGTTCGGCTTGTAAACGGTTGCACCAAAACCAAGATCAGCGCCACTCTGCGCTTTTTCGCTCACCGGGATGGATGGGTCACCTGAATCAATGAAGACCCAATTTGCTCCCAGTTTAGAAGAGTACATTCCAACGGACACGCCGAGTGACAGAAAATTACCATTGCTCATGGATAAATGGTAGGATGGAGAGAAACGAACCACCGTGTTTTGCTGCTGACCCAAGACTTCAGAATAAATGGTAGCTCCGAAGCCGATGTTCTGCTTCGCCCCGTAGATTCCACTGTAATTGAACAAATATGTCTTTGGATCCTTATCCAAACCATCCCACTGATCACGATGAAGGGCCGTTATGTTGTGCATACGATCGAAACCTGACATGGCAGGATTGAAAGACAAACGATCATATTGCCACATGGTAAACTGCGGATCCTGTTGAGCAAACCCAATCAGGGCGCCGAAAACAAAACTTGCAGAGAGTAAAATTCTCTTCATAAAAGAAAGTAGTTATTGCTTGGTTTGGTTTCTAAAAACTGGTTGCAAAAATGCTAATATAGGGAGTTTTTTAATTGACCAAAAAAAAAACCTCCTGATTAGAGTATTGTCAATTCGATTGATGCCGATTAATTCCATTTTTTGCCTGTCCATTAGCTAGACGAGTTTTTGGTATGTTTTCCACCACCGATCAGGCATTTCTTCGGATGAGGCTTGCTTAAACTCGTCATACGTGCAGGGCACCATATGATGTCTTTCATATTTGGTGGCCGTGCCTGCCGGATAAGGCACATCCATCCACCAACGGTCACTTAAATGACTCTTGTAAAACACCAATTCCTGTCCGTCATGAGTTATGGGTACAAGGTACTTAAAGTACTCCGTGTAGTCTCCAACGGGATAATCTCCCTTTCTTTGGGAGACGCCTTCCAAAAAGCACCATATTAGCTGTGATGCAAGGTGCGCGCCGTGTCCGGCTAAATCCATCAGCGGATCAATTTCATATAGCCCGAAAGAAGTCAGCTTGTCGCTCATGCCCGCATATCGGCATAGTTGGGCGGCTTCATCACCATAAAAACCATTAGGCCCGGCGCAGGTTGTACCGGGACACTCCCCCATACGGATGGAGCTCATATCGAAAGAGACAATGTCTGCATTGCGAATGATTGGCTCGCTCAGTTGAATGGAAGATTGTATCTCCCCTAGCCGATGAGCATCGAAGTACATATTACCCATCAACTCCAGCAAATCACTCTCAACCAAATATCGCTGGTGGCCAATATTGCTATAGTTAAAAAGATAATTGGGTTTATGCAAAACGACTTTATTGAGATAATTTTTAGAATGAATATCCCCATCACTTTTACCGAAATCCAACCGATAGTCGATGGTCACCAAATTCACCGTTTGCTCCATGTGCTCGTAGGCTTGGTAGTTGGCAAAAGTCAAATCCTGGGTACCACCGATGATAAGTGGAATGATGCCCTTGCGCAAAAGCACTTCACAGGTCTGGTTCAACGCGTAATAGGTATCCTTCAACTCATTGCCCTGACGTATATTCCCCAAGTCAATTACGGAAAGTTTTCCGTCAAACCAATGCAAGCGGTACAAGAACTTTCGGATGGCATCAGGCGCATCACCTGATTGACAATCGACAGCAGAACCGCGACTCTCACACACGCCGATAATGGCCACCCTCATGCCTTCAAGCTCTGCCATATCGCCATCAAAAAAATGGACGTACTTCTCAACATGAGATGGCAGTAGAGGCGACGAAAGCCCATCACGAAAATCGCTTCGTGACAAGAAAACCGAAATATCCATGGTGCGAAAATGCAGCACAGGATTCTCTCCTAGTTGAAATCCTACAGGTATTCTGAACGAACGGTTGTTGAAACCGCCTGTTTACTTCTTCGCTGATTTCTTCGATGCCGCCTTCTTGGCCGGAGCTTTTTTAGCCGGCCCCTTTTTCGTCGCCGCCGGTTTTCTAGCCGCAGCCTTCTTGCGTGCAGAGGGATTGGCCTCCTGCTCAGTTATGGCAGCAAGAACCTCAGGTAAACTTATAGTCTTAGCATCACTGCCCTTTGGCAATTTAAAGTTGTCCTTTTCACGCTTGATATAAGGACCGAAACGGCCTTGGATGATTTGAATTTCCGGACGATCATCAAACTTCTGAATAAGCGCAGCGTTAACTCCATTGATCTTATCTTCAATCAATTTCACTGCTCGTTCGATTTCAATGGTAAAAGGGTCATCCCCCTCCTTCACTCGAAGCGAAGCATAAAGGCTTCCCCACTTTACGAAGGGACCAAAACGACCAATGGCAGCCGTCACCGGTTGTCCCTGATATTCTCCCACCAAACGAGGTAAATCAAATAACTTCAATGCCTCTTCCAATGTAATCGTACCAATGCTCTGGCCGGCGCGGAGCGAAGCAAATTTCTTGTCTTCATCTTCGCTACCTCCCAATTGCACTACAGGGCCAAAACGAGCAATGCGCGCAAGTATCGGCTTACCCGTCTTGGGGTCAACCCCTAACTCCCGCTCTCCTGATTGACGTGCCGCATTCTCGATTGTATGAGCAACATTTTCATGAAACGGCTTATAAAACTTCTTCATCATTTCTTGCCATGGAAGTTTTCCTTCCGCTATTTCGTCGAACTCCTGCTCGACGTTGGCAGTAAATGCGTAATCCAGTATAGTCGGGAACTGGTCCACCAAAAAATCATTCACAACCATTCCGATATCGGTCGGAAACAATTTCGATTTCTCTGCACCGGTAAATTCGTTGCTGATGGATGAGGTAATGCTTCCATTCTTCAATACCAATAACTCGAAACTACGTGGAGTACCCTCCTTGTCCTTCTTCTCGATATACTCTCTCTGCTGAATGGTTGAAATCGTTGGAGCATAGGTCGAAGGTCTACCAATTCCCAATTCCTCCAAACGTTTTACTAGCGAGGCTTCCGAATAACGTGATGGCTTCTGTGTAAAACGTTGCGTCGCAGTGATGTCCATTAATGACAATACTTGTCCTACACTCAACGGCGGTAACATTCCGCTTCCACCATCCTCATTGTCTTCATCATCGGTGCCTTCTGCGTAGACCTTCAAGAATCCATCAAACTTGACTACTTCTCCCTTCGCCAACAATACATCATCCATTGTGCTGATGCCTACTGTAGCCGTTGTCTTCTCGAGCTCGGCGTCGGCCATTTGTGATGCAAGGGTGCGCTTCCAAATGAGTTCGTATAAACGCTGCTCGTCGCGCTCGCCTTCTATCTGATGAGCACTCATTTCGGTTGGGCGTATCGCTTCGTGCGCTTCTTGCGCCCCCTTATTCTTATTGGTGTACTGACGTGTCTTAGAATACTGATCGCCGTAAGATCGCGAAATTTCATTCTTGGCTGCATCGAGCGCGAAGTCCGAAAGATTCACGCTATCCGTTCTCATGTAAGTGATTTTTCCACTTTCATAAAGGCGTTGTGCGACAACCATGGTTCGTGAAACGCTAAAGCCTAGCTTGCGGCTGGCTTCCTGTTGCAGCGTGGACGTAGTAAATGGTGCTGCAGGCGTGCGTTTCGCCGGCTTAGTGTCCATCTGTGTAATACTAAAGGTTGCACCATTCGCCTTTTGCAAAAACGCATTAGCCTCCTGACCATCCTTTAATTTGCGGCTCAAATCTGCCTTCAGCGTGGCTGATCCCAAATCGAAGCTTCCTCGGACATTGTAAAACGAGGTTGCCGCAAATTTCTCAATCTCACGTTCACGCTCTACGATGATGCGAACGGCAACACTCTGAACGCGACCTGCACTTAAACCTGCCTTCACCTTCTTCCATAATACCGGTGATAGTTCAAATCCTACCAATCGATCGAGAACGCGACGGGCTTGCTGCGCATTTACCAGATCAATATCTATCGTGCGAGGTTTTGCTATCGCCTCCTGTATAGCTTTCTTCGTGATTTCATGAAAAACAATGCGTTTGGTTTGTTTTACATCCAAACCCAATGCTTCAGCCAAGTGCCAGGAAATCGCTTCCCCTTCGCGGTCCTCATCCGTTGCTAACCAAACATCTTCTGCCTTTGCTGCCAACTTCTTCAACTCACGTATCACCTCTTCTTTATCAGGAGATACAATGTAAACCGGGTTAAATCCCTTTTCAACATCAATCGCTACATCGTTTTTAGGCAAGTCGCGCACATGACCATAACTGCTCTTGACGGTGAAATCCTTCCCTAGATATCCTTCGATTGTCTTTGCCTTGGCAGGCGACTCAACTATAACGAGGTTCTTACTCATAATTACAACGTGTTTTTTGTGCTCCGTTTCAGTCGAATCCGATTTTACTCCGGCGCATAATAAAAGCGGCAAATGTATGCGATGAAAAAACTGTGAAACCAAATCGCACTAAAATCGCTATATTCGCGCTCCTTTTAAAACACTGATTTTCAAAACAGCCAAACACTGTGGAAGAAAAAACAATCGACGAAACCCGACAGGGTGAATACCTCATGCTGGATGCAGAGGTCAATTCAAACAAGAAACAGCGCAAACTCCTTCTCGAGAGTTATGGCTGTCAAATGAATTTTTCAGACAGCGAAATTGTTGCCAGCATCCTTGCGAAGGAGGGCTTTACCACTACGCGCGACCCGGAAGAGGCCGACGTGGTCTTGCTCAACACCTGCGCTATACGTGATAATGCCGAGCAACGTATCCGCGGACGACTGGACTTCCTCCGATCTGTAAAAAAACGCAAGCCTGACATGCAAATTGGCGTGCTGGGATGTATGGCCGAGCGCCTTCGTGAAAAATTACTCGACGAGGAAAAACTCGTTGATATGGTAGTTGGTCCCGATGCCTATCGTGATCTTCCCAATCTCATCGACAAGGTGGATGAAGGCCAAAAAGCCGTAAACGTGCTGTTAAGCCGTGAAGAAACCTATGCTGAGATTACGCCGGTCCGCCTAAACAGCAATGGCATCACCGCTTTCATCTCTATCATGCGGGGATGCGATAATATGTGCTCATTCTGTGTCGTTCCCTTCACGCGAGGTCGTGAACGCAGCCGTGACCCTCAGACTATTGTCAACGAAGCACGTGACCTTTTCAATCAAGGATATCGTGAAGTTACCCTGCTGGGTCAGAATGTAGATTCTTACAAGTGGAACATCAACAACAAAGGGGAAATTCTCGACAACACCAAACCCATCGTCAACTTTGCTCAGTTGCTCGAAATGGTTGCGCAGGTGAATCCGAATCTGCGAATTCGCTACTCCACCTCTCATCCCAAAGACATGACAGATGAAGTGCTTCACGTCATGGCGAAATACGAGAATATTTGCAAGTACATTCACCTACCCGTGCAGAGCGGTAACAGTGATGTACTGAAGCGAATGAATCGCGGATATACGCGCGAGTGGTACATAGAGCGCATTGATGCCATTCGACGAATTATGCCTGATTGTGCGATCAGCACCGATGTTATCACCGGCTTTTGCGGTGAAACCGAGGCTGAGCATCAAGATACATTATCACTGATGGAACAAATTCGTTACGAAATGGCATTCATGTTCAAGTATTCAGAACGGCCTAAAACATTGGCTGAAAGGAAATTCGAAGACGATGTTCCGGATGAAGTGAAAGGTCGCAGATTACAAGAAGTTATTGCACTGCAGATGCAAGGAGCAGCTGAGCGAACCAAGCAGCACGTGGGTAATGTTCAACGCGTTCTTATTGAAGGCACAAGCAAAAAGTCTGATGATCATTTGCAGGGCCGCAACTCGCAAAACATTGTTGTCGTTTTCCCAAAAACAATGGATTGCGCCCCGGGTGACTACGCTGATGTGTTAGCCAATGATTGTACTTCGGTTACACTTATCGGAGAACTGATAAATGTCTACCCACGAATCAACGAACATGTAAAATCTTTGTAGGCGTCCATGGACATTAGGGCAGTAAAACAACGATTCGAAATAATAGGTAACAGCGCCATGCTCAACAGGGCGCTGGATATTGCTGTACAAGTCGCCCCGACCAATATGTCCGTGCTCATAAATGGTGAAAGCGGAACAGGAAAAGAAAACATTCCGAAAATCATCCATGCATACAGCGCTAGAAAACATGCGCCTTACATCGCAGTAAACTGCGGAGCCATTCCGGAGGGCACCATAGATAGTGAATTGTTTGGTCACGAAAAGGGTTCATTCACCGGAGCAACCGAAGCGCGCAAAGGTTACTTTGAAGAGGCCAATGGAGGCACTATCTTCCTCGATGAGGTGGCAGAACTTCCATTACAAACCCAAGTGCGTCTTTTACGTGTACTCGAAACGGGTGAGTACATCCGTGTGGGTTCATCGAAAGTGCAGAAAACGAATGTGCGCGTGGTAGCTGCAACGAATGTCGATTTCAGTGAAGCTATACGAAAAGGGAAGTTCAGAGAGGACTTGTACTATCGACTCAATCAAGTTCCTGTTTTTCTTCCTCCCTTGCGTGAGCGTAAAGAAGATATTGCCCTGCTCTTTGCAAAGTTCACAACAGACTTTGCGGAGCGCTACAAAATGCCTGTTTTAGAGCTCGCGACGGATGCGAAAGAAATGCTGGTCAATTACTCCTGGCCGGGAAATATTCGTCAACTAAAAAACATCACCGAGCAAATCAATGTGCTGGAGCAAGACCGTTTGATTACCTCTCAAACGCTCGCCTATTATTTGCCGCATGAAGATTTCGGTAACCGCGGCATGGTGGTCACAGGAAGTACATCGGCACAAAATAATTTCTCGGAGCGCGAGATATTGTACAAGGTACTTTTCGACATGAAAAATGACTTGAACGATTTGAAGAAACTAGTCGGTGGACTGATGCAATCGGGAGTGGAGTTTGCTCATGATGCCGGCAATGCCGAATTAATTCAGCGCGTTTTTTCCGGCGACAACCAATCGGTAGTTGGCTCGCATAGCCCGCCATCAACCGGAGTGATCCGACTGCCTCAAACGGCTGAACCGATCATTGAAGTGGAGGAAACCTTATCCCTTCAGAACTCTGAGCGCGAACTCATCGAAAAGGCATTGAAAAAACATCGCAACAAGCGCAAATACGCTGCGGAAGAGCTGGGTATTTCGGAGAGAACATTGTACCGCAAAATCAAGGAGTACAATCTTTCATGATTATGCGCAAGTCTGTATTCATATTCGTTGTGTTATCGACATTCTTTTCAGGGTGCGGCATCTACTCCTTTACAGGCGGACAATACAGCGGAGCAAAGACCTTTTCGGTCGATTATTTTAAGCCTCAGTCGGCTTTGGTGACACCTCTCTATTCGCAACGATTCACCGAATCACTCAAGGATTTGTTGCTTGCGCAAAGCCCTTTGCGGTTAACAGAAAAAAATGGAGAACTGAGTTATTCCGGAACTATTGTCGATTACAGAACTGCTCCCGTTGCCATCCAAGCAGGTGCAGCAGAAACAGCCTCTCTCAATCGACTCACCATTACCGTAAAAGTGAAGTATGAGAACAGTCTGGAACCCGAATTAAATTTTGAAAAAACGTTTTCCAAGTTTGCCGATTATGATGCGAACCAGGATTTGTTTACTATTGAAGAAAGTTTGTGGTCGCTCATCAATGAGCAACTCACCCAAGAAATATACAATGCCAGCGTAGGAAATTGGTAAGAATCGTGCGCAAAGAGGATTTACATAACACCCTGATGCATCCGGAAAATCTTTCGGATGAACAACTTGTTCAATTAAGAGAAACAGTAGCTCGATTTCCCTTCTTTGGTGCAGCACAAATTGCCCTCACCCGGGCATTCAAAGCAAGAGGTGATATTCGTTTTACGGATCAACTTTCGCAAGCTGCCATCTATACAGGGCACAGAGCGTCGTTATACCAGAGACTCAAGGCGATCAAGCCTACAATGGCGGTGCACACAGACATAACACCAAAAGAAATAAACGCGACCGAGGAAACCACTTTAGCTACTCTGATCATAGAGAATGAAGCTTTCACACCGACAGCCTCTCCGGAGGTGGCGATTACAGTCGCTGCCGTGCAATCCAAGGCACCCAATCAGCCATTATCAGTAACTGAGGTTGTCCTTGAGCATAGCACAGCTGACAGCGAATCCACTGAATCGGCCACCGATATTAAGCTAATCGAACTCGACACGCTGGAGGCTCAAATCTTGGTGTCAGCGATTCATACTTCCATCGAACTGGAGGTGCAGCCTGAGCATTCGTTTGAACCGCATGTGCCGTTCCAATCAGCCATTGATGAGGAGCCTATTGACGAGAATTCCTATGCTGCGCTCATATACAGAAGGGCACAGCGCAAACAATTGCTGCCGGAGGAACCTACTTCATTCGAAAGCACTTCGGAAGCGGAAGAAGATATGAAAGAGGATTTACCCGCATTTCGTTCCACGCCTCTTTCGCACGGTGTTCAGCGTATCCGCTCGACAGATTCCAAGCAGCACCAGCGCGACCTAGTTGATCGCTTTATACACTCTGAGCCGCAAATCGCCCGTGGTAAAGCGGGAGAATATCCTTCAGGAAATCTCGCAAAAGAAAGTCTCGAGGATGACTTCAGCATGATTACCGAAACAATGGCGGTTTTATTTGCCAAACAGGGCAAATTAGATAAGGCACGCAAAGCTTTCCGAAAATTGATGGAACAACATCCGGAAAAAAGTGTTTACTTTGCAGCCCAATTAAAAAATTTAGAACACTTTAAAAAGTAATATCATGGCATCGCTCATCGTCATTCTCATTGTAATCATTGCATTGTTGCTAGCACTTGTCGTGTTGGTACAAAATCCCAAAGGCGGCGGATTAGCCGTTGGTTTTCAAGGAGCGACTCAAGTTGGAGGCGTTCAACGCACTGCTGATTTTTTGGAAAAAGCAACCTGGTATCTTGGCATCGCACTGTTCGTGCTTTGCATGATCTCTGCTCGCTGGTACACCAGCTCTAGCATCAGCGAAGGTGGCTCAGAACCTGCAGCGACTGAACAAACTACTGATCAACCGGCTGAGCAAGCTCCGACGGAAGGTCAGTAATTAGATAGAGCATTTTACCCTTAGAATGTCAGTGTGTCGTGATACACTGACATTTTTTTTGCCTTTAACTGACAAAATTTTCCATCCAAGGCCTTGGCACAAAAGGTGACAACGGCGCTTCCACAATTCAAAAATCAATTAACCGATTAAATAATTTCATCATGTCAGTCAATGTAAAACCCCTTGCAGACCGCGTGCTCGTTGAAGCAAGCCCTGCAGAAACAACCACCGCCAGCGGAATCATCATTCCCGATACGGCAAAAGAAAAACCACAACGCGGGAAAGTTGTAGCGGTAGGCACAGGCAAGAAGGATGAGCCAATGACCGTAAAAGAAGGTGACACCGTATTGTACGGCAAGTACTCAGGCACAGAAATTACCGTAGACGGTAAAGAATACCTCATCATGCGAGAAGCCGATATCTACGCAATCGTATAGCATTGAAAGCAAGTCTAAAATCATTTGAAAAAAGTATAAATCATGGCAAAAGAAATAACCTTTAATACACAGGCCCGCGAAAAGCTGAAAGCAGGGGTGGACGCATTGGCCAACGCAGTGAAAGTGACGCTCGGTCCGAAAGGCCGTAATGTCGTTATCGACAAAAAATTCGGCGCTCCGCACATCACGAAAGATGGAGTATCAGTTGCGAAAGAAATCGAATTGAAAGACCCAATCGAAAACATGGGTGCTCAAATGCTGAAAGAAGTTGCCAGCAAAACGGCTGACATCGCCGGCGACGGAACAACTACAGCTACTGTATTGGCGCAAGCGATCGTTACAGCCGGTTTAAAGAACGTAGCCAGCGGTGCGAACCCAATGGATCTAAAGCGTGGTATCGACAAAGCTGTTGAAGCCGTTGTAGCCGACCTGAAAAAGATTTCAAAGACCGTTGGAAACGATAACGACAAAATCAAGCAAGTTGGTTCTATCTCTGCCAACAACGATGAGGCAATCGGAACCCTGATAGCCGATGCGATGGCCAAAGTGGGAACCGAAGGTGTTATCACTGTTGAGGAAGCTAAAGGCACTGAAACAGAGGTGAAGACCGTAGAAGGAATGCAGTTCGACCGAGGTTACCTGTCGCCCTATTTCGTAACGAATGCGGAGAACATGGAAGCTGATCTGGAAAATGCCTTCATTCTTATCTACGATAAGAAAGTGAGCACCATGAAAGAACTTCTTCCAGTGCTTGAAAAGACGGCCCAAACAGGACGTCCTTTGCTCATCATTGCAGAAGATGTAGATGGTGAAGC
>Ga0315907_10006585_pt1 | contig 12282 bp, 12 predicted proteins | sample LakEriMetagenome_3_FD_203525 | JGI IMG/M metagenome (GOLD analysis project Ga0315907, IMG submission 203525) | Freshwater fungal communities from buoy surface, Lake Erie, Ohio, United States - Buoy 12 MA123 | ecosystem: Environmental > Aquatic > Freshwater > Lake > Lake biofilm | place: USA...
GTCGAGGCCATGGCCGAGCTCGCCGCCACCGACACCGCCGACCCGATCCAGATCCCACCCCTCGCGGCCTGACCGATGGCCACCTCACGACGCACGCGAATCTCCACCAGCTTGACGGACGTGACCCGTCCGCGTCCTCCGAAAGGTCCGCTCCCCATGGCGCACAAGGTCTCGCCACTCGCCCCCGACCGCTTCCCCGATCTGCCGCCCGTGGCCGGCGTCCGCGTCGCCACGGCCAACTGCGGGATCCGCTACAAGGGGCGCGACGACCTGATGGTGGCGGTGCTCGACCCCGGCACGACGATCGCGGGCGTGACGACGCGGTCGAAGACCTGCTCGGCCCCCGTCCTGTGGTGCCGGGAGCACCTGCCCAAGGGCCGGGCGCGCGCGCTCGTGGTCAATTCCGGCAACTCCAACGCCTTCACCGGCAAGGCCGGCCGGGCCTTCCTCGACGCGACCGTCGCCGGGGCCGCCGCGGCCGTCGGCTGCCGGGCCGACGAGGTGTTCGCCGCCTCCACCGGGGTGATCGGCCAGCCGATGTCGCCGGACCAGATCGCGCGCCACCTGCCCGCCGTCGTCCCGGCGGCCGCCCCCGGGCGGTTCGATGCGGCGGCGAAGGCGATCATGACCACCGACACCTATCCCAAGGGCGCCGTCGCGACCGCGACCGTCGGGGGCAAGGCGGTCACCGTCGTCGGCATCGCGAAGGGCAGCGGCATGATCGCGCCCGACATGGCGACGATGCTGGCCTTCGTCTTCACCGACGCCGCCGTGGCAGCGCCCCACCTGCAGGACCTCGTCTCGCGCGGCACGCGCAAGAGCTTCAACGCCGTCACCGTCGACGGCGACACCTCGACCTCCGACACGCTGCTCGTCTGCGCCACGGGCAAGGCGGGGAACGCCACCATCGCCAGGGCGTCCGACCCCGGCGCCCGCGCCTTCGCCAAGGCCCTCGACGCGGTGCTGCTCGACCTCGCGCTCCAGATCGTCAAGGACGGGGAGGGGGCGCAGAAGATGGTGACCATCGACGTGACGGGCGCCGTCTCCGCCCGCTCCGCCCACCGGATCGGCATGGCGATCGCCAATTCCCCGCTGGTCAAGACCGCCATCGCCGGCGAGGACGCCAACTGGGGCCGCATCGTCATGGCGGTCGGCAAGTCGGGCGAACCGGCCGAGCGCGACCTTCTGGCGGTGTCGGTCGGCGGCGTCGTCATCGCGGCCGACGGCGGCGCCGTCGAGGGCTACGACGAGACGCCCGTGGTCGCCCACATGAAGGGACGCGACATCCGCGTCGCGGTCGACCTCGGGATGGGCAAGGGCAAGGCCCGGGTGTGGACCTGCGACCTCACCCATGCCTACATCGACATCAACGGGTCGTACCGGTCCTGACCTCCCGCATCCGCTCCAGGGCGGCCAGGACGTCCTCCGGGTCCATGCGGCGGGTGAAGTCCGGATCCACGGTGGCGGCCACGGCCGTGCCGTCCGCGTCGACGACGTCGGTCGCTGGGATCGGCAGCAGCCAGCCGCCGGTCCCATGGCGCGCCGGGATGTCGCGGCCGAAGGACGCGACGATCCGCACCATCTCGCCCGGGACCCGGAGGACGAGGCCGAATGTCGCGCTCAAGCCGAGGTCGACGTCGCTCGGAACCTCGTCGCCGAGGCCGAGGCCGAGGCGCCGCGCCGCGCGCCCGGACCGGGTTGCGGCGGTGGTGCTGCTCGCCGCCTCGCTCGATCCCGGGCTGGAACGGATCTACCCGCTCCAGCCGGTCGGCGAATGGTGGCCCGTTCGCACCCTGCTACCCGCCACGCTGCGCAACGCGAACCGCGAGCGGATGGCGCCGAAGCCCGAACTCGACCGGCTCGGGACGATGCTGGGCGACGTCCGCACCGTCCGGGAGCGCCTGCCCGGGAGCGCCTGCCATGACCGGCCAGACCCTCCTCCCCGCCCCGCACCGGGGCATGCCGCCGCTCGACACCTCGGGCCCGCCGCTGTCGGTGTCCGGGTTCTGGCCCCTACAGGTCTTCGACCTGCCGATCTTCGCCCATCTCGCCTGGCTGATGCTGCGCCACCGCAGCCTCACCCTGCCGACGGCGGGCCGATCGGCCCCGCTTTCGCCGGCCCCTTCGGTCGTCTAGGGTGCGCCCCCGTGCCCCCCCACGCGAAGGACGCGCTACCTTGACCGGATGCTGGGACCCCGCCTCCACGCCCGCGCCCGACCCGGACCTGCGGCTCGTGCTCGTCGTCGCCGTGGCCCTCGTCGACGTCGACGGGCGCGTGCTGCTGGCCCAGCGCCCGCCCGGAAAGGCGATGGCGGGGCTGTGGGAGTTCCCGGGCGGCAAGGTCGCCCCCGGCGAGACGCCGGAGGCGGCGCTGGTCCGCGAACTGCGGGAGGAGCTGGGGATCGACACGGCGGCAAGCTGCCTCGCCCCCCTGACCTTCGCCTCGCACCGCTACGAGACCTTCCATCTCCTCATGCCGCTCTACGCCTGCCGGGTCTGGCAGGGGACGCCGGTCGCGCGGGAGGGCCAGCGCCTCGCCTGGGTGCGGGTGGAGCGGATGGGCGAGTATCCGATGCCGGCCGCCGACATTCCCCTCGTGGCGATGCTCCGCGACCTCCTCTGATCCGCGTCCTCAACCGCAGGCGGCGCGGACCGGCCGTTTGTCGCTTGAGCAACGTCACCTCTTGGGTCAAGGTCATGGCCGATGCCGCTCGCCGACCACCCCCTGCGCCTCGCCCTCGCACACGAGGTCCATGCCAGGCCGTTCACGCCCGTGGTGGCGCCGGAGCGGATCGTCCACCACGCGATGCTCTCGGGCGAGGGCGGGGCGGCCGCCGACCGGGCGCACCTGTCGAAGCTCCTCGCCCATCTCGGCCTGCACGACGTGCCGCCGGGGGCGACGCACGTGGTGCGCGGCTTCGGCAGCGTGCGGCTGAAGTGGGAACGTCACACCGAGTTCTGCACCTGGACCCTGTTCGACCGCAGCGCCTTCGACGACCCGTTCTCCGGCCCGCCGCATCCGGCGATCATCCCGCCCCAGTGGCTCGACGACCTGCCGGGCCAGCGCCTCGCCGCGACCCGGGTGGTGATCGAGCCGGCGGGCCGCATCGCCCGCGATCCGATGGTGCTCGAACGCTATTTCGAGGAGGAGTTCCTCGCCGGCAGCCGCGTCTCCGGCGGGACGGCGGCGGCCTGGACCGACTTCCGCGTCCACGCCGACGGTTTCGGGCGGGTCTACGTCGAGGATTTCGGCCTCAGCCCGCGCCAGGCCGGGCGGCTGGTGCAGCGCTTCCTGGAGATCGAGACCTACCGGATGATGGCGCTGCTCGGCCTGCCGGTCGCGCGCGAGATCGCGCCGCGGATGACGGCCATCGACGGGGAGCTGACGCGGATCACGGCGGAGCTGCGGGACCTCGGCCCCGACGGTCGGGAGCGCCAGCTCCTTCAGACGCTGATCGGGCTGGGCGCGGAGATCGAGCGGATGACGTCCGCCTCCGACTACCGCTTCGCCGCGACGCGCGCCTATGCCGCGCTGGTCGAGCGCCGCATCGCCGAACTGCGCGAGGAGCGGGAGGAGGGCCTCCAGACGATCGCGGAGTTCACCGACCGCCGCCTCGCCCCGGCGCTGAAGACGGTGGACGCCATGGCCGGGCGCCTGCGCGGCGTGGCCGAGCGGCTGTCGCGGGCGGCGACGCTGCTGCGCACCCGGGTCGACATCGCGCTGGAGGAACAGAACCAGGCGCTGCTCGTCTCGATGGACCAGCGCGCGCGCATCCAGCTCCGTCTCCAGGCGGCGGTCGAGGGGCTGTCGCTGGCGGCGATCAGCTACTATGCGGCGAGCCTGCTCGGATATCTCTACAAGGCGGCGGAGAAGGGCGGATTCCCGGTCTCGGCCGACGTGATGACCGGCCTTTCGATCCCGGTGCTCCTGGCGGCCTTCTGGCTGCTGCTCCGTCGGGCGCGCCGGCACCTGCGCGGCGAGTAGGGGCGGGTCAGCGCCCGGGGATCGCGGCGGGGAACTGCGGCTCCAGAACGGCCGCGTGCGCGGCGCGGTAGCCCCTGTATGCGGTCTGGCACGTGCGCAACCGCATCTCTCCGGCTCGGACCCTGTCGCGCGGGTCGGTCTCGCGCCCCTCGCGTTCGACGGTGATCGCGATCATCGGCGCCGTCGGGGCGTCGCCGACGCGTGCGTCGATGCCCATGGCTCACCTCCGGCGAAGGAGACGCACGCGCCGGGTGTGGTGTGGCCAAGGGCGAGGTGGAGGCGCTCCGTGGCGGGTCGACCGAGGTGCCGCTGGTCGCCGGGCACGGTGTCCATAGATGGCCCGGCATCTTCGACGCCCTGCGACCCTCCGCGTATCGGTCGGGGAGGTCAGCGCCGCCAACGGGCGCGGACGAACTCCGGCGTGTCGCGGTCGGGCTTGAACTCCACGTCGCGCGACACGACGAACGGGACGCTGCTGGTGAACAGCGGCACGACGTAAGCGCGCTCGGCGATGCGGATCAGCGCGCGGCGGTACAGGTCCTCGCGCACGGCCTTGTCCGTGGTGGCACCGGCCCGGGTCACCCAGTCGACGACCTCCTGGTCGCGGGCATAGTCGCCCTCGGCGCCGTTGAAGAAGGTCGGCAGGGCCCGCCCGGTGTCGAACACGCCGCCCGATCCCCAGCCGACGATGCTCATCGTCGATTTGCCTTGCAGCAGCTGCGTGCGCCATGCCGGCAGGGTGAAGGTCTCGAACTCGACCGTGATGCCGACCGTGCGCAGATAGCCCTGAATGGCCTCGCCCACCGGGCGGAGGGTCGCGTCCCCGTTGATCAGCGACAGACGCGTGCCCGGCGGAACCCCCGCTTCGGCCAGCAGCTGGCGCGCGCGCGCCGGGTCATGGCGATAGGTCGCCACGTCCTGCGTGCAGAACAGCTGGCGCGGATGGCAGGGCGAGACGGTGGCCGTCGACGTCCCGCCGACGAGGTTCTTCACGATCGCCTCGCGGTCGATCGCGTGGGCGATGGCCTGCCGGATGCGTTGATCCTTCAGGGGCGTGTCGCCGTTGCGGCCCGCGACGTCGAGGCTGAGGAAATTGAAGCGTGCCGTATCGCCGTAGGCAACCTGGAGGTTCGGCATCGTGGCGAGGTTCTTCGCCAGGTCGTCGGGCACGTTGAAGATCATGTCCAGACCGCCGCCCATCATCTCCGCCACCTGCGTCTGGGTGTCGGCGATGGTGCGGATCGTGACGGTGCCGATCTGCGCCTTCGGCTTGGGCCCGTCGAAATAGCCGGGGTTCGCCCGCAGAACGTAGGATTGGCCGGCGCGCATCTCGGCCACCCGATAGGGACCGGTGCCAACGGGGCGGCTCGCGTGGGCCGCCGGCCCCTCCTTCGTCGTGAAGGCGTCGGGCAGGATCGTCAGACGCGAGGCGAGGATGTGTTCGGCCAGCGGGAACGGCTGCTTCAGGTGCAGGCGCACCTTGTGCGGGCCCAGCTTCTCGGCCCGGTCGAGGAACCCGAAGTCCTGGGCCTGCTGGCGCAGGTTGTTCCTCGGATCGGCGGCGAACGCGACGGTGAAGACGACGTCGTCGGCATCGAACGGCTCGCCGTCGTGGAACGTCACGCCCTGTCGGAGGTCGAGGTCGATGGTCCGTTCGTCGACCCATCTCCAGGCGGTGGCCAGCAGGCCCGCGAAACCGCCCGTCGGGGCGTCGTACAGGAGCGTGTCGTAGACGGCGGCCGAAAGGGTCCCGCTCTCGATCGAATCCGTCTGGATGCGCGCGACGAAGTCGGTGTCGCGGGAGAACGCGACGCGCAGGTTGTCCTGACGCTGCTGCGCGAGGGAGGGGGAAACGACCGTGGCTGCCATCACGGCCAGCGCACAGCTGCCAAGAAATGTCCTGACACCCATCGTCGATTCCCCCCCAAAACCCGCCGATTTCCGGCGGTCAAGTTACTTGATCGTCCGGGTAGCGACAAGATAGCATCCACCCCCATGACTTGTGGACGACCGGCTGGAGCCGCGATGAGCGATGCCTTCTTTTCCGTGTCCTTCAGCGATGCACGCGGCCGATTTCTGGCCGCCTGCCTGAAGGCCGGCGCGCGGGTCACCAGCTACGACCATCCGCTCCGCGGACCGCAGGGGGAGGCGCTCGCCACCGACGTGGCGTGGCTGGGCGATCCGTCCGCCCGGCGCGTTCTGGTGGTCGGGAGCGGGACCCACGGCGTCGAAGGCTTCTCCGGTTCGGGCATACAGGTGGGGCTGCTGGCCGGCCCCGACGCACCCCGTCCGCCTCCCGGCACGGCCCTGCTCCTCGTCCATGCGCTCAATCCCTACGGCTTCGCCTGGATCCGTCGGGTCAACGAGGACAACGTCGACCTCAACCGCAACTTCGTCGACCACGCGGCGGGCGCGTGGCCCGAGAACCCCGGCTATGCCGACCTCGCCGACGCGCTGGTGCCGCGGCGCTGGGACGCGGCGTCACTGGCGGCGTCCGAGGCGACGTTCGCCGCCTTCGTCCGCGACAATGGCGAGGACGCCTTTCGCCGCACGGTCAAGAGCGGCCAGCACACCCACCCCGACGGCGTGTTCTACGGCGGGCGGGCGCCGACGTGGTCGTCGCGTCTGGTCGAACGGATCTGCCGCGAGCATCTGGCGGACGCGACCCATCTGGCGCTGATCGACGTCCACACCGGCCTCGGCCCCTATGGTTACGGGGAGACGCTGACGAGCGTCCACCGCGGAACGCCGGAAGAGGCCCGGGCCCGTCGCTGGTACGGCGAGGACCTCGCGAGCACGGTCGCGCCGAAGACCGCCTACTCGGGATCCAAGGGCAGCATCATCGTCGGCTGCACCGAAGGCGCGCCCTGGGCGGAATGGACGCCGATCGGGCTCGAGTTCGGCACGATCGCCCCGGACGAGGTCCGTCTCGCCGTCCGTGCGGACGGGTGGCTGCATCTGTACGGCGAGATCGACAGCCCCGAGGGGCGCCGGATCAAGAAGGCCCTGCGGGACGCCTTCTACCCCGACGACACCGTCTGGCGCGCCAAGGTCTGGGCCCGTGGGGCGGAGATCGTCGCCAAGGGGCTGGCCGGGCTCGCGGGCTGATCGCCGCTCACGCGGCGAAGTGACATTCCGCCCGTCCGTCGCCGTCCGTGCGGACGGCGGGCGGCTCCCGGCGGCAGACGTCGGACGCCATCGGACAGCGCGGGTGGAACCGGCAACCCGCCGGAGGATCGAGCGGGTCCGGGAACTCGCCCGACAGGCCCGGATCCGGGAGGCCCAACGTCGGGTCCGGCGTCAGCTCGGACGCCAGCAGGGCGCGGGTGTAGGGATGGCGCGGCGCACGGAGCACCCGCTCCGCAGGCCCCTCCTCGACGATCCGGCCGAGGTACATGACGGCGACCCGATCAGCCATATGGTCGACCACCGCGAGGTCGTGGCTGATCAGGACGTAGGTCAACCCGAGATCGGCCCGCAGCGACTGGAGCAGGTTCAGGATCTGCGCCTGCACCGAGATGTCGAGCGCCGAGGTCGGCTCGTCGCAGATCAGCAGATCCGGGTTGATCGCGAGCGCGCGCGCGATGGCCACCCGTTGCCGCTGCCCGCCCGAGAGCTGGTGGGGATGGCTGTGCGTCACCCGCGCCGGGAGCCCCACCATGTCCAGCAGGTCGGCCACGCGCCGCCGACGTTCGTCGGCCGTGCCGATGCCGTGGATCTCGAGTGGGAAGGCGACGATCCTGGCGACGGTCCGGCGGGGGTTGAGGGAGGAATAGGGATCCTGGAACACCGGCTGCACCCGACGCGTGAGGACGCGCCGATCCACGGCGTCGAGCGGCTCCCCGTCGAAGAGGATGGTTCCGGCACTGGGTGGCACCAGCCCGAGGAGCATGCGGGCGAGGGTCGTCTTGCCGCTGCCGGACTCCCCCACGAGCGCCAGCACCTGTCCCCGTTCGACCGACAGCGTGACGCCGTCGACCGCCAGCAGCGAACGCTTCCGGCCGAAGAGGCCGCGCCGCACCGCGAAGGTGCGCACGACGTCGCGGCACGCGAGGAGCGGGGCCTTCGTCACGCGGTCACCCCGGCCTTCAGGCAGCGCACGATCCTCCCGGGCGCCAGCGTCCGGGGCGCCTCGGCCGCGGTTGTCGCGCAGTCCGCTTCCGCCTCGCCGCAGCGGTTGCGGAAGAGGCAGCCGTCGACCGGCCCGACCAGCGACGGCACCACGCCGGGGATGGCGCCCAGGCGCGACCCCCGCGGTCCGCGCCCCGCGCCGGGAAGGCAGGAGAGCAGGCCGCGGGTGTAGGGGTGGCGGGGATCGCCGAGAACCTCCGACGGTGTCCCCGTCTCCACCACCCGGCCGGCATACATGACGGCCACCCGGTCCGCGACCCGCGCGACGATCCCGAGGTTGTGGGTGATGAGCAGCAGCCCGAGGGCGAACTCCCGCTGGAGTTCACGCAGGAGGCGGAGGATCTGGGCCTGGATGGTCACGTCGAGCGCGGTGGTCGGCTCGTCGGCGATCAACAGTTCAGGGTCTCCCATCAGCGCCATCGCGATCATCACCCGCTGCCGGAGCCCGCCGGACAGCTGGTGGGGATACTGCCCCATCCGCTCCGCCGCCGGGCGCACGCCCGTCCGCTCGAGCAGGCGGACCGCGCGGTCGCGTCCCTCGGCGCGGGACCCGAGCCGATGGCGGTCGAACACCTCGACGAGCTGATCGCCGACCGTGTGGACCGGGTTGAGCGCGGTCATCGGGTCCTGGAAGATCATGGCCATCCGCCGGCCCCTGAGGTCGGCGAGCGCGCGCTCCGGCAGCGACGTCAGGTCCAGCCCGTCGAAGGCGAGGCGGTCGGCGGTCATCCGGGCGGCCCGCGGCAGGAGCCGCATCGCCGCCAGCGCCGTCAGCGACTTGCCGCACCCCGATTCGCCGACGAGGCACAATGTCTCGCCCCGGCCGACGGAGAAGCCGACCCCGTCGACGGCCCGGAGCGTGCCCGCCGGCCCGTCGATCGTCACCCGAAGCCCCTCGACCTCCAGAAGCGGCATCGTCATTCAGTGGCGCCCCTCGGGCGCGGTGATGTCCCGGAGCCCGTCGCCCATCAGGTTGACCGCCACCACGAGGAGGAAGATCGCCGCCCCCGGGAGCGCGATCAGGTAGGGCTTGAAGAACATGAACTGGCGCCCTTCGGCCACCATCAGCCCCCACGATGGCGTGGGTGGCCGAACGCCGAGGCCGAGGAAGGACAGCGCGGCTTCCGCGAGAATCGCCAGCGCCATCTCGAGCGTCGCCACGACGATGATGGCGCTCGCCACGTTGGGCAGCACCTCCCGCGCGATGACCTGCAGCGGCGACGCCCCGGCCGCCACCGCCGCCGCGACGTAGTCGGCGGAGCGGATCTGCTGCACCGCGCTCCGCACCACGATGGCGAACCGGTCCCAGAGGAGAAACCCCAGCACGAGCACCACGGTCGTCAGCGAACCTCCGATCGCGGCAACCAGCGCGAGGGCCACCATCAGCGACGGCAGGCTGAGGCGCGTGGTCACCAGATACATGACCACGGCATCCACGCGCCCGCCGAAATATCCGCCGAGCAAGCCCAGCACCGTTCCGATCGTGCCCGAGACGACGGCCGCGAACAGGCCGACGATCAGCGACACGCGGGTTCCGTGGATCAGGCGGCTGAGGTAGTCGCGCCCGAGGTGGTCGGTCCCCAGCGGGTGCTCCCATCGACCGGCGGCGTCCCAGACGGGCGGGATCAGCCGCCGGCCCAATGCCTGGGCGTCGGGATCGTGCGGCGAGATCCACGGCGCGAACAGCGCCGCCAGCGCGACGAGCAGCACGATCCCGGTGCCGACCAGGAACCCCGGGTGCCGCAGGGCCCGGCGGACCATGAGCGTCCGCGGCGCGAGCCGGTCGACGTCGAGCGGGGCGAACGGGTCGGAGGCGGCGCTCATGCGAGCCGGATCCGCGGATCCAGACGCGCGTTCGCGATGTCCGAGAGGAAGGTGAGCACGATGTAGATGAACGAGACCATCAGCACGATCGCCTGCACCACCGGAAAATCGAGCCGCTGGATCGACTGGTAGGCAAGCTGTCCGATCCCGTTCAGGGCGAAGACGGATTCGACGACGACCGAACCGCCCAGCAACGCCCCGAGTTGGACCGCGGTGATGGAGACGACCGGGAGGACCGCGTTGCGCAGCGCGTGCCGGACGAGCACCGCCGGCATCAGCAGTCCCTTCGCCCGTGCGGTCCGGACGTAGTCCGCGTCGAGCGCGTCGATCATGCCGGAGCGCGTCATCCGCATGATCGCCGGCATCGCGGACAGGCCGAGCGTCACCGACGGCAGGACGAAGTGGGCAAGCGTGTCCGACCCCGAGATCGGCGTCCAGCGGAGGTAGACGCCGAAGACGAGCATCAGGATCAGGCCGAACCAGAAGTTCGGGATCGCCTGCCCGAAGACGGCGAGCATCAGCGAAACGCGGTCGATCCACGAGTTGGGACGCGTCGCCGCGATCACCCCGAGCGGAACAGCGAGCGCGAGCGCAAGCGCCATGGACGTGAGCGCGAGCGTCGCGGTCACCGGGAGGCGCGCGGCGATCAGCGACGCGGCCGGTTCCCCGGAGAACAGCGAGACCCCGAGATCACCCCGCAGGGCTCGCTGGGCCCAGTCGAGGTACTGGACGGGAAGCGGCCGGTCGAGGCCGTTCGCGACGCGCACCGCCTCGACCTGCTCCGCGGTCGCCCGTTCGCCGGCCAGTTCCTGGGCGAGGTCGCCGGACATCCGCAGAAGGGCGAACGCGACGATCGACACGCTGAGCGCGACGAGGACCGAAATCGCGAGGCGGCGGAGCAGGAAGCGGATCATGGGACCGGCAAGATCGGCGGCAACGGACGGCCCGCCTCGCCAAGGCTACACGAGCGTGCCGCGCGGTGACAGCCTCAAACCTTTGATCCATAGTTGATTTCGTTGCCGCTTCCGGGGTCCAGACCATGGCCATCACCTCCTTCCGCGACCTCCTTGCCTGGCTGGACGCGCGGGGCGACCTCGCGCACGTCGGCCGCGAGGTCTCGCCGCGCCACGAGCTGGTGTCGGTGCTGCGGCGGATGCAGAAGGGACCGAACCGCCCGTTGCTGTTCGGGAACGTCGTCGGAACGCCGCTGCGCGTCGCCACCAACGTGCTCGCGCGGCGGGAGACGCTGGCGGCCAGCCTCGGCCTCACGCCGGACACGGTCCTGCCGGAGATGGCCGCGCGCGAGGGGCAGGTGCGTCCGTGGACCGTGGTCGCGGACGCGCCGGTGCAACAGGTCGTCGTCCCGGCCGAGGCGATCGATGTCGCCCGCGACGTGCCGCAGGTGGTGCATTCGGAACGCGACGCGGGGGCCTACGTCACGGCCGGCATCTTCCTCGCTCGCGACCCGCGGACGGGAACCTACAACGCCTCCTGGAACCGGACGCAGCTTGTCGGCGGCGACCGGATGCGCGTCCGCATGATGCCGCCTCAGCACCTGGGCCAGTACCAGGCCGCGGCGGAGGCCGCGGACGCGCCGCTCCCGGTCGCCCTGGTGATCGGCGCCCCGCCCGCCCTGATGTTGGCGGCGGCGTCGAAGATCCCCTACGACGCGGACGAGTTGGAAACCGCGGGCGCCTGGCAGGGCCAGTCGCTGCGCGTCGTACCGGCGAAGACCGTCGACCTGATGGTGCCCGCCGATGCCGAAATGGTGATCGAGGGCCACGTCCTCCCCCACGTCCGCGAGGAGGAGGGACCGTTCGGCGAGTTCATGGATTCGTACGTCGAGGTCGGCCGCAACCACGTGTTCCGCGCGACCGCCCTCACCCGCCGGTCGGACGCGATCTATCACTGCATCCTCGCCGGCGGGACGGAGGACCTGACGCTCCTCGGTCTCATGCTCCGCATCGAGGTCCACAAGCGCGTGGCCCCGCTGGCCCGGATCCGCGACATCGGCACGCCGGGGCAGATCCTCGGCTGCGTCGTCGCGATCGAGAAGGAGAGCGACGCGCAGGTGCGGGCGGTGATGGAGACGGCCATGACGGCGCACGCCTGGATGAAGTTCGTCGTCGTGGTCGACGCCGACGTCGATCCGCACGACGCGGACGACGTCCTCTGGGCGGTCCACGTCCGGTGCCGGCCGGACACCGGCCTTCTCCACCTTCCCGGCGTCCCGTCCTTCCCGCGCAAGGACGTGGAGCAGCTCCATATGGGCAAGGTGGCCATCGACGCGACCATGCCCATGGTCCTGCGCAACGGCATCGACCGGCGGCGGTTCCCGGGGA
>Ga0315907_10006586_pt1 | contig 12281 bp, 9 predicted proteins | sample LakEriMetagenome_3_FD_203525 | JGI IMG/M metagenome (GOLD analysis project Ga0315907, IMG submission 203525) | Freshwater fungal communities from buoy surface, Lake Erie, Ohio, United States - Buoy 12 MA123 | ecosystem: Environmental > Aquatic > Freshwater > Lake > Lake biofilm | place: USA...
TGAAAGTTCTCTTTTTTGATGCCATTAAATCTTCGTAAATGACGCTTTGCTTGGTTCCAAAAATTCTCGATTCCATTGATGTGATTTCTCTGATCAGCAAACAGTTCTGAGTGGTTGATTCGGAGGTGATGAAATTCGCTAACATCAAGTGCATTATAGGAGCGAAAGTTATCTGTGTAGACCAGGCTATCGGGTTCTACTTTTTCTCGTATGATTGGTAATAGAGTCTCTGTTTTAGCATCTGGAATAATAGCGGTATAAACCTTTCCACCTCTTTTAAGTAGGCCGAATACAGCGACTTTCCCGGCTGCACCTCGACCTCGCTTGCCCTTGCGAACACCGCCAAAATAACTCTCGTCGGCTTCTACTTCTCCAGAGAGTTCATAGCTGGGAAGTTTGGAGGCAATTAGCTGTCTCAGTCTCATGAAAAACGTAGCCGCAGTATGCTTGTTGACCTCAATGATCTCGGCCGCCGCACGTGCCGTCACACCTGCTACAAAAAGTTTAATGAGCTCGCTTTGTTTTCGAGCTGGAAGTCGGCTTTTTCGTTGATACATTGGCTTGTCTAACTATGCGATTTTTCCTCGCTTAGCTAGTACAGCCCCAAAAAGTAATTTTAGAATAATAAGAAATTTTCAATGATGATTCGCGTATTCAGATATCCGCATTCAGCGAAGCCAGTCATCCCGACTCACATTGATTTTGGATCAATCAAACAAAATCTGCCGTATCTATAAAGAACACCACCAAAAATTCCCCCCCACTCATAAGAAAGCAAACAACATGAAACGATTTACATTTACAAAAATCATGGCGGCCGTGGTTACTCTGTCATCCCATTCCGTAATTTCCGCAGCTGAGCCCGCCGCCCCGCCGATTGACTGGAAGAAGATGATGACCATCGCCGAGGTGAAGCGCGACAAAGATGGAAACCTTTTACCACTGCAGTCATACGACGAAACCATCCGACGCGGAATGTCGTTTCTGCTAGATGACCATCTGAAGTGGTTCAAGGGACCAGCGGAATCGCTTCTGGATGAAAAGGGGCAGACACAAATGCCTTGGGTCTTTTACTCGAACCTGCAGCAGAACGGCGCGCCTTTCCCTAACTCCGTGGACCGGTTTGTCTCCTATCCCGCCTTCCATCACGCACTGATGATCCGCACACTTATCGACTATGGACGCTATACCGGTGACAAGCGGTCACTCGCGGAGGCCGTCAAGCTCGCGGATTGGGAAATTGCCCACAGCACGCCAGCGGATCTACCTTATGGCAGTCTGCCGTGGAGTACCTATGAGGCAAAGAAACCCGGCGGTTTTAGAGATAAGACGGGATTGATGCCGGACAAGGCCGCCATCATGGCCTTAGCCTACATCCAGCTTCACGAGGCGACAGGCGAGGCGCGCTTTCTTCATGCTTCCGAGGCGATCGCCAAAACACTCGCCGCCCGGCAACGTCCCGACGGCACGTGGCCATTCCGTGTGGATCCCAAGACCGAGGCAGTCATCGAGGAATACACCAGCAGCGTGATCTACGCCGTCCGGCTGTTCGAGTCGCTCGACAAGTTCAACGGCAACGACCGCTATCGAGCCAACCGAGACAAGACGTGGAACTGGCTTGTGAACGGTCCGATTAAGACCAAGGAGTTCCGCGGCTTTTACGAAGATATTTCGGCCAGTCCGAATGGTCGCACCAATTACGACTGCCTCGACACCATCCGTTATCTGTTGGAAAACCACACAGCCACCAACGGCTATCTCGAAATGGCAAAGGATCTTAACGCGTGGGTTGAAAAAACCTTCATGGACAAGATCAAGGACTTTGAACCGGCCGAGGGAATCCGCGAGCAATTGCAGTGCAATGTCGTCATGGGCATCCACAGCCTGAACTGGGCCTCGATGCTACTGGATCTTGCCAAGGCCACCGGTGATGAGAAGCTGAAGCAGCGGGCCGATCAGACTGCCAACTATATCACCTATTACCTCCAGCCCGACAACCGGATCGTCGTCGGGTTCCAGTACAACCAGTGGTGGTACAGCTGTCACGCGGGAGTGGTGCTTTACCTGTTCGACTTCGCCGGAAAGAACGGATCATGATCCGCGCATGACCGATCTTCCCTACCACCATGACTGGAAGCCGAGGTTCGAGACCTCGCTCGGGCTGCGCGTGAAGTGGTTCGGGCGCTGGTGCGAGGATCCGGACTGGAGCATCGAGCCGTCACGCCTTGCATCCGATCTCATATGCTTTTTCTACGTAGAGAGCGGCTCATGCGAACTGGTGATCAACGGCGTGCCGGTTCCTCTCGAGTCTGGAGAGCTGGCCGTGCTGCGCGGTGGCGACGTGTTCTCCGCCAGCCATGATCCGGCCAAGCCGCACACCAGCCTCTCCGCCTGCCTCTCGCTGAGCCGCGATGACACCGCGAACGTGCTGCTGCGGCACGCCTACCCGCGCCATTCCCGCCTGAAGGACGGGAAATCCTACGAGAAAATGTTCGACTCCGTCCTCACCGCTTTGGAATCGGAAAGCCGGTGGCGGAATTTCCACGCCACCGGTGCACTCTTCCAGTGGCTCGCGGAGTTGCAGGAAGCCGTCCGGCCGGCACCCGGCGCGGCGGTGGCGAATCCGGACACCGTCCATCACGTGCTCACCGCGCAGGGCTGGATCCAGAAACGCCTCGGCGACAACGTCTCCATCGTGGATTGGGCGGGTGCCTGCGGGCTCAACGCGGATTACTTCACCCGCCTGTTCAAGGCTCATACCGGCTTGTCGCCGAAGGCATGGCTCATCGAGGCGCGGCTTCAGCGCGCCACCCGCCTGCTGACCGATCCGGACGCCACGGTCGAAAAAACCGCCGGACTCTGTGGCTTCGAGTGCCCCTACCATTTCTCCCGCACCTTCAAGCGCCGCTTCGGAGTCCCCCCCGCCAGCTACCGCCGCGTCCGCCAGGTGCGCGGGTTTGTGGAGCCATGAAGCCGCGAAAAGTCGGAGATCTCAAATGAGAGCGCCAGAATGATCAGATCGCGACCTTGAGCGGAGTGACGGCCGCGAGTTCGGCGGCTTTTTCGCGCTGGGTTTTGCGGAAGAGGTAGTGGTTTTGGAGACGCATCCAGTATTCGGGCTCGTTTCCGAAATAACGGCCCAGCTTCAGGCAGTGCTCGGGAGTGAGAAGGCGGCGGCTGGCGAGAATGTCATTGAGCAACTGCGGGCTGATGTGGAGATCCGCGGCGAGCCTCGCCTGCGACAAGCCGTGATCGTCGAGAAAATCGCGGAGCATCGCGGCCGCGGAGTTGTTGAGCGGGATTTCGGTTTTCATGGCGGGTCAATGGTAGTCGGTGATTTTCACTTCGGCGGCACTGTTTCCTTCCCAACGGAAGATCACGCGCCATTGGTTGTTGATGCGGATGGAATGGAAGCCGCCCAGGTCGCCACGCAAGGCTTCAAGGCGGTTTCCGGGCGGGTTGCGGAGGTTTTCCAGGGACTCGGCTTCATGGATGGCGACGAGCTTGTGATAGGCGCGCTCCTGAATTTCGCGGGGGAGTTTGCGGGAAAACTCCAGATGGAATACCTTTTCACTTTCCTTGTCCCCGAAACCCAGGATCATGGCTCACCCTACTTAAATCCGCGTACGCCCGCAAGCGAAAACTTCTTAAATCCGCGTATTGCGCATTGCGCCAAGTAGAATGACACCGGGGAGAGCCTTAAAATGAGGCTTTAAGAGGTCGTTGCGCCAGAAAGAATGACACCGGATGAAAACATTATCTGGAATCATGAGTCACGTTAGTAAGAAAGAATATTTAGAGAGCTGTCGGCAGCGCTATCTCAGCCGTAATCGCATGGGACGTAGCGCGATGATCGACGAGGTTATCGACACGTTTGGCTGGGATCGTAAGCATGCGATCAAGGCACTAAACGGCAAAGTCACGCACGGAAACAAGGCAAGAAAGCGAGGCTCTAAGTCCACACATGGTGAGGAAGAGAGAGCGGTCATCGTGTATCTATGGAAGCATAGCGAGCAGCCATGTGGAGTTCGTCTCAAAGAAACGCTGCCATTGTGGCTAAAGAGCTACGAGCGACGGCAAGGTGAAATTAACGCAGCAATGCGCACACGCCTTCTTGATTACAGCCCGCGCACCCTCGAGCGGATCACTCAACCCTATCGAGCTACGAGCGAGGCAAGATGGAAAGGTCGCAAAACCGGACGAGCCAGCAACCGCATCAAGAAATTCGTGCCGATCCGCTGCGGTCCCCAAGAGTTTGATGAACCTGGCTGGATGGAAGCCGACACTGTATCTCACGGAGGAGGAAGCAGCAGCGGAGCATTTCTTTGGAGTCTTACACTCACAGATTTCCACAGTGGTTGGACAGAACTAGCTGCGCTGTGGGGCAATAGCGGAGGAGAAGTGCGAGTAGGCCTTGAGCGCATTGAAAAACGCATGCCATTTCCCATGCAGGGATTTGACTGTGATAACGGTAGTGAATTTTTGAATGAAGTCCTTGAAAGTTATTTACTGAAAAGAAAACGAAGCATCGAGTGGACTCGTTCTCGAGCGTATAAAAAGAACGATCAAGCACACGTTGAGCAGAAGAATTTCACTCACGTTCGACAACTATTAGGCTACGGAAGGTTTGGCGATCTTGATCTAAAAATCATGGTGGATGAGCTCTATGAAAAAGCATGGCTACCCATGCGTAACTACTTTACCCCAGTGATGAAGCTGGTGAGTAAGGAGCGGATCGGAGGCAAAGTGAGAAAGAAATATGACAAGCCGGCCAGCCCCTGCGATCGGTTATTGGCCTGCGAAAAAGTGAGTGAAGTGGTGAAGGCTTCATTACGGTTTAAGCGCAGCGAACTTGATCCGTTAGATCTAGCCGGAGAAGTGGAGCGTAAACTAGGGGAGATTTTCCGATTGGTAGAACGTATTGAAGAAGAGCGCTGGGAAGAGATGGAAAGAGCCGGAGCGCCCCGGAGCGAATTTTCCGCAGGGGCGGACTTCGTTGCGGCTTCGGTCGCTCCCGCTTCCTACGCCTCCACTACATCCACCCCTGCGGAAAAGCTTGTCAAAACATCATCAAACAACCAAAAAACAACCAACCGCCGGGTGTCATGAATGATGGCGCAACGACTTAACCTCTCCGGTGTCATTTTTCATTGGCGCAACACGAGTAAATAAATGATTTGTCGTGGTTGGTGGATTGATTAAAGACCTACAACCCACCCGAGCGCTCCAGAAACATGGCTTTTAGGTCGAATTTCTGCGCAACCAACTCCCCCAGTGCTTTAACTCCAGAGGTTTCCGTGGCGTAGTGCCCAGCATAAAAAACGTTCATTTTTCGCTCTTCTGCCTCTATAAAGCTCCAATGTGGACCCTCCCCAGTGACAAAGCTGCAGATCCCTAAGTCGGAGATTTTTGCCACTTCCGAGCCAGCACCACCCGTCATGACTGCGACTTTCCGTGGATTTTCAATCCCACAGGCGCACATCTGGAGAGGCCGACCTACCGCATGTTCGATGGCAATTTGAAGTTCATTTCGGTTTCCTTCCCACTCACCTACCACAGCGGTGGGGAAGCCGTCTTTGGGTAAAATGGGTTGAATGGATTTCAAGCCAATTGCGCGCGCGAGCAGAATGTTATTGCCGATTTCTGGGTGAAAATCCAACGGCAGGTGGGAGGAGTAAATAGCAAGATTACCATCCATCGCCGCTTTGATTTTTTGGAAGTAAGGACCTGTGATTTTTTGCGCGCCCTGCCAAAACATGCCGTGGTGAACTAACAGAAGTCCACCTTCTTTCGAAGCTTCTTCAATGACTGCGAGCGAGGCATCAACGGCAGAAATGACTCGGTTCACCGTTCCATTGTTTTCTAACTGAAGGCCATTGAAAGCACCCGGATAATCTTTAATTTCCGCGGTTTTTAATTCACGATCCAAAAACGCCACGATCTCTTCCAGGTCAGCCATAAATAAGTCTTAGCCTTTCCTACTCCAGATGACAACGCCTGACATGAAATCCACTTCTCGGCCTTCGATGAAATCGACCAGATCTTTTGAAAGCTCAGCCTCCCATGTAATTTCTGACCCATCCCACGGGATCGTAAGCTTCGCGGCGTGCAGTGCTTGACGCGGCAAGAGCAAACGTTTTGCCAATGAATCGTTCCAATTTTGCGCCATCCATTCGAGGTATTCACTGCCATCGCCCGAGTAAATTTTATCACCAACGATGGGAAACCCACCATAAGCAAGGTGCACACGAATCTGATGCATTCGTCCTGTTTTTGGAAAACAACGCACCAAAGCAAACTTTCGACCCTCGCGTTCGAATCGACGCTCCACCACAAATTTCGTAGTGCAATCTTTGCCGGAAGAATCGACCAATTGTCGCACCCATATATCACTTGGGCCGAGTTCGCCAGCACGGCATATCGGTTCATCGCATTCCCAAGCATCCTTTTCAGGCCAGCCAACAACGATTGCTAGGTATTCTTTTTTTGCCTCGCGTCGCTCAAAAATCATTCCGAGTTCCCGTGCAGCGGCGGTATGTTTCGCGCACAAAACAATGCCACTCGTCTCGCGATCCAAGCGAGTGATAATTCCCAAACACGCGCCGTTTTCCATTTCGTAGGCGTAGAGATTTTCCAAGCCACCTAACAACGTTGGCTCGGGTTTCTGATTTGCAGGATGGACGATAAGCGGCGCAGGTTTATCCACGACCACCCAATCGTCGCTCTCATCAATAACCCGAAAATCTGGAATCACTTGAAGTGCCATCGCATTTGTTCTATCAGAAAATCAGCAGTTAGGGTTTATTTTTTCACCGCCGAGACGCAGAGGTCGCAAAGGGTCGCAGAGCAGAATGTGCGAAAACAAAACCATTCAAATTAGCTAACAGTGATCTGCCAAATGCGAAACCAAATACAGAAAATTATAGAGGGATAAAAGACAGAATTGCTCTATTCTCTGCGGCCCTCTGCGACCTCTGCGCCTCGGCGGTGAAATCTATCCATTACAACTGTCGATCCAGATCCAGCGAATTGACAAAAAAACACGCCGGAAACCTACTCAGTCGAATAGGTTTCCGGCGATGATCAAAAATGCGTGTGTGACGCAAGTCCTAGCGAACTAGGACTTGTAGCGGAGGCGCTTTTTATGGCGATTCTGCTTCATGCGCTTCTTGCGCTTGTGCTTGTTGATCTTTGTTTTACGGCGTTTCTTAATAGAGCCCATGGTATTATACGGGGTTAGTGTTCAATGAAAATTAGAGGACGAGTTTGTTGAGCGGGTATTCGATAATGCCCTCCGCCCCGAGATTCTTGAGGTCGGGGATCATGTCTCGAACGAGAATCTCGTCAATCACGGTTTCAACCGCAACCCAGCCTTCTTCCGAGAGCGGCGAGATGGTTGGACGACGAAGAGATGGTAATTTAGCGAGCATTTCGTTGAGACGATTTGCAGGAAGGTTCATTTTAAGACCCACTTTATCTCGAGCGCACAGAGCGGATTTGAGGAGAAGGGAAATACGCTCCATTTTCTCGCGTTTCCATGGATCTGCGGCTGCGGCTTGGCTGGAATAGAAATGAGGGAAAGAGGTAAGCAGGGTGTCAACAATGCGGAGACGATTTGCTTTCAGCGATGATCCAGTCTCGGTGACATCAACGATGGCGTCGACCAAATCTGGCACTTTAACCTCGGTGGCGCCCCAGGAAAATTCGACCTCAGCCTTAATTCCGAGCTTATCGAGGTAGCGCTGGGTGATTCCGACGCCTTCGGTCGCAATGCGTTTTCCTTCAAGATCTTGGGGTTTCTGGATCGGAGAATCTTCTGGGACCACCAACACCCAGCGGGTTGGGCGAGCCGTGGCACGCGAGTATGGGAGCTCAGCGAAATCGACCAGATCCGCGCCACCTTCGGAAGCCCAGTCCAAACCGGTGATGCCGCAATCAATGAATCCTTGCCCCAAATAGCGGCCGATTTCTTGAGCGCGGATCAAATAAATGTCCAATTCCGGATCATTCGATGTCGGACGATATCCACGCGACGAAACGTAAATTTCGTATCCAGCCTTGGCGAAGAGCTCGACGGTCGGCTCTTGCAGGCTTCCTTTCGGAATCGCGATTTTAAGACTTTTGGACATGTTTGAAAAACTCACGGTAACGCGAGGGGCGGCGTTTTTAGCCGTGAAATCTCAGGAATCAAGTCATGTTTCACGAAAAATGCAGTTAAAGGCACTGGAAGTCCTCTCATGAGCCTGAATTAGGAAGGGGAAAAAATAGTTTGAGATGCTTCAAGCGATCACAGATTTCACGAGATTTCCCGCCACATCCGTCAGCCTGAAGTAACGACCTTGGGATTTGAAGATCAGTTTTTCATGCTCGACCCCCATGAGGTGGAGCATGGTGGCGTGTAGGTCGTGGACATGAACGCCGTCAGAAACGATGTTATAGCCATAATCATCGGTGATGCCGTGGGTGTAACCGGCTTTGACACCGCCGCCAGCCATCCAGATACTAAAACAACGAGGATGATGATCGCGACCATAGTTGTTCGTGCTGATTTTTCCTTGGCAGTAAGCGGTTCGACCGAATTCCCCACCCCAGACGACGAGAGTATCTTCTAACAAACCGCGCCTTTTGAGATCCATGATTAATGCTGCGGAAGCTTGATCGGTTTGTTTGCATTGCCGACTGATACCGCCCACCACATCACCATGCTGATCCCATCCTTGATGGAAAAGTTGGACGAAGCGCACATCGCGTTCGATGAGGCGACGTGCGAGAAGACAATTGGCGGCGTAAGTTCCAGGTGTTTTACTGTCAGGGCCGTAGAGATTAAAAGTCTCCTCCGTTTCATTCGAGAGATCTGTCGCATCAGGAACGCTAGTTTGCATACGGAAAGCCATTTCGGCTTGAGCGACACGGGCGTCGATCTCTGGATCGAGTTGTTGCTCCGCTTGATAGCCATTGAGTTTCCCAAGTGCGTCCAACATACCGCGTCGGACATGAGGTGAAACGCCTTCTGGATTTGTTAGATAGAGAACCGGTTCTTTGCCAGAGCGAAACTGCACGCCTTGATGCTCACTGGGAAGAAATCCAGAACCCCAAAGGCGCGAGTATAGAGGTTGATCACGCGAGGCGTTTTTTGAGACGAGAACAATGAATGAGGGTAGATTTTGATTGAGGCTGCCGAGACCATACGATGCCCAAGCACCCATCGAGGGTCGACCGGGAATTTGGTTCCCACTGCAGAAGAAAGTGATGGCGGGATCGTGATTGATCGCCTCGGTGTGCATGGTACGGATGACACAAATTTCATCTGCAATTTTTTGGGTGTAAGGAAGGATATTGGAAATTTCCATGCCAGATTTCCCATGCTTGGAAAAATCTATGAATGATCCAGCCATGGGAAGCAGGCTCTGATTGCCGCTCATTGTGGAGAGACGTTGGTTACCTATGATTTCTTTAGGCAACGCCTTACCATGACCACTACGAAGAAGAGGTTTAAAATCGAATGTTTCCAAATGCGAGGGTCCACCAGCTTGAAATAGATAGATCACTCTTTTCGCCTTTGGGGCGATATGGGGCGCACCGAGGGAACCCATGGATGCTGCGTTAGCATTTGAACCTAACAGATTCGACAAAGCCAATGCACCTATGCTGAATCCGGCCTTGCCAAGAAAATGACGGCGCGAGTGGCGCATGAGATCATCGTAAGTTGGAACAACGGGTTTCATAGAATATCAACGGTTGGTGAGGGAGGCATCGGAGGTGAGCAGAGTGGAGCAGACGAGTGTCATGGCTGCTAGAGCGGGATTCTCCTCTCCGCATATCGATTTTGCGGCGGCAATGTCGGCGGTGAAATGTGCGAGTTGTTGGGCGTAAAGATTCCGGAGAATGGTCATTTCCTCTGCTGCTGGTTGACGCGATGTCAACCAGAGAAATGCGTGCTGAATTTGCGGATCGGGGCCACTCGCCTGTTCCTTGATGACACGTTTCGCAAGTGACTTGGCGCATTCGAAGAATCCCTGATCATTGAGGAAAAGGAGAGGCTGCAGAGGCGTGTTGGTGGCGAGTCGGCGAGGCTGGCAAATCTCCCGGCTTCCAGCATCCAGAGTGAGCAGGCCAGGTGGTGGGGCGGTGCGTTTGCGATAGGTATAGAGACTGCGGCGGTAACGGCCTTCTCCTGTATCAGGCTTATATTCTCCGCCAGATGCACCAGACTCCGACCAGACACCATCGGGTTGCCAGGGTTTGACACTGGGACCACCCAATCGTTCTACTAACAAACCTGATGCAAGTAATGCCTGATCGCGAATGGCCTCGGCGGATAAACGATAGGAAGGACCGCGTGCTAATAGTTGGTTTTTAGGATCGATTTCCTGCTTTTTCAAGGAACTCGCCGATGACTGCTGAAACGTGGCGCTCATAAGGATGCGTTTGATCATTTGTTTCGTGTCCCAACCGTTATGCGAGAAATCGTAAGCTAGAGTATCTAACAATTCCATGTGAGAAGGAGCATCTCCCTGTAGTCCGAAATTTTCCTGAGTGGCGACGATTCCATTTCCAAAACACATCATCCACAGTCGGTTTACCGCGACGCGAGAAACCAGTGGGTTCTTTGGATCGGTCATCCATTGAGCAAGTCCAAGGCGATTTTTTGGGGCTTTTGGATCAAAAGGAAAGACCGCCTTAGGTGGGGCTGCCTCGACGGGCCGTTTGAGATCGGGAGACGCATAGTCGCCGCGGGTGAGGACATGGAACTGTTTGGGATTCGGAGATTCCTTCATCACCATGATCAAGGGCAATTTAGCTTCAAAATCATCCTGTAGGCTTTTGCGTGCGGCGGTAACGGCTTCGCGAGCTGTCGCAATTTCTAAATCCACACGTTCCAGATAGTGTGCGCGCATGGCGGCCTTCGCGATTGGATCCCCTTTTTTAGCGGCCTGGAAGCTGGCTTCTAACAAAGGCGCATGGAGATCAGCCACTTCAAGTGGTGAGAGTGGTTGCCGGAAGATTTTGATTTCATCAATCCGTCCATCGGTAAACCCACGGTCGTCGCGAGGTCTTGCACCGATACGCATGACTTGGGCGGTGATATTTTTATCTAAATGATCGTGCAAGACCTTGGTTGCAATAGGTTTGCCGTCGAAATACATTTTTAATCCTTGTGCGCTGGATGAGCCATCATAGGTGACGGTTACATGCACCCATTTCGCAATAGGAAAGTCATCTGTGGTTTCGATGGAAACAGCGCAACCCGGCCAAAGATGGATGCAACTCCAGCGCAGCTTACCTTTTTCCATCAACATTTCAAATCCAGCAGCGTCCGCCATCTGCGAGAACAAAGCGGGCCCAGTATGAATAATCGCGGCTCGTTGTTTTTTATCAGGAGTGAACAATCGCAATGAGATTGTTAGAGGTTGATGGCGAGTGATGCCCTTCACTCCATTGAGTAGCAGAACAGTGTCGCCATCAAACTGAACAGCACCTTTGATAGCTCCTTCCACAGGCGAAAGTTCTCCTCCAGATACACTTGCAGGTTCCGCGGAAGGTATACTGTTCGTTGTGATTTTCTCATCACCTGAGTTCAATGGAAAATGATCGGATGGGGTGGGTTGGCTTAGCGATGGCGTAGCTATCAACCATTGCTCAAATGCCGCATCACGGCTGTTGAGTGTTTTTTGAAGCGCGGCTTGAGCATTTGTTAGAACCACTTGTCGTTTTTCGAATTCGGGAATATGGGATGGCTCCATCATTCTCATCGATGGCTCAGGAGCGCTGGTGGAGATGGAATAAGGTTTCAAGCCAGATTCGTCGATTTGACCAAACATAGCACTCATGCTGTAGTAATCCGCTTGAGGTAGAGGATCGTATTTATGGTCGTGGCATTTGCTACACTCCAATGTTAGACCGAGAAATGCGGTGCCAGCAGTGTGGACGCGATCCGACACGTATTCTTGTCGGAATTCCTCCTCAATGGATCCACCTTCTTCGGTTTGGCGATGAAGACGGTTGAAGGTGGTGGCCAAACGTTGATCCTGCGTGGCGTTCGGCAATAAGTCACCAGCGATTTGCCAAGCGAGAAACTTATCGTAGGAAAGATTGTCGTTAAACGCATTGATCACCCAGTTCCGCCATGGCCAGACAAAGCATTCTTTGTCGGTCTGATAGCCATAGGTATCTGCGAAGCGCGCAACATCTAGCCAATCGAGGGCCATTCGCTCTCCGAAGCGAGGTGAAGCCAAAAGCCCATCCACCTGCTTTTCATAGGCGTTGGGTGAAGTGTCATT
>Ga0315907_10006593_pt1 | contig 12271 bp, 6 predicted proteins | sample LakEriMetagenome_3_FD_203525 | JGI IMG/M metagenome (GOLD analysis project Ga0315907, IMG submission 203525) | Freshwater fungal communities from buoy surface, Lake Erie, Ohio, United States - Buoy 12 MA123 | ecosystem: Environmental > Aquatic > Freshwater > Lake > Lake biofilm | place: USA...
AATAAGCGATTCGCTAAACTTATTCGGTCCCGCAGGCATGTTCGACAATCCCACCTTGGATTTGTTGAAAGCCTCTTCCATTGACTATTTTGATTCTACTGCTAATCATAACCTGCTTTTTTCACAAAGAGCCGGTATTATTATGGATGGAGGATTGGGATCAAGAGGCAATCCGCAACGACCATTCAGAATCAAACTTGACGATGGCGTTTTAGGTCAGGGGCCAGCTATAGGAACTTTTCTCTCTGACCGTCCTAATCGCAACCAATACAGTGATTTTTACCTTTTCAATGGAGGAGGAGTTTATATGGTATTACCCTTTAAAGATGCAGCGCAAGTAAAAATGATGGGCGAGGGTACAAATTCCTATTATCCTGCCAGCAGGCCAGTAACCGTTTATATAAATGGAGAATATTGGGGCTTGTATGATATGAAAGAGAAATTTAATACGGAAATGTTTGAGATATGCGATGGAGCAATCGAGAATACAATCGAGATTCTAGGTTCGAGCGCGCAGTATGGTTTCCAGTTAAGGGCAATTGAAGGAGATGTTCAGAGTTTTTATGATTCCTACAATTTATTCTCGCAAATAAACCCATTGGATACAAACTTTTGGACACAAGCCGACCAATATTTTGATATGATTTATTACAACGATTACATCATAGGTGAGCTATGGATGAATAATGTGGATTGGGTGGCAGGCTACAACAACATAAAAATATATCGATCCAACGCAACAAATTACAACTGGCGATATTGTTTGATGGATCTTGAGTATGGTCTCTTGCCCAATCATGGATGGATCAATGGTGCAAATAACTATAACTGCACTTTTGACCTACTTGGGGGAATAATCAATCATCAAACTGTAGACCCGGGAAATCCCCATTTAAATATCTTTTGGAAAGGACTTCAAAACGATCGCTTCAGAAATTATTTTATCAATCGTTTTGCCGACCAAATGAATACGGTGTATTTGCCTTACCGACTTTTGGCAATTGAAAATTCAATGTATAACCAGACGCTACCCGAGATGCCTGCTCATTTTGCTCGTTGGGGTGATCCTAATAATGTGCCCGCTCATATGAATGGCTATTTGCAATATCATCAGTTGTTTTCTGATGAGTTGACTTGCCGGCCTGATAACATGAGAAATCAGATTCAAAGCAATTTCAACCTACCCCAACAGGTACAAGTTGAACTAGATGTATTCCCTGCAAATGGAGGGGAAATAAATATCAGTACGATTACACCTAACAACTATCCCTGGAATGGAATTTATTTTGATGGTGTACCAATTCAAATTGAAGCTCTTGCAATGCCTGGTTATCAATTTTCGCATTGGGAATCTAATAGTCTAATTACTGATACATTAAATGCTGTTTTTCTTGACACCTTGACAACAGCTGCTATCAGCTTCAAAGCTCATTTTGTTTCAACACTTGGAATTGATGAATTAAAGCCCTCGGTATTTCATATTTATCCAAATCCAACCTCTGAACATCTTACAATTAAACTAAAGGAAAATATTGGAAAGATTAATCAGTTAAGTGTTTATGATGTTCTGGGGAAAGAATACCAACGAGACAACAAACAAAATAGCACCACTGAGTATTGGATAAATGTTTCGACACTTGACCCAGGATTCTATCTAATAAAATGTCAAACCGATGATGGCAAATTATACCATGGAGAATTTATTAAACAATGACAAATAGCCAAGAATAGAAATAAAGCAAAGCCAGCCCTTAACAGCACCTACCCAAAAGGCGGGGTATCGTGTTCCAAAGACAGTTTTGTGGTTAATCAAACATTCGTTCTTCGTATGAACATTTGTGGTGAAAATCGCCAACTTCTTGTAGCTGCAAACCGTTATCAGCAACCCTAACCGACCGACAGTACCAACCCAAACCGACAGTCCAAAAAATCAAAACACAAGCCAACCCTTCGCAAAATAAAAAGAGCTGCAAAGCCACCCACAAGCCAACCCACTTTTGCAGCACATTTTATTTTGCCCAACCGCACCAGTCCCACCAGACAGTATTTTACTAAACCAACAAATTTTTTCCCTACATTTGCATCGTGAAAAAAGTTTTGATACTCTTATTTAGTTTTTACTTGTTGGCTCTGGCTGTTATGCCGTGCAGCGACAAGGACGACTGTAAATATCAGAGTTCAGGACAATCTACTTTCGCAACTACCGACCAATCAGACCACGACACCGACACCGAAAATTGTTCGCCTTTTTGTATGTGTGCTTGCTGCGGACAATCCATCACCAACCTTTTTTACCCAACTGCTTTATACAATTTGACACCAGTTGCGGCTATGGACTTTCCTATTTACAACGCCTCTTTTGTTTCAGAGGTGTATTTGTCTATTTGGCAACCGCCAAAAATAAGTTAATGAATTTATGATGTTCCGCTTTCAGCGGAACAAAACAAAACTACTTACGGTGCTAACGCACCGCAAGTAATCGTGTATTCATTCATTTAACTGATTAAAATAATGTTAGACAAAATAATTGCATTCAGCATAAAAAATAAATTCATCATCGCATTGATGACACTTGCACTCATTGTTTGGGGAGTGTGGAGTGCAAGCAAACTGCCAATAGATGCAGTTCCCGACATCACCAACAATCAAGTGCAAATCATTACGGTTTGCCCAACCCTTGCAGGACAAGAGGTTGAACAGTTGGTAACTTATCCCATCGAACAAAGCATTGCCAACCTTCCCGACTTGGAAGAGTTGCGGAGCATTTCCCGTTTCGGGCTTTCGGTAATTACTGTTGTGTTTCACGACAAGGTGGATATCTACTTTGCCCGACAATTGATTAACGAACGACTAAAGGAAGCCGAAAGTAAAATCCCAAAAGGTGTAGGCTCACCCGAATTAGCACCAGTAAGCACTGGGTTGGGCGAAGTGTATCAATACATCATTCACCCAAAAAAGGGAAGTGAAAGCAAATACACGGCTATGGACTTGCGAACAATGCAAGACTGGATCGTTGCCCGACAACTATACGGCACGGCAGGAATTGCGGAAGTAAACAGCTTTGGCGGACAACTTAAACAATATGAAGTTGCGGTAAATCCCGACCGATTAGTTGCAATGGGAATAACCATTCCCGAAATTTTTACCGCATTAGAAAAGAACAACGAAAATACAGGTGGGGCATACATTGACAAAAAACCAAACGCCTATTTCATTCGTGGTGTGGGTTTGATTGGTTCGTTTGACGACATCAAAAACATTGTAGTAAAAACCAATCCAAACGGCATTCCTATACTTATTAAAGATGTTGCCGAAGTGCATTTGGGTAGTGCCGTGCGATACGGTGCTATGACATACAACGGTGAAGTGGACGCTGTAGGTGGAGTAGTAATGATGCTAAAAGGTGCTAATAGTGCCGATGTGGTTAGCCGAATTAAAGATAAAATGGCAACCATTCATAAATCATTGCCCAAAGATGTTGTCATAGAACCATATTTAGACAGAACAGATTTGGTAAACCGAGCCATAAGCACCGTAGAAAAAAACCTAATTGAAGGAGCATTAATAGTAATCTTCGTTTTGGTTTTATTTCTTGGAAACCTTCGTGCAGGGTTAATTGTAGCTTCTGCTATTCCATTATCAATGCTTTTTGCATTAGGTTTAATGAATGTATTTGACGTAAGTGCAAACCTTATGAGTTTGGGAGCAATTGACTTTGGTTTAATTGTGGACGGGGCTGTAATTATTGTAGAAGCCACTTTACACCAATTAGGAATGCGAAAAGCAATTGGCAAGCTAACACAGCAAGAAATGGACGAGGAAGTTTTTCAATCAGCTTCTAAAATCAGAAGCAGTGCAGCATTTGGAGAAATCATTATCCTTATCGTTTACATTCCTATTCTAACCCTTATTGGCATTGAAGGTAAAATGTTCGGCCCAATGGCTCAAACCGTTGGCTTTGCCATTTTCGGGGCATTGATTTTATCGCTTACCTATATTCCAATGATGTGTGCAGCGTTTTTACCAAAAAACATTTCGCACAAACAAACATGGAGTGATAGAATGATGAATTTCTTTCAAAGCATTTACGCCCCTCTTTTAGAAAAAGCCATCCGTTTCAAAAAAGTAATTGTAGGTGTAACCGTTGCGGTATTTGTAGTTTCCGTTTTACTCTTTTCAAGAATGGGCGGTGAGTTTATCCCAACCTTACAGGAAGGCGATTTTGCTTTTCATTGCATTTTACCACAAGGCACATCACTATCTCAAAGTTTGGAAACTTCAATGCAAGCATCAAGACTAATCAAAGAATTTGACGAGGTAAAAATGGTAGTTGGTAAAACAGGTGCAGCCGAAGTTCCCACCGACCCAATGCCACCCGAAGCCACAGATATGATGATAATTCTAAAGCCTCAAAAAGATTGGAAACGTGATATTTCTTACAATGAATTGGCAGAAGAATTTGAAGAAAGACTAAACACAATCCCTGGGGTATTCTTTGAAAAAAACCAACCTATTCAAATGCGGTTTAATGAACTAATGACAGGCATTCGCCAAGATGTTGCAGTAAAAATATTTGGCGAAAATATGGACACACTTTTAAGTTATGCCAATAAAGTAAACGCAGTTGTGCAAACTGTGAACGGTGCAACTGAACCAAGCGTTGAACGTGTGGCAGGTTTACCGCAAATCGTAATCAAATACAACCGTTCGCAAATTGCCAATTATGGATTGAACATCGAGGATATTAACCACATTGTAAGCACCGCTTTTGCAGGTGGTGGAGCAGGTGTAGTTTATGAAAACGAACGAAAATTTGATTTGGTGGTTCGCTTAGACAGCACACACCGAAACAACATTGACGATGTAAGCCATTTATATATCCCAACTGCCAACGGAACACAAATTCCATTATCTCAAGTAGCCGAAATAAAAATGGAATTGGGTCCTGCACAAATAAGTCGTGAAGATGGTAAACGCAGAATAGTTGTAGGTTTCAATATTTCGGGTAGAGATGTTGCAAGTGTAGTTACTGATATTCAAAAGGAATTGAACGAAAAAGTAAAATTACCCGAAGGATATTACTACACTTATGGAGGAACATTTGAAAATTTGCAAGCAGCATCAAAACGTTTGATGATTGCTTTGCCAGTTGCCTTAGCACTCATTTTTATGTTGCTATACTTCACGTTCGGTTCTGTAAAACAAGCAACCCTAATTTACACAGCAATCCCAATGAGTGCAATAGGTGGCGTTTTCGCTTTACTCATTCGTGATATGCCTTTCAGCATTTCGGCAGGTATCGGTTTTATTGCATTGTTTGGTGTAGCTGTCTTAAATGGTATTGTGCTAATTGGAACGTTTAACCAGTTAGAAAAAGATGGGATGATCAACATTTTTGAACGCATAAAAGAAGGAACTAAAATCCGATTGCGACCTGTGCTGATGACTGCCACCGTTGCATCTTTAGGATTTTTACCAATGGCACTTTCGCACGGTGCAGGTGCAGAAGTTCAAAAACCTTTGGCAACCGTTGTAATTGGCGGACTGATTACAGCAACATTCTTAACGCTGTTTGTTTTGCCTTTGCTTTATCTGATATTCTCTGGAAAAAGAAAAAACAATGTTTCGGCAACAACAGTTTTAGTTTTCGCCTTGCTCTCATTCAATGCGGCAAATGCTCAAACACCAACAACAAAAACAATCTCTGTTGAAGATGCAATCAGCACCGCATTGAAAAACAATTTAGGAATACAATCGCAAAATCTCAATGTGCAATCATCAACCACTTTGAAAAAATCGGTGTTTGAATTGCCAAAAACAAATGTCAATTTTCAGTTCGGGCAATACAATAGCATCAATCAGGATAAGGCATTTCAGGTTTCGCAAAGTATTCCGTTCCCTACTTATTTCACCGCAAAATCAGGTTTGTATAAAGCCGAATTGCAAAGTAGCGAATTGCGACAGCAAGCCACAGCAAGCGAAATAAAAGCACAGGTGCAATACTGGTTTTATCAGTTGCAGTATTTGCAAACGGCAAAAAAGCAGTTGCAATCATTAGACAGTTTGTATAACGATTTTGTAAGTGCAGCAGCCTTGCGATACAAAACAGGTGAAACTAATTTGTTGGAGAAAACCACAGCCGAAACCAAGCGGGGACAACTTTCGCTTTTACTCAAACAAAACGAAACAGAGTTTAGCACGGCTTACAATTCCCTGAAAACACTAATGAATACAAGCGAAGATTTTACAATAACTGTAAATCAAAATTTGCAACCACTTGTTTTAAGCAGTTCGTTTGACACAACCCTAATTGCAAACAACCCATCGTTAAAAGTATTGTATCAGCAAGCCGTAATTGCCGAGAAGAACAAGAAGGTTGAAACCGCATCCACGCTACCTGATTTCAATGTGGGTTATTTCAACCAGTCTTTAATCGGAACACAAACTGTAAACGGGTCAGATGTTTTTTTTGACGGCAGCAAACGGTTTCAGGGTTTTAATGTAGGCATCAGCATTCCAATTACTTTTTTCAGCAACGCTTCAAAAATAAAATCGCTTGACTACAAACAACAAGCATTGCAAAAAGAAGCCGACAACGGCAAATTGATTTTACAAACGCAACTGCAAAATGCGTTTCAGCAATACAATCAGAATTTGTCGCAATACAATTATTACAAATCAACCGCTTTGCCTAATGCTGAAATAATTATCAACACGGCAAAAGTTGGTTTCAATAGTGGCGACATTGGTTACATAGAGTATTTACAGGCATTGCAAACCGCTACCGATGTGCAGTTAAATTATCTGCAATCAATCAATCAATCAAATCAATCCATCATCAATATCAATTTCTTAATCAACAACTAAAATTCAGAAAAATGAAAAATATAATCTTCATAGCAGCCCTTGCAACATCAATAGTATTTGCATCCTGCAACAGCAATAAAACCGAAACGCACGGAGAAGAAACCGAGCATCACGATGAACACGAAAATACAAACACGGCAATGTTAACAGCCGAGCAAATGAAATCCATCAAAATTGAGTTAGGCAGCATTGAAAAAAAACAGCTCACTGCCTCGCTTAAAGCAAATGGATTACTCAAAGTGCCTAACAACAATAGGGCAAATGCAACAGCGTTAATGGGTGGCGTTATCCAAAACATATTTGTGCAAACGGGTAATACAGTTAGCAGAGGACAAGTAATCGCAACCATTAGCAACAATTCTTTCATTATCATGCAGGAAGAATATATTTCTGTTTCCTCAAAAGCAGACTTGGCACAATTAGAATTTGCTAGACAAAAAGAATTACAACAAGGCAATGCAGGAGCATTGAAAAATTTACAATCAGCCGATGCAGAACTTAAAACCTTAAAGGTACGAAAAGCAAGTTTACAAAAGCAGTTAGAACTCATCGGCATTAACGCAACTTCTCTCACAAGCGAAAATATTAGGTCAACCATAAATATTTTAAGCCCGATAAATGGAGCAATCAGCAATATAATGGTAAACATCGGCAGCTTTGTAGATGCAAACAACCCTATTGTTGAAATAGTGGACAACAGCCAACTTCATTTGGATTTGTATGTGTATGAAAAAGATTTACAAAAACTCAAAGTAGGACAAACCATTCATTTCACACTAACCAACAACCCCGGGAAAGAATACGATGCCGATGTATATGCCATTAGTAACACCTTTGAACAAAACACAAAAGCCATTGCCGTTCATGCAATGGTAAAAGGCAACAAACAAGGATTAATTGATGGAATGAGCATTACCGCCTTGGTAAGTTTAGAAAACGCAACCGTTGACGCTGTGCCAACCAATGCCATTGTAAACCACGAAGGGCAGGACTATATTTTTATTGTTACTGATGCACACACAGAAGAAGAACACCACAGCGAAGCCGAAACCACCGAACACAAGCATGATGAAAGCGGACATCAACACAGCGAAAAAGAAGAACCCGAACACAATGAAGAAGGAACGACTTTTGAAAAAATTCCAGTTCGCAAAGGCACAACAGATGTTGGATATTCCGAAATTACTTTGCTCAAAGAAATTCCTGCCAACAGTAAAGTAGTAGTGAACGGAGCATTTTTCATTTTAGCTAAAATGAACAACAAAGGGGAAGCACACGCACATTAATCAATTAAAAGATTTTCAAAAATGAAACTACCAATCAAAGACAAAAAATTTCTCTTTCTTCTTTCCGCAATTGCGATAGTAATTGCGTTAGAAGTTTTATCCATCATCGGCATAAACATTCCAATGCCTTATGCCCCGTTTGTATTCGCAGCATTTATTCTTGGCATTGGCTACAAAGTTTTATGGAACGGTATAAAAGCACTCTTCAAACTTCAATTCAGCAACATCAATCTGTTAATGCTCATTGCTGTTATCGGTGCATTTTATCTCAAAGAATTTCCCGAAGCCGCAGTATTGGTTGTGCTGTATGTATTGGGCGAACGCTTAGAAGATATTGGCATTGAAAATTCAAAATCTGCTTTAGATGAATTGGTGAGCAAAGCACCAAAGACCGCTTATGTAAAATCACAAAATGAAAATGTTCCAATTGATAAAATTGCAGTCGGAACAATTATTCAGGTGAAAGCAGGTGAAATGATACCGCTTGACGGTAAAATTATTTCAGGCGAAACAACCATTGATGAAGCAGCAATAACAGGCGAACCAATTCCAAAAGACAAACACATTGGTGATAATTTATTTGCAGGAACGCTAAACAAAAACGGTTTCATAGAAATAGAAACAACAAAACTTTCTGTTGACACCACTTTCTCAAAAATAATTCGCCTAACATTTGAAGCACAAGGCAACAAAAGCGAAACGCAAAAATTCATTCAGCAATTTTCAAAGTATTATACCCCTACTATGATTTTGCTCGCTGTTTTGCTTTTTGTAATTCCTGTTTACGTATTACAATTAGATTTTAATCAATGGCTGCTCCAAGCAATTACATTACTGGTTATTGCTTGTCCGTGTGCATTAGTTATATCCACACCAGTAGCCATTTACGCAGCCATCGGAAACGCATCAGCAAAAGGAGCTTTGGTAAAAGGTGGTAAATACATTGAAGCATTAGCAAACATCAAAGCCATTGCATTAGACAAAACACGAACAATCACTTTTGGCAACCCTATTGTTTCAGATATTTTTCCGTTGAACGGAACAAGCCGTGAAGAACTTTTGGCTTGCACCGCAGGGGCAGAAATTTTTAGCGAACACCCATTGGCACAAGCAATAGTAGATGCAAGCAAGAAAGAAGGATTTGAACCACACAAAACCGAAGCATTTAAAAGTGTGATGGGCAAAGGAGCAACTGCCAATTGTTTGGTTTGTGAACACAAAGAAATTTTTGCAGGTAAATTAGAATTCATAAAAGAAAATCAAACCGTAACAAACGAAGCCGAAAAAATTGTTGAGCAACTTTCATCACAAGGCAAAACAAGTGTAGTCGTAAGTTTCGGAAATGGAGTAGCAGGTGTAATTGGTTTAATGGATGAAATAAAACCTGACAGCCAAGCGGCACTAAAAGAATTAGAAGAGCTAAACATTGAACCTGTTATGCTGACAGGCGACCACGAAAACGCAGCAAAATTTGTAGCCGAACAAGTAGGCATTAAAAAAATATTTGGTGGTTTACTACCCGAAAACAAAGCCGAAAAAATCAAAGAACTTTTGCAGCAATATAAATTTGTAGCAATGGTAGGCGATGGAATAAACGATGCACCAGCCCTTGCACAATCCACAGTAGGCATAGCAATGGGAGCAGCAGGCAGCGACACCGCCATAGAAACCGCAAACATTGCATTGATGAATGATAAACTTTCACTCATCCCATTTTTAATCCGCCTTTCAAAAAAAACATTACGCAGAATAAAATTCAATACCATCGGAGCAATAGCAGTAAAATTGATTTTCATAACACTTGCGTTCATCGGTTACAGTAATTTAGTTTTCGCCATAGCCGCAGATGTAGGAGTAACACTAATTGTAATTCTCACAAGTTTGAATTTGATGAAATTTGAAAATAAAATTGCGATTGCACAATGAAACCAACAATCTTGACGACACAGCATACAAAGCCAACGCATTTGCACTCACATTTGCTTTTGCCACCACACACAGGCAAACGCAGCAAAAGCAAAAGAGAGTGCAAGCAACCGCACCCGTTCACCGCAGACCAGACCTTAAACAACGTGGACAATTCAGTGTATAATCAACAACGACAACACTTCGGACAGACAGAAGGGCGGCTGATAACAGCACCTACAAGAAATTGGCGGTTCAGTGGTTAATTGAACATTTGTGCTTCGTATCAAGTTCAGCGGTGGCAGACAGTTTACAGATCCGAAATCGCCAACTTCTTGTAGCTGCAAAACGTTAAGGCTCCCCAAACAATTTTACAATCAACTTTACTTGGCTTGGAGTTAATATCTTTTTTTTAGGCTTGTAGCCCAATTCCAATAACTGTATTTTCAATTTTTCATTCTGACGCACCCATCGGCCTAATTGAGTGCTGGCACTTCGTTTATTACTATTTGGGAAGTAGAGTAAAGCGAGTTCGCAATACCCATAAGATCGTATGATAAATTCTTTTTCCATTCCGATTTTGTTCATAAGTGTTCACAAAAAAGCCCCGGTGTTACCAGGGCTTCGTTTCAGTTAGCTAATGTTAATCGTGTTCCTAATTTTCGAGAGAGTAGCTCCATGTCCTCGCCAACCTTTTGGTCAACAATTCGGGCATAGTGCTGTGTGCTGTTAATGTTTTTATGGCCAAGCATTTTGCTCACTGTCTCAATGGGCACGCCATTCATCATCGTTACAGTGGTAGCGAAGGTGTGTCGAGCCACATGGAAGGACAATGACTTCCCAATTCCACATAGGTCAGCCAGCTCTTTCAGGTAGGCATTTATTTTCTGATTGCTGAGCATGGGTATTACTGTATCCTCCGGTTCCAGAGCTTCTAAGATACAATACTTGCGAATGATCTCCATGGGGATATTCAGCAAAGGGATGTTTGCACGGCCTCCTGTCTTTTGCCTGCGTTTGCGAATCCAATAGCCACCTTCATTGTGTTCAATTTCGCTTCGCTTGAGCTTTTTTACATCGATGTAAGCAAGTCCTGTAAAACAGGAAAACACAAAAAAATCACGTACACGGTTGAGACGGTCAAAAGGGGAGTTGAACTCCATGAGCCTTTTCAACTCAGCTTCGGTGAGGTAAGGTCGATCAACCTCTTTCATGCTAAGGCTGATGCCGGCAAATGGATCCTTTAGCAACCAGCCATGACGGATAGCCAGGCAGGTAATCCGTTTTAAGTTCTGTAAGAACTTGGTTGCGGTGTTGTAGTTGCATCCCATTTCTGTTTTCAGGTACATGGAATACTGTGTGATCATGTAGTGGTCAATCGCCTTCAGCGAAACATCGTCCGTCTTGTAATACTTCAAAAGGAAATTCCGCATGTGGTTTTTTGCGGTGTTGTACTTCTGGTAGGTGGCATAGGTAGTTTCTTTACCGATGAGCTTTTTCAAGCTCTCCACATGTTCTTCCCAGCTCTCGATGAGCAACCTGGTTTTGGCCGTGTTGGTTCCTAGGATAGCATCCCGAAGATCAGATGCCAGCACTTCCTCTTTGACGGAAAGGAGCTCATTGTACTTTTTATGAGCACGGACTTTGACGGCATCAATGTAATCATTGAAAATCCTGGCTTCTTCTGTTCTGCCCTTCATTTGATACCGGGCAGCATCCCAGCGTTCGGGGTCGATGAAGCGTTTCAATCTGAGGGATACTTTATCCCCGTTAATGTTGATGCGAAGCATCACGGGGCATTCCCCGTTTTTCTTTTCTTTAGACCGGTTGATGTAGAAAACCAGACTAAATGTTGTTTTTGACGACATAAGGCGCAATTAGAATAATTGAGCCCCCCATTTTGATTGCAAATTTACTTCACCTCTTTGGCTAAAACAAGGTTACTTCTTTGATTCTCAGTTCTATTATGTTCGCAAGTGTTCGCGCACTTGTTACCCCTTTTTGATTTTTGAAAAGGGGTCACCAGAAGGAAACCCAGTTGGCGGTCAAAAGCGAACATTTGCGAAATTTCAATGAATAAAAAAAGTGTGTAAATCAAGGACTTACACACTTTCGAACAGTTGCGAACTGTACTCAGCGGAGAGAGAGGGATTCGAACCCCCGGAGGTTTAACCCTCAACGGTTTTCAAGACCGCCGCAATCGACCGCTCTGC
>Ga0315907_10006595_pt1 | contig 12270 bp, 8 predicted proteins | sample LakEriMetagenome_3_FD_203525 | JGI IMG/M metagenome (GOLD analysis project Ga0315907, IMG submission 203525) | Freshwater fungal communities from buoy surface, Lake Erie, Ohio, United States - Buoy 12 MA123 | ecosystem: Environmental > Aquatic > Freshwater > Lake > Lake biofilm | place: USA...
GGCCATCTACTTTTCGCCCAAACTCATCGTTGTCTGAGCCACATCACATTTCTCCTCAGGCCCGCCGGACTGACCCAGTACTTGTCCACGTAGCACGGGCGTCCCGGCCGTGTGGAGTCGGCGTTGAGGGCTTTTTGTCCATGCATTTCGCGAATTGAGCCATGGTGTTCCGCCAGCGCTCTTCAGGCCCAGAGGGCCGGCATCGAAATGCCGGTGGCGCGAGCCACCGGTTTCTATCAGATCAATCAACCTCCTTTTTCTTGCTCCTCTCCCCCTTCGCGTAGCGATTGGGGGAGAGGTAGGGAGAGGGGGCTGTGTTCTCCCTTCGGCGTTTGGTTTTGGTGTGTTCCCGATCGCGACGATGGAGTCATGGCGATGTTTCATTACCGAACCCCTGGTGAAGTCACCTCGTACAGCGAGCCATGCGATCGAGTCACACACCCTACGGGACTCTTGTAGGGTGTGTGTAGCGGTCGGTGCAGGCAAGTCATCATGGGGTAGCAGACCGGAGAGCCAGATAAGACGTGTTGGCCTTGAAGATCTGACCGCAAACACACCAGAACCAGTCCATGATTTCAACTTAGCCTTCTTGCCCGTAGGGCCGACCCATTCCTGCCTTGTGGCCGCCCGTGCGGAGTCGGCCTTGGAGGTTTAATTTCCATGCATTTCGTGAATTGAACCAGGGTGTTTCGCCAGCGCTCTTTAGGCCCGGAGGGCCGGCATCGAAATGCCGGTGGCGCGAGCCACCGGTTTCTATCTGACCAAACATCCTCCTTTTTCTTGCCGTATGCGCACGCCCAAGTACACCCTGGCGGAATGACTGCCGAGGGGTGTCGGGATGGGACGATGGGCGTTCTAGACGACGAGCTCGAGGCTCAGGTCGCCCGCTCCTGCTGGCGCAACGAACCAATCGACCACCGGTGATTCGGGTGGTCATTCAGCCACCGGTCAGGCAGCAAGTCGTCCAGGGAGTCACCGGGGGATCGCCCAGCCAGCTTCTCAAAACAATCGCGCAGGTAAGCCCATGGCTCCACCTGATTCAGCTTGCAACTAGCCACCTGCGACACCAGCACCGCTGCTCGCGCCCCTGCTTCGACGCTCCCCACAAAGAGCCAATTCTTCCGCCCGATCGCCACCGGCTTCATCAGCCGCTTGGCCGCATTGTTGTCGATCGCCAGGCGACCATCCTCCACATACCGGTTCAGCGCTGCCCACTGATTCCGGGTGTACCGCGCCGCCTCGCCCGTCGTACTCTTCGGCAGGAACAACTTGCCATCCATCCAAGTCCGAAGCTCTTCCAGCAACGGGACCGAATACTTCTGCCGAAGATCTCGCCTCTCCTGGTGTGGCTTCCCCTTGGCGAGTTTTTCGACGTCGTAAAGCCGCTGGATCAAGCCGATCACCCAGTGCGCGCGCGCAGGATCGACCTCCCTGGCTTTGTACCAGTACCTTCGGCAATGCGCCCAACAGGCCACCTCTTGGATCGCTCCCCCAGAATCGAGGTAAATCCCGTCATAGCCGCTGTAGGCATCAGCCTGCAGGTATCCTTGATACGACTCGAGGAACTTCGCTGGCCCCTCTCTGGCTCGGTCCAAGGTGAAGTCGTAAACCGCATAAGGATGCTCCGCATCCCCCTGGTAACACCAGAATCTTGCCGGCTTGGTCGAACGAAGCTGTTTGTCGACCAGTTTGACCGTCGTATCGTCGGTATGGATGGAGAACGATTCCAGAACCCGCTGCTGCATCCGCTGATAAAGAGGCAGACACAGATCCGCTACGCCGCTCATCCAGTCATAAAGCGTACTTCGGCGGATTTCCACTCCATGGCGGGAGAAGATATCTTCCTGCCGGTACCCCGGCAGATGATCTCCGAACTTGCTGACCACCACCTGAGCTAGAAGCCCTGAGGTGGCCAGTCCCTTTTCGATCGGCTGCGGTGGCTTGGGTGCTGTCACCAGCACCGCCTGGTCATGTTTTTCAGGACAGGCATAAACCGCTCGGCGATGGACGATCACCTTGAGCTTCGATGGGATGTAATCGAGCTGTTTGCTCTCTTCCCGACGAATCGGCTCCATCACCTTGCCATCGACTGGGCAGACGATGTCCGATTCGGGCAGGGTGTGTTCGATGATTTCCTGGGGCAGTCCGTCGGGGATCAGTCGCCGACCATGTTTCTTGGGTGTGCGCTTCGTGGGCTGCTTTTCCTGATCCCTGACTTCCTCAACCAATTGTTCCAGGTCCCCGATGTCGAAGAGCAACATTTGGTCGGGATTGCCGACCTACTTCTTGCTTCGGGTCAGGGGATGATCGGTAGCCGGGATTCGGTCCCCGTGATGCGAGACGCATTCCAGTGTCACAGGTACGCATTCGAAGACCCCACCTGGGTCACGCGCTTCCCCACCCTCAGTAAGCGCCAGATCATTTCATTTTGATCGTACCTAGCGACCCGATTCGAAACCGTCAGGCGTTCCCGTGTCCCCTTCATCAATCGGACACCGCCTCCGCGCCACGGTGGTGCTGATGTCGTTAGTGGCTAGCTGCAACCTGAATCAGGTGGAGCCGTGGTCCTACCTGTGTGTTCGTTTTGAAAGCTGGCTGGGCGATCTGCGGACAACTCTCTGGACGATTTGCTGCCTGACCGGTGGCTCACGGAACAACCGGGGCTCAGCAGTTCGATTGGCTCGTTGCGTCAGCAGGAGCGGGCGATCTGAGCCGCTAGCTCGTCGTCTCGACGGTCCATCGCTCCATTCGGACATCTACTGCAATCATCCCGCCAGGGTGTCGTTGGGAGCGCGCATGCTCCAATTTCTTGATGCCACGAAACAATGATCCCTAAAAGGAACCCTCCTAACGCTTGTTGCCTGATTTTCTGGTTAAATTATTTATGACGTAATCAGGTACCGGTCCGAGATCCGGTTCTATGTCGATGTCAAAAAGGTAGCTGACGAGCTGATTCAACGGTTCTGCCCCAATCTCTGGGTTACTCCCCCAATGCAAAGCGTACTTGGACTTCAGGTGGATCGGCAGAGCGGTTTCGACCTCATTTTCTCGAATGATGGCAATATACTTTTGTTTATTGTCACCCTGTGCGAGCATATCGCCTTGAATAATCATTGTCTCCCAACCGACTCCCCCCTTCCTGAAATCAGCTTTCTCCATATAAGCTCTGTTGCACACTAGCAAAACCTTGTCAGCCAATATTATTTCATTCGTCATCCATTGGGGAAGGTCAAATCCAGGTTTCAGGTGGTAGATATCGATTCGGGCATCTACACCGTTAGCACGCAACTTTTCAGCAAGGTTTTTCACCCATTCCCTGTCTTCGCTTTTATTTGCCGTGTAGCTAATAAAGACTCGTGGATGCCGTACAGTCTCTGTCGTGAGAGTTTGCTGCGGCGATGCGGCGATGACATTTTGAACAACCTCGCGTGTGAAGCAAAATATGTTGAAGGTGATTTTGTCTGCGTCGACAAAGACGCCTTTGAGAGACTCGTAAGATTGTCTAGGCGTCAAGCCACCAGCACCACTCCCAAGCAAGGGAAGATTCACAACTCTGATTTGGTTCGACAGTGAATAGCGGACCAGGTCCATTGCGATGCTTTTAACGGCGTCGGGGTCGGAATCGATGCTCTTCGCATCGACAGAAGCCGCATACCCGAGAGTGCTAGCGAACTCGTATTTCGACTCGCGAAAATGGACACTACCATACGGGACCGCGCCGATACTTGTTGGCATTCCATGTTCACTAAGATTCGAATAAACGGACCTTGTTACCCCACCGCTGCTATCGCATGGAATCACAAGAAGGTCGCATTTGGAATCGAAGATGCTGCCCTGGATGACCTGAATCATTGATACCTCAAATACGAAAAAAATTTATGGAGGTGGGAAAGGTGTCCGGTACTTTTTCATCCCAATGAGCGGATGCATACGGAGCCCGGACGACCCATCCAGATCCCACGACGCCCAGCGGCCTCCAGTGGCGTTGCAAGCTGCGAAGATACGAACCCAGAGCTCCGGGGCGTCACCATCCGCGTTCATTCGGTAATCATCGATGTCCCGAGGCACTTCCCGTTGCGATCGGTGTCCCCTTCGACGCACGAATTCTTGGCTTTGCGAACATGGCGAACAGCGGCGACGTCTCGTTTGGTATATTCTAGCCAAGGATCGCCTTTTGTGCGTTGACCTGAGCAAAGAACTACCGACGAAAGTCCACGCAAGGACCCAGTGATGATCGTCTATTCGGCCACGAAAACGCAATTCTGCGAGACGGTGCAAAGCAATCGAATCGGACAGACAATTCAGGATGCCTTCCGACAGCACCTGGGCCACAATCCATCCCCGAGTGAAGCCCAGGCCTTCCAAAATTCGCTCAATTACGTCGGTAACATGCTGCAGGGACCTTCGATCCCTGGGGATGCTGGCGTTGCGGTTGAATACAAAATCCCTCAATCGTCCAAACGGATCGACTTCATCGTCACTGGCCTCAACGACGAGGAAAGGCCAGTAGCGGTAGTAATTGAGCTGAAGCAATGGAGCGATGTGGAAGCGACCCCGAAGGATGCCATTGTCCGCACGTGGGTGGGGGGCGCCGAACGGGAGGTGCTCCACCCGTCCTACCAGGCGTGGTCCTACGCCCAGTTCATGACCGATTTCAATGAATATGTCGAAGATCGCAGTGTGGTTCTGGAGCCTTGTGCTTATCTCCACAACTGCATGGATGGTTCATCGGTTCGCAGCCCTTTTTACGCCGAGCATCTGGAGCGGGCACCGGTCTTCCTAGGGGATGAATCGAAGGCGCTCGAACGATTCATCGCTCGGCATGTCCGCAAAGGAGATCGCGGCGATCTCCTCTACCGTCTCGACAAAGGAAAAATCCGTCCTTCCAAGGGACTGGCCGATCATCTCAGTTCTCTCCTGAAGGGGAACAAAGAGTTCGTCATGATCGACGAACAGAAATTGGTCTACGAAACGGCGATCCATCTATCGACGCAGGCGACGGTCGCCGATCGAAAAGTCCTTCTGGTTCGCGGTGGTCCGGGGACGGGGAAATCGGTAGTCGCCATCAACCTTCTGGTCGACCTGACGGATCGAGCGAGATTGGTCCATTACGTCACTCGAAACTCAGCGCCACGTGACGTCTATCGCAGCAAGCTTTCGGGCACGATGAAGAGGACTCGAATCGACAACTTGTTCAAAAACGCAGGTGCCTACCAAATCAGTCGGCCAGGAGAACTGGATGTACTGGTGGTCGATGAAGCCCATCGGCTGACCGAGAAGTCGGGCCTCTACATGAACGAAGGTGAGAACCAGATCAAGGAGCTGATTCACGCCTCGAAATTGTCGGTCTTCTTTCTCGATGAAGACCAGAGAGTCACCATCAACGACATCGGAACGGCCGAGGAAGTGCTGCACTGGGCCAAGCACTTCAATGCCGAGATCACAGAATTGGAGTTGCCATCGCAGTTCCGGTGCAACGGCGAATCGGGCTATATCGCGTGGCTCGACCAGTTGCTTCAGATTCGCGAGACGGCGAATCGATCGCTCCAGGGCCTTCAGTACGACTTTCGAGTTTGCCGAAATCCAGCAGAATTGAGGCAGGAGATCTTCCATCGAAATGCAGCAGGGATGCGCTCCAGGATGGTGGCAGGGTACTGCTGGGATTGGATCAGCAAGAAGAACAAGAACCTGAACGACATCCGATTCGATCAGTACGATTTTGCAATGCCATGGAATTTGTCCGATGACGGCAACCTTTGGCTGATGACCGAGGGATCCGAGCGACAGATTGGCTGCATTCACACCTGCCAGGGGTTGGAGCTAGATTACGTGGGAGTGATCATCGGCCCCGATCTACGCGTTCGACATGGGGTGGTCGAGACCGACGCGACAAAGCGAGCCAAGACCGACCGATCGTTGCGGGGCTTGAAGAAGAGAATAGCAGAGAATCGCCACGAAGCGCTCGACCTAGCCGATCGCGTTATCAAGAACACCTACCGCACCCTGATGACGCGTGGCATGAAAGGCTGCTTCGTCTGGTCCACAGATCCCGAAACCAACGAATGGCTTCGGGAGCAGACGATCCACGGGGAGGTATGAAAGTCTCCCATAGGCTCGGCGCGCTAGTACGAATCTTCTTTTCACTCCGACTGGTCGGGAAGGCGTAGCAGCACTCGCAGGCGATGGTTCTTCAGCAGGGCGATAAAAGTTACGAGAAGCTAAGGTCCGATTCCTCGACGCCTTTTAGTCTTTTTTTCACGATTTCTCCACAGGGATTGCCACCATGGAAAAGAAACTTGGATTGGGATGGCATTCGTTGGCAAGCCTGATGGTACTTCTACCATTCTCTTGTCATGTATCCCTGCCCAACCAGTTAGGAGCCCAAGAGCTTCTTGCTCCTGTAGATGCTAATGCAGTAAACGCCGAGCTTTCGGTTGCAAGAGAGGCCATTGGTGCGATTGCCAATCAGCAGAATGCCAGAGCTTCGGAAGTAAGTACTCGTGTCTTTCAGATGGTTCGAGATGAGCGACTTCCAGAGCGAAAGGCTGCCTTGCTTGAAGAGGTCTATCAGTGGTCCATCCAGCAAAACGACATAGACACCGCAATAAGATGCCTTGATATGCTCGAGTCCACGTTCGATCAGAGTTGTACTCTAAGAAAAATCGAGACATTCGCCCAATTCTTGAAGTCCCCGAGAGATTCACTGCAGAAAATGAATCTTATCAGTGGAATGGCTACCTCATGTAGAGAAGCCATCGATGAGGGCTATCTAAATGAAGCGGAACAAGCACTGAAAGATGCAAAGCGTAAGGTGCCAAAAGAAAATCGTCGAGAAACTGCAGGTCTTTTTACGAGTCTTACCAAGAAGATTGAAGCAAGAAACGAGAGGAGAATCAAGTATGAAGCGGCTCAGCATCGACTGATCGTCGCTCCAGATGAGGCGGGTGCGAATCTCGACTCAGGCATGCACCTGTTGTTCGATTTGAACGACAAAGCGAAAGGATTCGAGAGCCTTGCAAAAGGTGCCGATCAGAAGCTGGCCGATGTTGCAAGGATAGAGATGTCGTTTCCGTCTACCCTCCAGGAAAAGCGAATGCTTGCGGAAGCTTGGTGGGATATCAGCGGATTGCAGTCCGGTGATCCTGCCTTGTGGAGCAAACGACGGTCCGCTTTTTGGTATGGCCAAATCGTTGGAAGCCTGAGCCAAATTGATGCGACAGTCGCTCGAAGTCGAATTGAAGAAGGAAACCGCGATAATCTCGTTCCTGTTAGAACATTCGACCTCATGGCTCCGGAGATCGGTAAAAGGTTGCAAAACGGCACCTACGATTCCAATGGAAGGACTGTACTTATTCGCTCGACTGAACAAGGTATTTGTGGTTTTGATCGAAATATGCCTCCGTTCTATGATTTTGCATGTAAATTCCATCGGACTCACAACAAGTATGGGATCAAAGTGGAGTTCCCAGGCTATCGTCGTCGCCTCGGTTGGTGCTTTAACGGGCAAGAAAATGCATTTTTTCATTTGACCGGATTTAACGGGAGTACTCATCCCATTCGATTCGATGGTTCATTACCCGAGGGGGGTGATCACGATTTAGTGATTCGTGTAAGACCAAGCCGTTTCTTAGTGGAATTAGACGGGAAAAAAATGTTTCTTTTTGATGAGCCTTTTCCGTCGACGCAGGATGCAGTGCGAGAGGCGCTGATGAGCGGTCGTCCTTCGGAGCAGATTGAGATAATTGATTTCTGGGGGAATCTTACCCTCAAGCGGGCTGTTTTTACCGAGTATCGATAGAGGTTTTACCTGCGACCCGCAGTCGCGATGTGAAGAGGTTAGGGTCCACCTTCTTGCTCTCAATCGTGCTGCCGAATTTCGAAAAATGGCCGCGTGAAATTCGGGATGCGAAACAGCCGTGGATTCCTTTTGTCTGGATCGCCCCCGTTTGCGCGGGGTTAGCTGTTGTTGCTGGTCTGAAGGGAGACATTGCTTTGTGGGCTTCGGCCTGGGATTCGTCGGTGTTCCAGAAGCATTGCATTCGATCCTAGGCTTTTCTGGGTTCCTCTCGCGAGGTTGCGGTTTACGCCTCGTTTCTCACCAACCGCCGTGGCTCCTTGAGGGCTTGGTTGATACCAGTGCGATCATCGAAACGCGTAGTAAAAACTTCGGCGGATAGGGAGGCGGAAAGACATTCGGAAAACTTCAGATGACTCATCGCTTCCCCGTTAGGTCTCGGTCGGATCGATTCGGCGTGCAATCGTCCGATGAGTTCTTGGATCTCGGTTATCGAAACTGCCATCGGAAAGTTAACCGAGAGGTTGTCGCTTTTCACGTCGCAGTCAGCTCTCAAGGCATCGGCCATCAGGGCATTAGCCACGCCTCCAGCGAACGTCCACCAACGGATTTCGCCTCCTTTCTCCTGCACGATGCTGGTCGCGTTGTCGGCAACCCATGGATGTTCCTCCCTGAGCACGCGGATCTGTAGGACCGCACGTTGCGACCAGGACGGAGAGACTTGCTCGCTGGCCAGGACACGGCGAATGGCTTGGCAAATGCCATGGCTAAGCATCTGGCCTTCCCCGAGCCAGCGCGATCGTCCCTTCTCTTCAGTCGGTTCTACGTACGCGATCCGTCGCTTCCAATCCAAATGTTTTGTCTTCCAACTGTTCCCTGCAAGCACAAGAATCGCCGGTCCTTCTTCGCGTTTGTAGAAGGTCGATTCGTGGACGTTTCCAAGCTCTTTCTGCCCGGACACCACCTTAAAAAGAGGCGGTGAAGTAAAGACGGAAAGTATCTCCATGAAGTTCTTCCGGCCAAAAGCACTCTCTCCCTCTGGAGCAAACGACAGAATTCCTCCGTCGCTCCAGAGAATTTCCCGTTCCAGCATCGCATCGACAAGCTCATCGATCCGTTCCGGTAACATCTGGGCAAAGCCTGGAACCCTTGCAACCCACGGAAACCATTGCGATCTCCCAATCCCGTGTTCCTGTAGGATCAACGCCATCAACTGCTGGGCTAGGATGTGGTAGGGGCACGGCGGTGCCTTCACCGGTTCCACATAGCCGCGCTGCCAAAGTTGGATGAGGGCCGCAGCTCGAAGTAATCCCTCATCACTGGTCGCCAGGAACAGGCAATTGCGATTCGTGTTCGCTCGGCGACCGGTGCGTCCCATGCGTTGCAGGAAGGAAGACACCGTGCCGGGGGCATCGATCTGAATCACGCGGTCGAGATCGCCGACATCCAGCCCTAGTTCCAATGAGCTGGTGGCCACGATGACACAGTTCTGCCGCTGAGCGAACGCCTCCTCTGCCTGCCGCCGTTCATCGAGCCCGAGCGAGCTGTGGGAGACGAACGTGTCGACACCCGCCTGCCGCAGCATCACCGACAACTGCTCCACCCGAGAACGACTGTCGCAGAAGACCAATCGCTTCTCGCCTTGATGCAGCAGGCTGATCACTCGGGCCGCGTTGGCGAGCGAGCCAACATAGTCCAACTGGACGTCGGGTGTCTTGGTATCGGTGCTCTTAGGCCAAACGACTTGTTGAGGTCGATCCGAACCCGATGACAACCAGCTCAACATCTCCGGGGGATTGCCAACGGTCGCCGACAGGCCGATCCGCTGAATGTCTCGACCGGCGATCTTTCCGATGCGTTCAAAGACCGAGAGCAAATGCCAACCTCGGTCATCGCCAGCAAACGCATGCAGCTCGTCAATGACCACCACCCGTACATCGCTGAAAAATCGATGATGGTCGACCTTCTGCGAAACCAGCAGAACTTCGAGCGACTCGGGCGTCGTCAGCAGGCAATCCGGTTGCTCGGCGATGATTCGTTTGCGTTCGCCCTGGGACGTATCCCCATGCCAAAGGGCAGCCCGCCGTCCGACCAGCCGCAGATACTTGTCGAGCCGCTGTTCCTGGTTGTTCAGCAGTGCCTTGATCGGGCTGACGTAAAGGATCGAATTGCCCGACCAAGCCTCTTCGAGCATCTGGGAGATTACGGGGAAGAATGCCGACTCGGTTTTTCCTCCTGCAGTGGGCGCGAGGATCACCAAGTTCGCGCCGGTCAAAAACGCCTCAATCGACAACGACTGAACCTCTCGCAACTCTCTCCAGCCGAGCGAATTGACGATGTGGTGCTGTAGTGCTGGGTGGAGTCGGTCGAAGGCGCTCACAGGTCTAGCTCGATGTCATTGACGTTTTGCGCTTGGGCCTCACGTTCTACGGAGGTCATCTCGTTGCTGGTCACCGTCAGTTGATAATCTTTGCGGGGATCGAAGTCATCGAACTGGTCGACTCGATCGAGCACGTCCGCCACCAGCTTTTTGAGAAACAAACGCGGTGCGATCCCCGTCTTGCCTCCCAGCTTGCCCGTGAGTGATCTCGCCAACGATTCGATGTACTCGGCGTCGGCAAGTGACCGTACACGATCCGGAGCCAGGCAATCCGCCGTGAACAACTCTCGCACTTTCGTCCCCACCTCAACCAACCGCTGATGATCAAACGTGGTCAAGCGTAGCTGTACGGCCCGTGGGTTATCGAAACGTGCATCGGTTTGGAAGTCGACATGCAGTCGCTGAGCCAGTGGTTCAAGCCGCTGGATGCCTTGTGGGCCGTCATAGAAGGCTGGCGTCCCGGTGATGACGAGATACAAGCCTGGGAATCGGCCGCCATCGATGTCGTCAATCAGTTGCCGGAGGGCATTGAGTCCCTTCTCGCGTACGTCAGAGCGAACACGCTGAATCGTTTCGATCTCGTCGAGGACCAGTACCAGCCCAGCGTACCCCGAATCCTTCAAGATCAACAGCAAGCCTCGCAGGAAGCTGAGCGCGGCAAAGTGGTCGACATCACCCTTGATACCTGCTTCTCGTTTCAGAGACGCTGCAATGTGAGGCTGTCCCGCCAGCCAACCTGCTAAGCCTTCGGCGGTGGCATGATCTCCGGCACGCTGCGAGATTCGATAGGCACGCAGGGCTGCGGCAAACTGCGGAGTTGCACGGGTGATCTCACCCAGCCGCTGCTCCAGCAGTTCATCTGCACGGTCAGCCAGGGCTTTCTCATCCCCTGGATCGATCGACCCTTCGGCCAGGACATCTTCCTCCAAGCCGTAGAACCAACCGTCAATCACCGATCGAAACGCCCCGAGAAAACAGTCGGGCGTCGAGAGCTGCTCCATCGCGCGGCGGTAGACGGTTTCCAGGCGATGCAATGGTGTCTCGGTTTCAGAGATTTGCACCTCGGCGGTTGCGAAGCCTTTCTTCTTGGCGTACTCCTGGATCCAACGGGCGAAAAACGTCTTGCCGCAGCCGTACTCGCCCCGCACCGCTTTGAAAATCGCGCTACCACCGGCGACATCGTCCAGTTCCTCGGTGATGACTTTCTCATAGCGTTGCAGGCCGACGGCGAGAAAATCGAGTCCACGCTGCGGCACGGTCCCCTTTCGGAGGGCAGCAATGATTTCGCGTCGTCGTTCGGGGCTGATATCCATAGCGGTTTTCGGTTTAAGGTTTTCAGTTTTCGGTTTTTAGTGACTTGGCAAGGCCTGTGAGCATTCGGCCGATCCCCTTGGTTTCGTCGACGACGTGATGCATTTGTTCGTTAGTGAGTACACCCACCTTCGCCGCGATGTAGGCTTGGGTTCGCAGTTCGGCTGCTGAACCGCTATCAATCCGCAGAAAACGCTTGGAGTCTTTGGGCGGGCGTTCCGAGCCTTCTGCCATGTTGGATGCGATCACCACAGCAGCACGTTGCATCTGATCTCGAAGTCCGAAATCCCGTGCAGTCTGCAACGCCCGATACACGCACACGGCAAGATTGCACGACCTCTTCCAAACCTCCAAATCTTCAAATGTTGCGTATGCCATGCTCAATCACCTCAATCCATCACAGATCAAACTGTCTTTTGAGCTTAGTGACGTTGAGCTCCATGCGATTCTCGGTGCGGTCGAGCGTAAGGATCTCGTATCCATCGACGTTCAGGACCCTGGCGATTTGGCGAACCAAACCGTCGAGCCGAACCAGGGGAATTTCGGCAGCTTTGGCAAAGGCCGTCGGTGTCATGATGCCTCCGCTGGCATTGAGTGCCATCAGACAGGTTCGAAGCACGGCATCATCCACCGGATGACGACGCAGCATCGCCTTCTGGTCCTTGTAGGCTTGCGACGTAAAGAGTGCATCGATCCATGTATCGGAAGGCTGAAGGTTGAGGGATGAGGGATCAATTTTCTTCTTTTCATCCTTCCGCCTTCCGCCTTCAACCTTCTCAAGCTC
>Ga0315907_10006596_pt1 | contig 12269 bp, 12 predicted proteins | sample LakEriMetagenome_3_FD_203525 | JGI IMG/M metagenome (GOLD analysis project Ga0315907, IMG submission 203525) | Freshwater fungal communities from buoy surface, Lake Erie, Ohio, United States - Buoy 12 MA123 | ecosystem: Environmental > Aquatic > Freshwater > Lake > Lake biofilm | place: USA...
GAGTAGATGTATGAAAGAGCCTCTTGAGTTGGATATTTCCAACCGAAGTTTTTCATGAACTCGATGGCATCTTTAGCAGCCAACTGTGCAGCCGTGCTGGAGCCACCAAACTCACCTGCAGCTTTCTTGAAGATAGTCGTTACAGCTTGATCAATGCCTTCCTTCTCAATCAAGTCAGCGTGGCTTCTGGTCCAAGGGTTCTTGTTGATGATAGCTTTTCTCAGCTTATCTGGCATTTCAAGGCCAAGCAACTCTACTGATAGGGCAGCATTGGCATCATTGTCATCACGGTCTTTTACATTGCCTGAATAAATATCAGAAAGGGCGTAGGGAATGCCATCCTTTCTGAACATATATGCAGGGTTTTCTGGACCCATGCGATACGAAGCACTCTTGAAGAAGGTCGGATCTTTAACGCACCAGCCACGGAACTGACCACCATCAGACTTTCTTCCCATGCCAGCTGGGTTAAAATTCTTGGAAGCTTGATCAGGTGTGGTCACTGCATAGAGATCATAGTAGTGACCATACTTCTCAGTGGCTGAAACAAACTTGATTCCAGGCTCATCGGGTAGACGATCACGAGACTTGGTGACTTCCTCACCTTTTTCACCACGTGTAACGGCACTGATCAGTGATGCAAGGGTCGGGTATCTCTCGATGCTCTTGGCACCGGTGAAGTTTGCATCTTGACGCTTGGCCTCAAACTTGGTGATTGCATCCAAGATCTGAGCGCTATCCTCTGGCAGAATAATGTCGTCCTTCTTGATCAAGCCCATCAACCACGGGAAATAACCAGACTTCAACACAGGTTTATTGCCCAGTTGGCCTGTTGTAGGATCGATCAACCTCAGTGGGAAACGCTTGTCAATCTCAGCAAAAAGCTTCTTAACTTCAGCCTCTTTCTTGGCATTTGAAGCTAGGTTTTGAGACTGATTTACTACATCAGCTAAAGCATCAAATGTTGGATACTGAAGGATGTTTTTGTTTCCTTGGAAAGCTGGAATCTTCTTCGCAGCTTCAAAGCCAACGATCGCACTTCTGATTTGATCAGGCTCCGCAGGGAGATTGCCACCCGCATTCTTTACAATCTTGGCCAACCAATCCATGTAGGATCCATTAGCTGTTGGGTCAATCTCAGCTATGGCTGTCATCTGCTCAATTGGTAGGCCTGTTCTCTTGGCTAAGCCACGAGCTCTATCAGACTTGAGTTGGCTAAGCTGCTCAATCAGCATTTTGGCTGATGTACCAGCCAAAATGCCATCAATGATGTATTCCCAAGTTGTCATTTTCTAAAAGCTTCAGTTACTTTGTGCACCAAAGACATGTAAGCCGTTCGCACAGATGTCTCTGCAACACTACTAAGTCCAGATAAAATACAATCAGCAAAAGCTGCGTTGAAGTGCTGATAGACATCAGCGGGTGCGTAGACAGAAACCAGTGGTATCAGGCTGTAAGGTTTCTGGCCTGTGGCAAACTCTGATGTGGTTCCCCACTGCAAAACGTTTATGTTTTTAGATGATACGACCGTCTGACCATTGGACAGCAGGCCATTTGATAAGTGAATGGCAACCAACCGATCTGTTGCTCGTTCAATGGACTGAACAATCGCTTGGAATGATGGGTACTCACCACTTGAAAGCTTACCTTGGAACAAGTTTACCTGGTCAAGTCTTGCTTTTACAAGACGTTTCTCCCAGAGATCTTGTGAGTGCTCGCCACACTGGCCAAGCAGGAAGTCACCCAGCTCGAATAGTATGGCCTTAATAGCCTCAAAAGATGTCTTCTTGATGAGGACTGGGTAGATGTGAACCAGCAGTGACTGGCCATCAAAGGTAATACTGACATCACGACCAGTCGCTGAGTTAGTCTCAATGACAACGCGAACAGGCTTGTAGCCCGCGTTTTCGAGGACTTTGTTCAGTGTCGAAGAGATTTCCTCGATGGTCATTGAGGTATTTGTCTAATCGTCTGGTTCATACCCGGTCCAGGGTTGTAAGGAACTGTTGGACCAGAGGCAGGCTTTTGTTTCACTGGCACTGAGCCTGGTTGAATCTTCTGCTCAGGTTGGGCAAACTTTCTAAGCTGATTCTTCTTGTAAGAGGTTTCAGCTCTGCTAGGTCCTTTGCCAGGAGGAAAGCTAAGCTTGTAATCTTCGCCCTCTTTTGACTGAACAGTGGCTGTGTAGGTTGCACCATCAGAAGCCACAACGACTGAGTCGCCCACACCTGGCTCATAGTCTGAGTCATCCTCCTCAGCCAGCGTTCTCATTTGCTCAATAAACGCTTCAAGAGGAGTTATGAGCATTGCACCGTTGTCACTGTCTTGGATGAGCCAGCGACGATTCAGGGCTTCCTGGAAGCCATCTGGGCCAAGTAAAAGAATCAACTCACCATTCATGATAAATGGTGATGGACGCTTGCGTACCTCGAGAATCTTCTTGGCTATCTGTGACGTTTTCATTAAGGTTTTCTAGTAGGGGTAAGTGGCGTGGCGGGCTGGGGTGTTGTACTTCCAGGGGTCGGTGGAAGCTGTTCAGCTGGGGGTGTGGCCAATTTGTCAGCATCAGCACCAAAGTCTGAAGTAAGCTCCTTACCAATTGAACCCATGCGAGGTGTTGGACCCGGTTGAATACCAGCAGCAGATCTCGGCAACTCTTCCTCTGAGGCCTTAAGCTTGTTCAGCTGGTCTCTTAGGTTTGAGAAGTAGTCCTTTAGGTTCCAGTTATCGACAGCCAGAACCTCTGCTCCGCTGGCCAGCGTATTGACATCTTCAATGTTGATGGACCCAGACAGAGGATTGCCTCTCCATATCTTCAGATATGTGGACAGCTTGTCAGTATATGGACGGTTTCTGGCCGCCTCATATGTTGTGAGCATTCTGTCAAGTTGACGCTCTATGTTGCCGTGCCAACCAACAATGCCTTCTCCAGAATAGACTTCTACAAGATGGTTGTCTCGTACAGATTCAGAAAGATAGGCAATTGAGTCGTAGTCTCTCATGTTATTTGGAAGAACGACCAAGGATGTCATTGACCTTCGCAGCATCAACTTTGTAACCCTTGGCTTTCATTCTTTTTACAATTTCTGAGGTTTCAAGCCTCTTTAAGGCTCTGACCTCGTCCTCGCACTCCAAGACCATCTTGATTAGATTCTCAGCCTTTATGATGGACTCATTGGTCTCCTTGGCCTGTAGTTTTCTCTTGGGGTCTTCCTCATCGTGGCTGAAGGTGTCAGCCACATCTCTCATCATCTTGTCGAGGTTGACATCCTTCTGGTCATTCTTAAGAGGGCCATCGTGGAGATCTAGCTCAAGGAATCTGATGCGATAATCTGTCTGGTTTGGATCAGAATCTCCACAGATATTCATCACCCAGCCAAGTTCGGCCAACTTTTCCATTCCATCTGGAGACTCGAGGCTGTTTACAGCAGCCTGGTAATCTTTAGCAGAATCAAAATGAGCAACCACAGACGCATACTCAGGCACAAGCTTGTCATCTGGCACACTGACACCGATGGCAGAAAGGGCCTTATTTAAGGGTCCTTTTTTAACTTCTATCCTGTTCTCCGTCTTGATTTGCTCAGCTAAATTAAGGAGATCATCACGAAAATCGTTGTCCTCCTGAGCATCGTACAGATAGTTGATTAAAGCCTTAAGGTCTTTCATTTCTATGGTAACTACTACAACCATGCTTGACTTTTTCCCTCTGTCTAAACCCAGAGAAAAACAAGTCAAAGCCGTTCAGTTCATCCAAGCTGCAATAGAACGCGGGTACAAGCACATTGTTGTTTCGGCTCCCACTGGAACGGGTAAAACAGCCATTGGTGCCACTTTGTGCCTATGGGCAGCCAGTCAAAATGCATCAAGTCTGAGAGGTGAGCCAGGAGGATACTATCTGGTAACTCAAAAGATGCTACAAGATCAGCTTGAGAAAGACTTCGTAAAGCATCCACAGTTCGGGTGTGCGTCACTCAAGTCAGCCGCGGCCTATGAGTGTGATGAACCCAGATTTAAGAATTGTGAGATTGGTCGTACAAAGAACAAGTGTGGCGGATGCACAAAGTACAATCCACTCAAAGAAAAATTCTTGACATCTACCATTGGAGTTACTAACTATTCCTACTTTATCACCGAGAAGTTGAACGTGGGCAAGATGCCCACTAGAAGAGTTATGGTGCTGGACGAGTGTCACAACATCGAACGTCTTCTTGTTAGATTCTTTGACATTACAGTTGGCCAAGAACAGATGGATGATGTTGAAGTATTGGACAGGATCCCTGAATTTTCTAGCATAAATCATTTCATTTTGTGGTGTAACAACGTGTATAAACCCCGTCTAAAAGAAAAAGCTGAAAACATGGCCAGTGTGGCCCACAGCAGTGAAGCAGTTGAGGACATCAATAAGGCTATGAAGCTGGCCATGCAGCTTCAAAAGCTATGTAGGGCTCTGGATTCAATGAATGCCAATCCACAGGATTGGGTGTTTTGGAGTCAAGAAGACCAGAAGATCAAAGGTAAGCAGTACATCGCCAGGCCACTCTATGCCCATGAGTTCACATCATCACTCTTTGGAGACTCTGATGTAATCTTGCACATGTCAGCTTTCCCAGGCGACAAAATCACCTACTGTCAGTCATTAGGTTTGGATCCTAATGACGTTGCATGGATTGGTCTTGGCTCAACATTTCCAGTGGAAAATCGACCAATCCACATCGCCTCTGTAGGGTCGATGAGCATGAGAAACATTGATGCCACTTTGCCAGTCTTGATAAAATACACCATTCGAATCATGGACAAATTCCATGACAAGAAGGGACTCATACACTGCAACTCGTACAAAGTTGGTCAAGCCTTATATGATGCTTTGAATGATACTGCACATAGCAATCGTATCATCTATCCCAAGAGTGCCGAAGAAAGAGAGCAGGCATTCAATGACCACGCAAACTCAAAGATGCCCACAGTGATAATCAGCCCATCCATGACGGAGGGTTTTGACTTTGCTGGCACATTGGCTGAGTGGCAGATCATTGCTAAAGTGCCATTCCCAAATATGGGAGACAAGCACACATGCAAACGAAAGGACGTGGATGACAACTGGTACAAGATGGAAACCATCAAGACCATAGTCCAAGCTTGTGGACGAATTGTCAGATCAGAGACCGATAAGGGTACCACCTACATCATGGACTCTGATATCAACAGACTGCTAGACTACAACTCTAACCTCTTCCCAAAGTGGTGGTTGTCAGCTATGATTAGGCGTTAGGCTTATATTGTGCCACTGCTGGTCGGTGGCATTATTTCTGGGCCAATTCCAAGAAATGCGTCAGTTGCCACGTAGAAACCTTGCGTCAACATCCATGCTGTGGCAGACAGCAATTGTGGGCTGGTTATCTCAGAAAGAGAAAGGACAGACCCATCACTTAGTCCAAGCGTGCCAGATGTAAGGTACTGAAGACCATTTGGAATAATAGCAGGGTTTCCAACATCAAGGGGACCCGCAGGCCTAAAAGCGAGGTTGAATCGCGTTTCTTGGGTCTCCAACTGTGAAATCCAATTTTGCGTTGAAGACCTATTCCACTGATACAACGTTGAAGACACTTCTATTCTTGGGTCTTGATAGTCGGCAATAGCATTGAAAGAATCCACAACGCTATTGAAAGCCCTGTTAAGCATAGACCATGGATAGTTTCCAAGGCCGTCAACATTCTGTGATAGAGCCAGATTCTTGCTTCTTCCAAGCTGTACTTGGTTGATTGCGAGAGCTGGAAGATTTGAATTCTGTACGAGATTTACAAGGATAGAAGGATTAGAAACTGTAGACCCTGGACTAAACTTGAACACAGCTACATCGGGTCTATTTCTGAGTCCATTACACTCAAACAAGGCCGATCCCACTTCTGTGTTTCCATTCATCAATGCTGCATTCATCTTGATGGACAGTGGAGTCACATCAGACGATACAAAACGAATGTCAAGCACTTTTAGCTGTGATGTGGAAGCTGCTGGGCCCGTCCACGAAATAGACAGTTGGGCATTTGTGCCAGTGGCTAAAAGATTGAATGTTTTCTTGACAACATCACCATCTTGATAACCCTCTGCTCCAAAAACAAGTGGAGATGTGCTGACTATGGAACCACCAAATGAGATCAGCACAGGGAAATCATTAGGGGTGTCACCGCCATAGTTTGTGTAAGAGACCTCAAACTGATAGTTTCCAGGCAACAGTTCAAACGAGTAGTCAGCCGTGGTAGATACCGCAGCTGGGAACAATCCACCAGAGTCTTGAGTGGGTGTGAGGCCATTCAGTTGGCATCCAAGCACTTCATAGTAAGACTGTGGTATGATTGTCATGCCCACATAGACATCACCCGCAGTTATGGCAGGAAGGGACTGGAGCCGTATGGCGTTGGTTAGTGTCAACTGAACATTTTGCACCAAACCACCTTGGTCTATAGCCGCACAGTAGGCTCCGGAAAGAAGAGAAGATTTCGACTGTCCTTCAGTTAACACTAGTTGGCCAGCTTTTTGAGCGTAAAATGCACTGTCTTGCTTGGCCAATGTGTTTACTACGAAATCGATTTGGTCAGTTCCAGGTCCACTAATAACCGTGGAGTTATTTACAAAAGGCTGAGGTTGTGGTATATGAATTGTGTTAGCACTAGGAGGATACCACCTCAGCAAGCCAGTGTCAGTGTAGTAAACGATCTTGTATCTTCCTGTCAGTCTTGGCTCAGCGACCCAAACACGAGTATGGGCCGTGTCTTGAGAGGGATCGTGGCTATACCACTCTGCTTCTAGGCCTGTAGTGCCACTAGAAACTACTTGAATTATCAGCTGTTCAGCTGTAATGAACGGGTTCTTTAAGAAGTTTTCTACGTTGGCAACATAGACACCAAGACTGTTGTCATTAAAAGCCAAGGTCTTATCCGGCTTTGAGAACAGATCAACGTCTAAACGTAAAACTGGGTTGATACCTTCATTGACTGGACTTCCGTCTGCGAATGACCAAACATCATTGATACTACCCACTGCCGTGCCATGGGTATCAACACTGATCACAGGTGGGTTGACAAAAATATTGGACGTTCTGGCTAGAGTTTCATGTAGCAAAAGATCTCTGCCATAGAGATCTTTATCAGCTGTCACCTCATCATAGGGAACAGACGAAGGAACCACATAGGAAACTGTGCCAAATTGATTAACTGTTATGGACCTATCTGCGGATGAGTCAGGTAGCACTGGATAGGTCATGCCTAACTGACGAGGTCTCTCAACACGAGTGCCAAAAACTGTGGCAGCATTAGAGCTCACTGTAACCACTGCTGCGGCCACTGCGTGGTCACGTCCAATCAGCTCCAAATCTCTCTTCTGATAATCATACCAGTCAAAAAGACCATATGGGTTTATCAGAGTGGATGTCTCAACAAGAGTACCACCTGTTGGAACAACTAAACCTTCTGACACAAGTGTGCCATTGACATAGAGGACATTTGAAGCTGGACGATTGTACAAAATCGTTCCAGTGGTGTCAACTATGGCATCAGGAATCTGAGGTGGAATCTTAAGCTGTTGGATCATATGCCACGAGTGTATCGCATGGCGGTATTCACAGCGACATGCAACTCAAAGTTTCTGGTATTGTTAAGAACAGAGACAGCAATCTTATCTGGGCCCGTGTATCGTCTGGGTTGAAAAGGTGATCCGGCTACAACACCAACCAAGGATGTTGTCAGAATCGACTCAGGATAGCCGCCAGGAAGATTGAACTTGTCAGGCGATGTTGACTGTATGCCACAGACTGCAGCGCCCATAGACTTATTTATGATGTTGGGCACCGTGGGTGTCAAAATGAAATAGCTATCTTGAGCTCCAGTGGCAGGGTTTGTGATGCCCGTGGAGTTTACCACTTGAACTTGAGTGGATGACAGATACCCAGTTACGTAGGACTGTTGGTTATTGGACCACGTTATCATGGAACCCACATCAGATGAGAGAAAGAATGGCTCATTTGACGTCACAGTCATTGTGGCACCAGGTGATGTATCAACTGCTTTTGATGCTGTAACCAGCAAGCTATTTCTTTGAACACCAACCAGATCAGTGACGTGCATGCAAATCCATGGTACTGACAAGGCATCCAGATAGGCCAGCTGAACCAGTGAAACTATCACTGATTTTCCAGGACTTATGACGGTTTCAGGTAGACAACCGCCAATGGTCTTTATGCTGCTAAATTGTTGCGGTGTTATCATAGCTTTAACCGAATCTGAGATGACACAATCATCTTCAAATCAACGTTGTATAGCTGTGATGTGGTCACTGTTGAGGTGGTGCTTTCACAGTTATTCACAATCACCACCGAATAGAAACCAGGCTCAGTGATCTCCAACTCTGCAGCAGAGCTGGCTCTAACGTATGTGCCAACCGAATCGGCTGAAATCACATCAGCCGCAGTACCAACCCACGTAACACTCTGAGGATCAGTTGTTGCAGAGAAGTCCTTTGCAATGCCAATGTATGAAATACCATAGCTGTTGTTCAGCAGCTTGATGTTAAACTGGTTACATTGATTTCCCAAAGGAAGATCCACGCCAGCAATTGAAGCACTAGTGACTGTCAGATTCATGTCCTTGTAGACAAGAGTCTGGCCTTCACTCAGGCTGAATGTTGCAACCACAAGCCAATCGCCTGAACGGACCAGGGTGCTTGGCATTGATATGGGCAAATCAATAATTGACTCTAACTCTTGAGTTGTGAGGAACATAGACTATACGTTTAGAATTCCAAGTGCAGACAATCTTGATCTTAGTGGAATGCGGATTTCAGCTCCAGATGCTACACCCGCAATTGGATCGATAAGATTGTTTACTAGTGCAATGACCCACCACAGCTCTGGAGTGCCATAATGTAGCTGAGATATGAGGTCCAGACGTCTCTCGCCAGCTAGGGTTACCCTGTAGAGAGTGTCAGAAGCATCTGGCACGATAGGAGGGTTGAGCAAACCAGTGACGATATTGCCATTGACGCTGTAAACTGGCGTCTGAGACAACATTGAAAATGGTGGCAGTGTGACTCGCTGGTCCATCACACTAACTACGCCTCAAAAACACTATTCGGCCGGGCACCCAAACTTTGAGGTAGCACGATGCTAATGGGTGGCTTCTCCTCTTCAGCCACGTTTGAGTCTGGCATTATGGCTGGTATGGTGGCGTCTATGGCCACATTCGAACCTGTTTTTGAGGTATATGAGATTGCGTTGTAATATGCTCCAGCTGCAGAGTCTGAAGTATCTTTGCTGCCACCTTCTTCCTCTGGCGGGTGATCTATTTTGTCTGGAAGATCAAGCAGCTCTGCAGCCTCATACATCAGCTGGTCTTGTCTAAACAAACGCAACCGTAATTCCTGAATGGCAGATCTCCACTCATAGTATGGCGTTTTGGTGCGATCCATGGACAGCTTGTCCACGTTGAAACCACCGGCTTGGAGAGTTTGCAATGGCATTTCTGATTGCCATTGGTCAGCGGTTATTAGGCCAAATTTGAAACCAGCATAATCTCTAAGCCAAAAGAAGAAATTCTGTATCTTACCCAGTGAAATGGGTGCGGCTTCACCTGCTGTTATGGTGAGAATAAAGTCGTATTCGAAGACTAACCTGTACTCTTGAAATACTTCACCGGCCCTGTACGTTTCAACCTTTTGTCTGCCGACAAGGTGGCCAACAGAGACACCAGCCATGGTCTGTGTGGCCAAATCAACGTGGGCAAATCTTAGGGCCTCAGGGTGTCTTGCTGGTATGACACGACTAAATCTTCTGGTGAGAAATGAAGATTGGTCCAAATACTGATAGAGCTCTGCTTTATCATCAGTGGCCAGAGTAACAGTTTTAAGCTTACATGGATTCACTATGCCATCAGCCACAGAAAGATCAAGGCATCTTTCAAGATCCACAGTGGATGGAAGCAGCTTGTGAGAGCCACCCACCGATATGCCAGCAATGTCCATCAGATATTGCTTGGTTGATCGTCTAAAACCGTCGTAATAGTCCTCTGGAACTAGTTCAGTTCTAGCACCAGACGAAGCACTTTCGTGTGGACCGGCCCCTTCAATGGGTGTGCCATCATGAAGATACCAGCCACTTAAAACTCGTGGTTCCTCACTCTTCAAACCATAGCTTACTTTGAAGTATCTGTGGCTGAGGCGAAGAGTGTGCTTTTTGATTGTATAGACTGCAAACTGGTAGATTGTTTGGCGTCTTGGCTGATTAGAGTCTAGGATCTCCTTCTTGACTTTTTCAGTGAAGGAGGACTCGTCCGCTGCAGATGAGGCCAGCAAGCTAATAGCTGGCAAAAAGCCTTTGAACTTTTGAAACCGGTTTTGGATACGAGCTCTGACGTTGTTGTACAGACTGTATGCCTTTAGATTTGGATTCTTCTCAAGACGGAAGTTACCTTCGTCCAGCAGAATCCCCATCATGTTTTTGCCAATGACGTGCCATCCTTTCGAACCAGCATTGACAGTGATGTTGTTGCCTAGATCAATAAGGTTGTCTGTGTACTTCTTATCCGGATTGAAGCCGCAGACCTCGCGAAAGAACGGGCTTTGGCCCATGAACTCCATCGCATCACCGAAGACTGTTTCACGAACTGCCGCACGAGTAATTGACAGGATTGAGAAGTAGATCTCAGTGCCACGGCTCATGCCGAAGAAGTGGCCTGGATTTCTCAGCAAACGAGACAACGCTATTCGATACAGGATGATAACACAGCACACCCATGATTTACCAATGCCCAAAGATCCTGTGACGACAGTGTTATGGACCTGAGAGTTAAGGTCAAAATCCTTTAGAAGAATGTCACGCCAGCCAGGGAAGATACCCTCGTTGTCTTCAGACGGTCTGGTTCTTGAACCAAGCCAGTAGTCGTCGGTGATAAACTCCTCGATGGAAGGTGGCCGTCTAACGTAGTCAACCTTCCAAAAGTTCTCAAGAATGTCAATGTCACCAAACTCACCACTTCTAAGTTTGGTAACCAACTCTTCAAACAGTCTTTTCTCGTGGTCGTTAAGGGACGCTATCAGGTGAACGTACTCCTGACTGTCCGCTATCATTATTTCTTCCAGGGTGGAGTCCACCCTCTCTGTCAGCATTTGCATGATCAGCTTCGTCTGGAAGATCTATTCTATTCGAGGTCTGGCTTTTTATCACTATCCCCAGATCCAGTGGGACTAGTGGGTTTTCCCGATCCGCCATCCTTTTTGAGGAGTCCATGGATTATCTTTCGTATGATTTCTCGTCCCTGAGGAGATGTCTTGTCATAACGAGAAAGTGAATCACCCACGGCCTTCTTCTGAGCATAGTCAACCTTGTCCACAAGACCCTTGGAATCTTTGATGGGTGTGGGTTTAAGATGAACTTGTAATTCAGCCATGTCGGTCTGAATCATCTTCATGAAGAGCAAGGCTTCGTTAGGCGTCAGATCGGAACGCTCCAATGATGATAGCATGAAGCGCTCCAGTCTATCTCTGGCCATCATTAGTCTCACCATTCTTATGAGACTATGCTGAGTTGTCAGAGAATTGACCAGAGTCATCCGGTCCTCCTGGGCCATGGTCAGACGGTCTACGTCTGGCTTGATCTTGTCGAGGCCTTCACCAGAACTGAATGCGTGTACAAGATCATTGAGAACGACAAGAGAGGCATCAGGCTCCATTTGAGGAGCTTCAACCTCGCCGTTCAAAACATCTATCATGTGACGGGTGACAAGGTCATTCATGACCCTTGCCGCACCAGTCAGCATGTTGGCTAGATCGGTCTGCTCAAATTTTACAGGGACAGGATCTTCAGGGTTTGACCCTGGCCCAGTCTTGGGCACAAGATCAGCCATGAATCACTTGTCTCACCGAGAGACCAACATTGCCAGAGGATTCTTTCAGTCCCTTGTCATTGGCCTTCTTGTGGGCCTCAGACTCAGTAAATGGACCAGCAATCTTCTGGTTGTTGTCAGATCGAACTACAACAAATGTCTTCTTGTCTTTTTCTGGATTCTTGTCCATAGCTGTATAGAACAAAGATAACTAAGATATGGACAAACAAAAAGTTCCAGGTCAAATGGTGTTGCCACCTGCACCCAGCTCTGGCTTTTACAACGACTTGGCTTCTGATTTCATTGAACAACAGGTTGGAACCTATCGTTGGCGTGAGAATCTGGCAGCCATGGTTCAGCAGAATAACCTAAGACCAGCTTTGAAGAAATGGATGCAAGTGA